>Ga0209573_1000066_pt1 | contig 294720 bp, 265 predicted proteins | sample TNRBio252014_DNA_FD_185870 | JGI IMG/M metagenome (GOLD analysis project Ga0209573, IMG submission 185870) | Wastewater treatment Type I Accumulibacter community from EBPR Bioreactor in Madison, WI, USA - TNR Reactor_6/25/2014_ DNA (SPAdes)... | ecosystem: Engineered > Bioreactor > EBPR >... | reverse complement strand
GCGGGCGATGGTGCGGATCTTGGACGGGGTGGTGGTGGTTGAGGTGGTCATGGCAGTGCTCCTTGTCGAGTGGGTGTGCCCTCAGGCTCGGATGCACCGCTTCACGCCCCCTTCAGGTCCGCTTCAGGCGGTCCGCCCCCTTGACCGACGCCACGCACCGAGGCATCGCCGGCGCTCAGGGGGTGACGGCGCGACGGACGGTGGCCGCGTCGTAGTCGGAGACCAACAGGTCACCGGTGGCCGTCAGGGCCACGGCGGTCGGACCGCCGAGGCGGGCGGCGGGGGCCCACCCGCCGTCCCCCGACGTCGCCGCCCAGGGGGCACTCACCGCGGTGCCGTCGCCGGCGACGCGCTCGGTCGTGGTGAAGGCACCGGCCGTCGAGCCGAAGCGCACCACACACCGCGACGCGTAGTCGGCCACGTAGAGCACCGTGCCCGCGGCGTCGACGGCCAGCCCCGAGGGTGACGGGAGGGCGACGTCGCCCGGTGCCCCGGTGGCCGAACAGGCGCCGGTGGCGCCGCCGCCGGCCACGCCGCCGAGCGCACCCAACGCGCCGACCCGGCGGATGCAGCCGTTGGTGGCATCGGCCAGGTACACCACGCTGGCGTCGTCGGCGGCCACCGCCACCACCTGACCCAGGTCGGTGGTGGTGGAGGTGCCCACGGCCGAACAGGCCAGCGGCGCCGGCGCCGGGTTGCCGGTCCCGGCCACCACGCTGACCTCGCCGGCCGGCGAGAGCCGCCGTACGCAGCGGTTGCCGGGGTCGGCCACGTACACGTTGCCGGCCCCGTCCACGTCGAGGCCGTGGGGGTCCGACAGGGCCACCCCCGCGCCCGGGCCGAAGTAGCCGCACGACGCATCCGCGCCGCCGCCGGCCAGCGGCGCGACCGTGCCCGTCGTCGTGTCGAACGCCCGGACGCAGTTCGCGTCCTGGTCCGTGAGGTACAGCACCGTCGAGGGAGCCGGGGCGTGGACCAGCCCCCACACCTCCCCGAGGGCCAGCCCGCCCGGTCCCGTGGCTGCGCCGGCGAACGAGCACGTCGTCTGGTCGCCCCCACCGGCGACCGTGGTGATCGTCCCGTCGGGGGACACGGCCCGGATCACCGAGGTGCCCGACGACTGGTCGGCCAGGAAGACGGTCCCGTCGGGGGCCACGGCCAGCCCGAGGGGGCGGTCCAGGCGGGCCGCCGTCGCCGGGCCGCCGTCGCCGTCGTATCCCGCGTCGAGCCCGCGGCCCGCGAACGTGGCGATGGCCGCCGCGCACGACGGCGTGGTGGCCGTGGGGGAGGGGTCGCCGGTCCAGGCGGCCCGGGTGGCGGCCACGCGGTAGGTCCGCGGCGCGCCGAGGGCCACGGTGTCGTCGGCGGTGGTCGTGCTGCCGTCGGGGAGCGTGGCGACCGCGACGAACCCGCCGCCGTCGTCGCGCTCCACCACGTACCCGGCCGCTCCGGCCGCCGCGCTCCAGGTCAGTCCCACCGTCGTGGCGGCGGTCCAGCGGCACGACAGCGCGGCGGGTGCCCCCACGGTGGCCGAGGTCACCGGCAGCGAGGTGGCCGCCTCGCGGCCGAACCCGGCCCGGGCCCCCGGACTCGAGGCCAACAGCGCGCCGACGACCGCGACGCCCGCCACTCGTCGGACGCGAGGTCGGAACGCCCGCCGCACCGCGACCGTCGCCGCCTCGGGCCGACGGGGCGCCCAGATGTGCTGGAGGGCGATCGCCGCCAGGACGACCACGCCCGCCACCAACAGGGCGATCCGCAGGACGGGTTCCTGGAGCCACAGCAGCAGGTAGCCGATCGCTGGCACGTGGCCGACGACCCGCCACGCCCGGGCCGAGGTGAGGTCGAGGTGCCAGGGATCCATCGCCGCGTTGGCGTCGCCCTGGGTCCGCATGATCGGGGTGTCGCGGACGCGGCCGAGCTGGGCCACCCGGTGCATGGTCACCGAGCTCCACGGACGGGGCGAGCGGAACACCACCACGTCGCCCACCTCGATGGCGGCCGGGTCGATCGGACGGGCCAGCACCAGGGCGCCGGTCCCGATCGTGGGCTCCATCGAGCCCGACAGCACCGGCTGGATCCGCCACCAGTCGGCGACGGTGCCGACCGACGCCACCACCACCGACACCGCGGCCAGTGCCACCGCGACGGTGGTCCCCCGTCGCAGCACCCGGCCGAGCCCGCGGACCATGGCGCTACTGCGAGGTGGCGGAGCGCTGGGTGGCGGTGAAGGCGAAGTTGATGACCGAGGTCTGGTCCTGCAGCGCGTTCGGCGCCCCCGACGGCAGGGTCAGGGTCACCCGGGCGTAGTTGTCCGTGTTCGCCGTGAGGTCGAGGTTCGAGAGCGCCATCGTCGAGCCGATCACCGGGCGCGAGGCCAGCACCACCGAGGTCGAGCCGCCGCACGTGTAGGTGTAGGGGGGACCGGACTCGGTCCACGCCTGGCTGCACAGGTCGATCTGCAGCTGGAGGCCGTCGGTGGTGTCGGTGTCGAGCAGCGACGAGGTGGTGGCCGTGGTGGTGAGCGTGATGTCGGTGAGCGCGATGGTGCCGATGTTCTCGATGTCGACGGTGCGCTGCAGCGAGTCGCCGGCCGCGATGTCGCTGGCCCCGACGCTCAGCCGGTTGTTCACCGCACTCGTGCCGATCGGGGCGAGGTCGACGGTGCCCGAGCCGATGGTGGGCGTGGCGTTCTCGGTGTCGGTGAAGGTGGCGTAGGCGCCGCCGGCGATCACCGAGGCCGCGGCCACCAGCACCAGCGCCGTCATGGCACCCCGCGACGACAGGAAGCGCCCGCGGCCGGAGGATCCGGAACGCAGCGCGGCGGTCGAGGGTTCGTGCAGGGCCATGGGTTCGCGTCGGCACGAGGAGCCCGGTGTTGAGCACTTGTACGCTGCGGGCCCATGTCCGTCGTTCGCATCAACGCCATCGAGGTCCCCGAGGGCATGGGCGAGGCCCTCGAGGCCCGCTTCGCCCAGCGCCTGGGAGCCGTGGACCAGCAGCCCGGCTTCGAGGGCTTCGAGCTGCTCCGACCGACCGGCGACGCCGAGCGCCGCTACTTCGTGGTCACCCACTGGCGCTCGGTCGAGGACTTCGAGGCCTGGATCGCCTCGCCGTCCTTCGGACAGGGCCACGCCGGGCCGCCCGCCGGCCACGGCGGCGGTCACCCCGGTGGCCATCCCGGCGGCGAGGCCCCGCCGCCGGTGGCCAGTGGCTCCTCGGTGCTCGAGTTCGACGTGGTGCTGCGCTCGGAGCCGCCGGCCGCCGACTGAGGCCGACGGGGAGTGGGTGAATCGACTCCCTCAAGTTCGTGAATCGAAGTGTCGTCCATGGAGCATGCCCGCGACTGCGCCGAGCCCTGAACCGACACGCCGCGGGCGCCGACCGCGTCGCGGGCTGCGGGCGGTGGCCGCCGGCACGGCGGTGACGGTGGTCCTGGCGGCATCGAACCTGGCCCACGCCGGCCTGGTGAGCGACCTGCTGGGCACCGTCGACGGGGTGGTGACCGGAACGCTCTCGCGTCTCCCGCTCCTCGACGTCCGACTCGGCGCCGAGTTCTCCACGCTCCTGGGACCCGGCACCACCACGCTCGATGACGTGTCCCGAGCCATCGGCGCCGACCGCCTCCGGGCCCGGGGGATCACCGGTGTCGGCGTCGACGTGGCGGTCATCGACACCGGCGTCGCCCCGGTGCGCGGCCTCGACGGCCCCGATGCGGTCGTCAACGGCCCCGACCTGTCCCTGGACTTCCAGGCCGGCGCCCCGGTGGGCGTCGACGCCTACGGCCACGGCACCCACCTGGCGGGCATCGTCGCCAACCGCCAGGACGGGATCGCCCCCGGTGCTCGGATCGTCAACCTCAAGGTCGGCGCGGCCGACGGGGCCGTCGACGTCTCCCAGGTGATCGCGGCCATCGACTGGGTGGTCCAGCACCGGCGGGCCGACGGGCTGAACATCCGCGTGCTCGAGCTCTCCTACGGCACCGATTCCACCCAGCCCGCCGCCATCGATCCGCTCTCCCACGCGGTCGAGTCGGCCTGGCGGGCCGGCATCGTGGTGGTCGTCTCGGCCGGGAACTCGGGCAGGGCGCTCGACATGCCGGCCGACAACCCGTCGGTCATCGCGGTCGGGGCCACCGACGTCGGCAACCCGGCCAGCGCCCTCGACGACCGGGTGGCCGACTTCAGTGCCCGGGCCACCTCCACGGATCGTCGTCCCGACCTCCTCGCCCCCGGCGTCTCCATCCGCTCCCTCCGGGTGCCCGGCTCCGCCGTCGACACGGACCACCCCGGCGCGGCGACCGGCGAGAGCTGGGTCCGCGGCTCGGGCACCTCCCAGGCCGCCGCGGTGGTCGCCGGCGGGGTGGCGCTGCTCCTCCAGGCTCGTCCCGAGCTGACGCCGGACCAGGTGAAGGCCCTGCTCGTCGGCTCCGCCGACCCGCTCTTCCTCGTCGACCGCAGGGCCCAGGGCGCCGGACGGCTCGACCTGCTCGAGGCGTCGACGAAGCGCGCGCCCGCACCGTCGGTGCGGCCCCCGGCCACCAGCGGTCTGGGCAGCCTGGACCGGTCACGCGGGTCATACCGTCTGGTCGCCACCGACGGCACGACGCTGCGCGGCGAGGTCGACGTCCAGGGCATGCCGTGGACACCGCAGGTCTGGGCGCCCAGCTCGGCGGCCGGACGGGCCTGGACGGGTGGGACCTGGAACGGCGCCGACTGGTCCGACGTGGGCTGGTCGACCGCGGCGGAGCTCTCGGGCATCGAGTGGACCGCCCGGAGCTGGCGGGCCCGGTCCTGGCGGGCGCGCAGCTGGCGAGCCGACCGCTGGGCGGCCGCCGACTGGTCGGCCCGGAGCTGGCGGGGTCGTTCCTGGCGCTGAGCGGTCGGCTCAGCGCGCCGCCGCGCTGGCGGCCTTCGCCAGCACGACGAGCGCGGCCCGCTGGGGCCCGTCGAGCGCGCCCAGGTCGCGGCCGAACGCCTCGTCGGTGGCCGCCTCGGCCTCCTCCCACGCCGCCCGGTCGGATTCGGTGGGCTCGGGTCGGGGAGGCGGCCAGCCGAAGACGTCGGCCATGTGCGGCGCCGAGACCATGAGGGCGACGAGGGGGTCGAGGCCCACCTGCCGCACTGCGGCGACGTGGCGGGCGAAGCGCAGCTCGCGCAGGGCGTTCGCCCGGTGCACCACCAGGGCTCGCGGGTCGTCGGGCTCCGGCAGTGCGCGCCACCCGGTGAACAGGCCGTAGGCCGCCTGCTCGTCGGTGGCCGGCGCCGCCGTCTCGACGATCCCCAGCAGCTCGGCCAGGCGGTCGAACTCGAGTGCGGCGGCGTCGAGCCGCGACTCGGCCCACCGCGCCGCAGCCTCGGCGAAGCGACGAGCTGACGCGGCTGGTGCCTCGACGCTCGCGGCCTGCTCCCAGCCGGCCCGCACCGACGCCTCGGGGAAGAAGTGGAACGCCTCGGCCACCTCGGCCGCGTCCACGTCACCCAGCACGCCACCCCGGCCCGCGTAGTAGAACGCCAGACCCTCGTAGCCCACCTCGGCAGCGGCGATGTAGGTCGGCGGGTCCATCATGAACGTGGCCGACAGCTTGGTGACCATGCCCTTGGTCGCACGGGCGGTCTCGGTGGGGGTGGGCTCGGTGCTCGCCATGCCGCGCACCCTAGGGCTCAGCGACGCACGGAGCGGCTGAGCGCGAAGTCGCCGGCCGGGTCGGTCCACCAGCCCGCCAGGTCGAACCCGGCCGCGTCCAGCTCGGCCTCCACGCCCGGCCGGAGGAACTTGGCGCTGATCTCGGTGAGGAGCGACTCGCCGGCGGTGAAGTCCACCTGCAGGCCCAGCTCGGCGACGTGCACGGTCTGGTCCACCGACGAGCGCAGCCACATCTCGATCCAGGCCGCCTCGGCGTTCCAGATCGCCACGTGCTCGAAGCGCTCAGGGACGAAGTCGGCGCCCAGCTCGCGGTTCACGACGCGCAGCACGTTCCGGTTGAACTCCGCGGTCACCCCCGCGGCATCGTCGTAGGCCGCCACCAGGCGGGCCGGGTCCTTCACCAGGTCGGTGCCCAGCAGCAGCGAATCGCCGGGCTCGAGGGTGGCGGCGATGGCCTCGAGCAGCGCCGCTCGCGGGCCCGGGGGGTAGTTGCCGATCGTGCCGCCCAGGAAGGCGAGCATCCGACGCCCGCCTCCGGGTAGCCGGCTCAGGTGGCGGTCGAAGTCGCCGACCACGGCGTCGATGCGGAGGTCCGGGTACCGCTCGGCCAGCCGTTCCGCCGCGTCGCGGAGCGCCGCCTCGCTCACGTCGAAGGGCACGTAGCGCTCCAGCCGGCCGGTGGCCTGCGCGGCGTCGAGGAGGGTCCGGGTCTTGTCCGAGCTGCCCGATCCCAGCTCGAGCACCGTGGTGCACCGGGCGCCGTCGACGATCTCGGCGGCGTGGGCCACCAGCGCGGCCCGCTCGGCCTCGGTCGGGTAGTACTCCGGGAGCCGCGTGATCTGGTCGAACAGCTCGCTGCCGGCCGCGTCGTAGAACCACTTGGGCGGCAGCGAACGCGGCCGACGCGACAGGCCCTCCCGCACGTCGCGGCGGAGCGCGACGTCGAGCTCCTCGGGGCGGAGGTGGGTGGTGAGGGTGAGGAGGTCGCTCACGCGGGATCCCCGGCCAGGCGCAGGCCGCCCATGAGCCACCGGGCCGCCGGCGGGAAGAAGTTGCGGTAGGTGGACCGGGTGTGGCCCACCGGCGTGATGGCGGCCCCGCCGCGCAGCACCATCTGTCCCGACATGAACTTGCCGTTGTACTCGCCGACGGCGCCCGGGCCGGTGCGGAACCCGGGGTAGGGGAGGTAGGAGGACGCGGTCCACTCCCAGACGTCGGTGCCCACCTGGCGGAGGCGGTCGCCGGGGGGACCGGCCGCCTCGGGGTGGAGGGCCGGTTCGGTCCGCTCGCCGTCGGTGCCGAGGATCTCGACCGCGTGCTCCCACTCGGCCTCGGTGGGCAGGCGGGCACCGGCCCACCGGGCGAAGGCGTCGGCCTCGTAGTGGCTGACGTGGGTGACCGGCTCGTCGGGGCGGACGGCGCGCCGCCCCTCGAGGGTGAAGCACGTCCAACCGTCCCCGTCGGGCTCCCAGGACTCCGGCGCCGACCAGCCGTTCGCCTGCACCGCCGCCCAGCCGTCGGAGAGCCACAGCTCGGGTCGCCGGTACCCGCCGTCGTCGACGAAGTCGCACCACTCGGCGCAGGTGACCGGACGGTCCGCGATGCGGAACGGGTCGAGCCACACCCGGTGGCGCGGGCCTTCGTTGTCGAACGCGAACCCGGCACCGGCGTGGCCGACCTCGACCACGCCGCCGCCCAGCTCGAACCAGCCCACCGGCGTCGGTGGCATCGGTGGCTCGGACGGCGGGGTCGGCTCCCGGTAGGCGGGCTGGAGCGGGTTGGCCGACAGCACGTGGCGGATGTCCATGAGCAGGAGCTCCTGGTGCTGCTGCTCGTGGTGGAGGCCGAGCTCGATCAGTGCGGCGGGATCGTCGGCGACGCCGTGGTCGAGCAGCCGCTCCATGGCGGCGTCGACATGGGCGCGGTAGGCCGCCACCTCCTCGACGCCGGGCCGGGTGATCAGCCCCCGTTGGGCCCGCGGGTACCGGGGCCCGACCGCCTCGTAGTACGAGTTGAACAGGAAGGCGAACCCCGGATGGAACACCCGGTGGTCGACCAGGTGCGGCTCGAGGACGAAGGTCTCGAAGAACCAGGTCGTGTGGGCACGGTGCCACTTCGTGGGGCTGACGTCGGGCATCGACTGCACCGTCTGGTCCTCGGCCCCGAGCGGCGCGGCCAGTGACTCGGTGGCGCTCCGTACGGCCCGGTAGCGGGCGAGCAGCTTGTCCACGTCCACGGTTCGCTCCCCGGTCCGGGATCCGCCGGGTCGGCCGAACCGGGCAAGGACCCTACCGGCCCCGGTCGGCCCGGTGTCACCGGCGGCGGGGACCGGTCCCCGGCGTCGTGGCTATCGCTCGGTGCCTCCGGGCCGCTACCTTCGTCGGCCACACGTCGACGACGCCGGGGGGCGAGATGCACCATCCAGGGAGCGGAAGGACGGCGCGCCCCCACGACCACGTGCGGGCAGTCCGTTGATGGTCCGCTCGTTCGGTCGCATCGCCGCCGCGCTCGCCTCGTTGGGCCTCGCCGCGGTGGCCACCGCGCCGGCGGGTGCACAGGCGACCTCCCGACCCGCCGCGGTGCCGGGAACCGCCACGGCCACCGCCACCGCCTACAACTTCGCGGTCGGCCTGAACGGCGGCATCGGCGGTGGTGGTTCGCGCTTGGGACTCACCCGGGCGCTGGCGTCGAGCGATGCCCGTGACGACACGGCGGTGGCCAAGGGGATCGCCCTCGATATCGGCCTCTTGGCCAACTTCAATCGAGTGCCCACCCCCGAGTGCCCGAACATCGAGCCGCTCTTCGACCCGGTGACGCTGCCGCAGCTCATCCAGGTCGAGTCGGGTGATCCCAGTGCCGCCAGCGCCCGTCCGGTCGAGGTCCGCTTCCCGGGGGTCACGGCACCCGGGCCCGTCGCCGGCGTCCAGTCCGCCACCGCCGGGCCGGCCACCAACGGCACCGCGTGGGCCGACACCACCAGCGGCGACGGCCCGTTCCTGTCGTCGGTCGGGCTGCGCAGCGAGACCACCTCGTCGGTCGATCCCTCCGGCAAGCGGAGTGCGACGGCCACGGTCACGGCCACCACGATCGAGGTCGGCGGCGTGTTCACCATCGGCAAGCCCCGCTTCACCGCCCGCTCCGCGGGCGACGGCACCAGCGCCGCCACCTTCACCTACGACTGGGTGTACTTCCTGGGTCAGTACCACACCGGGGCGGCCGCCGAGCGGGCGATGCAGGACGGCAAGGCCTTCCTCGAGGGGCTCTTCGCCGGCCTCGGGCTGAAGGTCGACCTCCCCGTGGGCGCGATCACCACCAAGCAGAACCCGTCGTCGGACACCACCTTCCTCGAGAACGTCGAGCTGAGCCCGTTGCGGGTGCGGTTGTCGAACATCCCGATCGCCCGGGACCTCATCGGCCCCATCCTCCAGATCTTCGGTCCCGACATCGACCGCTTCCTCGACACGTACCTCGTCGACGACCCCTGCGCCGACCCGGGGCTGTCCAACATCATCACCATCGCCCGCGGCCTGCTGTCCGGTGACGGCGAGCTGGGCACCTCGATGGGAGCGGTCTCGGCGACCACCAGCGACCGCTGGGTGGCACCGGCGCCCACGACGACGGTGCCCGAGTCGACCACCACCACGGTGCCCGTCTCCGTCCCGGTCGAGGTGCGTGACGTCGAGGTCGATCGTTCGGTCCCGGCGTACACCCCGACCGGACCGACGGGCTCCGTCGTCGACGTCCCCGCCGCCACCGAGCCGCCGGTGGACGCGGCGCCGCCCGACGACGTGGCAGAGATCGCAGCCGGCACCACCCGCTCGACGGCCCCGGTCGCCTCGGCGTCGAAGGTCGTCTCGTCCCGCGGTGGGCGCCTGGTGTGGGCCACCGGTGCGTTGCTGGTCCTCGTCGGTTGCCTCGCCGTGGCCGACCGAACCGTGCTGGCCCGAAGGAGGGTGGCGTGAAGGAACCGTCCGATCTCACGATCCGGGCCCGGCTGTTCCGCGGCTACGGCCCGATGGTCGCCCTGCTGGTGTCGATCCTGACGATCGCCCTGGTGGTGCCCTCCAAGGTCGAGGTGCAGACCGAGGGTGCAGCGGTCGACACCAGCGGCGCCGGCTTCGGCGATGTCGTGGCGGAGACGCCGATCGAGGCCACCGATCCCACCGGGGCCGTCACCGACACGTTGCCGACCGACCCCGCCGCGCCCGGAGCGGCGGGCACGGCCGACTCTGCCGCCGGAGGTGGCACGGCCACGGTGAAGGGCACGACGGTCCAGCGGGGGGGCACGGGCTCGACGCCGCCGGCAGCCGCCGCCGCCAACGCCTGCAGCGGTCGGCCCAAGGAGGTCCCCGGCGACGACTACTCCCCGCCCTGCCGCCCGTGGACACCGGGCTCGACCCCGGCGAGCGCCGGCGTGACCGGCGTGACCGACAAGGAGATCGTCGTCAGCGTCCGCATGAACGCGTTCGTGAACGCCCTCCTCGACCTCCTGGCCGACGCCGCCGGCTCCACCGAGCTCAAGGAGCCGATCTCCAAGACGGAGGAGACGCTGCGGGCGCTGGTCGAGTACTTCAACACCAAGTACCACTTCTTCGGGCGCGACATCCGCCTGGCGCTCTACAACGGCGTCGGCACGTCGAAGGCCGAGCTCTTCGGCGGCGGCACGCCCGGCGCCCAGGCCGACGCCAAGAAGGTGGCCACCGAGATCAAGGCCTTCGCCGACATCTCGGCCAACACCCTGCCCTACGCGGAGCAGCTCCGTCGGCAGGGCGTGGTCAACATCGGGGCGCCCTACCCCTCCAAGCAGTGGCTGGCCGCCAACGCCCCCTACTCGTGGACCGCCGGCGCCGACTGCACGACGATCGCCCGCACCGCGGTGAGCTACTACCTGACCCGCCTGGCCGGGAAGCCGGCGACGCTGGCCGGCGGGAGCCTGGCCGGCCAGCCTCGCAAGATCGCGGTGATCGCCCCCGACAACGCCTCCTACGCGCAGTGCGCCGACGCCGCCATCCAGACCGCCCGGGAGGCCGGTCGGGGCGACGACATCGTGGCCAACGAGCGGTACCTGCTGGACTTCGACCGCATGGCGGCCACCGCGGCCAGCCTGGCGCCCAAGGTGGTCGCCAGCGGTGCCACGACCGTGTTCTGCGCCTGCGACCCGGTGATGCTGCTGTTCCTCACCAAGAAGGTGAACGACCAGAACGTGCAGCCCGAGTGGATCAGCACCGGCGTCGCCTATGTGGACCAGGACCTGGTGGGCCAGCTGATGCTCCCGGCGCAGTGGAAGCGCGCCTTCGGTGTGAGCTTCACCGGGCCCACCGAGGGCATCGAGGGGGGCGAGGCCTGGCGGGCCTACAAGTCGGTCCGACCCAACGGTCGACCCTCGATCGCGGTGGAGCTCATCTACTACCAGCTCCAGATGCTGGCCATCGGCATCATGGGCGCGGGGCCGAACCTCAACGCGCAGACCTTCGCGGCCGGCATGTTCTCGTATCCGGCCACGCCCGGTCGGGCCGGACTGTGGGCCTTCGGCCCCGACGACTTCGCCACGGCGGACGATGCCCGCGAGATCTACTGGAACCCCTCGGCCACCTCGGCGCAGAACCAGCGGAGCGGGGCCTGGATCGAGACGGCGCCCGGCAAGCGGTACCCGATCGGAAAGTGGCCGGCCGGTGATCCCGCCGTCCCGGTCCCGGGGCCGTGACGGCCGTTCCCGCCCGTTCGACGCCGCTTGAGCGGTGGCGGGCGCTGCCCGCCTCGGCCCGGGCAGCCGGTGCCACCGGCGCCTTCCTCGCGGCGTGGGCGCTGGCCGCCGCGTTGCTGCCCCAGGGCGCCCCGGTCGGGATCGTGGTGCAGGGCGTGGTCCAGGGTGCTCCGGCCGCGCTCACCGCGCTCGGCCTGATCCTCGTCTGGCGAGCCCAACGGGTCGTGAACTTCTCGGCCGCCGCCCTCGGAGCCCTGGCCGGCGGCTTCTCGGTCCGGGCCTTCAGCGAGTGGCAGTGGCCGTACTGGGCGGTCGTGCTGCTGGCACCGGTCTTCGGGCTGCTGGTGGGTCTGGTCGTGGAGGTGGCGATCATCCGCCGGTTCGCGTCGGCGTCACGCCTGGTGCTCGGCGTCGCCACGCTCGGCCTCACCCAGCTGCTCGGGGGCCTCGACCTGTTGGTCGGCAAGTCGGTCTTCGGCGTCAGCGCCGCGTTCAGCGCCGGCTACGACACGCCGTTGTCGGACCACACGGCTCGCCTGGGCTCGGTCACCTTCAACGGCGACCAGCTGCTCAACGTGGTCGTCGTCCCCGTGGCGGCCGCCGCCCTGGCGTGGTTCCTCCGCTCCAGCCTGGCCGGCGTCGCCATCCGCGGCGCGGCCGAGAACGAGGAGCGCGCCCGGCTGCTCGGCATCCCGGTCCGTCGCCTGCACGCGCTGGTGTGGGGGATCGTGGGCGCCCTCTCGGCGCTGACCTTCGTGCTGCAGTACCCGAGCGACGGTGCCATCAACGCCGCCGTCACGGGCCCCACCGTCCTGCTCCCGGCGCTGGCCGCCGCGGTGCTGGCCGGCATGGAGTCGATGCCGAAGGCCTTCGTGGCCGCGCTGGCCGTCGGCGTGGTCGACCAGGTGGCCAGGTGGAACGCGGGGACCACGCCCCAGGTGGTGGGCGTCGCGATCTTCGTGCTCATCGTGGGCGCGCTGCTCCTGCGTCGCCAGGACGTGGGTCGGGGTGGCCGCGCCGACGCACAGCTGGATGCGGCCCCCGCGCTCCGGTCGCTCCCCGCCCAGCTCCGGCGGCTGCCGGAGATCCGCGTGCTCACCGTGGCGGCGTTCGTGCTGGCCGGGGCGGCGGCGGTGCTCTACGGCTACACGACCGACGTGTCCGGGTTGGTCACCGCCACCCAGACGATCGTCTGGGCGATGGTGGGCTTGAGCCTGGTGGTCCTGTCGGGCTGGTCGGGGCAGATCTCGCTCGGTCAGTTCGCCTTCGTCGGGGTGGGTGCCATGGTGTGCGGCAACCTCGTGGGCCGGGCCGAGCTCGACGTGTTCCTGGCGGTGCTCCTGTCGGCGGCGGCGGCGGCGGTCGTGGCCTTCGTCGTGGGGGCGCCGGCCCTGCGCATCCCCGGCCCGTTCCTGGCCGTCGTCTCCCTCGCCTTCGCCTCGGTCTTCGACCAGGTGCTGCTCAACGACAAGGTGATGGGCTCGCTCATCCCCGGTGAGGTGCCCCGCCCGCAGCTCTTCGGCAACCGCTGGGACATGGCCGACGACCGCATCACGTTCCTGTTCGGCCTCGGGCTGTTCGCGCTGGCGGTCTCGGCCGTGCGGGGCGTCCGCAGCGCCCGCAGCGGTCGTCTGCTGCTCGCCGTGCGCGACAACGACCGGGCCGCCCAGGCCGCCGGGGCGGCCAGCCGCCGCCAGGTGCTGGCCGCCTTCGTGCTGTCGGGCTCGGTGTGCGGCATGGCGGGCGCCCTCTACGTGGTGGCGATCGGCGGCCTGAGCACCGGGGACTTCCCGCCCGGCATGAGCGTCGAGGTCTTCTCCCAGACGGTGATCGGCGGCCTGGGCAGCGTGCTCGGCGCCGTCAGCGGGATCGTGGCCATGCGCGGCGCCTCCGACGGCCTGAGCGACATGGGTCGGCTCCTGCTGGGCGGGACCGGGCTCTTGGTGGTCCTCTGGCTGCTGCCGGGCGGCGTGGCCCGGCTCATCGGCGCCGTGCGCGACCGCATCGTCACCCCCATCGCCCGTCGGCACGGGTTGGGCCTCGACGGCGCGCCGCTGGCCGCCGCCGCTCCGGTGGCCCGTCACGACGTCGCACCGCTGCCCGAGGACCGCGACGCCGCGGTCAGCTGCCGGGGCGTCAACGTCAGCTACGGATCGCTCCAGGTGCTCTTCGACGTCGACCTCGACATCGCGTCCGACGAGATCGTCGCGTTGCTCGGCACCAACGGCGCCGGGAAGTCCACGGTGCTGCGGGCGTTGTGCGGCCTGACCCGATCGAGCGGCACGTTCCGCCTCGCCGACCTGGAGCTGACCGGGCGCTCGGCCGAGCAGCGGGCCCGTGAGGGGCTCGCCATGATGCCGGGCGGACGCAGTGTGTTCCCCAGCCTCACCGTGGCCGAGAACCTGCGACTGGCGACCTGGATGCGGCGGCGGGACCACACCGCGGCCCAGCACCAGCGCGAGCTGGCGCTGGAGCGCTTCCCGGCGCTGGTGGACCACCTGGACCGGCGCGCCGGCGACCTCTCGGGCGGGCAGCAGCAGCAGCTGGCGTTGGCCCAGACGGTGATGCTCGACCCCAAGGTCCTGCTCATCGACGAGCTCTCGCTGGGCCTGGCACCCTCGGTGGTGGCCCAGCTGATGGACGTGGTGCGCGACATCCACCGCCAGGGCGTCCCGGTCCTGGTGGTCGAGCAGTCGCTCAACGTCGCCATGGCGCTGGCCGAGCGGGCCGTGTTCATGGAGAAGGGCACGGTGCGCTTCAGTGGGCCCACCGCCGAGCTGGCCGACCGCCCGGACCTGTTGCGGGCGGTGTTCCTCGACGGCGCGTCGGTCGGCAGCGACGAGGAGGCCGATGAGGACGAGGGGCCGGGCGTCTTCGATGCCGTGCACCTGGAGGACGACCCGGACCTGGCGACGCTCGTCGACCTCCGGCCGGCCGGCGAGCTGGTGCTGCGCTGCCGGGACGTCGGTGTCTCCTTCGGCGGGCTCCGCGCCCTCGACGGCGTGGACCTCGAGGTGCGACGCGGCGAGATCGTCGGCCTGGTCGGCCAGAACGGCGCCGGCAAGACGACGCTGCTCGACTGCATCTCCGGCTTCCTCACCACCGATCGCGGCCACATCTTCCTCGGCGAGCAGGAGATCACGGCGTGGCCGGCGGCGCGGCGGGCCCGCGACGGCATCGGGCGCTCCTTCCAGGAGGCCCGTCTGTATCCGTCGCTGACCGTGCTCGAGACGATCGCCGTGGCCTGCGAGCGGCACATCCGCTACACGTCGATGGCGGCCGACGCGCTGCGCCAGCCCGCGTCGTTCGAGGTGGAGCTCGCCGTCGCCGAGCGGGCCGTCGAGCTGGCCGAGATGCTCGGCCTCGACCAGCACCGGAACAAGCTCACCGCCCAGCTGTCGACCGGCATGCGCCGGATCGTGGAGTTGGCCTGCCTGCTCGCTGCGGACCCCGACGTGCTCCTCCTCGACGAGCCGTCGGCGGGCGTGGCCCAACGCGAGACCGAGGCGCTCGGTCCGCTGCTGTGCCAGATCCGCGACCGGACCGGCGCCGCGGTGGTCGTCATCGAGCACGACATGCCCCTCCTGCGGGGCATGTGCGACCGGCTCGTGGCCATGGACCAGGGCCGGGTGATCGCCGAGGGCGATCCCGAGACGGTGTTGGCCGACCCGCTGGTGGTGGCCGCCTACCTCGGCGACGACGCCGTGGCCATCGAACGCTCGAGCTGACGGGAGCGCGCCGACGCTCAGTAGCGGGCCACCTCGTCGCCCTCGGCCAGCGGTCGGTCGTCGTCGGCCGAGCGCACCGCCGCCATCCCGTTGGCGCTGGCCAGCACCGCCACGCGCACCCGCCGGGTGGCGTCGCCGTCGCGGACGGCGACGGTGGCACCGTCGAGGTCCGTCCGCAGCACGGCGGACGCGGGCACCAGGAGCTCGCCGTCCACCTTGGTGCGCTGGAGCTTCACGGTCGCGTCGGATCCATCGCGGACCGAGGTGGTGGTAGGAAGGGCCACGCGGGCGATGCCGGAGCTGAAGCTGGTGACCGTTCCCCGGGCGCTCGATCCGCCGAGGGAGACCTCGACTTCGTCGCCCACGGCCACCCACGAGGCGTCGGTGCTGACGTCGACGTAGGGGCTGCCGCTGCGCACGTCGAGCACGGAGTCGCCGGAGTCGAGCACCGTCCCGACCCGCGCGTTGGTGGCCACCACGGTGACCTCCCCTGCCAGGAACACCACCTCGCCCAGCTCCACCCGTCCGGTGGCCTCGAGGTCGAGCGACTCCTGCCACTCCTCGATGGCGGAGATCGTGGCGGCGTCGACCTCCTCGTCGACGGTGAGTTCGCCGTCGGCATCGAAGCCGGCGCTGGCCAGGAACGACTCGAGTTGGGTCACGTCGACGCCGTCGGAGGTGTCGGCGTCGATGGCCCGCCAGGCGGGGACGAACCCGGGGACGACGATGGTCGGTCGGCCGTTGATGGCGAAGGCGGTGTCGCCGGCGCCGAGCACGGTGCCCACCGTGCTGATGGCGGTCACCACCCGGGCCGTCGTGGTCGGGTCGGCCGAGGTTCCACCGGTGGCGGCGGTGCCGGGCGTGGCGACGGTGGTCGTCGTCGTGGCGGCGCGGGCGGTCGGCGCCGGGGTGGGAGGAGCCGCCGCGGCGGTCGTGGTCGGAGTGGTCGCCAGCGGAACGGTCGGAGTGGGCGCGACGGTCGTGGGTGACGTCGGGTCGACCGGAGCGAGGGGAGCGGTCGCCGTCGTCGGTGGACCAGCGACAGTGGTGGTGGTGGTGGTGGTCGTCGTGGTCGGTGGGACGGTCGTCGTCGTGGTCGGCGGGATGGTGGTGGGCGTTGCCACGGCGGAGGCGGCGGCCGACGTCCCGCTGGAGCTCGCCCGACCGCCGCCGACCGTCGGGACGACGAGGGAGATGATCTCTCCCCGCGAGACCGTGGCCGAGACCCGGGTGGACTCCACCAACTTGCCGGACCGGACCGTGGCCCACTGCGCCTCGACGGGTTCCAGCGTGGCCACCGTGGTGGGGGTGCTGCCGCCGACACCCCAGGCGATGACGCCGATCGACGCCACGGTGGCGCCGATCAGGAGCACGACGCCGATGCGGCGGGGCCGGCGTCCGGTGGTGGGGGTGGATTCGTCCATCAGGCACCTCGCAGCGCGTCGGTGGGGGCCAGGCGGGCGGCCCGGACGGCGGGGTAGAGGCCGGCCACGGCGCCGATGGCCACGGCGCCCACCAGACCGACGACGGCGGCCTCGGGCGGGATGACCACACGCCAGCCCTGGATCTTGGCGAAGACCACGGTGGCCACCGAGCCCATGAGCACGCCGGCGATGCCGCCGGAGAGGCCGAGGGCCACCGACTCGGCCAGGAACTGCCGTCGGATGTGGCTCCGTCGGGCGCCGAGGGCCCGGCGCAGGCCGATCTCGGTCCGGCGCTCGATGACCGAGATGATCATCACGTTGGCGATGCCGATGCCGCCCACCAAGAGGGCCACCGCGCCGAGGCCGACGAAGAGGGCGGTGAAGGTCTCCTCGGCCGAGGCCTTGGCGGCCAGGGCGTCGGTGGGTCGGGTGACCTCGACCTCCTCGGGGGCGAGCGGCGACACGGTGGCGCCCAGCAGGCTGCGCACGGTGTCGACGGTGGACTCGTCGGTGCGCACGTAGATGGCGGTGGGCGTCAGCTCGTCGCCGCTGACCACGTCGGCCATCGGGCGGCTGATGATCACGGCACGGTCCAGGTCCGAAGCCAGGGTGAGCGGGTCGAGGACGGCCACGACGGTCACGTCGCGGTTGCCCACCCGCACCGTGGGGCCGGCGGAGAGGTCGGCGATGCCCAGCCGCTGGGCGGCCTCGGCGCCGATGGCGGCCACCGGGGCGGTCTCCCAGACCGCGGCGGGCCAGGTGCCCTCGGCCACCGTGCCGTTGAGCGTGTCGAGCAGCGACCCGTCGGCCCCCACCAGGCCGAGGCCGCGGGTGTCGGTGGTGCTCATCCACTCGTTGCGGAGCAGGGTGACGTCGGTGCCGGCCACGGCGCTGGCCCGCTGCACGGCACCGATGTGGTTGATCCGTGCCGCGGCCTCGGTGTCGAGGGTCGCGGTGGTGGTGCCGAAGCCCTGGCCGGCGGTGACGACCAACAGGTTGGTGCCCAGTCGGTCGAGCTCGTCGGCGAGCTGGGCGCGTGACGACTCGCTGAGGCCCAGCACGGCCACCAGCGCGGCGATGCCGATGGACACGCCCAGCGCCGAGAGCACGCTGCGGGCGCCCCGTCGGGTCATCGAGCCGAAGCCGGCCGCGGCCACGTCGCCCGGACGGAAGCGGCTGGGCGGGACCGCCTGCACCTCGGTGTCGACCCGCGCCGTGCTCATCGCTCCTCCGTGAGGATGCGGCCGTCGCCCACCGTCACCCGGCGGGGGGCCATCTCGGCCACCTCGGGGTCGTGGGTGATGACCACGATGGTCACGCCCTCGTCGTGGAGCTCGTGGAGGAGGGCCAGGATCGACTGCGACGAGCGCGAGTCGAGGTTGCCGGTGGGCTCGTCGGCCAGCAGGAGCGACGGACCGCCGATGAGCGCCCGGGCGATGGCGACGCGCTGGCGCTCGCCGCCCGACATCTCGCGGGGCAGGTGGTGGCCGCGGTGGCCCAGGCCGACCCGGTCCAGCAGATCGACCGCACGGGCCCGTCGCTCGTCGGGAGCGACCCCCTGGTAGGCGAGGCCGAGGGCCACGTTCTCGGTGGCCGTCAGCTCCTCCAGCAGGAAGAACTGCTGGAACACGAAGCCCAGGTGTCGGGCCCGGACGGCGGCCAGCTGGTCGTCGCTGAGCGAGGTGGTCTCGACGCCCGAGATCCGCAGCTCGCCGGCCGTCGGACGGTCCAGCGTGCCGGCCACGTGGAGGAGCGTGGACTTGCCCGATCCGGACTGGCCCACGATGGCCACCAGCTCGCCGGCCTCGACCCGCAGGTCCACGTCGTCGAGGGCGCGCACGGGCGGGGTACCCGGATACTCCTTGGTGACCCCGCGCAGGTCGAGCGCCGGTGGGAGGAGGGTGTCGGTGCTCACGCGGGCACCGTGATCTTCAGGCCCTCGGTGATCCCGTCGCCCGACACCTCCACCCACCCGTCGGCGAAGACGCCGACCTCCACGGCCCGGTAGCCGCCGGCGGCCAGCTCGACGGCCTGGCCGCCCTCGACGACGGCCACCAGTGCGCGGCTGGGTACGGCCAGCACGTCGTCGGCCGCTTCGGTGGGGATCTCGACGTCCACCGGTCCGGGGTCGAGGGCGTCGTCGCCGGCATCGGGCGTGGCGGTCACCGTGAAGCTGGTCGAGGAGCTGCCGCCGCCGGGCTGACCACCGCCGGTCTGGGCCACCCGCTCGAAGGCGACGATGGTGGCCGGGTGACGGGTCCCGTCGGTGGTGATGATCGCCACCGGCTGCCCGCTCTGGTAGCGGTCGGCCTCCTCGGTCACCGTGAAGGTGAGGCGGAGGCCCGAGCCGTCCACCGCCCGCACGGTCGCCACGGTGTCGCCGGCGGCCAGGCGGGTGCCCGCCGCGGTGGCCTCGGTGACCTGGACGGTCGAGGTGGTGAAGACGACCTCGCCTGCCTCGACCGCGCCGTCGGCGTCGGAGAGGCCCAACGAGGACTCCCAGTGCTCGACGGCGGCGGCGGTGTCGCTGTCGAACTGGTCGTCGACCTCGCCCGGATCGAATCCGAGCGCCACCAGGTTCCACTCCAGCTGGCGGACGTCGGCGCCGTCGTCGACCCCGACGCTCAGGGATCGCCACACCGGTTGCTCACCGGTGAGCAGCACGACCGGTCGGTCGTCGACCCGGGCCAGGACGGCGCCGCGTTCGAGCTGGGCGCCGACGGAGGCGGCGGTGGTGAGGGTGCCCGAGCCGATCGTGGTCAGGTCCTGCTCGGTCGCGGCGGCCAGCTCGCCGGTGGTCGTCTCGTTCACGGCCAGGCTCCGTCGTTCGACGGTGACGGTGGTCGTCCGCTTGGTCGTGGCGGCGGAGTCGTTGTCGTCATCGGTGGCGAGTCGGGCGCCCACGACGCCCAGGACCAGTCCCACGACGACACCGGCGCCGGCCGCACCCAGGGTGGAGCGGCGCACCTCAACCCTCCGTCGTGGTGGTGCCACCTGGGCCGCCGGGGCCGCCGGGGGCCATGGCCGACAACTCGTCGGAGCAGGCGGAGAAGGCCGCGGTCACCGCTGGGTCGTCGGGATCGAGCTCGAGTCGTTCGGCCAGCATCTGGTTGCGGTCCTCCTCGCTCATGGGACCGTCGCGCCGCTGGGGTGGGCTGGGCGCGGAGCCGTCGATCGTGGCGTCGTCGGTGCCCGAGCTCCCGTCGGTGGCCGCGCTGTCGTCGGTGTCGGACCCATCGCGACCGGGGAGGCCGCCCTGGCCTCCGTCGCCGCCGGGACGACCGCCGGGACCGTCGAAGGTGAGGTCGCCGACCTCGAGCCCTTCGGCGCGGAGGCAGGACGTGAAGGCGAGCATCGCCTGCCGGCGCTCCTCGCGGTCCTCCTCGGAGGGGCCGAAGCCAGCATTGCCCAGCTCGTCGCGGCACGAGTCCATGGCCGTGCGCATCTCCTCGTTGCCGGGGTCGATGCCGGCGCGTTCGAAGATCGAACGCATGTCGACGTTCCCGTCGCTCCCCACCTCGGGGTCGGCCACCTCCAGGCCCCGCTCGCGCAGGCAGGCCACGAACTTCTGGGCCGCCTCCTCGGCGTCGATCGTCGTGGTGGTCACCGACGCTGCGTCAGCGCCGTCGGCTCCGCTGAGGCTCGGCACGCCACCGGCGCCGTCGGTGTCGCTCCCGCAGGCGCCGAGCAGCAGGGCGCAGGCCGTGGCCGGGAGAGCGAGCCGGCGAAAGGTCGTCGTGGGGGACATGGCGAACACCTCGTGGGTCGGGTCGAGGTCGAACCTACGAAGGGGCCCGGAGATCGCACGGAGGGGCTCCGGAGAGCTTCCGGAGACCGGCTCCCCGGTTCTCCGGGTCCTTTCCGCCACGATGTGTTCACTGGACGGCGAGGGTGGCGCCGGCCACCGAACGCCACACGGAGGCAGCGTCGATGTCCCAGATCCTCGTGGTGGACGACGAGGAATCCTTGTCCGACCTCGTGGCGACCGGCCTCCGCCTGGCCGGCCACGAGACCCGCGTCGCGTCGAGCGGCTACCGCGCCCTCGACGCCGTGGCCGAGACGGTGCCGGACCTGGTCGTGCTCGACGTCAACCTCGGCGACCTCGACGGGTTCGAGGTGTGCCGTCGTCTCCGCGCCGCCCATCCCCGACTGCCCATCATCTTCCTGACCGCCCGCACCGATCCGGCCGACCTGCGGAACGGCTTCGGCGGGGGAGGCGACGACTACCTCATGAAGCCGTTCCGCCTCGAGGAGCTGGCCCTCCGGGTCGAGGCGCTGTTGCGCCGCAGCCACGCCTCCGAGCCCGAGGACGCCGTCCTGCGCTGCGGGCCGATCGAGCTGGACGAGGTGGCACACGCGGTCCGAGTCGAGGGTCAGGCCGTCGACCTCTCGCCCACCGAGTTCCGATTGCTCCGCTACCTGCTGCTCAACCATCGCCGCGTGGTGTCACGCCAGCAGATCCTCGACTACGTCTGGTACCACGGCTTCGACGGCGACCCCTCGATCGCCGAGCGCTACGTCTCCTACCTGCGGCGCAAGCTGCGGTCGGCGGGAGATCTGATCGTCACGGTGCGGGGGGTCGGCTACTCGCTGCGGGTCGACGAGACGTGACCCTGCGGACCCGGTTGGCCGTCATCGCGGCGGCGATCCTGGCCCTGGCGGTGGGCGCGGTGGGTGCGGTGCTGTCGCAGACCACCCGCCACGCCCTCATGGACCCGGTCGACGAGCGGCTGTCGCAGCTGGGGCGCGAGCTCACCCGTTCGGGTGGTGCGGCCCGACCGGCGCCGCCGGAACCACCGGAGGGCGGGCGCGACCCGGGCCGACAGACACGACCCGAGGGTCGTGACGCTGCGATGCTCCGCTTCGTCGACGGCACCCGTGACGAGGCGTTCCCCTCGGGCTTCGACAGCGACCCCGACGCGCTCCCGGCGGTGGACGCCTCGGTGGCCGACGGGATGGCCGTCGGGACCTGGAGGCTGGTGGACCTCCCGAGCGAGGACGGGAGCCTGGACTTCCGGGCCGTCGTGCTGGTGCTGCGGGGCGCCGACGAGCGGTTCGGGTCCACGACCGTCGCCGACGACGCCCGGGTGGTCCACGTCTTCGCCCGCCCCCTCGACACCGTGGACGCCACCGTGGCGCGGCTCCGGTGGACCGCCCTGGCCGCAGCGGTGGTGGCCCTGGTGGTGGGGGCCCTGGCCACGTGGTCGATGGTGCGTCGGTCTCTCCGTCCGGTGGAGTCCACCATCGACACCGCAGCCCGGATCGGGGAGGGCGACCTGAGCCTGCGCGTGCCCGAGCCCGAGCGCCCGGCCGAGCTGCGGTCGTTGGGGCGCTCCATCAACGCCATGTTGGACGGCCTGGAGACGGCCCAGTCGGCCGAGGTGGCGGCACGCGGGGCGCTCAGCCAGTTCGTGGCCGATGCCTCCCACGAGCTCCGGACCCCCATCGCCGCGGTCTCCGGCCACGCCGAGCTGCTCGCCTCTGGTGTGCTCGACGCCGAGACACGACGCCGGTCGGTGGGGCGGATCTCCGCGGAGGCGGCCCGGATGCAGCGCCTGGTCGACGACCTGTTGACCCTGGCGTCGCACGACACCGGACACCGTCGGCCCCACCGCGAGGTTCACCTCTCGGCGGTGGTGTCCGACGCGGTCGAGGATGCCCGGGCCATCGACGGCCGACGCAGGTACGTGGCCGAGGTCGCCGACGACGTGCGTGTCCCGGGCGACGAGCAGCAGCTGCTGCAGGTCGTCGGCAACCTGTTGGGCAACGTGCGGAGCCACACGCCACCGGGAACCACGACCACGGTGCGGCTGACCTCGGTGGACGGTCGGGCTCGTCTGGTGGTGGCCGACGACGGCCCCGGCATCCCCGAGGCCAACCGGGCCCGCCTGTTCGAGCGGTTCTTCCGGCAGGCGGGCCCTGGTGACGGATCGGGTGCGGGCCTGGGGCTGGCCATCGTCGCCGCGTTGGTCTCGGAGCACCACGGCACCGTGCGCCTCGTGCCGAGCGAGCTGGGCACCGAGGTCGAGGTGCTGCTCCCCGAGGTCTGACGGGGATCAGGCGAGGAGGCTGCGCAGCATCCAGGCGGTCTTCTCGTGCACCTGCAGGCGTTGGGTCAGCAGGTCGGCCGAGGCCTCGTCGTGGGCCTGCTCCACGGCCGGGAAGACCGACCGCGCCGTGCGGGCCACGGTTTCCTGGCCGACGACCAGCCGCTTGATCATCTCGGTGGCGTCGGGTGCGTCGTCGTCCTCGGGCACCGAGGAGAGGGCGGCGAACTCGCGGTAGCTGCCCGGGGCGGGCGCGCCCAAGGAGCGGATCCGCTCGGCGATCAGGTCGACGGCCAGCGCCAGCTCGTTGTACTGCTGCTCGAACATCAGGTGCAGCGTCTGGAACATGGGGCCGGTGACGTTCCAGTGGTAGTTGTGGGTCTTCAGGTAGAGCGTGTAGGTGTCGGCCAGCAGTCGGGCCAGCCCCTCGGTGATGGCCGTCCGATCGGCCTCGTCGATCCCGATGTCGATCGTCATCTCGCTCATGGTCGTCCTTCCTTCCCGTCCGGTCCGAGTCGCAAACGTCGTTTGCTACAACATCGGTGCGTCCCCACGGCTTCCCGGACCCGAAAGGTGGTGCATGGCCGACGAGTCCGAATGCCGACACTACGATTGCGTGCAATGACTCGCGTTCCCTCCGACGTGACGAGCACTCCCGACCCGACGCGGGAGCGTTTGGTGATCACCGCCGCACGGCGCTTCGCCGAGGACGGCTTCGACGACGTCTCCCTCGAGGCGGTGGCCCGCTCCGCCGGGGTGCACCGCACCACGTTGCACCGCCACTTCCCCGGCGGCCGCGAGGAGCTGGTCCTCGCCGTCCTCGACCGCGAGGTCGCCGAGGTCACGGCCGGCCTCGAGGCGACGATCGACGCGGCGAGCGACGTGCGCGACGCGCTGATCTCGGCGCTGACGCTGGGGATCGAGTCGTGCCGGGCCAACCACGTCGTCGCCGCGCTGCTCGTCGACGCCGGGTCCCGTCAGGCGGTCTTCGACCCCGCGGCCGTCGAGATGCGGGCCCACGTGGAGCGGTCGTGGCTACGGATCCTCGACCGTGCCCCGGCCGGGGCCGCCCCACCGGCCGCTGCGCTCGATCCCGAACGCGTCGTCGACCACATCCTGCGGGTGGTGGCCAGCCTGGTGGTCGACCCGGGCACGATGGCGTCCCCCGAGGCAGTCCGGGAGTACGTGACCGACTTCGTCGCGCCCGCCCTCGTGGGCTGAGGCCGCCGGGGGAGATTGCCCACCGTGGGGCCCGACCCGGGCCGCTCCGGCGGACCTAGCGTGCCCCCGAGGCGCTCGACCGTGCGCCGCGCGTGACCGAGGGAGCGAACCGATGGGACGGACCAGGACGGGACGAACGACGGCGGTCGGGGTGGCGGCGCTGCTGTCGCTGGGGCTGGCCGGCTGCAGCGACGTGGACACCGCCGACGACGTCTGTGAGAAGTACGACGTGGTGGCCGAGGAGATCGCCGACGACGACAACCCGGTCATGTTCAACGGCGAGATCTTCGACGCCCTCGACAACCTGGCCAAGAAGGTCAAGGACTTCGAGGCCGAGCCGGAGATCATGGCCATCGGCGAGGACATGCTGGACATGGCCAACGACGACTCGGCCTCGATCGCCGAGGTCGAGGAGATGATCGCCCCGGTGAAGGACTTCTGCGCCTCGAGGTGAGCCGGCCGAGGCCTTGTAGCCTCCGGCCGTGACGATCGACCTGCGGGACCACGCCCTGGCCGACCTGGCGACGATGGTTCGCCGCCGCGACGTGTCGGCGACCGAGCTGACCGAGGCGGCACTGGCGCGCATCGACGACGTCGACCCGACCCTGAACGCGTGGGCGTCGCTCGACGCGGAGGGCGCGCTCGACCAGGCACGGCGGATCGACGACCGGCTGGCCCGGGGTGCGGACCCCGGGCCGTTGGCCGGCGTGCCCCTCGGCGTGAAGGACCTCGAGGACGCCGCGGGCTTCACGACCGGCTACGGCTCTGCCCTCCACGCGGGCGACCCGCCCACCGACACCGACTCGATCCAGGTGGCCCGCCTCCGGGCCGCCGGCTGCGTCGTGGTGGGCAAGACCACGACCTCGGAGTTCGGCTACGCGGGGGACACCGTGACCCCACGGTGGGGTGCCACCCGCAACCCGTGGGATCCGGCGCGCTCCTCGGGCGGGTCGTCGGGCGGGTCGGCCACCGCGCTCGCTTCGGGCATGGTGGCGTTGGCCACGGGGAGCGACGCCGGGGGCTCCATCCGGATCCCCGCCGCGTTGTGCGGCCTGACCGGCCTGAAGACCACCCACGGCGTGGTCCCACTCGGCGGCGGCGTGCCCCCCTCGGGCGGCACCCTGACCGTCCGGGGCCCCATGGCCCGCACCGCGGCCGACACCGCGCTGGCCCTGGCGGTGGCCGCCGGCCCCGACCCCACCGACTGCTTCTCGCTGGCGCCGCTGGCCTTCGGGGCGCCGCTGCAGGCGCGCCTCCCCGAGCGGGTGGTGTGGGCCCCGGCACCGGGCTTCCCGGTCGATGCCGAGGTGGCCCGGGTGTGCGGCGCCGCGGTCGCCGGCCTGGCCGCGGCGGGCGTCGACGTGATCGAGGTGGACCGGCTGTTCCGCTCCGAGCCCATCGGTGACTGGTTCACGCTCTGGGCCGCCTACCGCGAGCGGGCTCACGGGCACCTCCGCGGGACCGACGTGTGGGAGCAGTTCGACGTCGGGCTGCGTGGCCTGATGGATCACGGTCGAGATCACGTCGACATGCGCTCGGCCATGCTGGCGCTCGACGCCGTCCACCACCACACCGCGGACGTGGCGGCCCAGCTCGGGCGGGCGCCGTTCGTGCTGACCCCCACCGTGGCGGGCCGCACCGCCCTCAGCGGCGGGCAGGGGACGGTCGACGGTGAGGCCTCGATCTTCTGGGCGCCCTTCACCCAGGCGGCCAACCTGACCCGCCACCCGGCCGGGTCGGTCAACGTGGGGTTCACCGCCGACGGGATGCCGGTCGGGCTGCAGGTGCTGGCCGACCACCGCCGTGACGTCGAGGTGCTGGAAGTGCTCGCGGCGGTCGAGGAGCTCGTCGGCCCGACGGCCTGGCCCGGCTGATCCTCAGAGCAGCGAGACCACCAGGCCCGACCCGTCGGCGGCCGCCGCCGCGAACTCCGCCCGGAGTACCTCGAAGCCGTCGACGACGAACTCGAACAGCTGCTCGGCCTCGGGGTCGCGGTCCCAGATGGCCGGGTAGATCCCACGGCGGTGCAGCTCGCCGAGGTCGATCCGGGCCCGGACGTCGTCGGGGCCGAGCGCTCCGAGGGCTGCGGCGCAGGCTGCCACCTGGTCGGGTGCGAGGTAGCGGGGCCGGTCGTAGCCGAACTCGTGCCCGAACGGGCGGCCGCCGAAGGTGACGTCGCCGAGCGGTCCGGGCACCTCGTCTTCCCGGCCCGTCAGGGTGAAGTGGACGGCGTGCCAGGCCTTGTCGACATCGAAGGAGCGTCGGTCCTCGTAGCGCTCCATCCACTCGGCGAAGCCGTCCTCATCGAGGGTGGCGAGGTTGGCGGCCTCCTCGGCCGAGGCGGCGTCCCACTGCATGATCATCGACACCGCTGGGACGGTAGCGGGCCGTGTGCTCAGTCGGCTGGCCGTTCGGCCCACCAGGCGCGTACGGCGGCCTCGGCCTGCTCGCGGGTCAGCTCGGGGTCGTCGGCCGCCAGGTCCTTGAGGAGAGCGATGGCCTCGCCCACGGCCCGTCCGGGACCGATGTCGAGCAGCTCCATGATCTCGGCGCCGTCGAGCGGCGGCTTGCGGCGACGCTCCTCGTCGGCCAGCGCCAGCGCCTTGATGCGCGCCTCCAGGTCGTCGACCTGGCGCTGGAGCCCACGGACCTTGTGGGGGTGGCGGGTGGTGCAGTCGCAGCGCACCAGCTCGTTGAGGTCGCCCAGCAGGTGGCCGGCGTCACGGGCGTAGCGACGTACGGCCGAGTCGGTCCACCCGTGGCCGTAGCCGTGGAAGCGACCGCTCAGCTCGACCAGGCGGCTCACCTCCTCGGTGAGCACCTCGTCGAAGCCCAACGCCTCCATGCGCTGGCGGGTGACTCGGGCTCCGGCCACCTCGTGGTGGTGGAACGTCACCTTCGAGCCCTCGATGCGTCGCGTGTGGGGCTTGGCGATGTCGTGGAAGAGGGCGGCGAGGCGGATGCGGAGCCGGGGGCTGACGTTGGCCACCACGGTGATGGTGTGGCTGAGCACGTCCTTGTGGCGGTGGATCGGGTCCTGCTCCATGGCCAGCGCCGGCAGCTCGGGAAGCTCGCGCTCGGCCCACCCCGACCGGACCACGTCCCAGAGGCCGTCGGTGGGGTCGTCGGTGGTGAGCACGGCCTCGAGGTGCTCGCGCGCCGAGACGGAGGTGGACGTCGCCATGGGGCCATCCAACCACAACGTTTCCCCGACGCTCAGATCGGTTCCGGCGCTACGTTGCCGCGATGACCGACACGATCGATCCCACGCCGGCCGCCCGGGACCTCGTCGCGGCGTTCTGGCAGGCGCTCTACGCCCGTGACTGGGGTGCGGTGGCCGCGTTCTTCGGGCCCGAGAGCACCTACACCGACATGTGCACGCCGGTCGACGACGTGGCCGTCGGGCCCGACCAGATCGTGCGGCGGCTGCGCCTCGGCCTCGAGCCCATCTCGGGCTACGAGCACCGGCTCATCGGCGTCACCGCCGAGGGGAACCGGGTGGTGACCGAGCACACCGAGACCTGGACCTGGCGCGACGGCGAGTCCGTCGAGCTGCCCTTCGTGAGCGTGCAGGAGACCGACGGCACCGTCATCACGCGATGGTCCGACTACTGGGACCTCCAGACCCTGCTGGGCTCGGCACCGGCCTGGTGGGTGGAGCACATCATGGAGGGCTGGGCCTGATGCACGACCTGGTGGTCTCGGGGGGCACCGTCGTCGACGGGACGGGCGCCGAGCCTCGCACGGCCGACGTGGCCGTCACCGACGGGCGCATCACCGAGGTGGGGCGCGTCGACGGCGCCGCGAAGCGACGCATCGACGCCGACGGGCTGGTCGTCATGCCCGGCATCGTCGACGTGCACACCCACTTCGACGGCCAGGTTACCTGGGACCCGCTGCTGACGCCCAGCTGCTGGCACGGCGTGACCACCGTGGTCATGGGCAACTGCGGCGTCGGCTTCGCGCCGGCTCGGCCGGACCGCCACGAGTGGCTCATCGGACTGATGGAGGGTGTCGAGGACATCCCCGGCGCCGCGCTGAGCGACGGCATCCGCTGGGGGTGGGAGACGTACCCCGAGTACCTCGACGCCGTGGACGCCACCTCGAAGGCGCTCGACGTCGGCTCCTTCGTGCCCCACGGCGCGGTGCGGGCCTACGTGATGGGGGAGCGCGGCGCCCGCAACGAGCCGGCCACCGAGGCCGACGTGGCCGCCATGGCCGCCATCGTGCGGGAGGCCATCGAGGTCGGGGCCCTCGGCTTCTCGACCAGCCGCACCATCGCCCACATGGCCATCGACGGCGAACCGGTGCCCGGCACGTTCGCGGCGCGCGACGAGCTGTTCGGGATCGGCCGGGCCCTGGGCGAGCTGGGGGCCGGGATCTTCGAGCTGGCCCCGGCCGGGGTGCTGGGCGAGGACCTGGCCGCGCCGGACCGGGAGATGGCCTGGATGCGGGACCTCGCCGCCGAGATCGGTCGCCCGGTGGTCTTCGCCCTGCTCCAGAACGACCACGATCCCGACGCGTGGCGTCGCATGCTCGACCTGTGCGCGGCGGCCCAGGCGGACGGCATCCCGATCCACCCCCAGGTGGCGGGACGGCCCATCAACCTGCTGCTGGGGCTGGCGACCTTCCACCCCTTCGCCTACTGCCCGTCGTGGGCCTCGCTGGGGTTCGCAACGATCCCCGAGCGGGTGGCTGCCATGCGCGACCCGTCGATGCGGGCGACGCTGCTGGCCGAGGTCGAGCAGGTCGATCCGGCCTTCGCCCAGTTCCTCGACCCCGCCGGCGTCTTCGTCATGGGCGACGTGCCGAACTACGAGCCGGCACCGTCCGACTCGGTGGCGGCGCGGGCCGCGGCGGCGGGGCGCACGCCGATGGAGGAGTTCTACGACCGCCTCCTCGACGAGGACGGCAACGCCCTGCTCATGCGGCCGCTCCTCAACTACACGGGGCGGAACCTCGACGCCGTGCGCGAGATGCTCACCCACCCGGCCACGGTCTGGGGGCTGGGCGACGGCGGCGCCCACTGCGGCACCACCTGCGACGCCTCGGTGCCCACGACGATGCTGGCGGGCTGGGCCCGGGACCGGGCCGAGGGCATCGCCCTCGCCGAGGTGGTGCGGATGATGACGTCGGCCACCGCGGACCTGGTGGGGCTGGGCGACCGCGGCCGGCTCCTGCCGGGGACCGTCGCCGACCTCAACCTCGTCGACCTCGATGCCCTCGGCGTGCGGCGGCCCGAGATGGTCCACGACCTGCCGGGCGGCGCCCGCCGCTTCGTGCAACGGGCCGACGGCTGGGTGGCCACCATCAAGTCGGGCGCCGTGCTCATGGACCGCGGGGTGGACACCGGCGTGCGCCGGGGCGAGCTGCTGCGCCGCGCCCGCGTCTGACGCGGCGTCAGATCTCACCTACGCTCCACGCTTCGTACGTCGCACCCGTCGCACTCCAGGGGGACCGCCATGACCGACACGCTCGACACCGACGCGCTCTCCTTCGAGGGCCCCGAGGCCGCCGCCTACCAGTTCGTCGGCCAGGACGTGGGCTGGCTGCTCGACCACCGGGCCACCCACCGCGGCGACCACCCGTTCCTCGTCTGGGAGCCCAAGGACGGCGGCGACCGCTCCTGGACCTACGCCGAGTTCGCTGAGGCCACCAAGCGCGTGGCCGCCGGCCTGGCCGCCCGGGGTGTGGGGGAGGGCGACGCGGTCCTCATCCACGCGGAGAACTGCCCCGAGGCCGTCGTCGCCTGGTACGCGCTGGCGCGGCTGGGTGCGGTGGGCGTCACCACCAACACCCGGTCGGTGGCCGCCGAGGTGGAGTACTTCATCACCCACGCGGGCTGCGTCGGCGCCATCACCCAGCCGAAGTTCGCGGCATTGGTGGCCGAGGCCGGCCCGGACCTGGGCTGGATCGTGGTGACCGACGACAACTCCGGCGAGGCGGCGTCGGCCGAGGAGCTGGCCCACGGTCGGGACGGCTGGGCCACCCTCGACGGCGACCCGTCGTCGCTGCCGGAGGTCGAGCGCGACCCGCTGCGCCCCGTCGGCATCCTCTTCACCTCGGGCACCACCTCGAAGCCCAAGGCTGTGGTCCACGCGCACGGCAACGTGCTGTTCGCGGCGAAGGTGAACCCCACCAACATCGAGTTCGAGGCCGAGGACCGCTACCTCTGCTACCTGCCCTTCTTCCACGTGAACACGCAGGGCTGGGCCATCTGGACGGTGCTGGGCGCCGGCGGCACCGTGGTGCTGCAGCCGAAGTTCTCGGCCAGCCGCCTGTGGCCGGTCATCGAGAAGCACTCGATCACCCACATCTCGCTCATCCCCTTCGTCATCAAGGCGGCCTTCGAGCAGGGCATCCCCGAGAACCACACGGTGAAGGTCGGCGTGTTCGGCCTGATCATGCCGGTGCTCGACCAGATGATGAACATGAAGGTCATCGCCGCCTACGGCATGACCGAGCTGGTCACCCATTGCGTGCGGTCCAACCCCTACGAGAGCTACCCCGACATGGCCATGGGCAAGGTGGCACCGGGCTACGAGATGCTCGTGGTCAACCACGAGACCGGGCAGCTGGCCAAGCCGGGCGAGATGGGCGAGGTGTGGATCCGGGGCATCCGCGGCATCTCGGTGTTCAAGGAGTACCTGAACAACCCCGAGGCCAACGCCAAGATGTTCCACCCCGACGGGTGGTGTCGCACCGGCGACATCGTGCGCCTGGAGGCCGACGGCAACGTCTTCTACTGCGACCGCGACAAGGACGCGCTGAAGGTGGGCGGCGAGAACGTGTCGGCCCGTGAGGTCGAGGACGTGTGCCGCACCGTGCCCGGCATCGAGGACATCGCGGTGGTGGCCAAGTCACACCCGATGCTCGACATGGTCCCGGTGGCCTTCGTCATCCGGAATGCCTTCGCGGCGCCCGAGGACGAGATGGGCCCGGCGATCATCGAGGCCTGCAAGGCGAACCTGGCCGACTTCAAGGTGCCTCGGGCCGTGTACTTCGTCGACGAGTTCCCCACCGCCGAGCTGGGGAAGATCTCGAAGAAGGACCTCCGCGAGCTGGCCGACAGCTACCCCGAGGTCTGACCCGGCAGGCGCGGGCGCTCGCTGCCGTCGCCACACGAAGCCCCTGTTCGAATCCAGGCTCAGCCGGGCAGCACTGCCCGGCTGAGCCTGGATCGCGTCCGGGGCCTCCAACGAGCCGGCCCCACCCCACGAGCCGGCTGAGGTGGACACCGGCGCGCCCGGTCGCTAACCTACAACCAAATGGTTGTAGGTTCCCCCGCCCCCTCCGATCGGACCGACGAGGTCTTCCGGGCGCTGGCCGACGCCACGCGCCGCGACATCGTGCGCACGGTGCTCACCGAGGAGTGCTCGGTGTCGGCCCTCGCCCGTCGGTACCCCATGAGCGTCACCGCCGTGCAGAAGCACGTCGCCGTCCTGGAGCGGGCCGGCCTGGTGTCGCGCCGTCGCTGCGGTCGCGAGTCGCTGGTGCGCGGCGACGTCGAAGCGCTCGCCCGGGCACGCCGCGCCCTCGACGCGCTCGAGGAGATCTGGCGCCACCGCGTCGAGCAGATGGACCGGGTCCTCGCCGAGGACCCCTGAACAACAAGGAACCCGCATGCCCATCGTCAACATCGAGAAGGACCTCGACCACCACTCGCTCACGGTCGTCGCCCGCTACGACGCACCGGTCGAGCGCGTCTGGCAGCTCTACGCCGACCCGCGCCAGATGGAGCGCATCTGGGGCCCGCCGTCGTGGCCGGCCACCGTCAAGGAGCACGACCTCACCCCGGGTGGCCGGGTGGTCTACGTGATGACCGGGCCCGACGGCACGCAGGCCGGCGGCTACTGGGAGGTCGTCGAGGTCGAGGCACCGCGCCGCTTCGTGGTGCTCGACGGCTTCGCCGATGCCGAGGGCAACCCCAACCCCGACCTGCCCATGACGCGCATGGAGCTCGAGCTCACCGCCGGCGACGACGGCACCACCATGACCATCACCTCCACCTACGACTCGGCCGAGGCGCTGCAGCAGGTCCTGGAGATGGGCATGGAGGAGGGGCTCCGCGAGGCGATGGGCCAGATCGACGCCCTCCTCGCCGAGGGCTGATCCCGCGACTTGGGGCCGGGCCCGGGCCGGATGCGACAATGGCAGACGGTCCGGGCAACGGGGCGCGGACGGGGATCTGAGGAGATCGCGTGAACCAGGAGATGTTCGACAAGGTCCGCAGCGCCGACGGCTTCATCGCCGCGCTGGACCAGAGCGGCGGCAGCACGCCCAAGGCGCTCCGGCTCTACGGCATCGAGGAGTCCGAGTACTCCGGCGACGAGGCCATGTACGACCTCATCCACCAGATGCGCTCCCGCATCATCTGCTCGAAGGCCTTCGGGGGCGACCGCGTGCTCGGCGCCATCCTCTTCGAGATGACCATGGACCGCGACATCGACGGCACGCCCACGGCCGAGTACCTCTGGAACACCAAGGGCGTCGTGCCCTTCCTGAAGGTCGACAAGGGCCTGGCCGACGAGGAGAACGGCGCGCAGGTCATGAAGCCCATGCCCGAGCTCGACGCCCTCCTGGCCCGGGCCAACGACAAGGGCGTGTTCGGCACGAAGATGCGCTCGGTCATCAAGCTGGCCGATCCGGCGGGCGTGAAGGCCGTCGTCGACCAGCAGTTCGAGGTGGGCCGCCAGATCCTGGCCGCCGGCCTCATGCCGATCATCGAGCCCGAGGTCGACATCAACTCGCCCGACAAGGCCGGCGCCGAGGAGCTCCTCAAGGCCGCCATCACCGAGCAGGCCGACTCGCTGGGCGACCAGCAGGTCATGCTGAAGCTGACGCTGCCCGAGACCGACGGCTTCTACTCGGACCTCATCGCCCACGAGAACATCCTGCGGGTCGTCGCCCTCTCGGGCGGCTACAGCCGTGAGGAGTCCAACGCCCGCCTGGCCCGCAACCCCGGCATGATCGCCTCGTTCTCCCGGGCGCTCACCGAGGGCCTCTCGGCCAAGCAGACCGACGACGAGTTCGACGCCGCGCTCGACGCGTCGATCGGCTCGATCTTCGAGGCGTCGCGGACCTGATCCGCGCCTGATCCGCCCCGTGGGGGTGCGTCGACGTCGGGGGGACGTCGACGCACCCTGGGTGGATCCGCCCGTTCACCTGTCCCCCCACCATCGGTACGGTTGCATCTCGTGCTCAGGACCGGAATCATCGGCATCGGCAAGATGGGGCTGTCCCACTTCGCCCTCGCCAGCGCACACGACGACCTCGACGTCGTCGCCGTCTGCGACAGCCAGGCCTTCCTCCTCGCCGGCGTGAAGTCGCAGACCGGCGTGGCCACCTACCGCAGCGTGGACAAGATGCTGGCCGAGCAGCAGCTCGACTGCGTCTTCATCGCGACGCCGACCTCGTCGCACTTCGACCTCGGCATGGCCGCCATCGAGGCCGGCGTCAGCCCCTTCCTCGAGAAGCCCCTCACCCTCAGCCACGACCAGTCCCGCCGTCTGGCCGAGGCCGCGGCGGCCGAGGGCGTGGCCAACCAGGTCGGCTACCACAACCGCTTCATCGGTACCTTCCGCGAAGCCGCCCGCCTGGTGGGCGCCGGGGCCATCGGCGACGTGCACCACATCGACGGCCGGGCCTTCGGCCAGGTGGTGACCCAGCCCACCAGCGGGGGGCTCACCTGGCGCTCCGACAAGTCGGCCGGCGGCGGCTGCCTCCACGACTACGCCTGCCACGTCATCGATCTCATGGACTTCCTGGTGGGCCGACCCGAGGCCGTGGTGGGCGCCCGCCTGTCGAGCATCTACTCGTCCAACGTCGAGGACGCCGTGCACGCCCTCTTCACCTACCCGAACGGCGCCACCGGCTCGCTCGAGACGAACTGGTCCGACGACTCGTACCGCAAGATGACCACCAGCGTGACCGTCTACGGCTCGGGCGGGAAGATCTACGCGGACCGCCAGGAGATCCGGGTCTACCTGCGCGACGGGCGCACCTTCGAGGACTACGGCGACGGCTGGACCATCCGCTACATCACCGAGCTCCAGGAACCGGTGTGGTTCTACATCCGGGGCGAGGAGTACTCGGCCCAGGTCGACGCCTTCGCCCAGGCCGTCGCCGCGAAGAAGACCGACGGCACCAACAGCTTCGCCTCGGCCGCGGATGCCGACTGGGTGGTGGAGGAGATCTCCCGGGTCCACCGCGACGGCGCCGGCCGGGCCACCCCCACCGGCGCGCCGGCGTCGGCCGGGCTGGTCCGGCGCCAGGTCACCGTGCCGGCCTGGGTCGACCGGGGCCTCGAGGTGCTCGGCCCGCCCGCCCGCAAGGCGGCGGCGAAGGCCAAGGCCGCCTGGGCGAAGCGAGGCGCGAGGTGAGCTCGATGGACCGGATCATGTTCGGCGACAACCAGTTCTTCGGCGTGAACCACATGTCGGAGGAGAAGGCACGGGCCCAGGCCATGCGCTTCCGCGACACGCAGTCGATCATCGACGTGCTCGACGTGGCCTACGACCTGGGCATCCGCACCTTCATGTGCACGACCCACGACCGCATCGCCGAGGTGGCCGCCCACACCGCGGCGCACCCCGATCGCTACCAGGGCTTCAAGTACCACCCGGGCATGCCGTACGCCCACAAGTACGCCAACATGGTCGGTGAGCTCGGCATCGTGGAGACGCTCAAGGCGGTCACGCCCGGCGGCCTCGTCGAGACGCTGGTCCGGGGGGCCAAGTCGACGATGAGCCGCGACGTCGGCCAGCTGATGCGCACGCTCGTCGACGCCGAGATGGCGCCCTTCGCCAAGGTCGAAACGCCGGTGGTGTTCCTCCAGAACGTCGTCGCCGACCTGGTGCTGGGCCTGGGCATGCCCCAGCTGCTGGCCGAGTTCGAGTCCTACGTCCGCGAGCGCTACGACGCCGAGGCGGGCTTCTTCACCATGAACATGCCCCGCATGGTCGAGGCGCTCGTCGCCGAGGGCGTGAAGGACCCCATCATCTGCTGCAACTACAACGCGGCCGGGTTCCGCATGTGCGGCGGCATCGAGGCCTACGACCGGGCGCTCGAGGCCCACGAGTTCCGCTGCATCGCCATGTCGGTGCTGGCGTCGGGGGCCCTGCGGCCCGAGGACGCCATCAAGTGGGTGTGCGATCGGGAGCAGATCGTCTCGATCGTCTTCGGCGCCAGCTCCCGGGGCAACATCGCCCAGACCGTCGACCTGATCCACACCCACACGAAGGGCTGACCGTGGGCGCCCCGACGCCCGCACGCCCGCGGGTCCGCATCCTCAACGTCGACTTCGACGACATCACGATGGACGAGCTCCTCGAGCGCACCGAGGGCACGATCATCACCGTCCACGTCGACTCGGCGGCCAAGGTCCAGAAGGACCGCGGCTTCTACGACCTGGTCGGCCAGTTCGACGTGGTCACCTGCGACAGCCAGATCCTCACCTGGGCCGCCAAGTGGCTGGGCACGCCGGTGCAGGAGCGGGTGTCGGGCTCGGACTACCTGCCCCGCTTCTACACGAAGTACGCCGACGACCCGTCGATCACCATGTTCCTCTGCGGCGCCATGCCCGGCATCGCCGAGGTGGCGCAGCAGAAGATCAACGAGAAGGTCGGCCGGGAGATGGTCGTGGGCACCTACAGCCCGCCGCCCGGCTGGTATGACGATCCCGACCACATCCAGCGGGTCATCGACATGATCGACGCCTCGGGTGCCACCGTCCTGATCATGGGCGTGGCCGCCGGCATCCAGGAGCGCTTCATCATCGGTCACGGCCCCCGGCTCGCCCACGTGAAGCTGCTGCTGCCCCTGGGTGGCACGATCGACTACGAGGCCGGCGCCGTGGTGCGCCCGCCGTCGTGGGTCACCGACGCCGGGTTGGAGTGGTTGTGGCGTCTGGTGCGCGAACCCAAGCGACGTTGGCGGCGCTACCTGCTGCACCAGCCGCCGGTGCTGTGGCACCTGCTGATGCAGAAGCTGGGCCGCTACCGCGACCCCTTCGGCTGAGCCCGCTCCAGAACCCAGTCGGCGATCGTGTCCAGCACCTCGTCGCGTTCGGGCTCGTGGTGCAGCTCGTGGTACGCCCCGTCCCAGATGCGCAGCGTGCAGTCCCGGGCGCCGATCACCTCGGCCAGGCGTTCGGAACCCACCGGCGCGGTCAGCTGGTCGGCGCCGCCGTGCACGATCAGCACGGGACAGGTGATGCTCCCGGCCTCCCGCAGCGCCACCCCCATGGCGACGTTCATCTCGCGGCCGGTCCGGGCGGTGAGCTTCCCGCGGAAGTTCAGCGGGTCGGCGTCGTAGTCGCGACGCACGGCCTCGTCGCGGCTGATGGCGTCGCCGTCCAGCGCGATGGTCCGCAGGCCGGGGGTCAGCTTGCCGATGACGTTCGCCACCGACACCAGGTAGGTCGGGATGCTGTCGGCGGGCGCCAGCGCGGCGCTGGCCACCACCAGGCCCGCCAGGTCGAGGGCGCCCTTCGCCGCCAGGCGCTCGGCCAGGCGCACGGTGATGAGCCCGCCCATCGAGTGCCCGTAGACGAAGCAGGGGAGCTCGCTGCGGGCGTCGGCCAGCACGGCCTCGGCGTCGTCGAGGAAGCGCTCCATGTCGTCGACGTCGCCCTTGCGGACGCCGGTGGACCGACCGTGTCCCCGCTGGTCCCAGGTGGTGACCCGCAGCCCTCGGGCGCACAGCACCTCGGCCACCGGCGCGTAGCGACCGGAGTGCTCGCCGTAGCCGTGGACCAGCAGCACGTCGGCCACCACCGGGGTGCCCTCGTCGGGGGACCAGACGGTGACGGGCAGGGTGACGGCGGACCCGTCGAGGCCGGGGACGCCGCTGCGAGTGGTGGTGTCGGTGCGCATCGCCCGAACGCTAACGCCCACCCTTGCCGCTCCTGGGCTAATGCCCTACATTAGACCGCATGGAGTTCGGACTGTTCCTCAACGGCTACCTGCCCGGCCCCGCGGCCCACGACCGCGACGCCGAGCACACCATGCTCACCCGCGAGCTCGGCTATGCCGTGCACGCGGACGGCTTCAACTGGAAGTACGCGTGGTTCGGCGAGCACCACGCCCTCACCGAGTACTCCCACATGTCGGCCCCCGAGGTGGCCATCCCGTGGGTGGCGGCCCGCACCGAGCGCATCCACCTGGGCTCGGCCATCATCAACCTCTCGCCGAAGGTCAACCAGCCCACCCGCAACGCCGAGCGCGTGGCCATGTTGGACCACGTCACCGGGGGCCGCTTCGAGTTCGGCACGGGCCGCGGCGCCGGCGAGCACGAGATGCAGACCTTCGACCTGCACACGTCGGAGACCAAGGAGATGTGGGACGAGGTGGCGCCCGAGCTGGTGCGCATGTGGGAGACCCACGACTACCAGTTCGAGGGCCAGTTCTTCCGGGTCCCCAGCCCCCACAACATCCTGCCCAAGCCCTACGGGGTGGGCCACCCGCCCATCTGGGTGGGCTGCGGGAACCCCGGCACCTTCACCAAGGCGGGCGAGCTGGGCATCGGCGCCATCGCCTTCAACTTCGAGCCGGTGATGAACCTGAAGGGCCGCATCGACGCCTACAAGGAGGGCATCGCCAACTGCACCGAGCCGCTGGGCGAGTTCGTCAACGACAACGTGATGATGACCAACGCCGTGGTGTGCCTGGCCGACGGGAAGCGGGCCCGCGAGATCGCGCTGTCGCCCGGCCGCGGCTACCTCAACACCATGGTCACGCTCTACCACTCGACGATGCCCAAGATGCCCGGCGCCATCACGTGGCCCGACACCCCCCGGGGCCTGCGCAGCGAGGACGAGCTCGACTGGGCCATCGAGAACGGCTACCTGCTCTGCGGCACGCCCGAGCAGGTGCTCGACCAGATCGACAAGTACCAGGCGGTGGGGTGCGACCAGCTGGTGTTCGGCATCCCCAACGAGGGCTTCCGCCACGAGGAGGTCCTCGAGATGATCGAGCTGTTCGGCAAGCACGTGATCCCCGAGTTCGACCGCGACCCCGAGCACCGCACGGCGAGGATGCGGGCCACCGCCCAGCGCAAGCACGCCCCGTGGACCACCGTGCCCGAGGACCTGCGTGCTCCCGAGGTGATCCCCACCAACGCCCTCCTCCCGCTGGACCGCTGAGCTGGCGCCGCTGACCACCTCGACCCGCGAGCGGCTGCTCGACGAGGCCGAGCGCCTGTTCGCGCGCAAGGGCGTGCAGGGGGTGACCACCCGCGAGATCGTCGAGGCCGCCGAGCAGCGGAACACCTCGGCGGTCAGCTACCACTTCGGCTCCCGCGACGGGCTGCTGCGCGAGCTGCTGGCCCGACGCGGGGCGCCGGTGGACGCCGAGCGGGGTCGCCGCCGCGACGTGCTGGGCGACCACCCCTCCACCCCGGAGCTGGTGGCCTGCCTCATCGATCCCTGGTGCGAGCTGTTGGACCTTCCCGAGGGCCGGGCCCACGTGCGCATCGTCGCCCAGCTCCGCGGCCGCTTCGCGTCGTGGCGGGTGGAGAGCGACGCCGCCACCACCCGTCACCTGGCCCGCGTCCTCGACGAGCTGGAGCGCCTGCCGGGGATGGCGCCCGAGCTCCGCCGCGAGCGGGTGGTGGGCCTCATCATGTTGATGACCGCGGCCACCGCGGAGCGGGCCCGGCTGCTCGACGACGGCACGCGGCCCGCCCTCGGCCACGACGCCTTCGTGGCCAACCTGCGCGCCATGTGCACGGCGGTGGTCGGCGACTGAGCCCGGCCGGTACCTTCCGGGGTGACGGGAGGGTGGACGACCGATGAACGCACGGTGGATTCGACGGATGGGCGCGGTCGCGGCGATGGCAGCGGTGGCGGGGGCCTGCGTGCCGCCGAGCGGGACGGTCCCGAACCAGCTGGGTCCCCACGACGGGCCCCGGGTGGCGACCGTCGAGCTCACGGGCGCCTACGAGTACGCCACGTCCGGTCCGGTGCTGGGCGGCGACCTGGTGGTGGAGCGCGCCGACGACGGGACGCCCACGGGGCTCCGGGGCACGGCGCTGGTCCCCGGCCGGGGCGCCGCTCCGGCCCGTCTGGGCTTCGACCTCGACCTCGGCCCCCTCGGCGCCGTCGGCTCGTTGGACCTCGTCGACCCGGCGGCGGGGCTGGGCGTGACCACCCCCGTGCTGGCCGCGCCGGTCCGCGTGACGGCCGGGCGCATCGAGGGCGAGCTGAGCTGGACCCGCCTGTTCCGGGTCGTCGAGCTGGTGCCCTACGAGCTGCGCTGGTCGGTGGCCGACGGCTCGGCGCCGGCACCGCCGCCCCCGCCCGCCGCACCGGCCGCCACCGAGGGGACGTTCTCGGCGATCACCTACAACGTGGCCGGCCTCCCCGAGCCGATCAGCGGCTCGCGGCCGGCCACCTTCAGCCCGCTCCTGTCGCCGCTCCTCCGCCCCTACGACCTGGTGCTGCTCCAGGAGGACTTCAACTACCAGCCCGAGGTGGCGTCCCGGATCGGCCTGCCCCACGGCTCGGAGCCCCAGCGCTCGCCGTTCGGTTCGGACCCGACCCGTTCCGACGCCATCGTCGGCAGCGGCCTCGAGCGCTACAGCGCCTGGCCCTTCGCCGACGAGCGCCAGGTGCGCTGGCCGGGCTGCTTCGGCGGCATCCTGCCGCCGGGCGCGGCGGACTGCCTGAGCCAGAAGGGCTTCAGCGTGGCCCGCCAGACCATCGCCGAGGGCGTGACGCTGGATGTGGTGAACCTCCACGGCGAGGCCGGGTCGACGCCCGAGGACGAGGCGTGGTCCGAGGCGGGCTACCGGGCCCTGGCCGCCTACCTGAACGCGAACCACGCCGATCGGCCGCTCCTGGTGGGCGGCGACTTCAACCTGAGCCCGCTCACCCCGACCGACCTCGTTCGACTCGAGGCGCTGAAGGCCGCCACCGGGCTGATCGACGTCTGCGACGTCCTGGACTGCTCGTCGGACCCGGGGGCCATCGACCGCTTCCTGTTCCGGCCCTCGGCCGACCTGGACCTCGAGCCCACCAGCTGGTCGGTCCCACGAGCGCAGTTCTCGCTGCCCGACGGCACCCCGCTCAGCGACCACGACCCGACGGTGGTCGAGCTCCGCTGGGCCCTGCGCTCCGCCCGGTAGCTTCCTGCGCCATGGAGTGGCTCTCCGACCCGGCGGCCTGGAGCGCGCTCGCCGCGCTCGTCACCCTCGAGATCGTGCTCGGGGTCGACAACGTCATCTTCATCTCGATCCTGGCGTCGAAGCTGCCGGCGGACCAGCAGGACCGGGCCCGCAAGGTGGGCATCGTGGCCGCGGCCGGCATGCGGGTCCTGCTGCTGCTGGCCATCGGCCTGATCCTCGAGCTGAAGACCGAGCTGTTCTCGATCGGGGACCTGGGCTTCAGCGGCAAGGAGCTGATCCTGCTGGCCGGCGGGCTCTTCCTCATCGCGAAGGCCACCAAGGAGATCCACCACAAGCTCGAGGGCGAGGAGGGCCACGCCTCCGGCACGGCGGCCCCCACCTTCGCCGCGGTCATCGGCCAGGTGCTGCTCCTGGACCTGGTGTTCTCGGTCGACTCGGTGCTCACCGCGGTGGGGATGACCGACTACGTGGCGGTCATGGTGGTCGCCGTGCTCTTCTCGGTGGGGGTCATGCTCCTGGCGTCGGGCCCGATCTACCGCTTCGTCAACCGCCACCCGTCGGTGAAGATGCTGGCGCTGGCCTTCCTGCTGCTGATCGGCGTGACGCTCATCGCCGAGGGCATGGGGGAGAAGATCCCGAAGGGCTACATCTACTCGGCCATGGCCTTCTCGGTGCTGGTCGAGATGCTCAACATCGGAGCGCGGCGCAACAAGGCGCCGGTGGAGCCGGTGCACCTCCACGAACGGATCGTCGCCGACGACCGCGGCTAGGCTGCGAACGCATGTTCGTGGCCGACGCCCAGCCCCGCCACCTGGCCCGGCTCAACCCCGCCCAGCTGGCCGCCGCCACCCACGACGGTCCCGCGCTGCTCGTCGTCGCCGGAGCGGGCACCGGCAAGACCGGCACCCTGGCCGCCCGGGTGGCCCACCTCATCGAGGGTGGGACCGACCCCGAGCGCATCCTGCTGCTCACCTTCACCCGCCGGGCCGCGCAGGAGATGCTCACCCGGGCCGGGACCATGACCGACGCGTCGAGCACCGAGCGCGTCTGGGGTGGCACCTTCCACTCGGTCGCCAACCGGCTCCTCCGCATGGAAGGACGGTCGGTGGGGTTGGCCGACGGGTTCACGGTGCTGGACAAGGGCGACTCGGTCGACCTGTTCGGCCTGGTCCGGGCCGCCCACGTCGACGTCTACGGCAACCGGTTTCCCCGCAAGGAGACCGTGGCCGCGGTCTACGACCGGGTGGTCGGCACCCAGCGCGCCCTCGAGGAGGTGGTGCGGGGCGAGTTCGGCTGGTGCGTCGAGCACCTCGAGGCCCTCGCCGACATCTTCACCCGCTACACCCAGCGCAAGCGCCTCCGCCGGCTCCTCGACTACACCGACCTGCTGCTCTTCTGGCGGGCCATGCTGGCCACCCCGGGGGTCGGCCCCCAGGTCGCCGCCCGCTTCGACCACGTGCTGGTCGACGAGTTCCAGGACACCGACCCGGTCCAGGCCGACATCGTGCACGCGCTCGCCGACGGGGGCGCCCACCTCACCGTCGTGGGCGACGACGCGCAGGCGATCTACGGCTTCCGGGCCGCCACGGTCGAGAACATGTGGCGCTTCGCCGAGCGGCGCACCGACGCCGTGCGGGTGACGCTGGAGGACAACTACCGCTCCATCGGGCCCATCCTCGACCTGGCCAACGACGTGCTCGGTGCCTCCGACGCCCACTTCGACAAGACGCTCCGGCCCCTCCGCCGTGGCGAGCGCCGCCCCGTGCTGGTCACCTGCCGCGACGAGCTGTCCCAGGCCCGGGCCGTGGCCGATCGCATCCTCGCCCTGCGCGAGGAGGGGCGGCCCCTCATCGACCAGGCGGTGCTGTTCCGCACGGGCCACCACAGCGACCTGCTCGAGCTCGAGCTGGGCCGGCGCGACATCCCGTTCCTGAAGTTCGGCGGGCTGAAGTTCCTCGAAGCCGCCCACGTGAAGGACCTCGTGGCGCTGCTGCGGGTGGTCGAGAACCCGTGGGACGAGCTGGCGTGGAACCGCGTGCTGCGGGCCCTGCCCGGGGTCGGGCCCGCCACGGTCACCCGGGCGCTGGCCGAGCTGGGCGTCACCGACGAGCCGAACGGGGACCCCGAGGTCGTCGACCTCACCGCGGGGCCGCTGGCCCGCTTCGTCGCCCGACGGCCCACCCTGCCCTCGGGCGCCCGCGACGAGGCCGACGCCCTGGCCGCGGCCTGGGCCGACTGCCTGGGCGAGGGCGCGGACGAGCCGCCGCCCGCGGTGCAGGTCGAGCGGCTGGGGGCCTGGTTGGCCACCACCTTCGACCGGCGCTACGAACGGGCCGAGGTGCGCGAGGGCGACCTGTCCCAGCTCCGCATCACCGCTGGCTCCTACACCTCGCGGGGCCGCTTCCTGGCCGAGCTGGTGCTCGAGCCGCCCGCCTCCACCGGCGACCTGGCCGACGAGCCGCACCTCGACGACGACTACCTCACCCTGTCCACCGTGCACTCGGCCAAGGGCGGCGAGTGGGGGGCCGTGCACGTCATCGGGGTCACCGACGGCTCGTTCCCCGCCGACATGAGCCTGGGCACCCCCGACGGGCTCGAGGAGGAGCGCCGCCTCATGTACGTGGCAGTCACCCGCGCCCGCGACGAGCTGTACCTCTACGCCCCGCTGCGCTACCACCACAGCCGTCCCGGCGGCAGCGACCGCCACTCCTACGCCGCGGTGAGCCGGTTCGTCTCCCCGTTGCGGCACCGCCTCGACGACGAGTCGGACGGGTCGGGTGGCGAGGACGGGCCGGGGTCGCTGTCGGGGGCGACGGTCAGCCTGGCCGACGAAGTGGACGCGTCGACCCACCGCCTCTGGTCGCTCTAGGCGTCGCGGGTTCCAGGCCGGCCAGGAAGTCCGCCACCTCGTCGGCCAGCCGGCCGGGGAAGATCCGGTAGTCGAGCGCGGTGCGGGCGCTCACCAGACGTGCGTCGGGCAGCTGGTGCATGAGGTTGGAGGCGTCGTCGAAGGGGTGGATGAGGTCGTTGCGGTGCCCGACCACGAGCGCCGGGGCCGTGATGGCCCGTCGGGCGTCGCCGGTGGGGGCGACGGGGCCGACCAGCACGCCGTGGAGCACGGCGGCCATGACCTCGGGGGACACCGAACCGCTGTTGAGCACGCTGTCGAGCGGGCCGAAGCCGGTGCGCGGCACTCGCCGCAGCAGCCGGGAGGTGACCTGGAGGATCGGGCGCCCGTAGTGGGCGGCCAGGATCATCGGGGCGAAGACCAGCGCGGCAGCGGGCACCGCCCACTCCAGCACCGGCATCTCGAGGACCAGGCCGCGGACCCGCTCGGGGTGGGTGGTGGCGGCCAGCAGGCTGGTGTTGGCGCCCAGCGACAGCCCGCCGAGCACCGCCTGCTCGACGCCCAGGTGGTCGAGCAGCGCGATCGTCTCGGCCGCGTAGTGGTCGATCCGGTACTCCGAGGCGTGGGTGGGGGCGTCGCTGCGACCGTGGCCCAGCAGGTCCATGAGGACCACCGTGAACCCCTTGGCGGCCAGGCGGCTGGCGAAGCCCCGGTGCAGCTCGGAGTCCAACAACAGCCCGTGGAGGTAGACCACCACGTCGGGGCCGCCCTCGTAGACGTCGAAGACCAACCGCCGGCCGTCGTGGCGGAACGTCCTGCCGAACTCGACCGCGATGTCGTCCATCCCACCAGGATGGGCGGCCCGGCCCTCAGGCACCAGGGACCGAGGTCCCGCGGCGGCGGGCGGCCCGCCGAAGTCGAACCACCTCGGCCGCGGTCGCCTCGGCGACGATCCCCGCGGCATCGTCGGTGGCGTCGTCGCCGGTGACCCCGAAGAACAGGCGGCCGTTGTAGGACAGGATGGCGGTGCCCACCCGAACGCCGTGGCTGATCGGGACGTAGGGGCGGTACTCGAGCATCTCCCGACCCAGGCAGTAGAGCGGGAACTGCGGTCCCGGCACGTTCGTGGTCACGGTGTTGACCGAGCGCTGGGAGACCTGGTGCATCAGGCGCTGGGCCCACCGGCTGAGCGGGCCCACCACCACCGGCGGGGCCAGGTTCCCCAGGTCGGTGACCAGCTCACCGGCCTCGGCCATGTGCGAGGCCTTGAGGTCGGCCATCTCGGCGTGCACCCGCGCCAAACGCGCCACCGGGTCGGCCTCGTCGACCGGCAGCTCGTAGAGCAACGTGGAGACCCGGTTGTCGGCCGCCCCCACGCCGTCGTCGCGGCGGACCGAGACGGGCACCCCCGAGCGCAGCACGGCGTGGTCCGGGTCCTCGCCCCGGGCCTCGAGCAGCGCCCGGTACCCCGCGCTGACCGCGGTGAGCACGACGTCGTTCACCGTTCCCCCGAATCGCTTGCGGATGGCGGCCACGTCGGCCATCGAGGCCGAGGAGTGCCGCCAGGTCCGGTGCGGTCCGATCGGTCCCTCGACCGAGGTCGGCGGCGTGAAGCTGAGGTGCTCGACGAAGCGGGCCAGCCCCGACGCGGTGGCCCACAACGAGCGTCCGGTTCCGGCCGGGTCGCCCAGCACCTCGGGCACCCGGGCGGCCCAGCGTGCCGCGTCCCCGAGGGCGCCGGACCACGCGTCGACGACCTTGGCGGCTCCCGAGGGCTCGGGTCGGGGCGTCCAGGGTGCGGGCTCGGGTACCTCGGCGTCGGGGAACAGGTCCAACAGCACGGTCAGGAGCCCCACCCCGGCGATGCCGTCCACCATGCAGTGGTGGACCTTGCACACCAGCGCCCACTGTCCGTCGGCCAGGCCCTCGACCAGCCACACCTCCCACAGCGGCCGGTGCCGGTCGAGGGGCTGGCCCATGATCCGGCCCACCAGGCGGCACAGCTCGTCGTCGCCGCCGGGGGCGGGCAGCGCCGTGTGACGGAGGTGGTAGTCGAGGCGGAAGTGGGGGTCGTCCACCCACACCGGCCGACCCAGCTCCAGCGGAACCGGCCGCACCCGTTGGCGGTAGCGGGGGATCCGGTCGAGCTTGCCGGCCACCAGCGCCCGCAGCTCGGCGAAGGAGGGAGGTTCGCCGGCGAAGGTGCACACGCCGCCGATGTGGAGGTGGGCGCAGTCGTCCTCGAGGTGGAGGAACTCGGCGTCGAGGAGGCTGAGGCGGTCCACCTCAGGCGCCCCGGAGGATGCGTCCGGCCAGCTCGCCGGTGTGCTCGCCGGCCTGCATGAAGGGTCGACCGTTCACGATGGTGTGCTCGTACCCCCGGGCCCGCTGGACGAAGCGGGGTGCGCCCCCGGGGAAGTCGTGGGCGATCTCGGGCAGGTCGAGGGCGAGGCCGTCGAGGTCGATGACGTTGAGATCGGCGAAGGCGCCCTCGACGACGCGTCCCCGGTCGACGTAGCCGATGAGGTCCGCGGTGCGGGAGGTGAGCTCGGCCACCGCGGAGGGCAGGTCGACCACCTGGCGGTCCCGGCACCAGTGGGCCAGGAACCACGTGGGCTGGCTGGCGTCCATGATCTGCGTGGCGTGGGCGCCCGCGTCGGCCAGGCCCATCACCGTCACCGGTGAGGCGATCATCTCGGCGATCGCCTCGTCGCGCTGGTTCATCACCGGCCAGTTGACGATGGCTCGTCCCTCGCTCTCGACCATCAGGTCCAGGTAGGCCGCGACGGGCGAGACGCCCCGGGCGACGGCCAGCGCCGCCAGCGAGTCGGCCTCGGTGTGGTCGTAGCGGGCCGGCGCGCCCGCCGGCATCACGTACATGCGCTCGAAGCCCCCGAGGTGGGCGCCCTCGTCGGCCAAGCGGGCCCGGAGCTCGGGGTCGCGCAGCGCGGCCACCCGGCCGGCCAGGTCCAGGTCGCGCAGCGGCTGCCACGAGGGGAGTCCGTCGACCAGCGTGTTGGCGGCCAGGCTGAACAGCACGCCGACGCTGCGCGGCGTGATCTGGGGGTGGAGGCGAGCGCCGGTCGCGTTCGCCTCGGTGGCCAGGCCGATGACCTCGCGGTAGTGGTCGCCCAGCGAGACGATCTGCTGGAGGTTGAACGTGAAGGGTCGGCCGGTGCGCCGGGACAGCTCGGCCATCCAGGCCAGCTCCTCGACCACCCGTGACTCGGTGCCGGAGGGCTCGTTGTAGCGGGGGGCGCTCTCGATGACGCCCCGGCCCAGCCGACCCAGCGGCTCGGCGACCGCGAAGAACTCCTCGGGCGGGCTCCAGGTGCCCGGCACGTTGCGTCCGTCGGGGACCCGGTGCACCAGCGAACGCGAGATCGAGTAGCCGAGGGCCCCGGCCTCGAGTGCCGCCTCGACCAGCGCGGCCATCTCGGCCAGCTGCTCGGGCGTGGCCCGGAAGTCCGGCTCGCAGGCCGCCTCGCCGGCCACGTAGAGGCGGAGGGCGACGTCGCCGACGTAGCCGCCGGCGTTGAGGCCACGGGGGAGGGCTTCGATGGCGTCGAGGTAGCCCCCGAAGTCCTCCCAGGTCCAGGGCAGCCCCTCGAGGATGCAGGCGGCCGGGATGTCCTCGACCGACTCCATGGCCGTGGCCAGCACCTCGGCCTGGCCCGGGCGCACGGGCGCGAACGTCATGCCGCAGTTGCCCATGACGACCGACGTCACGCCGTGCCAGCACGACGAGCTCATGGTCGGGTCCCATCCCACCTGGGCGTCGAGGTGGGAGTGGAGGTCGACGAAGCCGGGGGTCACGATGCGCCCCTCCGCGTCGATGACGCGCGCGGCGCCCCCGGCGTCGACCTCGCCCACCGCCGTCACCCGGTCGCCGTCGACCCCCACGTCGGCCCGTCGGGGCGGGGCCCCGGTCCCGTCGACCAGCAGTCCCCCTCGGATCACCAGATCGTGTGCCATGCCATCACCCTCCCGGTACGTCGCCGTCGTATTGTTGCCGCCATGCCCCGTCCCGACGAGTCCGTCCACTGGATCGATGCGGCCGGCACCCAGCAGGGGCCCGAGCCGTTCGAGACGCTCTGCCGCCGGGTCGAGGCCGGCCAGGTCCCGCCCACCACCTCGGTGTGGTGGCCCGGCGCCGAGGCCTGGACCGCGTTCGCGGACCTGCCGCCCGCCGACCCGACGCCCGCCCCACCCGTCGCGCCGGCGCCGCCGGCGACCGCGTCGGCCGCCGGCGATCCCGCCATGGCCGGGCTGATGGGTGGCATCGCCGACCAGGAGCTCGACGACGAGTTCATCGCCCTGGTCGCCCGCAGCTGGGAGCTGTACAAGGAGACCGAGCTGGCCACCTCCATCGACGAGGTGATGCTGGGGGGCGTCATCACGGCCATGGTCGACAGCGGCTTCCTCCTCATCGACCTCAGCACGGCCGGCGTGGTGGCTCCCACCACCGCCGAGACCGGAGTGAGCCTGCCTCCGGCCCAGCACGACCTCCGCTTCGAGGAGCCCACCACCGGGGCCCGCGTCACCATGTCGCTGCGCCACCTCACCGCGGACGCCGCCACCGCCAAGCTGGTCGGACACCGGGCCGAGGCCGTGATCGGCTACGGCGAGCGGGTGCCCAACTTCTCCCAGGTCGGCCAGGCGCTCCGCCAGGAGGTGGCCAGCTCGTTCATCGCCTCGCCCGAGCCCGCGACCGTGAGCTTCGACGCCGACATGAGCTCGGGCTACGTCTACGCCCAGATCGACCTGCTGCTGGAGCTGGGCCGCTACGTCTCCGACGAGCTCGAGGTCGACCACGCGCTCCTCCGGCGCCATCTGGCGTCGGTCGTCTACACCATGCAGACGTTCGTCCGCACCCGCTTCGCGAGCTGATCGGAGACCATCGTGGGCTTCTTCAAGGCGATGACGAACTACGCGCACAAGGCGGAGCTGCGCGAGTCGAAGGACGAGATCGCGGTCGGCGGCATCATCCGCGGCCTGGCGCACCGGGGCTGGGTGTGCCACCGCATCGTCGCCCACTCGGACCGCCAGCAGCTGGGGTTCCGGCTGCCGGGCGACCCGGTGCTCAGCGCGGTGTACCTGGTGGTCGACCGTCGCAGCGGCTCGGGCGCCATCTCGGCCTCGATGGGGTCGCGGACCACGCTGGGCTTCGCGGCGGAGATGCGCAACAAGGTCTCGGACCCCGACGACCTCGCCGCCATGTGGCGCACCGACCTGGCCAACCTCTTCAAGATCCCCGTGGCCGGCGAGGTCCGGGTGAACCACCAGCTCAACACGGTGCTGGCCCGGACCCACCACCTGATCGACCTGGACCACTACGTGCAGGGCAACCAGGTCGACGTCGAGCCCCTGGTGGGGTGGATCGTCGAACAGGTCGACGCGCTCCGCGAGCACCTGCGCCCGCTGAAGAAGTAGCCACGGGGCTGGCCGGCTCGGGCGGCCCCCTGGCACACTCCAGGCGGTGGGGACCGCACGACCGCCCGAGACGCACGGTCGCGTGGCGTCGCTGGACGGCCTCCGGGGGGTCGCAGCGTGCGCCGTCGTGCTCGGACACTGCATGAACCTGAGTCCGGCGTTCGTCAACTCGGGGCCGGACCTGCCCGCCGGGCTGTCGCTCGGCGATCCCGCCGTGCTGCTGTCGCTGTCGCCCCTGCACCTGCTGTTCGCCGGCACGGAGGCGGTCGTGGTCTTCTTCGTGCTGAGCGGCCTGGTGCTCACCGGCCCGGCGTGGCGTCGTGACGGCCGCCTCGCGCTGGCGCCGTACTACGCCAAGCGCCTGCCCCGGCTGTACCTGCCCACCATCGCCGGTGTGCTGCTCGCCGTGGTCGTGCTGAGCGCGGTCGACCGTTCGCCGGTCCCCGGCTCCGTCTGGATCAACGGGGCCAGCGGCCCCATCACCGCGGGGGACGTCGTGGGGGACGCCCTGCTGGTGAACGAGGGCGAGACGAACCGCGTGCTGTGGTCGCTCCAGCTCGAGGTGCTCTTCTCGCTCCTCCTCCCCGTCGCGCTGCGCATCCTGTGGGCCCTCCGTCGCCGGCGCGTGCTCGTGGCCGTGGTCCTGGTCGGTGCGTCCCTGGTCGGCGTCGTGGCCGGCTGGCGGCTCCTGGCCTGGATGCCGATGTTCGGGTTCGGGATGCTGCTGGCCGCCAGCGGCCCCGAGCTGGAGGCCGCCGCCCGCTGGTTGGACGAGCGCCGGGCCTGGTGGCTGGTGCTGGTGGCGACCCTCCTGCTCCTGACCTTCCGGTGGTGGACCCGGGGAGTGGCGCTCGAGCTCGCGCCGTCGCTCGTGCCGCGGCTCTGGAACGTCGGGCTGTTCCCGATCGCGCTCGGCGCCACCCTCGCCGTGTTCGTCGCCCACCACCACGCCCGCACCGCCGCGCTCCTCGGCCGGCGACCGGTGCAGTTCCTCGGGATGATCTCGTTCAGCCTCTACCTGGTGCACGAGCCCATCGTCGTGGCGGGCGGCTTCCTGGCGGGCCGGTTCCACCTCGGCGCCGTGCTGGTGACGCTGGTCGTGGCGCTGGTGGTCGCGGTCGTGTTCCACCGCCTGGTCGAGCGGCCGTCGCAGCGCGTGGCCGCCTGGTCGGCCGAGGCGGTCACCCGGCTGCGGGCCCCGGCCGCCACACTCGACGGTCGGTGACGACGGCGCTCACCAGCTCCGGTGGGGTGACGTCGAAGGCGGGGTTGCGCGCCGCGGTGCCGGTCGGTGCCGTGGGACGCCCGGCGAGGTGGGTGATCTCCTCGGGTCCGCGCTCCTCGACGGCGATCGACGCCCCGTCGGGAGTGGACTCGTCCACGGTCGACTCGGGAGCGACCACGATGAAGGGGATGCCCGCGTGCCGTGCGGCCAGCGCCAGGCCCAGGGTGCCCACCTTGTTGGCCACCGACCCGTCCGCGGCGATGCGGTCGGCGCCGACGAGCGCCACGTCGACCACGCCGCCGGCGAGGAGGCCGGCGGCCGCCCCGTCGACGCAGAGGCGGTGGGCGATGCCGGCCCGCGCCAGCTCCCACGCGGTCAGGCGGGCTCCCTGGAGCAGCGGGCGCGTCTCGAGGGCCAGGACCTCACCGAGCTGACCTCGGTCGGCCAGCTCGAAGACCACGGCCAGGGCGGTCCCCCGTCCGACGGTCGCCAGCGCGCCGGTGTTGCAGATCGTCACGGCGCGCACCGGACGTCGCGCCACCAGCTCGGCGACCAGGTCGGCGCCACGGCGGCCCATGGCCCAGCTGGCCGCGGCCTCCTCGTCGTGCACGGCGAGTGCCTCGGCGAGGACGGCGTCGGGCCCGTCCGGCAGGCGGGCGGCGACGCGGTCCACCACCCGGGCCAGGTTCACGGCGGTCGGACGGGCGGCGCGCAACAGCGCCACCCGCTCGGCCACACGGTCGGCCTCCCCCCGGGCCGCCAGCGCCACCCCGAACCCGCCGGCCACGCCGATGGCGGGGGCGCCGCGCACGGCCAGGCGAGCGATGGCCTCGATCACCCCGTCCACGTCGGTCAGGCGGAGGACCACCTCGTCGTCGGGGAGCCGGGTCTGGTCGATCAGCTCGATCGCGCCGTCCCGCCAGGTGACGGTCGGAGCCACCTGCGGCCTCAGGCCTTGTGGAACGCGGGGCTGGTGGCGTCGGCCGGCACCGCCCCGAGCGGCGTGGCCACCTCCTCGACGGTGGGGCCCACGGCGGCGGCGAGCGGGGCCAGGGCGTCGAGGTCGAAGCCGTAGACCTTCGCCGCGTTGGTGCCGAGCACGGCACGGAGGTCCGCCTCGGACCACCCGGCGAAGGTCCGGCGCAGCGACTCGCGGGTGTAGGGGTAGGTGCCCTCGCGGTGCGGGTAGTCGCTGCCCCACATGAAGCGGTCGATCCCGAGCTCGCGGAAGACGGCGGTCTCGCCGGGCGGCGGGAAGCTGCACCCGACGTAGCAGTTGGCGGCGAAGTACTCCGAGGGCCGGCGGGGCAGCGTCAGGGCCGAGGGCCCGAGCTCGCCGAAGCGCCCGGCCACCATGGCGTCGTGGAGGTCGTCCATCTGCTGGAGGGCCCCCGGGATCCAGCCCGACCCCTGCTCGGTCATGACGAAGACGAGGTCGCCGAACCGCTCGAACACCCCCGACATGACGAGGTGCCACAGTGCCCGGTTGGCGAAGAACCCGGCCTCCATCATGTACATCACCGTCGAGGAGGGGTACCGACCGAACTCGGGCATCCCGCTGCCGCCACCGTGGTGGGTCACGGGCAGGCCGAGCTCCTGGCACAGCGCCCAGAGCGGGTCGTAGACGGGGGAGTAGAGCGGTTCGATGCCCGTGTTGGGTGCCACCCCGGGCAGCAGCACGCCACCGATGCCGTTCTCGGCCATCCAGCGGACGTCGGCCAACGCCTCGTCGACGTCGTTGAGCAGCAGCTGTCCCAGCCCGACCCGCCGGGTGGGGTGGGCGGCCACGAAGTCGGCCAGCCACCGGTTGTGGGCCCGGATGCCGGCGAGGCGCAGCTCGTAGTCCTCGCGGGTGGTGGGGGCCTGGGCGATGACCACGCCGGTGGGGAAGAAGGGGGGCACGGTGTTGGGGAACACCACCTCGGCCACCACGCCGTCGGCGTCCATCTCGGAGATCCGTCGGTCGTCGTCCCAGTTGCGCGAGCGACCGTCGTCCTGGAGGTCGCGGAACGGGTTGCGGTACTCGCCCCGCCAGGCGTCGAAGCGCTCCACGTAGGCGGGGTCGAGGTACTCGCGGTACTGGGCGTGGTTCCCGCCGGCGTGGCAGTCCGAGGAGATGACGGTGTACGGGACGGCCATGGAATTCTCCCCGGAGACATGCGAGCAGGCAGGGGTCTACTGTACGCAGCGAGGCGGTCGGGCGACCGTGCGAGGGAGGTCCCGATGGGGCGGGGAGCGCGTCGTTTCGCGTTGACGTTCGGAGCGCTCGCGCTCGTGGCCGGGGCCTGCGTGCCCCCGACGGATCCCGGTGGGACCAACCAGGCGCCGACGGCCGTCGCGGTCGGGACACCCACATCGGGGACGGCGCCGTTGGTCGTGGCCTTCGACGGTTCGGCATCGTTCGACCCCGACGGGACCATCACCACCTACGCCTGGAGCTTCGGTGACGGCAGCACCTCCAGCGAGGTGGCGCCCACCCACACCTACGCCACCGTCGGCACGTTCCGAGCCAGCCTGACCGTGGTCGACGACCGGGGTGCCGCCAACGCCGCGTTCGTCGACATCGCCGTCACGAGCCTCAGCCCCACCGCGGCCATCTCGGCCACGCCCACCTCGGGCAAGGAGCCGCTGACGGTGGCCTTCGACGGCACCGGCTCGAGCGATCCGGACGGCACGATCGCCGGCTACGCCTGGACCTTCGGCGACGGCGGCACCGCCACCGGCCCGAACCCGTCGCACACCTACCTGGCGGCCGGCTCCTACGCCGCCACCCTCACCGTCACCGACGACACCGGGCAGACGAACACCGCATCGCAGGTCATCGAGGTCACGCCGAACCAGGCGCCCACGGCGGCGGCCGGGGGTACGCCCACCACGGGCAAGGAGCCGCTCACCGTGGCGTTCTCCTCGACCGGCTCGACCGACCTCGACGGCACGATCGTCGCCTACGGCTGGGAGTTCCGCACCGCCGCCGGCGACCTGGTCGGCACCGCGACGGGACCGTCGCCGAGCTTCACCTACGCCTCCTTCGGTGACTACGTCGCGACGCTGACGGTCACCGACGACAACGGCGCCACCGACACCGACACGGTGGCCACCACGGTCAACGCCAACCAGCCGCCCACGGCGGTGGCCAACGCCACGCCGACCGGCGGCATCGTGCCGCTCACCGTGGTCTTCAACGGTTCGAGCTCGGTCGACGCCGACGGCACGATCACCGCCTACCAGTGGGCCTTCGGCGACGGCACGTTCTCGAACTTCGCCAACCCGTCCCACACCTACGGCGCGGTCGGGGACTACACCGCGACACTGACGGTCACCGACGACAACGGGGTGACCAACACCGCCACCGTCGACATCGAGGTCAACGGCGTGCCCAATCTGGCGCCGACCGCCGCGGCCGCCGGAACGCCCACCTCGGGCAAGGTGCCCCTCACCGTGGCCTTTTCCTCGGCCGGTTCGGTCGACCCCGACGGCTCGATCATCGCCTACGCCTGGGACTTCGGCGACGGGACCGGCTCGTCGCTGGCCAACCCGTCCAAGACCTACACGACGCCCGGCGCTCGTACCGCCACGCTCACCGTGACCGACAACTCGGGTGCCACGGCCACCGCCACGGTGGCGATCACCGTGAACCCGAACCAGGCACCCGACGCGGTCGCCTCGGCCACGCCGATCTCGGGCAAGGAGCCGCTCACGGTCAGCTTCTCGTCGGCCGGGTCGACCGACCCCGACGGCACGATCATCGCTCGGAGCTGGGACTTCGGTGACGGGTCGGCGACCTCGTCGCTGGCCAACCCGTCGAAGACCTACACCAGCGCCGGCGACTACACGGCCACGCTGACGGTCACCGACGACAACGGGGTGACCGCCACCGACACCGTGGCGGTGGTGGTGACGCCGAACCAGGTGCCCACCCCGGTCCTCAACGCCGCGCCGCAGTCGGGCCGTCGCCCGCTGGTGGTGGCCTTCGACTCGTCGGCCTCGGTCGACCCCGACGGCACCATCGTCAGCCGCACCCTGAACTTCGGTGACGGATCGCCGACCTCGAGCGCGGCGACGACCACCCACACCTACGCAGCCGGCACCTGGACCGCCACGCTCACCGTGGTCGACGACAACGGTGCCACCCAGAGCACGACCCGCACGATCACCGTCGTCGTCGACGACGACGCCGACGGCTTCAGCCCGCCGGCCGACTGCGACGACGCGAGCGGCGCCACCTACCCCGGTGCGCCCGACCCGCTCGACACGTCGGGCGTCGACACCGACTGCGACGGCGTCGACGGCGTGCTGGCCGGCACCTACTTCGCCCGGATCTCGAACGGCGCCGACACGTCGACGTGCGGTCCGCTGGCCACGCCGTGCGCCACGATCGGCCAGGCGCTGAGCCGGGCCGCGGCGGACGGCCGGTCGACGGTCCTGGTGGCCGCCGGCACGTACCCGAGCTTCTCGCTGCTCGGCGGCCGGACCGTTCGTGGCGGCTACTCGCAGGACTTCACGAACTTCGGGGGCGCCAACATCACCACGGTGACCGGGAGCTACGAGGCGGCGTCCGACAGCCACGTGGCGGTCGTGGCCAGCGGGCTGACCTTCACGTCGAACCTGCTCGACGTGACGATCGCCGGGAGCGACGGCGCGGCCTCGGGCAAGGCCAGCACGGGCATCCGGATCAACGGATCCCTGAGCGTGAACCTGACGCGGGTCGTCGTCGACGGCATGCGCGGCACCACGGCGACGGGCGTGCTGGTCAGCGGGGCGTCGGTGGTCGGCATCGACGGCAGCAACGTCCGCAGCGGCACCTCGACCGCGGCGGGCGCCAGCGCCTACGGCATCCGAGCCGTCGGCAGCTCCACCGTGACCGTGTCGAACAGCACGGTCGCGGCCACCGCCGGCGTGGCCGGCACCGGATCGACCGCCACGGCGGCCGGGGGCGCCAACGGCACCGCCGGCAACGCCGGGGCGAACACGTCGGGCGGTGGCTGCGAGGTCACCGCCGGCATCTCCCAGGGTGGCGCGGCGGTCGACGGGGGGACCCGTCGGGGCGGCCGGGGCGGCAACGGCGGCGGTGGCTGCGGCGGCAGCGGCAACGGCGGTGAGAGCGGTGGCGGCGGCGCCGGTGGTGGCGCCGGCGGTACCGGCAACAACTTCGGCATCGGCGACCAGAGCGGCCGGGCGGGCAGCCCGGGCTCGCCGGGCAGCTCGGGTGGCTCGGGTGCCGGTGGCACGGCCGCCGCGGCGGCCGCCGGTCCCACCTGGGTGGGCCGGGCCGGTTCCGCCGGCTCCTCGGGCACCGACGGCGGCGGTGGCGGTGGCGGTGGCGGCGGTGGTCAGGCGACCGCCGGCCCCGGTGGCGGCGGCTCGGGCGGCGGCGGTGGCGGCGGCGGGGCCGGCGCGACGACGGTCGGCGCCCCCGGTGGCGGGTCGTTCGCGGTCTACGCCCACGACTCGTCGGTGACGATCGTCAACTCGACCCTGTCCTCCCTCGCCGGTGGCGCCGGGGGCCGAGGTGCCAACGGCGGCGCCGGTGGCGCCGGCGGTTCGGGTGGTCGGGGCGGCAACGCCTCGTGCTGCCAGGCCGGCGGTGGCGGCGGCGGTGGCGGTGGCGCCGGCGGCGGCGGTGGCGGTGGTGCCGGCGGTGGTGCCGGCGGCCCGTCGGTGGCCGCCTACCACGTCGGGACCGGCACGCTCACGGTCACCGGCGGTTCGTTGTCCCGTGCAGCCGCCGCCGCCCCGGGCGGCTCGGGTGGCTCGGGGGGAGCCGGTGGCGCCGCCAGCTCGGGCGGCTCGGGCGGTGGTGGGAGCGACGAGCCCGGTGACTCGGCATCCGGCGGTGGCTCGGGTGCCACCGGCCAGGGCGGCGGATCCGGCAGCGCCGGGCTGCTGCTGCGGATCTGGGACAACGGGGCGCAGACCCCGTAGGCCTCGACCGGGTCAGCCCCGTTCGACGACCACGACGCCGACCCCCGGGTCCTCGAGGACCTGGGGGTCGGTCGCGCCGGGCCACCAGACCTCGATGCGCTCCACCGAGCCGCGGCGGCCCAGCCCCACGTGCAGCTCGGCCGGCCGGCGCGTCTCGTAGGAGCCGCCGGTGGAGATCCACCCGGTCACCGCGCTGCCGTCGCCGCGGACCACCCGGACCCGTGAACCGAGCCCCTCGCGATTGCCGGGGCGAGTGGTGTCGCGGAGTCGGACGGTGATCGAGCGTCGGTCGGTGGGCCGATCGTTGCGGTAGAGCACGGGCGGGTCGGCGTAGTTGGCGACGAGGAGGTCCAGGTCGCCGTCGCCGTCGGCGTCGAAGGCCACCAGGCCGTGGCCGATGCCGCGGTCGGTGAGTCCGGCGGCCTCGGCGGCCTCGACCCGCCGCCCGCCGTCGTCGGTGGGCACCCACAGCCGCATGGGGTCGTCGCGGTAGCGGTCCCACGGCGCGCCGTCGCCCAGGTACCCGTTGGTCATGGCGATGGAGCGCCGGCCGTCGTCGCCGAAGTCCTCGATCACGGCGCCCCAGCCCCAGCCCCCGGCCCGGACCCCGGCGTCGTCGGTCCCGTCGGTGAACGTGCCGTCACCCCGGTTGAGGAAGAGGCGGTTCCCCGAGCATCCCGAGAGCTGGTTCGGCGCGGGGCACTGGCCCAGCCCCTCGCCCCCGGAGATGGAGGTGAGGAACCAGTCCGGGTCGCCGTCGCCGTCGACGTCGGTGACCACCGACCCCATGGCGTTCTCGTCGGTGGCGACGCCGGCCTCCCGGGTCACGTCGACGAAGCGTCGCCCGCCGTCGTTGCGGTACAGCCGGCTGGTGCAGAAGTCGCCGGCCACCAGCAGGTCCTCCCAGCCGTCGCCGTCGACGTCGACGAAGTCGGCGGTGAACGCCGACACCTGGTCGAGCACCAGGCCCATCTCGGCGGTGGCGTCGGTGAAGCGCCCGGTGCCGTCGTTGCGCAGGTAGCGGCTGCGGTTCGGGCCGGCCACCGGAGGCCGGTCGGGAACCCCGCCGGGCATCGCCGCTCCGGCGGCCCGGATGGCGGCGAGGCGGTCGCAGACCGAGGTGGCGTCGAGGGTCGCCTCGTAGCCCTGCCGGCCGGCGAACCCGCCGAAGATGGCCGGATCCCAGTGCAGCAGGAGGAGGTCCAGGTCGCCGTCGTGGTCGGGGTCCCCGAAGGTGGCGCCGTGGCCCTGTGCACCCAGGCTGGCGGTGGTCAGCGGGAGGGTGACGCCTCGCGCCGCCGCCTCCTCGGCGAAGGTGCCGTCGCACCGGGCGACGTAGAGGTGCACCTCGCCGGCCCCGGCGCCGGAGACGACGAGGTCGACGCACCCGTCGCCGTCGACGTCACCGAAGCTCGCCGCGCCGGCTCCGGCGGCCGGGCCCGCCACCCCGGCCCGCTCGGTCACGTCGGTGAAGCGACCCGTGCCGTCGTTCAGGTAGAGCGAGGACGGCCGGTCGAGGCGGGTGAGGTAGAGGTCGAGGTCACCGTCGCCCTCGATGTCGGCCACCGCGACCCCCGAGGTCATCGACAGCTCGGGGGACAGGCCGCCCTCGGAGTGGGGCACCGCCAGCCCCGCCGCCTCGGTGACGTCGGTGAAGCGGATCCCCCCGAGCGCGCTGCGCCCGCCGTCCGCGGCCGGAGGGTCGACGATGCCGGGGCCGGAGGTGGTGGTCGTGGTCGACGCAGCGGCGCGGCCCGGGGGCTCGGCGCGGTCGTCGTCGGCGCCCCAGCGCGTGGCCACCAGCGCAGCGACGGCGGCCACCGAACCCACGACGGCGAGCACCGTGGCGCGCCGTCGACCCGGTGCGGGTTCGCCGGGGGGCTCGGGGGGCGGGTCCGACATGGTGCGGTCAGTCTGCCCGGACGCGGAACGGGCCGCCCGAAGGCGACCCGTTCCGTGCGTCCCGAGGGAGCTCAGCTGGTGGTGACGCCGTTGTCCCAGACCCGGAACAGCTGGCCGTTGGGCCCGCTGTTGCCGGCCGGCCCGGTGGCACCGGTGCCGGCGGACACGCCGTCCTTGCCGCCGACGCAGCCACCGATGAGGGCGCAGTTGCCCTGCAGGCCGCCGACGCCGCCGGAGGCGGGGAGGGCGAAGGCGCCGCCGGCGCCACCCGGTGCCGGGATGGCGGGCCGGGTGTAGGAGCTGGCCGTCTGGTTGAGCGTGCCGGCACCGACGTGGAACACGGCGATCGACGGACCGCCGGCGCCACCACCGGCACCGCCGCCGCCACCACCGGCGCCGCCGCCACCGCCGCCACCACCGCCGCTGGACTCGCAGCAGCTCTTGTTGCCGCCGTCGCCGCCGTTGCCGCCGTTGCCGCCGCGGCCGGCCGCCTGGCCCGAACCGCCGGCGCCGCCGGCCGAGGAGGTGACGAGGGTGGAGTTGAGGTTCACCGTGGCGTTGTTGGCGTACACGCCGAACGAACCGCCTCCGGAGGTGCCGGCCTGGGTGCCGGCCTGGCCCCCGTTGCCGCCGGCGCCACCGCCACCACCGCCACCGCCGTAGGCGCTGGCACCCTTGCCGCCGCCACCGCCGCCGCCACCGCTGCCGGCCGCACCGTTGGTGCCGGCGCCGCCGTTGGTGGGCGAGTAGAGGTCGTTGGCGTTGAGGGCGTTGCTGCCCGCCGCGCCGGGTGCACCGGCGGCACCGGCGCCACCGGCGCCACCGCCGTCGGCGTCGTCGCCGCAACCGAAGACCGAACCGCAGCCGCCGGCACCGCCGTAGCCGCCGGCCGGACCGCCGCCGCCGTTGCCGCTGGCGCCGGCGTCGTAGAACCCGCCGCCCTTGCCGCCGCTGCCACCGCCGTGGGTGGTGCCGCCGCCGCCGCCGCCGCCGCTGCCGCCGGAGTCGTTGCCCCGGCCGCCGCCGCCGCCCGAGGCCGCCTGGCCCGGAGCCCCCGCCGTGGCGCTGGTGCCCGCCACACCGGGCTGCGCGGTGATGTCGGAGAGGTTGAGGTTGGCCACCGACAGGCCCAGGACCCGCACGCCGTAGGCGCTCTGGCCGGCCCCGACGGGCGTCCCGCTGTTGACCTTGACGTTCACGACGGTGGCGAGCGAGCCCCCGGTGACGAGGATGCCGGTGGCTGCCGGGCCGGTGCCGCCGGTCACGAAGGTGCGGGGTCCGTCGGCGTTGCCCACGGTGACGCCGCTCGAGCCGCCCGAGATGACCAGGCCGACGGCGCTGCCCGAGGTGCGGGTGACGCCCTGGGCGGTGATGCCGAAGATCTTCGAGTTGGTCACCGCGTTGAGCGTGACGGGAGCGGCCGTGCCGGTGCCGAACACCGTGGTGACCTCATCGGGGCCGTAGTCGCTGAAGTCCGACAGCCAGCCGCCGCTGATCTCCATGTTGGAGACCACGTTCAGCGGGCCGTTGTAGGACCCGCCGGCCACCCGGATGATCTTGATGCCGTTGGCCACCGCGTTGGTCTGCGCCTCCTGGATGGTGGAGCAGGGGTCGGCCTTCGGGCCGCAGGCGGCACCGGTGGAGCCACCGGTGCGCACGTAGAACTTGGGGTTGGGGTCGACGTTCACCTGGATGGTGAGCGGCGGCGAGGTGGAGGTCCCCGTCGTGCTCGTGAGCGTCAGTCGCGCCTGGTAGGTGCCCGGCGTCTCGTAGACGTGGGTGGGCGAGGGCGTGGTGTCGGCCGGGGAGCCGTCACCGAAGTCCCAGCTGTAGGTGAGGCCGCTGCCGGTGCCGAGCACCGAGCCCGCCGAGTCGAAGCTGACCGTGAGCGGGGCGTCGCCGATGGTGGGCGAGGCGCTGGCCACGGCGACCGGATAGCCCGGATCCGTGGTGGTGGTCGTGCCACCGCCGCCGCCCGGGTCGGGTGGGACGCATGCGAGCCCCAACAGTGCGACTGCACCCACGACAGGTGCCAGCCAACGACGCATCGACATGCGTTCCCCCTCTCTCCCCACCGCGCCTGCGGCGGACCCGAATTGCTACCAAGCTCGGCGAGCGTGTGTCAACGACGCACGAGGGTGTGCCGGACGTCACCTTGGTGCTACGTTCGCGACTTCGGCGCCGTCGCGTGTGGCGGCCAGGGGAGGAACGCAATGCGACGTCTTCGTCGGACTCGTGCGACACGCCTGTCGGCAGTGGCGCTCTCGCTCTCGCTGCTCGGCGGCGTCACCGCGGCCTGCGCGCCCACCACCCCCCCGCCCCCCACGGCGCAGCAGCAGTTCTGCGAGTTCTTCGAGAAGGTCAACGACCAGGAGCCCACCGAGGACCAGGCGGTCCTGGTGAAGCCCGAGGTGGTGGCCTTCGCCGAGGACGCCACCGTCACCGGCAGCACCTGCACCGACAGCAACGCCCGGGTCGCCCTCGACGGCGCGGTCCTGGCGGAGGGCACCGAGGTGCCCGTCGAGCAGGGCACCGCCAGCACCGAGACCGTCGCTGCGGTCACCGGCGAGGAGATCGGCGCCGACGAGCCGGTCCTCAACAACGTCGAGCTCAAGGCCCTCTCCGCGACCATCGGGGTCAACGGCATCACGGTCACCGGCAACGTGGCGGTCACGCTGTCGGGATCCACCTCCACCCTCGGCTTCGTGGGCACCCTCACCAACCTCGAGAACTGGTCGGTGAACCTCTCCTCCAGCGGGCTGATCATCCCGGGCATCACCACCTCGCCGGTCGTCTTCAACGGCACGCTCAAGGTCACCAACGGCGTGCCCTCGCTGGCCCTCACGGCGTTGGCCTCCAGCGTGAAGATCGGCGACATCGCCGTCACGGGCGCCACGCTCGACTTCGCCGCCTCACCCACCACCGGCGTCTCCGCCAACGTGGGCGGTACCGTCAAGATCGGTCCGAGCACGGCCACGGGCAACGTGGCCGTGGCCTTCGACCAGGCCGGCGCCCTCGTCTCGGCCAAGGCCGACATCGCCGCCCGGCTCCGGGGCACCCAGGCCGGCGGCAGCCAGATCGACCTGACCGGCGAGGTCCACCTGCTGGGCAACGCCACCGAGACCGCCATCTCCTTCACCGGCAGCGGCATCCTCGGCGACCTCGTGGTGAACGAGGCGAACGGCTCGCTCACCCTGGCCACCAACAAGGCCACCTTCGTCGGCAAGGTCGACGTCGCCCAGGGCAACAACTACCTGCGCTTCAACGGCTCGATCGTCTGGGACGGCATCCAGGCCTTCACGCCCTACCTGCTCCTCGAGGGCGGCGGCGAGTACTCCGGCACCCTCAACGACGGCACCACCGTCTCGGTGGCCGGGACCATGTCCACCGAGATCATCGGCGGCCAGCTGCGGGCGGTCGTCGACGGCAACTTCAAGATCGGCACCCTCAAGGCCGCCGGTCAGGCCGTGGTGAACGTCAGCGGCGCCACCACCACCCTCGAGGTCGACGCCGACCTGGTGGACGCCGGGTTCGCCGCCCGCCTCAGCGGTGCGGTGATCATCACCGACGGCATCGCCGAGACGGTGCAGCTGGACGCCTCGGTCAACGGGACGCTCAGCCTCGGCGACCTCAGCGTCACCGGCGCCAACCTCAGCATCCGGAGCAGCTACGGCAGCCCGCTCGAGCTGAAGTTCGCCGGGTCCTTCGCGGTGGGCAGCCGGGCGAACCTCACCGGCCAGGCGTCGGCCAGCTTCGGGCCCAACGGCACCCTGATCGCCATGGACGGCGACATGGTCGGCCAGCTGCAGCTCGACTCGTGGGGCGTCGCCAACTTCTCCGGTCGGATCATCGTGAGCCCCGAGCAGGTCAACGTCACCGGGCGTGGCTCCATCGCCACCACGAACTTCCCGCTCGGCGTGATCATCGACGGCTCGTTCACCTCGTCCCGGACGGTCCCGACCTGGTCGCTCAGCGGCTCGGGCCGGCTCCGCATCGGCTCGCTCGACATCGCCTCGGCCCGCATCACGCTGGCCCAGACGGCGGGCATGAAGGCCACCCGGACGGGCTTCTACCTGTCGATCATCGGCATCCCCACCTACCTGGAGGCCGACTTCTACATGAACGCCGGCGGCGGCTGCTCCAAGGTGCAGCTCACCGGCGGCAGCTTCCTGGCCCGGCCGATCGCCTCGCTGATCCTGCCCGGCATCGTGGGCTGCCCGGTCTACAACTGACCGAACCCGGACGCGAACCAGGCCCGGCTCCCCAGGGGGCCGGGCCTCGTCGCGTTCAGGACTCGGCGGCGGCGAGGACGGTCTCGAGGTCCCCGAAGTCGAAGGGGTGACCCGACATGAGGATGAGGTGGCTGGCCCCGGCCTCGACGTAGGCGTCGAGGCGGTCCAGGTCCTCCTTGCCGATGCACACCGTGCGCTCGATGGCCGCCGGGTCACGGCCCACGTCCGCGCAGTGGCGGTCGAGGATCGCGTTCTTGGCCGCCCAGTTCTCGGGCGGGCCGAAGGTGTTCCAGGCGTCGGCGTACTGCGCCACGATCCGCAGCGTCACCTTCTCGCCGGCCCCGCCGACCAGGATCGGCAGGTCGCCGGCCGGTGGGGGGGGTGAGCTGGGCCAGGCGGTCCTTCATGCGGGGCAGGTCCTCGGCCAGGCGGTCGAGGCGGCCCCGTGCCGTGCCGAACTCGTAGCCGTACTCGGCGTAGTCGCGCTCGAACCAGCCCGAGCCGATGCCGAGGTAGGCGCGGCCGCCCGACAGCTGGTCGATGGTGCGGTGCACGTCGGCCATCAGCTCGGGGTTCCGGTAGCTGTTGCACCCGACCATCAGCCCGATGCGGGCCCGGGAGGTCGTCACCGCCATGGCGGCCAGCAGCGTGGTGCCCTCGAAGTGGTTGCCGTCCGCGGGTCCGTACAGGGGATAGAAGTGGTCCCACGTCCAGATCGAGTCGACGCCGAGGCGGTCGGCACGTTCCCAGGCGCCGCGCAGCTCGTCGATCGTGCAGTGCTGGGGGTGGAGTTGGACCCCCACTCGGAACCGTCGTTCGCTCATGCGGCGAACCTACCCCCCTCGATGCGCTCCACGTCGACCTCCACGTCGAGCTGGGCCGAGGCGGAGGCGGAGAGCACCACGCCCTGCAGCGGCGCGACGTCGCGGTAGTCGCGGCCCCAGGCCAGGGTCACGTGGTGCAGGGGCGCCACCTGGTCGTTGGTGGGGTCGAGGTCGAGCCAGGTGCCGTCGGCCAGCCGGACGGCGCACCACGCGTGGGAGGCGTCGGCGCCCACGAGCTTGGGCTCGCCGGGCGGCGGAAGGGTCTCGAGGTACCCGCTGACGTAGCGGGCGGGCAGCCCGTGCGAGCGCAGCGCGGCGAGGAGCAGGTGGGCGAAGTCCTGGCAGACGCCGCGTCGCCGGTGCACCACCTCGTCCAGCGGCGTCGACACCGAGGTGGCGTGGGGGTCGTAGGCGTAGGAGGCGCCGATGCGCCCGAGGAGGTCGCGCACCACGTCGAGCAGGGGGCGGCCGGGCCGGAAGCTCTCACCCGCCCAGCGCACCAGCTCGTCGAGGTGGGGCACCGACGGGGTCTCGAGCACGAGGTCCCGCTCGTCGACGCCCGTGGCGGCGTCGCGGGCCGCCTCCCAACCGAGCCGCGCCGCGTCGCCGGGTTCCAGCGGTCGGCGGGTCACCAGGCAGGTGGCCGTGACGGTCAGCTCGGCGTGGGGCCGTTCGATGGCGAAGTAGCTGGTCCGGTTCCCGAACACGTCCAGGCGTTCGCTCCAGTCGTCGGGCACCGGGTCGATCACGAGGTCGCTCCACACCACCTCCTGGGCCGGGGTGCGTCGCGGGGTGAGGTGGGCCTGGTTCACGCACAGCGCGGCGGGCTCCTCGTAGCGGTAGCGCGTCACGTGGTTGACCCGGTAGATCGTGCGGCTCATCGGACTGCCACCGCCTGGACGTGGGCGAAGTAGGCCAGCTCGAGCTGCTTGGCGAACCGTCGCAGCTCGGCGTCGAGGTCGCTCAACAGCTCGTCGAGGGCGCCGGGTCGGACGAGGCGCCGCCGCAGGTCGTCGACCAGCCCCGTCCCGCCGGGGAAGCGGTCCCCGAGCGCGGGCAGGCTGGCCACGTCGGTGGCCAACCGATCGAGCTGGAAGCGGATCGAACGGGGGTTGGAGGGGTCCTCGACCAGCAGGGCGACCAGGGCGGCCGGTTCGATGTCGGAGCGGTGGCGCCGCCGGTAGGCGACCAGGCTGTCCCAGGACGTGAGCACGGTCTCGTGCAGCGGTGGCAGCACCAGCGGGGGGAGGGGCACCGCCATCGTGGCCCGCAGGGTGTCGACCACCAGCAGCGCCCGCTCGATCCGACGTCCGATGTCGAGGAAGCGCCACCCCGGGTCGCGCACCATCGACTCCATCACCAGGCCCGACAGCGCCGTGAGCGGGACGAGGGCGGCGAAGGCCACGTCGAGCACCTCGTCCTCGTCGCTGCGGGCGAGGCGCTCCTCGATCTCGGCCAGGTCGCTGAGGACCCGCCACGAGTCGGTCGAGAACAGCTCGCGCACCGATCGGGCGCCCTGGACGAGGAAGTGCAGCGAGGTGGCCACGGTGCGCGTGCGGGTCCGGTCGCGCACGGCGTCGGACAGCTCGGCGGCCCCACCCGACAGGGCGGCGACCATGGACCGGGTCGCCGCCATCCACGCGCCGTCGGCCTCGTCGACCAGGTCGGGCCAGTGCTCCACCTGGCGCTCGACGGCCCGCACGGCCCGGAGGACCACTTCGGCACGCTCGAGGTTCCGTCCCACCCAGAACATCGACTCGGCCGCACGGCTGGTGACCGAGGAGCGCAGATCGACCTGGGGCAGGCGCGCCGGGCGGTGGGAGCGGGACGGCGTCGTCGGTGGACCGAGGACCCAGGTGTCCTTGCTCACCGCACCGCTCGACATGGCCACCCGCTCGGGACGGTCGGCGGCCCTGGCCAGCCCACCGTCCATCGCCCGGTAGCCGTCCCCGTCGGCCACCAGGAAGGTCCGGACGACCAGGTGGCGCTCCACCACCGCGGTGCCGTCGAAGGACGGCGCGGTGTCGAGGGGCTGCTCCTCCTGGGCCACGAAGGCGTGGGGTCGGGCCGTGATCCGGGCGGCCAGCTCTTCGCGGGCCGAGCGGTTGAGGAGCCGCCCGAACACCGAGGGCCGGCCGCCCACCCGGGCGATGGGCTTGACCACCAGCCGTTCCAGGTGGGCCAGCACGTGGGCGCGCGATCGGTCGTCGCCGCACCACCAGGTGGGGCAGGTGGGCAGGAGGGGCTCCTCGCCCAGCACGGTGCGCACGAGGTCGTCGACCACGGGCAGCAGGGCCTGGTTCTCGGCCAGGCCCGAGCCCAGGGGGTTGACCACGCTCACGGTCCCGCGGCGGGTGGCCTCGACGAGGCCGGGGATCCCCAGCGTCGAGTCGGCCCGCAGCTCGAGGGGGTCGCACCACTCGGCGGGCACGAGGCGGACCACCACGTGCACCGGCTCGCGGCCGCTCACCGCCTTCAGCCACACCCGGCCCTCGCGCACGGCGAGGTCCGCCGGCTCGACCAGCGTGAACCCGAGCGTGCGCGCCAGGTAGGCGTGCTCGAAGTAGGTCTCGTGGGCGGGTCCGGGCGTGAGCATCACCACGCGCGGGTCCTCGACCCCGGCCGGGGCCAGGGCGGCCAGCGCGGCGCGGTAGGTGGTGAACCACTCGGCCAGCCGCCCCACACCCATCCGGCCCATGTGCTCGGGGTAGGTCCCGCTGAGGACGTCACGGTTCTCGAGCACGTAGCCGGCGCCGGCCGGCGTCTCGGTGCGATCCGACAGCACCACGTCGACGCCGCCCACGCGGGCCACGTCGACCGCGGCGGTCACCAGGTGCCGACCTCCGGGCGGGCGGATGCCGAGCGCCGGTCGGAGGTAGGACGGGTGGGCCAGCACCGCGTCGACGGGGACGAGCCCCTGGTGGAGGAGCCGCTGCGGTCCGTAGAGGTCGGCCAGCACCGCGTCGAGGAGGCGGGCGCGCTGCTCGACGCCCCGCGCGATCCGCTCCCAGTCGACGCGGTCGACGACGAAGGGGAGGGGGTCGAGCTGCCAGCGGGAGACCGAGCCGTCCTCGGTCTCGAAGGTGGTGCCGTGGCCGGCGAGGCGGCGTCGGATCCGCGTGGCGTGGCGTGCGAGCTCCTCGCTCGTCTCGTCGGGGAGCCCGGTGCGCGTCCGCAAGCGATCAGCGTGCCACGCTGCGGGTGCGGGCGGCACCTGCGGGGTGGCCGGCCTCGAAGTAGGCCGTGCCGATCACGTGGTGCAGCGCCGCCAGCGCCACCTGCAGGTCGTCGACGTGACGGTGGAGGTCCTGGGCGTCCATGGCGGTGCCCCGGCGGTGGCGCAGCACGCTGCGCAGTCCTCGGCAGGCGCCGGTCACGGTGGTCCGGACCGGCAGCTCGGCCACCAGTGCCTCCATCTCGTCGACGCAGTGCAGCACCGAGCGGGGGAAGGAGGCGTCGCCGAGCAGGAAGTCCACGACCCGGGCGGCCTCGACCGCGCCCCGGTGCTGGCGGTGGTAGGTGTGCTGGCCGGCGACGCTGCGCAGCACGCCGAGCCAGCGCACCTCCTCGTAGGGGGAGCGGTCGGCGGGCGGCTGGGAGGGCACCGAGCCGGTGCGCATGAGCCCACCGGCCCGCACGTCGAGCACCCGGGTGGTCAGGTCGGCCCGCTCGATCTGTCGGCCGAGCTGGCACACGCGCCACACGTCGTCGCGGCTCATCGTGGTCTCGAGGATCCCGCTGAGGGCCTGGCAGGCCTCGACGACCTCCTCGCACAGCTCGAGGCGGGCGCTGCGGGAGGTGGCGCAGCCGGCCCCCTCGACGAGGCGCAGGTGGAGCCGGTTGACCCGCTCCCACGCGTCGACCGGCAGCAGCTGGCGGCAGACCCGGAGGTTCTCGCGGGCCGAGGAGACCGTGCGGACCAGCGACGTGGGGTTGCCGATGTCGGCGAGCAGGAACGTCATCACGTCGGCCTCGCCGCGGCCCGCGTAGCGGTCGGCGAAGGCGGCGACCGTGCCGGTCACGGCCAGCAGCGTCGTCCAGTCGCTCTCGACGTCGGTGGGCAGGTCGACCAGCAGGTTGGTGTGCTCGGCGCAGATGCGGGCCAGGCCCTCGGCGCGCTCGAGGTGGCGGCCGAGCCAGTAGAGGTCGTTGGCGGTTCGGGCCAGCAGCATGGGTGCTCCTTGGGGGTGAGAATTCGGTCAGGCGCCGGTGTCGACGACCCAGGTGTCCTTGGATCCGCCGCCCTGCGACGAGTTCACGACGAGCGAGCCCTCGTTGCGGGCGACCCGGGTGAGTCCGCCGCAGGTCACGTAGCTGTCGCCGCCCAGGAGGGTGAAGGGGCGGAGGTCGACGTGGCGGGGGCGGAGGCCCTCGTCGCAGATGGTGGGCACGGTCGAGAGGCCGATGGTGGGCTGGGCCACCCAGTTCCGGGGCTCGGCCGTGATGCGCTCGGCGATGGCCTCGAGCTCGCCCTTCGAGGCGGCGGGGCCGACCACGATGCCGTAGCCGCCGGACTCGTTGGCCGGCTTCACGACGAGCTCCGGCAGGTGCTGGAGGACGTAGCGGCGGTCGTCGTCGTCGACGCAGCGGTAGGTGGGGATGTTGGGGAGCAGCGGCTCCTCGCCCAGGTAGTACCGGATTATGTCGGGGACGTAGGAGTAGACGACCTTGTCGTCGGCCACGCCGGTGCCGGGGGCGTTGGCGATGGCCAGGTTGCCCGCGCGCCACGCCGAGATCAGCCCGGGAGCGCCCAGCACCGAGTCGGGGCGCAGCACCTCGGGGTCCAGGAAGGCGTCGTCGACCCGGCGGTACAGCACGTCGACGCGCACCGGGCCGTCGATGGTGCGCAGGTAGGCGACGTCGTCCTCGACGACGAGGTCGCTGCCCTCCACCAGCTCGACGCCCATGGTGCGGGCCAGGTACGAGTGCTCGAAGTAGGCCGAGTTGTAGACGCCGGGCGTCAGCACGCCGATGGTGGGGTCGGGCCGCGGGCTGAGCGAGGCCAGGATGCGCAGCAACCGTTCGGGGTAGGCGTCGACCGGCAGGATCGACTGGTGGGCGAACAGCTCGGCGAAGACCCGCTTGGTGACGGTGCGGTTCTCGATCAGGTACGAAACGCCCGAGGGCACGCGCAGGTTGTCCTCGAGGACGTACATGGTGCCGTCGCGGTCGCGCACGAGGTCCGAGCCGCAGATGTGGGCCCACACCCCGTGCGCGGGCTTGGCCCCCTCGCACACGTCGAGGTAGCCGCGCGAGCCGTTGACCAGCTCGGAGGGCACGATGCCGGCCTCGACGATGCGCTGGTCGCCGTACACGTCGCCGATGAAGTGGTTGAGCGCGGTGAGCCGCTGGACCAGGCCCACCTCGATGCGGTCCCACTCGCGGCGGGGGATGACGCGGGGGACCACGTCGAAGGGCCAGACCCGGTCGATGCCGAGCCCCTCCTGGTACACGGTGAAGCTGATGCCGGCGGCCTCGATGCTGGCCTGGGCGGCGGCCTGTCGGGCCGCCAGCTCGGTGGGCCCGATCGCCTCGAGGTGCGCCACCAGCTCGGCGGCCACCGGACGAGGGCGGCCGCGCTCGTCGATGAGCTCGTCGTAGGTGGGGGACCGGTAGCCCTCGAAGGTCACGGGCCTCTGGCTACCGGTGGTGCGTGACGCCGGCGTTCCCGCTGTGTTTCAGGGGCGTGAAGAACGGGCGCGGCGCCAGCGGTCGGCCCAGCCCGGGCCCCGGAGGACCAGCGACAGGCGGTCCTTCCAGCCCTCCGCGGCCATGACGTCGCGGGCCATCGACACGTACTCACCGAAGGCGATGCGCAGCGGGTTGAAGGTGTCGATGTTCTTGGTGAGCCCGTAGACGACGGGCTCGGCGGGGTCCTCGGGCTCGAAGGTGCCGAACAGGCGGTCCCACACGATGAGGATCGAGCCGTAGTTCTTGTCGATGTAGCGCGGGTTGGCCCCGTGGTGGACCCGGTGGTGCGACGGGGTGTTGAGCACCAGCTCGGCGGGGCCCAGCCGGTCGACCACGTCGGTGTGGAACCAGAACTGGTAGATGAGGTTGATGCCGCGGGCCTGCTCGACCACCTCGGGCCGCACGCCGAGCAGCGCCACCAGGCCGTAGGGCACGAACGTGCCGGCCACGTCGGTCCAGGTCTGGCGGAGCGCGGTGGACAGGTTGTAGTGCTCGCTGGAGTGGTGCACGACGTGCACGGCCCACATGTAGCGCCACTCGTGCATGAACCGGTGGTTCCAGTAGTAGGCGAAGTCCCACCAGAGCACCGCCACGCCGAGGGCGAGGGGCCCGTTCCCGAGGTCGGGCAGGACCCGTTTGGCGAAGAGCTTGCGGGCGGAGGTGGCGCCGGCCCAGCTGGCGGCCACCTGGAGCCCGGCGGTGGTGATCGCCGCCACCGAGGCGGGCCCGCTCACCCGGCGGTCCTTGGCCGTCGACGCCGCCGCCGCGGTGGCGGCCACGGCCAGCGCGGCCCGGCCGTAGCGGCCCGTGCGGGGCCGGATCTCGGCCGCGGCCTTGGAGAAGTAGATGGGCAGGATCAGGCTGCCCGTGCCCATGGTCAGGCTGGCGAGGGTGTCACGCCACTCGTAGGCGCCGGCCGTGGGTCCCTGCCGGGCGGCCCGCCGGCGCTGGGCGAGCGCCTCCGCGCCCATCCCCCCGAAGAACATCGGGATCGCCGCCACGGTCAGGTCCATCGTCGGGGAGTCTCCCACGGGCGGGCGCCGTCGCCCAGCTCCAGGCGCCCAGGCAGAGCGGGTAGAGGAGGTAGCCGAAGCGGGCGGCCGGGGCGACCAGCACCACCGCGGCCATGGCCGCGGCGACCACCGTGGCGGCCTCGTGGGCGGTGGCGGGCGGGCGACGCCACAGCCAGGCCAGGAACGCCAGGCCCACGGCCAGCGTGAGGCCGAGGGCCAGGGCGGTGCCGCCGGGGACGTGGTCGGCCAGCAGGCGACCGGGGAGCGGGCTGGCGGCGGGTGAGCGCCGTTCGGTCATGCCGAACGGGTAGCGGATCAGGTTCTCCCAGGCCGCGGCCGGGTCGGTGGCCACGACGGGTACGAGCGTGACGAGGGGCAGCCCGAGCGCGCCGAGGGCGTAGCTCCCGGCGCCGCGGCGGCCCCGGGTCGTCCACGCCACCACGCCGGCGACGACCACCAGCGGCAGCGCGGTGAGCTTGGTGGCGAGCGCCAGGCCGGCGGCCACCCCGGCCCAGCCGAACCGGCGGCGGCCCACGAGGGCGAGGGTGAGCAGCCCGGTCGCGATCACCGGCAGGTCGTCGCCGCCGGTGGCGTAGGTGAGGCCGGCCGGCGGCACGACGGCGAGCGCCTGGACGACGCGGAGCCGCCGGTCGCGGTCGACGCGGGCCAGCGCCATCGCGAGCCCCGCCGCCAGGGCGGTGGCCACGGCGAAGGCGATGCGGGCGTCGGTCAGGGCGTGGCGGCCGCCGATCGCCCGGGGGAGCCCGAAGGCGGCCATGGCCGGGTGGTAGGGGCCGTAGGCCCGGAAGCCGACCCGGGGCTTGGCGGCCTCGACCTCGATGGCGGCGGGGTCGAGGTAGGGGTTGCCGTCGTCCACCAGCCGATCCGCCATGGCCTCGATGACGATGACCTCGGACTGGGCGGTCCCCTCGGGCCGGTCGAGCCGCTCGACCGCCAGCCGGACGGTGGGCACCACGGCGGTGAGCACGACCACGGCGCCCGTCAGCGCCACCCGGGCCCGGAACGAGCGCGTCAGCAGGGCGAGGGCCGCCGCGGCCAGGAACACCCACCAGGTCCAGGCGCCCCAGGTGCGGTGCGGGACGAGGCGGGCGTGCAGCGCGTTCCCGGCGGCGAAGGCTCCGGCGACCGCGAAGAGGGCGGCGTCGATCCTCCGGTCCCGCTGCACGGGGGCCGAGTCTGCCAGGGGTGCGAGAATCGGCGCATGGGCGCAGGTCGACGGCGTGTGGTGATCATGGGTGCCGGCGGTCGCGACTTCCACGACTTCGCCACGGCCTTCCGTGACGATCCGACCGTCGAGGTGGTGGCGTTCACCGCGGCGCAGATCCCCGGCATCGACGATCGCCGCTACCCGGCGTCGCTGGCCGGGCCGGCCTACCCCGACGGCATCCCGATCGTGGCCGAGGACCGCCTGGAGGCGCTCCTGTCGGAGGGGGTCGACGAGGTGGTGCTGGCCTACAGCGACCTGGCCCACGACGAGGTGATGCACCGGGCGTCGCGGGTGCTGGCGGGCGGCGCCGACTTCCGGCTGCTGGGCCCGGTGGCCACCGAGCTGGTCAGCTCGCGACCGGTGCTGGCGGTCTGCGCCACCCGGACCGGGTGCGGCAAGTCCCAGATCGCCCGGGAGATCGGCCGGCTGGCGGTGGCGGCGGGCCTGCGGGTGGCGCTGGTCCGCCACCCGATGCCCTACGGCGACCTCGAGGCCATGGCCGTGCAGCGCTTCGCCTCGCTGGCCGACATCGACGCATCGTCGCCCACGGTGGAGGAGCGCGAGGAGTACGAGCCGGCGGTCGAGGCCGGCTTCGTGATCTTCGCCGGGGTGGACTACGCGGCGATCCTGGCGCGGGCCGAGGCCGAGGCCGAGCTGATCGTCTGGGACGGCGGCAACAACGACCTGCCGTTCGTCCGCCCGGACCTGCTGGTGACCGTGGCCGACGCCCGTCGTCCGGGGCACGGGACGGCGTTCCACCCGGGCGAGGCCAACCTGCGGCGGGCCGACGTGGTGGTCGTGAACAAGGTGGACGCGGCGTCGTCCGGCGACGTCGAGCGGGTGGTGGCCGACGTCTCGGCGCTCAACCCGCGCGCCACCGTCGTCCGAGCGGCGTCCCCGGTGACGCTCGACGACGGGCCCGACCTGGCCGGCATGCGGGTGCTGGTGATCGAGGACGGCCCGACCGTCACCCACGGCGGGATGGCCGACGGTGCCGGGGCGGCGGCGGCCCGGGCAGCCGGCGCGCTGCTGGTCGATCCCCGCCGCTGGGCGGTGGGGTCGTTGGCCGAGACCTTCGAGCGGTGTCCGCACCTGGGCCCGGTGCTGCCGGCCATGGGCTACGGCGCCGAGCAGGTGGAGGAGCTGGCCGCCACGATCGCCGCGGTGGACTGCGACGTCGTGGTGGTGGGCACGCCGATCGACCTGGCTCGGGTGGTGCCGATCGAGCGGCCGACCCGCCGGGTGACCTACCGCCACGCCGACGCGGGTTCGCCCACGCTGGCCGAGGTGGTGGGGCCGTTCCTCGATCGGTGCCGGGCGTGAGCGGGACCGTGGTGGTGGCCCTCGGGGGCCACGCGCTCGACGGCGTCGACCTCTCCGCGGTCGCGGTCGCGGTGTCGACGCTGATCGGTGATCGGGCGGCGGTGGTCACCCACGGGAACGGGCCCCAGGTGGGCGCCGCGGTCCGGCGGCGGGCGGCGGCGGGCGAGGTGTCCGACCTCGACGTGGCGGATGCCGAGACGCAGGGCGAGCTGGGCTACCGGTTGACCCTGGAGCTGGCCGACCACCTGCCGGGGCGCGAGGTGTGCACGGTGCTGACCCGGGTGGTGGTCGACGCCGACGATCCGGCGTTCGACCGTCCCACCAAGGTGATCGGCACGGGGGCCGGTCGGTGGGCCGTGCCGTCGCCCGAGCCCCGCGAGGTGCCCGAGCTGGCGGTGCTACGGCGGCTGGTCGAGGCCGGCGTGGTCATCGTGGCGGCCGGGGGCGGGGGCATCCCGGTGGTGCTCGACGCCGCCGGGCACGGCCACGGCGTGGACGCGGTGGTGGACAAGGACCTGACGTCGTCGTTGCTGGCGATCGAGCTGGCCGCCGATGAGCTGGTGCTGCTGACCGACGTGGACGGGGTGCACCGCCGCTGGCCCGACGACGGCCCGGCGTTGCGAGCCGTGTCGGTGGCCGGACTGCGGGCGTTGGACCTGGAGGCGGGGTCGATGGGACCGAAGGCCGAGGCGGCGTGCCGGTTCGTGGAGCGGACCGGGCGGCGCGCCGTGATCGGGGCGTTGGCGGCGGCGGCCGAGGTGGCAGCGGGCCGGTCGGGGACCGAGGTGCGGGCGTGAGTCGGGGCAACGGGCACCGCAACGGTCGCTGGCTGGCCGAACCGCAGGGCCGGTGGTTCGAGCTGGACCACGCCTGGCGGATCTTCCGGGAGTACTTCGCGGGGCTGCGGGCGCTGCACTTCGTGGGGCCGTGCGTGACCGTTTTCGGTTCGGCCCGCCTGGGCGAGGGCACGCCCGAGTACGCCCAGGCCCGGGAGGTGGGCGCCGCGCTGGCCCGGGCCGGCTTCACCGTCATGACCGGGGGCGGGCCGGGGATCATGGAGGCGGCGAACCGCGGGGCCCGGGAGGCGGGCGGTCGGACGGTGGGGTGCAACATCGAGCTGCCGTCGGAGCAGCGGGCGAACCCCTACCTCGACGTGATGGTGTCGTTCCGGCACTTCTTCGTGCGGAAGGTGATGCTGGTCAAGTACTCGTACGGCTTCGTGGCGGCGGCCGGTGGCTACGGCACGCTCGACGAGGTGTTCGAGGCGGTGACGCTCATCCAGAACCGCAAGATCGCCGACTTCCCGGTGGTGCTGCTGGGCCGGTCGTTCTGGGAGCCGATCATCGGGCTGCTCCGGGAGCACCTGGTGGAGGCGCGCACGATCGCCATGACCGACGTGGACCTGCTGCTGGTGACCGACTCGCCCGAGGAGGCAGCAGCCCACATCGCCCGCGTGGCCCGTGAGCGATTCGGGGTGGCGCCCGGCGGGGCGCGGACGCCGCGCTGGTGGCTGGGTGAGCGGGGGTAGGGGGCGGTCAGCCGTCTTCGAAGTCGGCGTCGGAGCCGGGGAAGAACAACACGGCGTGCGGCTCGTCGTGGGGGTCGTCGAGCCACTGCACCATGTAGGGCGGTCCGCCGTCGGCGCCCTTCACCTCGACGATGCGACCCCGGCGTTCGTGGCCGCCGATGGCGTGGCCCCGGATGACCACGTGGTCGCCGACCTTCGGGGCGTGGCGTTGGGGGATGGTGGGAGTGGCCACCGATTCGACGTGCTCGGCGAGGGCCCGGAGCAGATCGAAGCTGCTGATGATCCCGGTGACCGCGCCGGTGGGCGTGCCGTCGGCGGTGACGACGAGGTGGTGGACGCGCTGGAGGAGCATGTCGGCGGCGGCCTCGGTGGCGGTGGCGCCCGCCGCGATGGTGGCGACGTCGGTGGACATGATCACCTCGACGTCGAGGTCGGGCTCCCAGTCCTCGACGAGGTCGTTGGCGGTCACGATGCCCACGAGCGCGTCGTCCTGGTCGAGCACCGGGACGGCACTGATGTCGGACTCGTGCATGACGGCGCGGAGGTTGTCGACGACGTCGTGGGCGGCGATGCACCGGACGTCGGCGGTCATGAGGTCGGCGACGGTCTTCATGGGGTGATCATCGGACCGTGCGGCCGCGTTCGCCTACGGACCAACGTCCCCGGTCGTCCCGGGCTGGAGCGGGTCGAACCACTCCAGCCCGGGGAAGCGTCGGAAGTCGGCGTCGGCGGAGCAGAGCGTCGCGCCGTGCTCGATGGCGAGCGCGGCGAGGTGGGCGTCGCTCACCATGTTCCCGGCCGTCGAGGTGGCAGCGAGCAGATGCCCCAGGAGCGCCAGGTGTCGCGAGGTGGGCTCCGGTGTGGTGACGTTGGCGAGGGATCGCCATGCCTCGACGATCGCGATGGCCTCGGTGCTGGTGAGCGCCGGGTCGAGGATCCGAGGGTTGGTGGTCAGCCGGATGAACGCCAGCTGGACCGCCCACGGCACGGCGACCGTCTCACCGCTCACGAGCACCCCGGTCAACCAGTCCCGGGCCCGGTCGTGGTGCGGCGAGGCGGCGTGCGAGGCGTAGATGAGGAGGTTGACGTCGAGCAGCTTCACGTGCCGAGCTCGAGCTTCCGGGCGATCTCCTCGTCCTCGAGCGCCGCTGCGAGCGACAGCGCCTTGGTCAACTCGACCCCCGGCCGGAGGCGTCCGCCGAACGTCGGAAGCTCGACCTCGACCGGGACATGGTCGGCCCCCAGGCCGCGGCGGAGCAGCTCGTTCACGGTGGCCTTGAAGGTGGTCCCGCGTTCGCGCATGCGCCGCTCGATCTGCTGGGCCACGTCGTCATCGATGGTCAGCGTGGTACGCATTGAAGACATCATAACATCAGAAAGGCAGTCATCATGATGTCGAGAGGGCGGCGATTCGGGCGAGGGCGGCGGCCCGGTCGGGGTCGCGGCGGTGCCGGTGGCCCAGCCAGCGCTGGTCGGCGTCGAACGGCCGGCCGTCGGGCCGACGGGCGCGCACCACGTCCTGCTCGGGGTCGTAGCGGAGGTTCCACCCTTGCTGGTGGTGGAGGGTGTGGTGGAACCGGCAGAGCAGGTAGCAGTTGCAGGGATCGGTGGTGCCGTCGGCCGAGGCCGGGCAGTCGTGGTGCGCGTCGGTCCAGATGGCGGGGGCGCGGCACCCGGGGAATCGGCACGTGCCGTCGCGGTGGGCGAGCACCCGCCGCAGGGCATCGGGGGCGAGGCGGTGCGTGGTGCCGTACCAGAGCGGCTTGCCACGGTCCCAGTAGTAGGGCGTGACCTCCGCGTCGGCGAGGAGCGCCCACAGCGTCTCGGCCGAGATGTCGTTGCCGGCTTCGGTGTGCGCGGGCCGCCGAACGATGACGCCCCGGCTGGCCAGGTCGTCCAGGTCGGCGTGGAGGTGGAGGGCCACCCGGCCGGGAGCACGGGCGCCGGCACCGTCACGGGCGAGGGACAGCAACGCCCGGGCCCGCACCTCGGCGAGCGGTCGGCGGTCGTCGCCCTCCACCTTCGGTGCGGCATCGCCGGCCTTCAGCTCGGCCCGGGTGCGCTTCTCGAGGTAGGCGGCCAGCAGCGCGCCGTCATCCGCGTTCAGGTCGCCGACCAGCGACCAGCGCCCGTCGAAGGTCTTCGCCAGCCAGACCTGCGAGGGCTCGGCGCTGCGGTCGGGCGGGCCGTCGACGTCGAGGCGGTCGCGGACTCGGCCGCAGCCCAACTCGAAGCCGGCCAGGTCGGTCCGCTCCGCGAGGAGGAGCAGCTCGGCCTGGACCTCGGCCACCAGCTCCCAGGCGGCCAGGAGCTCGGCGCCCCGGAGGCGGGCGGGGACGATGCGGGCGATCGCGTCGAGGTGCGCCAGACGCAGCTCGCCCCGGGCGTAGGCCCGGGCGACGAGTGGCAGCCGGTCGATGACCACGGCGGCCCGCCCGAGGCGGTGGGCGTCGCGCTTGGCGACCCCGAGGTGGCGCTCGACCCAGCGGCCGGGCGTGGAGAGCGCGTCGTCGACGTGGGCCCGGGACCGGGCGACCTGGAGCGTGGCCCACGTGGCGCTGCGCTCGGCGACCTGGGCGAGGCGCGTGGTGAGGGTGGCCGCCCGTCGGGCAGCCACGCTGGTCAGCTGCCTGCCCTCGCCGCGCTCGGTGGCCGCGTCGAGTCGATCGAGCACCGTGGCGGCCCGCCCGGCCAGCGCATCGAGCTCGGCGAGCAGCGCGTCGACGGCGGCGGTGCCGTCGGCGAAGCCGCTGTCCGTGCTCTGCGGTTCGATGGTGGAGGCCCCAGCAGCCATGCAAGGATCGTATCGAACACCAGTTCGATGCGCCAGCGGATCGCATGAAAGCGAGTCGACCTCAGGCTTCGGGCCAGCCGCAGGCGGCCGCCGCGGCGCCGAAGAGCTGGGCCTTGTGCACGCCGATGACCTCGCTCGACTTGGGCGCCATGGCCGCCGCCAGCTCGACCGCTCGATCGACCACCGCCTCGCCATCGGCCGCCACCTCGTCGACGATGCCCGCGGCCAACGCCTCGGCCCCGCCGTAGCGACGGCCGGTGAGGATCGCCTCCTGCGCGGCCCGCCACGGCAGCCGTGCCACCACCACCTCGAACATGGGGTCGGTGAGCGGGAGCCCCAGGTCGACCTCGGGCAGGCACCAGTAGCCCCGGTCGGCCCGCATCACCCGCACGTCGCAGCAGGCGCTGATCATGGCCCCCGCGGCGAACGTGTGGCCGTTGAGCGCGCCCACCACGTAGCGGGGGAACGTCAGCAGCCGCCCGAGCAGGCGGTGCACGCGCGACACCGTTGGCCCGGCCTCGTCGGGCACCGACGACATGCGGTCCAGGTCCAGGCCGTTGGAGAAGAACTTGCCGGTGCCCGTCAGCACCACGGCCAACGGTCCCTCGCGCGCCTCGAGCGACGACAGCAGGTCGTGCCACTCGCCGACCGAGGCCAGGTTCAGCCGGTTCTCGCCGTCGTCCCAGCGGACCACGGCCACGTCGCCGCGCCACTCGACCGACAGTGCACCCATGCGGTCAGCCTCGCACGCGGTACGACACCGGCAGGTGCTTCACGCCGCCCACGAAGTTGGCCGCGGTCCACTGCGGGTCACCGGCCAGCTCGAGGCCCTCGACGCGCTCGAGCATCTTGGGGAGGAACGTGCGGATCTCGCGGCGGGCGAACTGGCTGCCCAGGCAGTAGTGCACGCCGAGGCCGAAGGAGATGAGCTCACCGACGTCGGCCCGCCGGATGTCGAAGCGCATCGGATCGGCGAACACCGTCTCGTCGCGGTTGGCCGACCAGTACGACAGCAGCACCCGCTCGCCGGCCGTCACGTCGACGCCGCCGATGGAGGTGTCCTCCTGGGCGTAGCGCATGAAGTGGCGCACCGGTGAGGTCCAACGGATCATCTCCTCGGCCGCGTTGGTGGCCAGCGACGGATCGGCGGCCAGGTCGGCCAGCTGGTCGGGGTGGCGCAGCAGCGCCTCGACGCCGCCGGACAGGCCGTAGGAGGTGGTGTCGTGGCCGGCGGTCGCCGCGATGATGAAGTACCAGAGGCGGGCGTGGTCCCCGATGGGGCAGCCGTCGATCTGGCCGTTGGCGATGACGGTGGCGAGGTCGTCGCGGGGGTTGGCCTGGCGGTCCTGGGTGATGGCGTCGAAGTACTCGCCGAACTCGGCGATGGCCGCCGTGCCGAGCTGCATGGGGTCGGACAGGTCGCCGAGGTACTCGGGGTCGGCGGCGCCGAAGATGCCCTGGGTCAGCTTGAGCATGAGCGGCTCGTCGGAGGCGGGCACGCCGAAGATGCTCATGATCACGCGCAGCGTGTAGGGCACGGCGATGTCCTGGGCGAAGTCGCAGCTGCCGCCGAGGTCGACCATCTTCTGCACGTACTCGTCCGCGATGGCGTCGATGTCGTCCTGGCGGTGGCGCACCGCGGCGGGCTTGAACCAGTCGTTGGTGATGGCCCGGTGGTCGCGGTGCTCGGTGCCGTCCATGTGGATCAGCGTCTTGGGGTCGATGCCGGTCATGAGGATGAAGTCCCACGCCCACTCCGGCATCAGCATCGACTTCTGCGTGTTGTGCCAGATGTCGGAGCGGCGCGACACCTCGAAGACGTCGGCGTGACGGGTCAGCGCGTAGAAGGGCAGGTAGCCCTCGGCCTCGACGCGCAGCACGGGCGCCTCGCGGCGCAGCTCGGCCGCGGTGGCGTGCCACGCCTCGGGGTCGGTGTAGGCGTCGGCCTCGAGGAAGATCGAACCGCGGGGGTCGGTGGAGATGGGGGTGGTGAACATGGCTCCTCCTGGGGGTTCGTCCGCGTGCGGCGGCCGCGTCGGCGAGCGTACTTGACCGGTCGGTCTAGTTTCTCGTCCGGCGTCTAGCCTGCACCGGCGATGGCTCGTTCGACCCCGCCCTGGAAGCTCGTGGGCCTGGCCGGTGCGCTGGTGGGCGTGGCCGCGGTGGGCGGGGTCCGGGTGACCGGCCGCCGCCTCCGGGCCCTGGCCGACCCGGCGCTCGACGACCCGCTCGCGCCGCCCACCGACGTGGTGCACCACCAGATCGAGACCGACGACGGGGGCAGCCTCCACGTCGTCGACACCGGTCCGGCCGCCGACGGCGGCAGCCGGCCGGTGGTGCTGATGCACGGCATCACCCTGCAGTGGTGGGTGTGGTCCGCCGCCATCCGGTTGCTGCGGGACCGCCACCGCGTCCTGGCCTGGGACATGCGCGGTCACGGGCGGTCACGGGCCGGCACCGACGGCGCCACGCTCGAGGCCGCCGCTCGCGACGTCGCCCGGATGATCGACGTCCTCGAGCTGGACGACGTGATCCTGGTCGGCCACTCGATGGGCGGGATGGTGATCGGGCGCTTCGCCGCCGACCACCACCGCCTGCTCCACGAGCGGGTGACCGGGCTGGTCTTCGTGGCCACCAGCGCCGCGCCGATGGCGCAGGCCGCCGTGGTGGGCGGGCTCTCGGCGCTGGCCGGCCTCGCCGGTCGCCTGGCCGCTGCCAGCACCAAGCGCCCTCGGTTCTCCTACCCGTGGCACGAGGGCGACCTCTCCGCCGTGCTGGTGGCCACCGCCTTCGGCAAGCACCCGACGGCCCGCATGATCGACGACGTGCGGCGGATGGAGATGGAGATGTCCACCGCCGACATGGCCGAGGCCGCGGCGTCGATCGCCACCCACGACGTGCGGGAGGACCTGCGTCAGGTCGACGTGGCGTCGGTCGTGGTGGTCGGGACCCACGACAAGCTGACCCCGCCGGTCCACGCCCGGGAGCTGCACCGGCTCGTGCGGGGGAGCGAGCTCCACACGCTGGCCGGCATCGGCCACCAGGTCATGCAGGAGCAGCCCGAGGCGATCGTGGCGGCCGTCGAGGCCGTCGCCGTCCGAGGCGGCGGCCAGGGGGCCTGAGTTCCGGCCGAGCCCGCCTGAGCTCAGTCGGCGTGGCGGACCACCAGCACCGGACAGGGCGCGTGGTGGACCAGGTGGTGCATGACCGAGCCGACGAGCAGGCGCCGCAGCCAGCTCTTCTCGGAGCTGCCGATGACCAGCACGTCGGCCGAGACCTGCTCGGCCACCCGGCAGAGGGTGCTGGCGGGGTCGTCGCCCTCGACGAGGCGCACCTCGGCGCCGCGACCCACGGCCTCGGCGGTCTGGGCCAGCGCCTGGCGTCCGGCCTCGGCGGCCTTGGCCGCCCACTCGGCGGCCTCCTCCTCGCTGAAGGCCGGGCCCTCGAACCCCCCGGCGGTCTCCTGGGGGTCCTCGGGGGCGGGCACCACGGTGACGAGGAGCAGCTCGACCCCGTCGTGGAGCAGGCCCCGGGCGGCACGGGCCGCCTCGATCGCCTGGGGGGAGCCGTCGGTCGCCACCAGTGCCTTCATCGCGTCGCCTTTCGTCGGATCAGGTCCTCGGGCCAGTCGGCCTCGAGCGAGCGCAGCTCGTCGCCGGCCTGCTCGAAGTTGGACAGCGTGAGGTCGATCCGGGCGGCCTGGCGGTGCCAGCGCTCGCCGTCGAGGGCGGCGGGGTCGAGCTCGGCGGCGACGGCCCGGAGCCGGTCGGCCAGCGCCTCGACCCGAGCGACCTCGACCGCGGCGGCCCGGAGCATGCGGGTCCGCCGTGCCCCCGACGCCGACGCCGCCAGCACGAGCGTGCGGTCGGTGTGGGCGGCCAGCTCCTCGATGGCGGCGGCCAGCTCCTGGAGCATCGACGGCTCGATGCGTCGCCGCGGCGCCGGCACCGTGGCGCGCAGTGCGCCCACCGCGGCACGGAGCCGGCGGTGCAACGAGGCGGCCCGGGAGGGAGCGACCAGCCAACGGACGGGTGCGCCGGTGGCGTGGCGCGGGCTGACGCGGGCCTGCCGTCGGGCGAGACCGATCACCAGGAGCGTCACCACGGCGACCGCGGCAGCACCTCCGGCCAGCACTCCCACCACCTCCAGCACCAGCGACATGGCGGGAGGTTACCGCGGGCGCCCGGGATCGTCCGGCGGGTCCTTGGTCCCTGGGAGCGGCCATCGGCGCTCCGTACGCTCCGGGCGCGAGCCCGACGACGAGGTCGGCCGCGGAGGAGGTCCCCCGGTGAACGTCACGATCGACGAGCTCATGGTCACCAGCCCGATGACCACCACGCCGCACCAGACCGCCGCCCACGTCCGGGCGATCATGCGCGACCACGACGTGTCGGCCATCCCGGTGGTCGGTCCCGACGGCGCGCCGGTCGGCATGGTGACGGCGTCGGACCTGCTCGAGGGCCACGCCGAGGGTGCGCCGGTCAGCACGTTCATGTCCGAGCACGTCTTCAGCGTCCATCCCTCCGACGGCCCCCACGTGGCCGCCCGCATCATGCGGAACCACCAGCTCCACCACGTGGTGGTCGTCGACCACCACGCGGTGGTCGGGATCGTGTCGAGCTTCGACCTGCTCCGCCTGGTCGAGGAGCACCGCTACGTGGCCAAGGCCGCGCCCACCCCGCCGAACCGCACCCCCAGCCGGACCTGACACCCACCCGGACCTGACACCCACCCGGACCTGACACACTGTCAGGAGTCGAGAGGAGGCCGAATGGCACCACCAGCGACGGTTCCGTCCGGCGACCACCTGCGGGTCGTAGCGTCAGGTCGGCGGCGGGTGCGGGGCAGCACCAAGGTTCGGTTCCGGACGGTCCACGGCCACCGTCGGGCATACCGCCTGATGGGCAGCGGCCCCGCCGTGCTCCTGCTGCACGGCATCGGTGACAGCTCGCAGACCTGGGTGCCGCTCATGGAGGACCTGGCTCGGGACTTCACCGTGCTGGCCCCGGACCTGCTGGGCCACGGCGACTCCGACAAGCCACGTGCCGACTACTCGGTGGCCGCCTACGCCAACGGCATGCGTGACCTGATGGAGGTCCTGGGGATCGACTCGGCCACCATCGTCGGCCACTCGCTCGGGGGCGGGGTGGCCGCGCAGCTGGCCTACCAGTACCCCGAACGCTGCGACCGCCTGGTGCTGGTGGCCACCGGGGGCGTGTCGCGGGCGGTCAACCCGTTCCTGCGGATCGCCTCGGCCCCGCTCGCCGAGGTGGTGCTGCCGACGCTGCAGTGGCCGGCCGGACGCCTGGTGGGCACCGCGCTCATCGAGGCGCTGCGCTGGACGGGCACCGACCTGGGCGTGGACGCGGACGAGCTCAAGCGGGTCTTCGACCGCCTGCCCGACCGCGACTCCCGCGGCGCCTTCACCCGCACGCTGCGATCGGTGGTCGACCCCGGCGGCCAGGTCGTCACGATGCTCGACCGGGCCTACCTGGCCGAGTCGGTGCCGGTGCTGCTGGTGTGGGGCGACCGTGACGGCGTCATCCCGGTCAGCCACGGGCACCGGGCGCACCGCCGGATGCCCTGGAGCCGGCTGTCGATCTTCGAGGGGGCGGGCCACTTCCCGCACTCGGCCGACCCCGAGCGCTTCCTCCGTGAGCTCCGCGAGTTCGTCGCCGGCACCGAGCCGGCGTCGTTCGACCGCGAGCGCTGGCGCTCGAAGCTCCGCGCCGGCGCGTGAGCCTCTCGTTCAGCCCCGCGCCGCGATGCGGCGCAGCGGGGGCACCGTCTTCGGCGGCACCTTGCGGGGCGGGAGCGAGGCCAGGAGGTCGGCGGTGGCCTCGGTGATGCGGGCCACGGCCAGCTCGACGGCGGCCGCCGTCACCGGCGAGGTGGACGCGACCCCGCTGACCTTGCGGACGTACTGCCGGGCGGCGGCCTCGACCTCCTCGGGCGTGGCGGCGGGTTCGAGGCCCCGGAGCGTGGTGATGTTGCGGCACATGCCGCCATGGTCGCGCCGAGGACTCACCCGGTGACGGGCACGGCCCGGGCCCGGTAGCGCAGCGGGCGCGCCCGTCGCTCCTCGGCCACGTGCGCCAACCAGCCGGCGGTGCGGGCCACGGCGAAGAGGACGGCGCCCGCCTCGGGCGGGAACCCGGCGGCCGCCGTCAGGGTGGCGAGCCCCAGGTCCACGTTCGGGGGGACGCCCCGATCGTGCTGGACGAGGCGGACGAGCCGGTCGGCCGCCGCCAGGGCCGGGTGCCCGGGTGCTCCGGCCCGGACGCGCTCGAGCAGCGCCGTGGCCCGCGGATCGGCGCCGGCGTAGAGCGGGTGGCCGAATCCCGGCAGGGGCCCGTCGCCGGCGAGTGGGACGAGCCGGCCGAGCGGGTCGCCGTCGGCCAGGGCGACGCGGACGGCGGCGCTGGCGGTGCCGTGCAGCGGGCCCGACAGCGTGGCGAGCGCGGCGGCGACGCAGGCGGCGTCGTCGGCGCGGGTCGACGCGGCCACCCGCGCCGCCAGGGTCGAGGTGGCCAGCTCGTGGTCGGCCAGCAGCACCAGCGTGGCGTTGGTGGCCTCGACCACCCAGGCCGGCGGCCGGCGGCGCTCACCCAGCCCCGCCGCCAGTCGGCCCGCCACCGTGCCCGCCCACCGCGTGCCGTCACGCAGCACCAGCGTCGGCACGGGCCCCGGCGGGCTCACCGTGGCGACCAGGGCCGCGAGCACGGACGCGGCGGTGGCCGGCGGCTCGACGGCGTCGACGGCGCGCCGGAGCGCTCGGAGGTCCGGGACCGGACCGTGGGTCCCGGCTGCCGCCGGGATCTCCAGTGCGACGTCGGTCCCCTCCACCAGCCAGGCGGCCACCGACTCGAAGGTCGCCCGGTCGGCCAGCGCCGGCGCCGGCCGTCCCCGGTAGCGGTGCCCGCGACGTTGGGCGGGTCCGGTGGGCACGGTGGTGATGGCGCTGTGCACGACCACCTCCACCACGGGGTCGCGGCTGGCGCGCCGGGGGCGGCCGCGGCGGGCGAGGGCCTCCACCTCCGCGGCGTCGAAGCGGCTGGTCCGACCGTCCGGACCGACGTGGCGGCCGATGACCCCGCGCGACACGTAGGCGTAGAGGCTGGCGGGCTTGATGGCCAGCCGGGCGGCCGCCTCCTGGGTGGTCAGCCAACGGGTGCGCGACGCCATGTTGACCATCATCAACGTTGATCACGGCGCCCGCCAGCCCGACGATGGCGGCATGGACGCCGACGACCTCCTCGCCCTGCCCGCGTTCCTGGCCGCGCTGGGGCTCCCGCCCGAGGCCGGCGGAGTCCTGCACCTCGAGGGCGGACCGCCGCTGTGGCGGGGGCCCTTCGCCGTCGACGACCTGGCCGTCTCGGCGGTGGCAGCAGCCGGCGTCGCCCTGGCCCGCCTGGTGGCCGCGGTCGACGGCGGGCCGGTGCCGCGGGTGGACCTCGATGCCACCCACGCCGCCGCGGCATTCCGGTCCGAGTCGCTGCTCGAGCCGCAGGGCTGGGCCCTGCCGCCGGTGTGGGACCCGGTCGCCGGCGACTACCGGGCTGCGGACGGGTGGATCCGCCTCCACACCAACTACCGCCACCATCGCGCCGCCGCGCTCGCCGTGCTGGGGTTGGAGGACCGCCCGGACCTCGACGCGACGGCCGTGGGCCCCGCGGTGGCGTCGTGGCCCGCGGAGGACCTGGAGGCAGCGGTCGTGGCCGCCGGTGGGGTGGCCGGCCGGCAGCGGTCGACCGAGACGTGGGCGGAGCACCCGGCCGGACGCGCCGTGGCCACCGAGCCGGTCCTGGCGGCGGCGCTGACGTCCGCTGCGCCCCGACCGACGTGGGCGACGCGTCGCGTGCGCGGCGCGGCGCCGCTGGCCGGCATCCGCGTCCTGGACCTCACCCGGGTCCTGGCCGGGCCCACCGCCACGGGCTTCCTCGCGGCATGGGGGGCCGACGTCCTGCGGATCGACCCGCCGGGCTTCGCGGAGGTGCCGGCGATCGTTCCGGTGGTCGCGGCCACCAAGCGCACGGCCACGCTCGCTCTGGCCACTCCCGACGGGCGCTCGACGTTCCGTGCGCTGCTCGCCGACGCCGACGTCGTGGTCCACGGCTACCGGCCGGGCGCGCTGGCCGGGCTCGGGCTGGACCCGAGCGGCTGGCACGACGTGGCGCCCGGCCTGGTCGAGGTGGCGATCGACGCCTACGGGTGGACCGGTCCCTGGGCCGGGAGGCGGGGGTTCGACTCGATCGTGCAGCACAGCGTCGGGATCACCCGACGCGGCGCCGAGGTCCTCGGCGCCGAGCAGCCGGTGGCCCTGCCCTGCCAGGCGCTCGACCACGGCGCCGGCTGGCTGGCCGGGGCGGCCGCCGTCGCCGGGCTCGCGACGCGGGCCATCGGCGGGTCGGGGTCGTCATGGCGGACCTCGCTGGCCGCGGTGGCCGGCCTCCTGCGCGGCCTCGGGGAGGTGGGTGACCCGCACCGGCCGCCCCCCACGCTCGACGAGGTGGCGGCCCGCTGCCCGGACGCGGTCGTGGTGGCGTCCACCGCATGGGGTCCGCTCCGCCGGCTGTCGTGGCCCGGCCGGGTGGGCGGCCTGGCCCCGCGGTTGGGTCACGCCGGACCGCTCGGGGCCGGGCCGGCGACCTGGGTCAACTCGCGGGCGGGCGGCTGAGCTCGACGACCTTGGCCAGGCCCAGGAGCGGGCCGGCATGGAAGTTGCTGTTGGCCACGGGGAACTCGGCCATGGGGGTGGCCGGGTGCACGAACGTGCCGCCCGGTGCGTCGCCCAGGTGCGAGTTCCGGCAGTCCGGTCCCGACCAGGTCCCGGCCCAGCGCTCCGGGTACGCCTCGGCGTGGGCGGTCATCGACGACCGCCGCAGGCTGGCCCAGGCCAGCTCGGGGTCGACGGTGGCCTCGGCCCAGGCGGCAAGCCCGGCGATGGCCGACCACACGCCACCGTTGCAGTCCCAGCCCGGCGCCAGCAGGTCGCCGCGGATCGCGTGCGGACGGTCGAGGATCGTCGGTCCGATGGGGGACGGGTCCTCACAGCGACGACGGATCTCCTCGACCAGCCGGCGGCGCTGCTCCTCGGTGCCGATCCCGGCGATCAGCGCCCAGACCTGGGCGTCGAGGAAGAGGTGGTCCTCGCCGATGGGGTGGCCCCGGCCGTCCCAGCCGCGCCGGAACCAGCGCCCGGTCCAGGCGTCCTCCATCGCGGTGCGGCACCGGGCGGCGAGCCGGCGGGCGGCGGCGGCCTCGACCGGGTCGAGGGGCTCCACCAGTCGGGCGGCGGCAGGCAGCACGTGGGCGGCGAAGCCGGCGTTGAACGCGGACTCGCCGTGGCGGTGGGCGGCCCGGGGGTTCTGGACCATCAGCGAGATGGGGTCGGCCCAGTCGCCGCTGCCCATCCGCAGCATCCCATGGGGCCCGGTGCCGACCTCGACGCGCATCCAGCGGAGCCCCCGGCGCACGCGCTCGCGCACCGTCAGCGGCGCCCCGGGGTCGCCCGGCGCGCCGGGGTGCACCTCGTCCAGCAGGCCCCGGTCGCCGGTGTGCGCCACGACCTCGGTGACGGCCCACGCCAGGAAGAGCGGCAGGTCGGTGGGCGACGCGTGCACGAGCGCCGAGGTGGTCCGCCCGGCACCGGTGTGGGCGTAGTGCATCGACCCGTCCGTCCGGCACATCCGGCACAGGAAGCGCACCTGCTCCCGCGCCAGCTCGGGGTCGAAGGGCGCCAGGGCCACCGCGGCGATCGCCACGTCGCGCGGCGCGCCGTGGAGACCGTGGACGAAGGCGTAGGCCGAACCCTGCATCACGAAGGTCCGCCCGAAGGTCGCGTCGGGCACGCGCAGGGCCCGGAGCTGGGCGACGTGCCAGCGCGCCTCGGCGGCCAGGACGGCGTCGGGGACGCGTGCCAGCAGTTCGCCGCCGGCGCCGGCGCCCGGCGCGGGAGGCGGCGTGGGTGCGGCGGGGTCGTCCAGCTCGATCACCAGGCTCGTCCGAGACCCGGGGGCCAACGTCAGCTCGACGACGCCCCGGTCATCCACGGGTCCGTCCCCCTCGGTGGGACGGACCCGCAGGGGCGGCACGCGCAGCGGGAGCCACCGCGGTCGGGCGTCGAGGTCGGGACCGGGCTCGCGCACGGCGTGGCTCGCGAGGTCGCGGAGCCGCTCGGTGAGCGCCCGGGCGGCGCCCGCCACGGCGAAGGCGGTCCGCCAGCGGGCCCGAGCGCCCGGACCGTACGACGAGGGCGGTGGCACCGGGCGACCCATGAGCGGGCCCACCACGAGCGGACGGGGGCGGACCTCCCAGCGCTCCGACACGGTGACCGCCCGGTCGCCCAGGTTGGCCAGGTGCAGGTGCAGGCACGGCCGGTCGGGATCGGCGGTGATCCGACGCTGCAGCTCGCCGCCGCCGATCGGCGTCCGCCAGGTCACCCCGTGCGGCTCGAAGGTGGTGGCCAGCTCGCGGGGAGCCCGACCGTCGATCGTCCAGGTCCCGCCCCGGTCCACGAGGCGGACCATGCCCCGCGACGTCGCCCACACCGACGTGGTGCCGGCGGCGTCGACCGTCGCGGCCAGCCCGGGCGAGCCCACCAGGTGCCAGCCCTGCCGTCGGCGCGGCGCCACGTCGAAGGACGGCACGCCGGCGTCGTCGGTGCACCAGGTGCCCCAGCCGTCGGTCCGACCCGCCATCGTCGCAGCCTCGCGCAGGTGCCCGGCGCCCGTGGGAGGCTGACGGGGTGACGGTCGAGACGGTGCTGGTGCTCGGTGGTGGCAGCGAGATCGGCGCGGCCGTGGTCGCCGCCCTGGCGCCGTCGGGCGTGCGGCGGGTGGTGCTGGCCGCCCGGGACCCCGACGATGCGATGGCGCGGGTCCGCGCCGCGCTCGCCGACCTCGGCACGGCGGGCGGGTCGGGCGAGCAGGTCGAGGTGGTGGCCGAGCGCTGGGACGCCCTCGACGTCGACCGCCATGCCGCGGTGCTCGCCTCGTTGGTGGATCGCCACGGTCCGCCCGACGTGGTCGTGTGCGCGGTCGGGCTGCTGGGCCACCACGCCGGTCTGGCCATGGGCCCCGTCGAGGTCGACACCATGGTGCGGGCGAACTTCGCCGGCCCCGCCGCGGCGCTGGCCGGGCTCGCTCCACTCCTGGTCGCCGCCGCTCGCCCGGCCACGGTCGTGGTGCTGTCCTCGGTGGCCGCGGCCCGGCCCCGACGGTCGAACTACGTCTACGGCGCGTCCAAGGCCGGGCTCGACGCCTTCGCCCAGGGGCTGGGCGACGCGCTCGTCGACACGGCCGTGCGCGTCGTGGTCGTGCGACCGGGCTTCGTGAGATCGCGGATGACCACCGGGCTGGACCCGGCTCCGATGTGGCGGACGCCGGCCCAGGTGGGGGAGGCGGTGGCAGCAGCGGTGACCCGCCCGGGTCGCGAGGTGGTCTGGGTGCCGGCGCGGCTGGGGCCGCTCATGGCTGCGTTGGGCGTCGCACCCCGCTGGGTGTGGCGGCGGGTGGCGGCCGACCGCTGAGCGCTGGCGGTCAGGCGCCCGCCAGGGTCAGCCAGGCCGGGGTGAGCTGCGGCGGCGACCCGGGGGTGCAGGCGTCCTGCGCGGTCGCGTTGTGCCGACCGTTGGTGTCGAGCGGGCAGGCCGGGGTCAGCGAGGTGGCCAGCTGCTGGAACCCGCCGTAGGGCGCGGTGGTGGAGTCGACCGAGATGGGCGGCCCGCTCATCCCCAGCGCGTCCCACGCAGCCCGCTGTCCCGCCGCGTTCGGCTCCGTCGTGTGGGTGAGGCCGAACATCCGGTCCGTGGGGGTGGCGAAGCCGCCCTCGGCGATCCACGGGGCCGCGGTGGGGACGCCGCCGGCGTCGAACCACTCGTCGTAGGGGCCCGAGATCATCGCCACGCGGGCCACCTCGTGGGAGCGGGACAGGTACAGCGCCTGGCCGGCGCCGAGGGAGTGGCCCACCAGGACGACACGGGACCAGTCCAGGTCGCAGGCCGCGTACTGGGGCACCACCCGGGTGCAGAGCCCGTCGGTCTGGGCCACGAACTGCTCCCATCCTTCGGTGGGGAAGCTGCCGGCCAGGTAGGCCACCAGCTGGAGCAGCCGGTTGCTCACCGAGTTGGCCCCCGAGACGTTCACCACCGGGTGGTCGGAGGGGGCGCCGTCGGGGTCGGCCACGCCGGCCCCGAAGGTGATCTCGCCCCGGAAGCCGCGGTGGCAGTCGGGGTCGGTGGCGGCGACGGTGTTCGGGCAGGCCGCGTTGGTGCCGATGGCCGACGGGTAGCGCAGCGCGGCCACGTGGAACCCGGCGCCGCTCAGCGCGTCGACCACCTTCTGGTAGCCCTGCGGGGAGGCGCCGGCCCCGTTGAACACCACGGCGAGCTGGGCGCGCGCCGTGGTGCGGGGGAGGGCGACCAGGTGGCCGGTGACCGGGTCGCAGGTGATGCCGGGCTGGGTGGCGCACGGGTCGACCGTGCGTGAGGAGGCCGCCGGCGTGGTCGGCGCGCACGCCGTCGCGGCCAGCGTGGCCAGGGCCGCCATCGCGGCCCGCACGGCCCGTCCCCTCCGTCGTCCCCGCACCGTCGACCAGCCTGTCATCCCGGGGGCGGATCGGGCAACGACCGGTCATCGAGGGGTCGGGCCCACGGCCCCGGCCGAGCCGGGTCACGGACCCGGTCCCGCACGTCGACGGGCGACTCGGGCACCCAGGGCCGCAGGTCGATCACGCCGCTGCGGTCGGCGCCGGATCGCCCCGGCACGAGCTCGGGTGGTCGTCGGGCGGCGATGTCCTCGATCCAGCCGGTGAGCGTCACCAGCACGAAGGTCAGCGGCAGCACGAGGCCGACGGTGAGCACGTCGGGCCGCTCCGGCATCGTGTCGCGACCCAGGGAGTTCACCACGATGCCCACGGCCAGGGCGTGCCAGAGGTACACCGTCAACGCCCGTCGTTGGAACCAGGTCACGACGACGTCGACGGCGGTCACCTCGCTCATCCGCAGGATGAGCGGTCGAAGCGCGACGGCCGCGGCCACCGCGGCGAGGCCGGCCAGGTCGAAGAGGAAGGGGAGGGCCTTGAGATCGGTCGTGAACCCGGTGAAGGCCGCGGCGTAGGCGACGGCACCGGCCATGGCGGTCACCGCGACGGTGCCGGCGACGCGTGGCGCGGGGAGGCGCCGGCGATGGTCGTGGTAGGCGTAGCCGGCCATCCAGAACACCACGATGAAGGTCAGTCCGCCGATCTCGTGGCGCCGCGTGATCCCCGAGACGACGACCGGCGCCAGCAGCACCACGAAGGTGCCGACCGGCCAGCGCCGCTGGGCCCGGCGGGCCGGGATGCCGAGGAGCATCAGCGCCACGTAGGCGGCGATGTACCACATGTGCATCCACGTCCAGTAGAGCGGGCCGCCGATCTCGGGCGGACCGGTCGGCGAGACGATCGGGACCACGAAGCCCAGCGCACCCCACCACGGGACGTCGCCCCACGCCCCGGCCACGGTGAAGGTGACGAAGACCAGGGCGGCCCAGGCCCAGCTGGGGATCATGATCCGGCGCATCCGGGAGCGGAACACGGCCAGGCCCGGGCGGCCGTCCAACGACTTGGCGTAGAGGGCGCCGCCGATGAAGAACATCACCGGCATGGCGGCGAACCAGCTCCACCGGACGTCCCCGGTGGCGTGGAAGACCACGACGCGCAGGGTGGCGACGGCGCGCAGCACGTCGAGCGTGCGATCGCGTCCGGGAACACCCGACACCGTGGTCATCGCACCCCCTTCCCGTCCCCCGGGTCGCGCACTCTATGTGGCTGCGCGAACGCGTGGCGGGGCGACCTCGGGTCGGTTTCGCGGACCCGGTCAGGTGAGCGTCAGCACCGACTCGGTCATGCGATCGAGCGCCGCGTCGTCGACCTCCGCGCCGATGCCCGGGCCGGTCGGCACCTCGATCCAGCCCTCGGCGTCCATGGTGATCGGCCGTCGCACCACGTCGGTGGGGAAGAAGCGCGAGCTGGGCGACAGGTCACCCACCAGCGTCACCCCGTCCAGGGCGGCGAAGGCCACGTTGGCAGCCCGACCCACGCCGGACTCGACCATGCCGCCGATCCACGTGTCGACGCCGGCGCCACGGCACCACGTGAGGATCTCGAGCGCGGTCCGCCAGCCGCCCACCCGGGCCGGTTTGAGGTTGACCACCGAGCAGGCGCCCCGTTCGACGGCCTCGATCGTGGCCACGGGCGAGACCAGCGGCTCGTCGAGGCAGATCGGCGTGGCCAGCCGACGGGCCAGCACGGCGTGGGCATCGAGGCGATCGGCGGCGAAGGGCTGCTCGATCAGGCCGAGCCCCAGGGCGTCGAGGGCGTCGAGGGCGGCGAGGTGGTCGGCGTCGTCGGGGTCGTAGGCGCCGTTGGCATCGACCCACAGGTCGAGGTGGGGGTGGTCGACGCGCACGCCGCGCAGCCAGGGAGCGTCGCGCCCGGGCACCACCTTCGCCTTCACCCGTCGGTACCCCTCGGCCACGGCCCGGTCGACGGCGGCGCGCAGCGAGGTCTGGTCGGGCTGGAGCCCCACGACGATCCCCGCCGGCACCCGCGTGCGGACGGCGCCGAGGTGCGTGGCCAACGATCGTCCGGCGCGCCGCAGCGCCAGATCGGTCACCGCGGCCTCGATCGCGGTGGACGCCATGGGGTGCAGGATCGTGGCGTCGTCGGGCTCGCCGGCCAGGAGCGCCGGCGCCAGCTCGGACACCAGTGCGAGACGGGCACCGTCGGTCCACTCGCTGGAGTAGCCGGGGGCGTCGAGCGTGGGGCACTCGCCCCAGCCGTGCTCCGAGCCCGCGTGCACCCGCACCAGCACGGTTCGGCGGACCGACATGGAGGTGGCGGCCGACCCCCACGACGCGCCCAGCGGGAGGGCCGCGACCACCACGTCGACCCGGTCGATCCGGGGCCGTTCGAGCGGGTCGACGGGAGCCATCGGGACATCGTCACACAACCCGCGCGATGCGGTCGCACGGGGATAGCGTGCCCGTGAGGGGCCGATGACGGCCCGCTGACAACCGAGGTGACACATGACGTCAACGACGACGTTGGACCGTGTCGTGATCCGCTTCGCCGGCGACTCCGGCGACGGCATGCAGCTGGTGGGGGACCGCTTCACCGAGCTCTCCGCCGCGTTCGGCAACGACCTGGCGACGCTGCCGAACTACCCGGCCGAGATCCGCGCCCCGGCCGGGACCGTCAACGGCGTGTCCTCGTTCCAGGTGCACATCTCGGACCACGACATCGTCACGCCGGGCGATGCCCCCAACGTGCTGATCGCCATGAACCCCGCTGCGCTGGCGGCGAACCTCCGTGACATGGCACCGGGGTCGACGCTGATCGTCAACGTCGACGCCTTCGGCGAGCGCGACCTCGAGAAGGCGCACCTGGCCACCAACCCCCTCGAGGACGGCTCGCTGGCCGCCTTCACGGTCTACGAGGTGCCGATGACCTCGATCACCGTCGAGGCCACCAAGCCGCTCGGCGTGAAGCCCCGCGACGCCGAGCGGTCCAAGAACTTCTTCGCGCTCGGGCTGGTGTGCTGGATGTACACCCGGCCGACGGCACCGGTCATCGAGTGGATCGAGCACCGGTTCGCCAAGAAGGAGATGGTGCTGGCCGCCAACCTGGCTGCCTTCAAGGCCGGCCGGAACTTCGGCGAGACCGCCGAGCTCTTCGAGCACCCCTACGAGGTGAAGCCGGCCCACCTGCCGCCCGGCACGTACCGCAACATCGTGGGCAACACGGCGGTGGCCCTGGGGCTGGTGGCGGCAGCGCAGCAGGCGAAGTTGCCCCTGCTCTACGCCAGCTACCCCATCACCCCCGCGTCCGACGTGCTCCACGAGCTGTCGAAGCTCAAGCACTTCGGCTGCAAGACCATGCAGGCCGAGGACGAGATCGCGGCGGCGGCCATCGCCATCGGTGGCGCCTTCGCCGGCGACCTGGCGGTCACCGGTACCAGCGGACCGGGCCTCGACCTCAAGGCCGAGGCCATCGGCCTGGCCATCAGCCTCGAGCTGCCCATGGTCGTCCTCGACGTGCAGCGGGCCGGGCCGTCCACCGGCATGCCCACCAAGACCGAGCAGGCCGACCTGATGCTGGCCATGTACGGCCGTCACGGCGAGTCGCCGCTGCCCATCGTGGCGGCCAAGTCGCCGTCGCACTGCTTCGACGCGGCGTTCGAGGCGTGCCGGCTGGCGCTGAAGTACCGCACGCCGGTGATCCTCCTGACCGACGGCTACCTGGCCAACGGGGCCGAGCCGTGGTTGCTGCCCGACGTGGCGGCGTTGCCCGACATCTCGGTGCCGTTCACCAGCGAGCCGAACCACGTCGGCCCCGACGGCGAGTCCACCTTCTGGCCCTACCTGCGCGACCCCGACACGTTGGCGAGACCGTGGGCCGTCCCGGGCACGCCCGGCCTCATGCACCGCATCGGCGGCATCGAGAAGCAGGACGGCACCGGCAACATCAGCTACCAGCCCGAGAACCACGAGCACATGGTCCGGCTCCGCCAGGCCAAGGTCGACGGGATCGCCCGCGACATCCCCCGCGTCGAGGTCGACTCGGACGGTCCGGCCGACGTGCTGGTGCTGGGATGGGGCTCGACCTGGGCGGCCATCACCGCCGGGGTGCGTCGGGTGCGGGCCGGCGGTGCGGCGGTGGACGCCGCCCACCTGGTGCACCTGCACCCGTTCCCCGAGGACCTCGGCGACGTGCTCGCCCGCTACCGCAGGGTGCTGGTGCCCGAGATGAACCTCGGCCAGCTCTCCCGCCTGGTGCGGGCCGAGTTCATGGTCGACGCCGAGAGCTACACACAGGTCAACGGGCTGCCCTTCCGGGCGGCCGACATGGAGGCCCGGATCCTGGAGGTGATCGCCCGATGAGCGCGAACGGCAACGGCAACGGCGCGGGAGGCGGTACGGCCGTCGCGCTGGGTCGCAAGGACTGGGAGTCGGACCAGGAGGTCCGCTGGTGTCCGGGCTGCGGCGACTACGGCATCCTGGCCGCGCTGCAGTTCCTCATGCCCGAGCTGGGCATCGAGCCGCACAACACGGTCTTCATCTCGGGCATCGGGTGCGCGGCCCGGCTCCCGTACTACATGAACACCTACGGGGTGCACTCGATCCACGGTCGGGCGCCCGCGTTGGCCACCGGCGTGGCGGTGGCCCGTCCCGACCTGTCGGTGTGGGTCATCGGTGGCGACGGCGACATGCTGTCGATCGGCGGCAACCACCTGATCCACGCGCTGCGCCGCAACGTGAACCTGAACATCCTGATGTTCAACAACCAGATCTACGGGTTGACCAAGGGGCAGTACTCGCCCACCTCCGAGGTCGGCAAGGTCACGAAGTCCACGCCGTTCGGCTCGGTGGACCACCCGTTCAATCCCATCTCGGTGGCCATCGGGGCCGAGGCGACCTTCGTGGCCCGCACCCACGACATGGACCGCAAGCACATGATGGAGACGTTCCGTCGGGCCCACGCCCACCGGGGCGCCTCCTTCGTCGAGGTCTTCCAGAACTGCAACGTGTTCAACGACGGTGCCTACGACCCGCTGCTCAAGCGCGACGTCCGGGCCGACATGCTCATCCCGCTGGTCCACGGCGAACCCATCCGCTTCGGGGCCGAGGGCCAGCACGGCGTGGCCGTCAACCAGTTCGGCGAGCCCTACGTCTGCGAGACCGAGAAGGTGGGCGTCGACCACCTGCTCGTGCACGACGAGCACCGCGACGACCCGACGTTGGCGTTCGCCCTCAGCCGCCTGTCCACCGGCATCGAGCGACCCACGCCCGTGGGCGTGTTCCGTGAGGTGCAACGCCCCACCTACGAGGCCGAGGTCGACCAGCAGGTGGCGGCCGCGGTCGAGCGGTCGGGTCCGGGCGACCTCGGCGCCCTGCTCCGCTCAGGCGCCGTCTGGACCGTCGAGTAGCCGTCGAACCGCCGCGACGGCACCGTCGAGCGCGGCCTCGACCGGGGGCGTGAGCCCCGGTCCCTCGCCGAAGTCGGCGCCCTCGACGCCGACCAGCCACAGCGCGTCCGGGAGGCGGTCGAGGGCGCGGCCCCACTCGATCGCCTGGCCCGGACCGGCCGCGTGGGTGCTGGCGGTCGGGCCGGCCGGGAGGTCGGTGGCGAGGGCGTCGAGGACCACGACCGTGCCGGGGTCGGCCCCGGTGCGCACGGCGTCGACGACCACCACGAGGTCGCGGCCGTCCCAGGCGTCGACGAGGCGGGTGGGCTCGCCGTCGGCCAGCACGAGGTCCGCCTCGACCGCGGTGGCCCGCAGCCGTTCGACGATCGCGTGGCCTGCCCCGTCGTCGCGGCGGAACGGGTTGCCGACGCCGACGACCAGCGGCCTCACGAGCGATCGACGGTGAGATCGAGGAAGTGGGTGGCGCAGCTGATGCAGGGGTCGTAGTTGCGGATCACCTGCTCGCTCCGGCGGCGCAGCTCGTCGTCGTCGAGGTGCAGGTTGCCCTCCACGAAGTGGAACAGGTCGTGCTCGATGGCCGGCTGGTTCTGCGAGGTGGGCGGGACGATGGTGGCGTCGAGGATCGTGCCGTCGTCGTCGAGCTCGTAGCGGTGCCACAGGGTGCCCCGCGGCGCCTCGGTCCAGCCCGTGCCCACGCCGGCCCGGGGCGTCACCTCGACGGCGGGGCGGTCGGGCCGCTCGTAGCCCTCGATGATGCGCAGCGCCTCCGAGCACGCCTGCACGAGCTCGACGGCCCGCACCACGATCGAGCGGAACGGGTTGCGCTCGGACGGGTCGAGCCCCGCGGCTGCTGCGGCGGCAGCGGCCTCGGGGCCCAGGCGGTCGGCGTTCAGCGCGAAGCGGGCCATCGGCCCCACCAGGTACTCGCCCCGCTCCAGCAAGTGGGCGTGCAGCGCGGTGGAGTGCTCGACGTGGGACTCGACGACGCGGTCCGCGAACTCGTGCGACGCGATGTCGAGGCCCTCGGTGGAGCGCAGCCGGCCGCCCACGACGGCGTACTCGGTGGGGTGGGAGAGGGCGACCAGCTCGAGGGCGTGGCCCACCTCGGGGAACTCGAAGCCGGCCACCCAGGCGACCGTGTCGATGGCCGTGTCGAGCGCGGTGCGCAGCCGTTCGGCGAGGGGCCGGAGCTCGGTGGGCGTGGGCACCCGGTAGAAGCCGCCGATCTTCACGTTGACCGGGTGGATGGCCCGCCCGCCCACCACCTCGAGGATCTCGTTGCCCACCTTCTTGAGGTCGAGCCCGGCGGTCACCCGGTCGCGGTGGTCGGCGGCCAGGGCGATCGCGTTCTCGTAGCCCAGGAAGTCGGGGGCATGGAGCAGGTAGAGGTGCAGCGCGTGGCTCTCGATCCACTCGCCGCAGTACAGGAGTCGGCGGAGGTCGCGCAGCGGCCCGTCGACGGTCACCCCGCAGGCGTCCTCGACGGCCGCGCAGGCCGACATCTGGTAGGCGACCGGGCAGATCCCGCAGATGCGGGCCGTGATGTCGGCCGGCTCGGTGAAGCGGCGGCCGCGGAGGAAGGCCTCGAAGAACCGGGGCGGCTCGTAGATGCGGAGCTGCACGTCGTGGAGCCGGCCGTCGCGGACCTCCACGTGCATGGCCCCCTCGCCCTCGACCCGGGCGAGGGCGTCGACCTTCAGGGTGCGGCTGGCGGGCGGGCGATGGGTCACGACGTGGCCTCCGGGGGCGTGGGAGGCGGCTGGTGCCAGACCTCGCGCAGGTGGGGCGACCAGGCGTTGAACGTGTGGAGGGCCAGGTCGACCTCGTGGGGGTCCATGCCCCGCCGACCGAGCTCGACGGCGGTGGCCGTCACGTTGGGCGCCTCCGACGGCCCGAAGCAGCCGTAGCAGCCGCGGGCGTAGGACGGGCACAGCGCCCCGCACCCGGCGTGGGTCATGGGCCCGAGGCAGGGCGTGCCGTGGGCCACGGTCACGCACACGTTGCCGGCGGCCTTGCACTCCAGGCACACGCTGTGGCCGCGCACCGCGGGCGGCCGACCGGCCGCGGCAGCGGCCACGACGGCCAGCAGCTGGCGGCGGTCGATGGGACAGCCCCGGAGCTCGAGGTCGACCGCGACGTGATCGGCGATCGCCGTCGAGGTGCCGAGGGTGGAGATGAACTGGGGCTGGGCGTAGACGATGCCCACGAACTCCTCGACGTCCGCGAAGTTGCGGAGGGCCTGGATGCCGCCGGCCGTGGCGCAGGCCCCGATGGTGACGAGCACCTTCGAGCGGGCCCGGACGTCGCGGATCCGCTCGGCGTCGTGGGGGGTGGTGATGGACCCTTCGACCAGCGACAGGTCGTAGGTGCCGGTGCCGCCGTCGCCGACGGCGCCGGCCTCGAGGAAGTAGGCCAGCTCGACGCGGTCGGCCACCGCCAGCAGCTCGTCCTCGCAGTCGAGCAATGTCAGTTGGCAGCCGTCGCAGGACGCGAACTTCCACACCGCGACGCGAGGACGGCGGGGCGTCGCGGCGTCGGTCCCGTCGCTCATCGTTCTCGGACCTCCAGCAGCGCGGCCAGCCGGGGGAAGGTCAGCACCGGCCCGTCGCGGCACACGAGGTGCGGCCCCAGCTGGCAGTGCCCGCAGTGGCCGACGGCGCAGCGCATGTTGCGTTCGGCCGAGAGCTGGATGCGGTCGGGGTCCACGCCGTGGGCCACCAGGGCGCGGGCGCCGAAGCGCATCATCGGTTCAGGGCCGCACACGAAGGCGGTGCTGCGACCGGACAGCTCGACGTCGTCGAGGAGCTGGGTGACGACGCCGACGTGGCCCCGCCAGCCGCGGGGTGCCGAGTCGACGGTGACCTCGACGGCGACCCCGGTGGCGGTGGCCCAGCGGGCCAGGTCCTCACCGAAGAGGACCTCGGCAGGGGAGCGGGCACCCACCAGCACCGACACGACCCCGAAGGCGCCGCGGTGGGCGACGAGGAGCTCGACCACCGGACGCAGCGGCGCCAGCCCGATGCCGCCGGCCATCACCACGACGTCGCCGCCCTCGGCCGCGTCGAGGTCCCACGCCGTGCCGAACGGGCCGCGCACGCCCAACGCGTCGCCGGGGGCGAGCTCGCAGAGCGCCGCCGTGGCCGACCCGACGGCGCGGATCGTGTGCTCGACGGCGCCGTCCGGTCCGGCCGCCGCGTCGAGCCCGCTGAACGAGATCGGCACCTCGTGCACGCCGCCGGCCGACAGCATCGAGAACTGGCCCGGTCGCGGCACGGGCAGGCGGTCGACGTCGCGCTCGGGCGCCACGGTCAGCGTGACGACCTCCGCAGTGCGCTCGCGTCGGGCCAGCACCCGCCACCGGGCCGGCACCATCGGGGCGTCGGGCACGATCACGTCGGCCGCCCGTAGAGGTCGGCCAGCTGGAGCCGGGTGGCCTCCAGCCGCCGGGCCATGGTGGTGGCCACGACGGCGGTGAGCTCTCGGTCCAGCTCGGGGTGGGCGGCCGCGGCGGCCCGGACCGCCGCCGCGTCGAAGCGCCACAGCTGGGTGCGGTCGACGGCCACCACGTCGAAGTGCCAGACGTGGGGCGGGAACCGCCACGACCAGCCGACGAGGTGACCCGGTCCGATGGTGGCGACCACGAGCGGGCCCCGGCCGGGGACGAAGAGCTCGACGGCCAGCCGACCGTGCTCCACGACGGCGAACCAGTCGGCGGTCCGCCCCTCGGTGGCCACCGTGGCGCCGGCGTCGACCACCGCGGGCTCGGCCAGGTCGGCCAACGCGTCCAGCGACGCGGCCGACAGCCCGCTGAGCGCCCGGGTGGTGGCGAGGCGTGCCGCGTCGATCACGGGGCGTGCTCCCCGACGAGCGCACGGGCCTCCTCGACGAGGTCGATGCCGGCGGGGCACCACGTGATGCAGCGGCCGCACCCCACGCAGCCCGACTCGCCGAACTGGTCCCACCAGGTGGAGAGCTTGTGGGTCAGCCACTGGCGGTAGCGGGAGCGGACCGAGGCGTGCACGGAGCCCCCGTGCAGGTACGAGTGGTCGAGGGTGAAGCAGGAGTCCCACGTGCGGGTGCGAGTGGTGACCTCACCGGACAGGTCGACGTCGTCGGTGACCGTCGAGCAGAAGCAGGTGGGGCACACCAGCGTGCAGTTGGTGCACGAGAGGCAGCGCTCGGCGACGTCGTCCCAGCGGGGGTGCTCGACGGCGTCGGCCAGGCGTCGGGGCAGGTCGTCGGTGGGCATCCGACGCTCGATGCGTGCCTCGGCGTCGGCCACCACCGCCGCGGCCGCGGCGAGGTCGGCCTCGGTGGCCGGGCGGTGGTCGGTGGCGTCGAGCAGCCGCCGGCCCGCATCGGTGCCGGCCCAGGCCACGAAGCGGTGGCCACCGCCGTCGGCGCCGTCGGGGTCGAGCTCGCAGAGGCGCAGATCCACCCCGGCGGGTTCGGCCCGGTCCTCGGGCAGCGCCGGGCCGGTGCCCATGGAGGGACAGAAGCAGGTGGCGGCCGGCGATCCGCAGTCGACGGCCACCACGACGCGGCCCTCGTTGCGGGCCGTCTGCACGGGGTCGGGGTGGGCGCCGCCCACCAGCACCCGGTCGTGGACGGCCATGGCCGCCGCCTCGCAGGGCCGGACGCCGAAGAAGGCGGTGGGACGGTCGGGGGTGGGGTCGACCGGCTCGGCGTCGAAGCTGCGGTGGCCGTCGGGATCGGTGCGGTGCCGGATGGTCACCAACGCCACCGACGCCGGGGAGACCTCGCGGCGCGGCGAGTGCGGCCCGACCGCCCAGCCGAAGCGGGCGCCGTCGTCGCGTCGGCGGAGCCGGTAGCGCCCGGGCGCCTGCTCGTCGCCCCACCCGACCGGCAGGTCGTCGGCGGTGGCCAGCTCGTCGGTCACGACCACGCCGTCGCGCACCGTGGGCCCGACCACGCGGTGGCCGTCGGCGAGGAGGGTCCGGACGAGCGCGTCGAGAGCGGCGACCTCGAACACGACGGCGTCCCCTCGACCCACGGGCGCATCCTCGCCCCGGCGGCGCCGCGCCGCCAGGGACCATCGTCCTCGCAGTGGGGAGGTCGGGCGCTCAGCAGATGCGGGGGAGCGGGTCGCCGGCCAGGAGGTCGAGCACCCGCCGGCCGCCGAAGGCGGTGCGGCCCACCACGCGGCCGCGGTCGCCGGCCGTGACCTCGCCCACCACGGCGGCCTCCCGTCCCACCTCGGTGGCGTGCAGCGCGGCCAGCGCTGCGTCGGCGGACGCCGCCGCCACGACGGCCACCAGGCAGCCCTCGTTCGCCACGTAGAGCGGGTCGAGGCCCAGCAGCTCGCACGCCCCGCGGGTGGGGCCCCGCAGGGGGACCGCGGCTTCGTCGAGCTCGACCTCGAGGCCGGCGGCCCCGGCCAGCTCGCACAGCACCGTCGCCACCCCGCCCCGGGTGGCGTCGCGCATCGTCCGGAGACCCGGGCCGCACGCCTCGATCAGGGCCTCGGCGGCCGGCCACAGCGATGCCGAGTCGCTGTGCACCTCGGCGTCGAGGTGGAGCTCGCCGCGGGCCAGGAGGACGGCGATGCCGTGGTCGGCCACCGGCCCGCTCACCAGCACGCGGTCGCCCGGGGCCATCCGACGGGGCGAGGGAGCGGGACGGGCGACGACCGCGCCGAGTCCGGTGGTCGCGATGAAGAGGCCATCCGCGTGGCCCCGCTCGACCACCTTGGTGTCGGCGGCCACCACCTCGACGTCGCAGCGCCGGGCGGCCTCGCCGAGGGCGGCGACCTCGGCCTCGAACGTCGCCAGCTCGAGACCTTCCTCGAGCACGAAGGACGCCGTGAGGGCCAGGGGTCGGGCCCCGGCCGCGGCCAGGTCGTTCAGCGTGCCGTGCACGGCCAACGACCCGATCGAGCCGCCCCCGAAGCGGAGGGGGCGGACCACGAAGGCGTCGGTGGTGAGCACCAGCGGCGCGGCGCCCACCCGGGCACCGGCCGCCCGCTCGACGAGGCCGGCGTCGCCCAGCTCGGCCAGCGCCGTGCCGCCGAGGTGGGGGAGGCACCTCTCGACGAGGCGACGGCTCGCCGTCCCCCCGGCCCCGTGCGCCATGGTGACGACATCGGGCCCGTTCACCGGGTTCGACCCAGTTCGACGGGCTCGGGCCCGGCGTGGGCGAACCACGCCGCGCAGGCCCCCTCGGAGGAGACCATGCAGGCGCCGATCGGGTGCTCGGGGGTGCAGGCCGTGCCGAACACCCGGCACTCGGGCGGGTCGATGGCGCCGCGCAGCACGTCACCGCAGCGACAGGCCCGCGGGTCGGCCGGTGAGCCACCGGGCAGCTCCCACCGTGCCTCGGCGTCGAGGTGGCGGTAGCGCTCGGACAGTCCGGCGCCGGAGCGCTCGATCTCGCCCAGGCCCCGCCACGCCGTTCGGTCCCGCACCGCGAACACGTCGGCCAGCAGCTCGGCGGCCACCGGATTGGGCTCCCAGGGGACCAGCCGGCCGTACTGGTTCTCGACCTCGGCCCGGCCCTGGGCCAGCTGCGTGAGGACCAGCTCCAGCGCCGCCAGCAGGTCGAGGGGCTCGAATCCGGCGACCACGATCGGCACGCCGAAGCGTTCGGCGACGGGTCCGTAGGGGCGGCACCCGATGACGGCCGAGACGTGACCCGGTCCGATCAGCGCGTCGACGGCCACGTCGCCGTCGCCGAGGAGGGCCTCGACCGGCGGGACCACCAGCACGTGGTGGCAGAGCACCGAGAAGTTGGTGAGGCGTGACTCGGCCGCCCGGCGCACGGCCACCGCGGTGGCCGGTGCGGTCGTCTCGAACCCGATGGCGAGGAACACGACCTGCCGGTCGGGGTGCTCGAGAGCCAGGCGCACGGCGTCGAGCGGGGAGTAGACGACGCGCACGTCCGCGCCCCGCGCCCGGGCCTCGGCGAGGGAGCCGTCGCTGCCGGGGACCCGCAGCACGTCGCCGTAGGTGGCCAGGGTGACCGCGGGCTGCTGCGCCAGCCACACCGCGTCGTCGATGCGACCCATGGGCAGGACGCACACCGGACAACCGGGGCCGTGCACGAAGCGCACGAGGTCGGGCACGTGGGCGCGCAGGCCGTGACGGAAGATGGCGTGGGTGTGCCCGCCGCACACCTCCATGACCCGGATCGCTCCCGGCCCCTCGTGGCCGAGTCGGTCGGCGGCGCGGGGAGCGAGGTCCTCCAGGCGGCGGGCCACGACCCGGGCCGCGGCGGGGTCGCGGTACTCGTCGGCGAAGCGGAGCGACTCAGCCATCTGCCCGCTCCTCCAGGGCCCGCTCCGCCTCCAGTTCGGCCGCCTCCGCGGCCAACGCGTCGCCGAGCAGGTCAAGGGTGCGTCGGGCCTCGTCCTCGTCGACGCGCCCGATGGCGAAGCCCACGTGGACCACCACCCAGTCGCCCTCGCTCACCTCGTCGGCCACCAGCAGCACGCTGACCTCGCGGGTGGCACCCAGCACGTCGACGCGTGCGGTGGCGGTGGCGGCGTCGAGCTCGATGATGCGGCCGGGAACGCCGAGGCACATGGGTCCAGCCTGCCAGGGCAGGTCGGGCCGATGTCGCCGGTGCCACGATGCCCCCGTGGAACGGGTGGCCTTCGAGGTGGTGGGGGTGGTGCAGGGCGTCGGCTTCCGCCCGTGGGCCCACCGCCGGGCCACCGAGCTGGGGCTGGTGGGCTGGGTGGCCAACGCGTCGGGACGGGTGGTGGGCGAGGTGGCCGGCGCCCTCGGCTCCGTCGACGCCTTCGTGTCCACGATCCACCACGGACCACCCGCAGCCGTCGTCGAGCGCGTGACCGTTCGCCGCGAATCCGTCGGCTCGGTCACCGACGGCTTCGAGATCCGCGAGGTGACGGGTGCCCGTGGCGCGGATGCCGGCGGTTGGGAGGCGGTGGCGCCCGACCGCGTGACGTGCGTGGCCTGCCTCGCCGAGCTCGCCGACCCCGCCGACCGCCGCTCGGGACACCCCTTCGTGTCCTGTCCGGCCTGCGGGCCCCGAGCCACCATCGTGACGGCGCCGCCGTGGGCGAGGGCGAGCACCACGATGGCCGGCTTCGAGCGCTGCGGCCGGTGCCTCGCCGAGCACGACGACCCGCTCGACCGGCGACATCACCACGAGGCGATCTGCTGTCCCGACTGCGGGCCCCGGTTGGTCGCGCACGGTCCCGCCGGCGCAGTCACGACCGACCCGGTGGCGGTCGCGGCCGAGGTGCTGCGCGGCGGGGGGGTGGTCGCGCTGAAGGGGCTGGGCGGCCACCAGCTGCTGGTCGACGCCACCGACGAGACGGCGGTCGGGCGACTGCGGGCGTTCAAGGTCCGGCCCGACCAGCCGTTCGCCGTGATGGTGGCCGACCTCGACGCGGCCACGGCGCTGGCCCGCTTCGACGACCGCGACGCCGAGGTGCTGGCCGGCCCGGTGGGGCCCGTCGTCGTGGTGCCGGTGCGCACCGACGTCGCCCTCGCCCTCTCGGTGGGCCGGGGGAGCCGCCTGGTGGGGCTGCTGCTGCCGACCACCCCGGTCCACCACCTGCTGGTGCGGGCGGTGGGTCGGCCGGTCGTGGTGACGAGCGGGAACCGCTCGGGCGAGCCGATCGTGGTGGACGACGATCGGGCCCTCGCGTGGCTGGGCGAGGGCGTGGACCTGGCGCTGGCCCACGACCGGCCCATCGCGCTGGCCGCCGACGACTCGGTGGTGCGTCCGCTGGCCGGGGTGCCCACGCTGCTCCGGCGAGCCCGGGGCCACGTGCCGACCGCCCTCGACCTGCCCGTCGCCGTCCCCGACGGGCGGACGGTGCTGGCCGTGGGCGCCCAGGTGAAGGCGGTGATCGGCGTGGCCCGGGGCCACCGGGCGCTCCTGTCGCCCCACCTCGGCGACCTCGACGACCCGTCGGTGCTCGACCGCTTCGAGGCCTCGGTCGCCCGGGCGGCCGAGTGGGTGGGCGCGGTGCCCGGCGTGGTGGTCCACGACCTCCACCCGGGCTACCGGTCGACGGCGTTCGCCGAGACGTGGGCCGCCGAGCACGGCGCCCGGCTGGTGGGGGTCCAGCACCACCACGCCCACGCCGCCGCCTGCCTGGCCGAGCACGGCGAGTCGGGCCCCACGCTGGCGGTCACCTTCGACGGCCTGGGCTGGGGCCCCGACGGCACGGCGTGGGGCGGCGAGGTCCTCGAGGTCGACCTGGTGGGCTTCCGTCGGGTGGCCTCGCTCGAGTCGACCGTGATGCCGGGCGGGGTCGCGGCGGTCCGGGCGCCCTGGCGGATGGCGGCGGCGTGGGCGGTGGCGGCCGGTCTGCCGGACGCCGGGCTCGACATCGCCCGTCGTCACGCCGAGGGGTGGGAGGCGGTGGCGGACCTGGCCCGCCGCGGGGCCACGGCGATGTCGCCCGCCACCTCCAGCGTCGGGCGGCTGATCGACGCGGTGGCCGCGCTGGTCGGCCTCGACCCGGCGGGCTCGGGGCGCACGACCTTCGAGGGCCAGGCGGCGATGGCGCTGGAGCAGGCGGCGGACCCGTCCGTGTCCGACGCCTATCCGGCCCCCCTGCGTGCCGTCGACGACGGCTGGGTGATGGCGGGTACCGACCTCGTCCGTGGCGTCGTCGAGGACGTGGCGGCCGGCGTCGCCGTCGGCACCATCGCGGCGCGCTTCCACCACGGCCTGGTGGGCATGGCCGCCGAGGCCGTCGAGCAGGCGGCCGACCGGACGGGACGCCGGACCGTCGTGCTCTCGGGCGGCTGCTTCCAGAACGACCTGCTCACGACCGGCCTCGTCGCCGAGCTGGAGCGCCGCGGCTGCCGCGTGCTGCGCCACCGTCGGGTGCCCCCCAACGACGGCGGCCTGGCGCTCGGACAGCTGGCGGTGGCCGCGGCCCGTCTGGTCGCCGAGGGCTGAGCGCCGGACCGATTCAGCCGCACGCCACCCGGTGGGGTGCGCCGATGCGGACCTCGACGCCGGGCGACCAGTGCACGAGGGGTTCGCCCTCGGGGGTGGGCAGGCCGGTGGCGGTGACCAGGCCGTCGTCGAGGTGCAGCACCTCGGCGTGGTGCAGGGGCCAGGGCGCGTGGTCGGCCAGCGCCGCCCACAGACCGCTGCGCTGGTGGCTGTAGAGGCGCCACCGAGCCGTCAGCGCGTGCTCCAGTTGGCTCGCCTCGTCGGCGGCGTAGGGCCGACCGATGCGGACCGACACGGCCGAGGACGCGCCTCGTGGCCCGGGCCAGCGGCGGCGGCTGGCGTAGGTGATCACCGGACCCGACCGGGCCACCTCCATGGCCGCCCAGAAGTAGGGGAGCCGGTAGGTGGTGCGGGCCGTGACCACGGCGGCCAGGCGGGCCGCCTCGAGCGACAGGAACCAGACGCCGGTGGTGCCGTCGGGCGCGGTGACGTAGGTGCGCACGTTGGTCTCGGGGAACCGGGAGAGCCACGGCAGCGCCGGACCGCGCGGTGGGCGGGCGACCATGCGGAACGGCACCAGGCCCACCCAGGCCCGGTCCTCGATCACCTCGACCCGCAGGCCCGGCGGGAGCAGGCGCTGGACCACGTCGGGGTCGTAGCTCCAGTGGAGGAACGTCAGCTGGTCCCAGCGGTGGACCATCGTTGAGCGGCGGACCTCGATGGGGCAGGTCCCGTCGAGGACGGGCGGCGGGGGTGCGTCGGTCGACGTCGGCATGTCGCTATCATACGAACGTATGAATGATTCGCCAACCCGGACCGGCCTGCTCGACGCCACCCGGCGGGTGGTGCGGCAGCACGGCCTGGTCGGCGCCACCTCGCGCCGCATCACCACCGAGGCGGGCGCCAACCTGGCGGCGATCACCTACCACTTCGGCTCGAAGGACCAGCTGGTCGCCGACGCCCTGTTCGGCGAGCTCGAGGCCCGTGTGGCCCCCGTGCTGGCGCTGCTCGAGCAGGACGTGCCGGCGGTCGAGCGGATGGTCGTGGCGGTGCAGGGGTTGGTCGGCGAGTTCGAGGCCAGCCGGGACACGGTGCCCGTGTACCTCGAGGCCCTGGCGCTCGCCGCGGGCGACGGCCCCTTCGCCGAGCGGGGCCGGACGATGGTGGTGGACCTGCGAACCCGCCTCGCCGAGGTCGTGCGCGACCTCCGCGACGAGGGCACCGTGGCCGACTGGGTCGACCCCGAGGCCATGGCGTCGCTGCTGATCGCCGCGGCCAACGGGCTGGCGCTGCAGTCGCGCCTCGATCCGGACGGTCCGGGCGTGCCGGCGCTGGCCGCCCAGTTCGCCGGGCTGCTCCTCGCGGCACGGGGGACCTTCGCCCCTGACGCGCCGACCGCCCGCGCACGAGGCTGACGGTGTGGCGCGGGCCCTGCCCCGCCTGCACCGGAGGTGACGTGATGGGACGTGTCCGGACCTCGATGGGGGCCGCGGCCCTCGGCCTGGTGGCCCTGGCCGCCACTGCCTGCCCGCCGCCTCCGCCCCCGGCACCCACGCTGCCCGCCGGCGTCGGTGTGCAGTGGCTCCGCGACGCCGGTGGCACGCTCGAGCCCGCCGGCTACCAGGCGGCCTGGCAACGCTGGTCGGTGCTCGACGGCACGGTCGCCGGACCCACCGAGGGCGCGACCCCCGAGACCGTGCCGGCGACGGTGTGGCCGGCGCTGACCGGGGTGGCGCAGCTGCTGCCGGACGGCACGGCGAAGTTCCCCTGGAACGGCTTCGCCGGGGAGGGGGTCACCGACGTGACCTCTCCCAACGGCATCTGGACCGACCACACGGTGAGCGGCCCGGCCGGTGCCTGCACCTTCACGTCCACCAGCGGCGACCTGATCATGGCCATCGTGCCGTCGCCCGACGCGGCGAAGGTGGCCGTGCTCACCCGGGACGCCGAGTGGATCGGCGGCCCGTCCCCGACCGTGCTGAAGCTGGTGTCCCTGGCGCCGGGCTGCCCGGTGCTGGCCACGATGACGAGGTCCACCAGCCCGGGCGGCCGCGTCACCTCGGCAGCGGTCGTGTGGGCGCCCGACTCCTCGGCGGTCGTGGTCCCGGTGAGCACCGGCACCGACGCCTGGCAGCTGGTCCGCCTCGATGCCGTCACGGGATCCTCGCCGTCGGTCGTGCTCGACGAGCCGACGGCGCGCCTGGTGCCGCTCGGCTGGTCGGTGGCCGACCGCATCGCCTTCGCCCGGTGGTCGCTGCCCCTCGGGGTCGGTGGCTTCACGTCTACGCTGGAGACGATCGGGCTGGACGGGTCGGGTCGTGCCCGCTTCGACCAGCTCACCACCCAGCGGTCGTTCCAGGCGCTCCACGTCGGCGCCTTCGTGCCCGGCACCACGACGGTGGTCTACGGCGACGCCGGCGAGCTCCGCACCAACGACGTGGGCGAGGCCGTCCCGTGGTTCCGGGTGCGCACCTACGACGACACGACCGGCGGCAAGGGGCCGCTGCTCGCCACCGACCCGCCGTTCGGCTGGCACGACGAGGGCGGCGGGCAGGTCCCGAACCCCGAGGTGGTGGAGCGCTTCGTCCGCTGATCGATTCGGTCAGCCCGTCGACACCACGTCGAAGCCGAGCGCGAGGGCCACGGGGATCTGCGCGGGGTCGAAGGTGGCGAAGCGCACCGGTCGGGGCAGCCGGTCCGCTGCGGCCAGGTGCAGCGCGTCGACGGTGCGCAACGGCTGGGTGCGGCCCAGCTCGGCCGCTCGGCGCAGGCACCGGTCGTCGACGGGCACCACGTGGATGCGCTCCCAGTCGTCGCGCAGCGCCCGCCGCAGCTCGTCGGCGCGGGCGGGGTCGTCGCCGATGCGCTCCACCAGCATCATGGCCTCGCTCAGCACGAGTGCCGACGCGCACCAGTCGCCGTCGGCGGCCATGGCGTCGAGGATCACGGCGCGGTGGGGACCGCCCAGGTAGCGGGCCAGGAGCGCGGTGGTGTCGAGGGCGAGGGCCATGGTCAGCGGCCCCGGATCTCGCGGACCACCTGGTCGAGGCGGGTGCCGGCCCAGGTGGGGAGGACGAACGACGGCTCGGGCCGGTCGGCTCGGGCGGCCAGGGTGAGCAGCCCACGGGCAGCCAGGTCGTCGAAGGTCACCTCGCCGCCCGGCGCGTCGAGGCCCACCAGCTGGGCGACGGGGCGACCGTCGACGGTGACCACCACGCGCTCGCCGGCGCCGGCCCGGCGGACCCAGCGGGCCAGGTCGGCCCGCAGCTCCCGCACGCCCACCCGGTCGAGGTCGTCCACGAAGGAAGGGTACACACGTGTACGCACGGGCGGTGGCCGACCCGGCGGGCGCCCCGCTAGAACACCGCCCCATGAACTTCGCCTTCTCCGAGGAACAAGAAGAGCTCCGCAAGGTCGTCCGCGACTTCCTCAACGCCAAGAGCGACGAGGCCACGGTGCGTGAGCTGATGGACACCGAGTCGGGCTACGACCCCGCCGTCTGGTCGCAGATGGGTGAGCAGATGGGCCTCCAGGGCCTCATCATCCCCGAGGCCTACGGCGGCTCCGGCTACTCCTACGTCGAGCTCATCGTCGTGCTCGAGGAGATGGGGCGCCGCCTGCTGTGCGCCCCCTACTTCTCCACCGTGGCCCTCGCGGCCAACACGCTCATCCACTGCGGCGACGAGGCGGCCAAGCAGGAGTACCTGCCGGGCATCGCCTCGGGCGAGACCATCGCCACCCTCGCCTTCACCGAGGCCAACGGCCGCTGGGACGAGTCGGGCATCACCATGGAGGCCTCCGGCTCGGGCGATTCGTGGACGCTGTCGGGCGAGAAGATGTACGTCCTCGACGGCCACACCGCGTCGCTGGTGCTCGTGGCCGCCCGCACCGGGTCGGGCGTGTCGCTCTTCGCCGTGGCCGGCGACGCCGCGGGGCTCACCCGCGAGGCGCTGTCCACCATGGACCAGACCCGCAAGCAGGCCCGCCTCACCTTCGAGAGCACCCCGGCCCGCCTCGTCGGCACCGAGGGCGGCGGCTGGGCCGTGCTCGCCCAGGTGCTCGACCTCGCCGCGGTGGCCCTCGCCGCCGAGCAGGTGGGCGGCGCCCAGGAGTGCCTCGAGATGGCCGTGCAGTACGCCAAGGACCGGGTCCAGTTCGGCCGCCCCATCGGCTCGTTCCAGGCCATCAAGCACAAGTGCGCCGACATGCTCCTCGAGGTCGAGTCGGCCAAGTCGGCCGCCTACTACGCCGGTTGGTGTGCCTCGGAGCTGAACGACGAGCTGCCCTCGGTGGCCTGCCTGGCCAAGAGCTACTGCTCGGAGGCCTACTTCCACACCACCGCCGAGAACATCCAGATCCACGGCGGCATCGGCTTCACCTGGGAGCACCCCGCCCACCTGTACTTCAAGCGGGCCAAGAGCTCTGAGCTGCTCTTCGGCGACCCCACCTACCACCGCGAGCTGCTCGCCCAGCGCATCGGCTTGTGAGACGAGCGAGGGCCGGGGGCGCGGGCGACCGTGCCCCCGGCCCTCGTCGCGTCCGGGCTCAGCCCGGCTCGCGGTCCAGCTCGCGCTCCAACTCGGCCATCTCGACCCGGTGCTCGGCGGCCTCCGCGGCCTCCTCCAGCTCGGGGTCGTGCAGCGCGCCCAGGTGGACGGGTTGGTGGCGACTCCCGCCGGCGGTCAGCCAGGCGACGCCCGCCGCGGTGAGCGATGCCGCGGCGACCACCGCCCACACCAGCAGTGCGTCGTCACGGTCGTAGAGGAGCGGCGCCGCCAACGCCGAGATCATGGAGCCGGTGGCGTAGGTGGCCTCGTAGGCGCCCTGCCCGGCGCCACTGAGCCCCACGGGGATGGTGCCCCCCGCCACGGCCGACTGCCCGGCGGTGTACACCGCCGAGTAGGCGAGGGCCACCACCGCCCCCAGGCAGGCCAGCACCACCAGGTTGCGGGTGACGCCGAAGGCCAGCACCAACGGCGCGGCGGTCACGAGCGCCGCGCACCCTGCGTGGACCGGGCCGACGCGGTCGACCATCCGTCCGGCGAAGGGCATGGCCACCACGAGCGGCACGAACAGCGCGGCCATCACGATGATCATCTCGTGGGACTCGCCACCCAGGTCCTTGATGAAGCGGGCGGCGATGGCGTCGAAGGTGCCGATGATGGCGGCGAATCCGAGCCCGATCATGATCCCGGCCCGGGCCAGGGGGATGCGGTACACCCGGCGCATCTCGTCCCCGCTGGCGTGGCGCTCGTGGATGTCGGGCTCGGGGACGAGCGTGGCGATGGGGCCCACGACGGCCAGCAAGACGGCGAGGACCAGGAACGGGGTGTGGGGGTCGGGGGTGCCCTCGGATCCGAAGAGGATCTCCAGGCCCTTGGCGATCACGATGCCCGAGAGGAACCCACCGATGTCGGCGGCGCCGGCCATCGAGATGGCCTTGCCCGGGTTGTGCGGGTCGTTCGCCAGCACCACCCGCCGCGCCGCGGGGATGAAGGTGCCCGAGCCGAGGCCCACGAGTGCCCGCGCCGCCACGAACTCCCACACCTCCTCGCCCAGCCAGAACCACACCATGCCGGCGCCGGCGGTGACCAGGCCGAACCACAGCAGCCGGCGGGTGTGGCCCCGGTCGGCGAAGCGCGACAATCCGAGCTGGCCCACCAGGGCGGCGGGGAAGGCGGCCGCGGCGATCACCCCGAGCCATTCGTCGCGGAAGCCGTGGAGGTCCTGGAGGTCGGCGAGCAGGCCGAAGATGGCGCCGTAGCCCATGGCCTCGACGGCGATGGCCGAGAGCAGCGCAGCGGTCCGACCTCGGTGCATCGGAGGCCGAGCCTATCGACGCGACGAGCGAGATAGGTTCCTCGGCGTGATCTGGCTCTTCGTCGTCCTCTCCGCGCTCGTGGCCTTCGTGGTCGCCGCGGTGTCGGTCGGCTCGGTGGTGGCGCGCACCACCGCCAAGGCCCGTCCCGCGGTCTACGACCTCGAGGAGGCCGTCGAGTTCGTGGCCGATCGCCTGCCCCCCGAGGTCACCGCCCAGGTGAGCTACGACGACGTGCGCCAGGTGCTGCGCTGGCACCTGGACCTGCTGGCCGACCGTGGCGTCGCCACGTTCCGCACCGACGACGACGTCAACCCGTCGCTGGTCGTGGTGGGCGACGACGAGCCCATCGCCCGGATCCTCGGACGGGCCGACGACGCCGGCATGGACCTCTCCGACGAGCACGTGGTGGCCATCCTCGCCGCCCAGGAGGCGTACTACGAGGCCATCGGGGCGATCGGCCCGCGGGTCTCGGGTCCCGCCGATCCCGACGGACTGTGAGGGCGCCCCGGGTACGGGCGTACGATGCGGGCATGGATCGCCCCGGGAAGTTCGAGCACCACCGCTACGTCGGCGACAAGCGCACGCAGGTCGTCTACGACATCGACGAGATGGACGAGGCCGACGCGCACCTCGTCGAGGAGCTGCTGGCTGCCGAGACCTTCCTCTGCTTCGGTCCCGACACCCTGGCCGAGGCCCGCAACCGCGGCTACCGGCTCTACGCCAAGCAGCGTCGGACGGCCGACGCCTGAGCGGTCCGCCGGCCGGCATGGACCACCGGGTCCCCTCCGGCCCCCATCAGCTCGGCGCGCACCTGGCCGAGCCGCCGCCGGGCCCCGGACGGGTGCCGGGCCTCGTGCTGTGCCACGGCTTCCCGGTGCGGGGCCGTGAGGCCCCGGCGTCGGGCAAGTCCTTCCCCGAGCTCGCCGACCGCATCGCGGCCGAGATGGGCTGGCGGGTCCTGACCATCAACTTCCGGGGCTGCGGGCGGTCCGGCGGCGACTTCTCGATGTCGGGCTGGGTGGAGGACGTGGCTGCCGCGGTGGCGCACCTCCGCGAGCGCGACGTCTCGGGCGTCTGGCTGGCCGGCACCGGCACCGGCGGCGCCGTCGTGCTGGCGGCCGCGGCCCGCGACGCCCAGGTGCGTGGTGTGGTGACCCTGGCCGCGCCGGCCGACTTCGACGACTGGGCCCGCCACCCGCGTCGCCTGCTCCAGCACGCCCGGCAGGTGGGCGTCATCCGCAGCGACCCGTTCCCGCCCGACTTCGACCGGTGGGTGGCCGACTTCCGCGACCTCACCGCGGTGCGCTCGGCGGCCGAGCTGGGCGGGCGGTCCCTCCTGGTCATGCACGGCGACTCCGACGACCTCGTCCCGGCGTTGGACGCCCGCCTCATCGCGGATGCCCACGGGTCGGCCGAGCTGCGCATCATCGGCGGCGCCGGCCACGAGCTGCGCCACGATCCCCGGGCGGTGGCGATCCTGCTGGGCTGGCTGAGCCGCCAGCGCCACGGTCGAACCGGCTGACGCGCCGCCTCGGGTGCGGTCCGCGTCCGGCCAGTGATCGCCACAACCTCCGAACATTCGGGGATCCGCGACGCCGGGCGGCGTCGTTTCCCGACAGAACGGGCCCGTGACGGACCGGTCGGCAGTGGCGTGGATCAGTCGGTCGGGATGACGAAGGGGCACGGCCCGTAGAGCCAGCCGAAGAGGTCGGCGTCGCGTCGGTCGTCGCCGTCGACGAGGAAGCGCACCATCTCCGCCGTCGGCAGGTCGTGGGACCGACAGGCCGTGCCGGCGGTGAAGGCGGCGGGGACCAGCAGGCCGGCCACCAGCAGCGCCGCGGCGAGGGCGACGCCGGCCCGGGTGCCCGGGCGCTCGAGGCGGGCCAGGAGCACCGCCCCACCCACGACCAGGGGGGCCGTGACCACGCCGTGGACGCGGGTCTCGTCGAGGGTGAGGAAGGTGGGAGCCAGCGCGAGGGCTGCGCCGATGCCGAGCAGCGCCCAGGCCCGCCGGTCGCGCCGGACGACCGTGGCGGCGGCACCCACGAGCACCACCCACAACAGCCCCCACAGCGACCAGAGGACCCAGCCGGCGTCCTGGGTGTGATGACGCCAGAAGCCGTCGAGGCCGAGGTCGACGAAGGCGGTGCGGGGCCGGGTGATCCGCTGGTCGGTGACGCGGAGGTACACCTCGGTCAGCGCCCGGCCGGCGAGGACGCCCCCGCCGACGGTGGCCACCCAACCGGCGATGCGTCGCCACGAGCGCTCGTCGTCGATCGCCATCCGGGCGAGGGTGGCGGTGACGGCGATCACGAGCCCCTGTTCGGGGTGGGCCAGGCCCAGCGGCACGGCCAGCGCGAGGGTCGCGGCGGGCGACCGGACCACGACGAGCGCGAGCGCCAGCGGGAGCGAGAAGGCGTCGGGCTGGCCCAGCCACCCCAGCGTCGAGGTGGTCACCGGGGCGACCGCGAGGGCCACGGCGAGGTTGCGGGCGGCCGTGGCCCCCAGGGCCCTCGCCGTGGCGACCAGCACCGCGCCCAGCCCGACGAGGGCGACCACGAGGTGCAGTCGGGCATACGCGTGCGGGTCGGTCTGGCGGAGGGCGCGGGCCACGGCCGGCCCGAGCGGGCTGGCCAGGAGGTAGTCGGCCGACGCCGGGAGGTCGGCCGGCCGGCCGAAGCGATCGGCCATCCGGGCGAACAGGTCGAGGTTGAGCGTGGCCCACACCCCGTTGCGCCACAGCGCCACGGCCAGCGCGGCCACCCCCCAGGCCGCCACCGCCACCCACCCGACGCCCCGCCCCGTCCCGTCCCGCCGTTCTGGAGCGTCCTGGCCCGCCCTGGGTGGCCCGGGCGCTCCAGAACCGTGGGGAGCGGCGTCGGTCACCCGGGCTGGTCCTGCTTGGACTTCTTGGCCGCCTTCATGGCCTTCTTCCACTGGCGCACCGCGGCCAGCGAGTCGGCGTCGGCCACGTCGGCCACCGAGCGGGGCTGGTCGTCGGAGAACGGCGCGGCCACCTCCTCCCAGCCGGCCGGGCGCTTGCCGAAGCGCTTCGCCAGGATGGCGATGAAGATCTTCGTCTTCTCGTCGCCGTAGCCCGGCACGGCCCGCAGGCGGTCGTAGAGCTCCTGGCCCGAACGGACGCCCTTCCAGATCCGCGCCGCGTCGCCGTCGTAGTGGTCGACGACGTGGCGGCACACCTCCCACACCCGCTTGCCCATCGAGCCGGGGAAGCGGTGGATGGCGGGCTTGGCCGCGCACACGGCGACGAACTCGTCGACGTCCATGGTCGCGATGGCCGACGCATCGAGGTCACCGAGGCGTTCGCGCAGCGTGTACGGCCCCTTGAACGCCCACTCCATGGGGACCTGCTGGTCCAACAGCATGCCCAGCAGCAGGGCCAGCGGGTCGGTGACCAGCAGCTGGTCGGCCGCCGCGTCGCCGGTGATGGGGATCGTCGCCTTCGCCATGGGCGCAGGCTAGATCGGTGGCCGCCGGCCGCGGCCGGAGGCGGTCGGCCTCAGCCGTGCCAGGGGACGTCCGCGTCGCGGTCGAGCTCGAAGCGGGCGACGGCGTCGTCGACGACCGACGCCGGCAGGGTCCCGTCGGCCACCAGCCCCGCCAGCACGGCGACCACCACGTGGGCCGCGTCGGTCTCGAAGTGGCGCCGTAGCGCCTCGCGGGTGTCGGAGCGGCCGAAGCCGTCGGTCCCGAGCGACGTCCAGGGCCGCGCCACCCACCGCGAGATCTGGTCGGGAACGGAACGCATGAAGTCGCTGACCGCGACCACCGGACCGCCGTCGTGGCCCAGGAGCTGGGTGACCCGCGGGACCCGCGGCGGGGCCGAGGGGTGCAGCCGGTTCGTCCGCTCGGCCTCGAGGGCCTCCTCGCGCAGGGCCTTGTACGACGTGGCCGACCACAGGTCCACGCCGACGTCCCAGTGCTCGGCCAGCAGGTCGCGGGCCTGGGCCGCGGCCGACCAGGCGGTGCCGCTGAAGAGCACCGTGGCCCGGTGCGCGGCCGCGGGTGCCTCGGCCCAGCGGTAGAGCCCCTCGATGACGCCGGCCTCGACGCGGGCCCGGTCGTCACCGGTGGGCAACGGCGGCATGGGGTAGTTCTCGTTGTAGAGGGTGAGGTAGTAGAAGACGTCCTCGCCCCGCCCGTACATGGCCTCGACGCCGTCGCGGACGACCAGTGCCATCTCGTACGCGAAGGCGGGGTCGTAGGCGCGGCACGTGGGCACGGTGGACGCCAGCACGTGGCTGTGGCCGTCCTGGTGCTGGAGTCCTTCGCCCAGCAACGTGGTCCGTCCGGCGGTGGCGCCGAGCAGGAATCCGCGGGCCCGGGCGTCGGCCGCCGCCCAGATGAGGTCGCCCACCCGCTGGAAGCCGAACATCGAGTAGAAGATGAAGAACGGCAGCATGGGCACGCCGCGGGTGGCGTAGCTGGTGGCCGCGGCGGTCCACGAGGCCATGGCGCCGGCCTCGGTGATGCCCTCCTCGAGGATCTGGCCGTCGGCGCTCTCGGCGTAGCTGAGCAGCAGGTGGTGGTCCACCGGCTCGTAGCGCTGGCCGTGGGGGGCGTAGATCTTGAGCTCGCGGAACAGCGCGTCCATGCCGAAGGTGCGGGCCTCGTCGGGGACGATCGGCACCACCCGGTTGCCCACCTCGGGGTCGCGGGCCAGGTTGCGCAGGAGCCGGGTGAAGGCGGTGGTGGTCGACGCCGCCTGTCCGCCTGAGCCGGCCAGCAGCTCGTCGAAGGTGGCGGGGGTGGCCGCGGCGAGCGGGCGACGCACCTGCATGGTCCGCCGGGGGAGCGGGCCGCCCAGGGCTCGGCGACGCTCGGCGAGGTAGCGGGCCTCGGGCGAGTCGGGGGCCGGACGCACGTAGGGCGGCTGGTCGCCGTCGGCGAGCTCGGCGTCGGCGATGACGTCGTCGAGGTGCAGCCGATCGCGCAGGGCGCGGAGCTGCTCGGTGGTCATCTTCTTGATCTGGTGGGTGGCGTTGCGCCCGGCGATCTCCTCACCGAGCGCCCAGCCCTTGATCGTCTTGGCCAGGATCACCGTGGGGCGGCCCCGCACCTCGGTGGCTGCCTTGTAGGCCGTGTAGATCTTCTGGGCGTCGTGCCCGCCCCGGGGCAGCCGGGCGATGTCGTCGTTCGTGAGGTGCTCGACGAGGCGCCGCAGCCGCGGGTCGGGGCCGAAGAAGCGCTCCCGGGCGTAGTTGCCGTCCTCGACGGCGTAGCGCTGGAACTCGCCGTCGACGGTGGTGTTCATCTTGTCGACGAGCACGCCGTCGGTGTCGTTGGCCAACAGGTCGTCCCAGCCGCCGCCCCAGATCACCTTGATGACGTCCCAGCCGGCGCCCCGGAACACCGACTCGAGCTCCTGGATGATCTTGCCGTTGCCGCGCACCGGGCCGTCCAGGCGCTGGAGGTTGCAGTTCACCACCCACGTGAGGTTGTCGAGGCCCTCGCGGCCGGCCAGCGAGATGGCACCCAGGGTCTCGGGCTCGTCGGTCTCGCCGTCACCCACGAAGCACCACACCCGCGAGGCCTCGGTGGCGTCGATGCGGCGATGGTGGAGGTAGCGGTTGAAGCGGGCGTGGTAGATCGAGTTGATCGGCCCGAGGCCCATCGAGACCGTCGGGAACTCCCAGAAGTCGGGCATGAGGCGCGGGTGGGGGTAGCTCGAGAGCCCGCCGCCGATCTCGCGGCGGAACCGGTCGAGATGGGCCTCGTCGAGGCGGCCCTCGAGGAAGGCCCGGGCGTAGACACCGGGCGCCGCGTGGCCCTGGAAGTACACGTGGTCACCGGGCTGGCCGTCGTCCTTGCCCCGGAAGAAGTGGTGGAAGCCGACGTCGAGGAGCGTGGCGGAGCTGGCGAAGCTCGACAGGTGGCCGCCGATCCCGTCGGCCTCGCGGTTGGCCCGCACCACCATCGCCACCGCGTTCCAGCGGATGAAGGCGCGGATGCGCTTCTCGACCGCGGCGTCGCCGGGGAACCACGGCTCCTCGGAGCGGGGGATCGTGTTGATGTAGGGCGTGCTGACCGTGGGGGCGACACCCAGGCCCAGCTCGCGGGCCCGTTCCAGCAGGCGCTCCATCAGGAAGGCGGCCCGCGTGGGTCCTCGTCGGGCGACCACCGCGCCGAGCGAGTCGAGCCACTCGGCCGTCTCGTCGGGGTCGGTGTCCGGCAGCTGGTGCAGGAAGTCGTCGAGCGTCGACATGGGCCGCCCTTTCGGGACGTCGGGGATGGGTCTCAGCCTATGGCTCGCCCCTGCCCGTGCCACCGCCGCGCGCTACGTCGGGGGACAGGTCCGCTGCACGGCCGAGTCGAGGAGGCGATCGACCGACACGGCACGCAGGCCCCGGGCCTCGAACGCCTCGAGCAGCGGGGCCAGGGTGCGGATCGAGCGCTCGCCGGCGGGCCCGCCGTCGTGGAGGAGGAAGATGGCACCGGGTCGGGTGCGCCGGACCAGGTGGTCGGCCACCCGACGGGCATCCCAGCGTCGGGCCAGTCGGTCGGGGCTCATCTCCCAGTGGACCACGACGCGGGCGCTCGCCCGCACCGCGTCGCCCAGCCAGGGATCGAGGCGGCCGCGGGGCGGGCGGACCTCGGCGACGGGTCGGACGCCGGCATCGCGGATCGCGGCATCGGTGGCGTCGAGGTCGGCGAGCACCTCGGCCGTGGCGCGTCCGGTCAGGTTCCGGTGGTCCCACGTGTGGTTGCCGATCGAGTGGCCCTCGGCCGCGGCGCGGCGGATCAGGTCGGGGCGGACCATCACGCGCTCGCCGACCACGTAGAAGGTGGCGGTGGCCCCGTGGCGGGCGAGCAGGTCCAGCACCTGGGGCGTGAGGGTCGCGTGGGGGCCGTCGTCGAAGGTCAGGCCCACCCAGGGGCAGGGCGTGCGGACGCCCATGACCGAGCCGGGTTGGCGAGGGTGCTGGACGAACGCGGGGGTCCCGCCGCCGACCGGCCGGGCGCACAGCAGGAGCGGGGCCATCGCCAGCCCCACGAGCGCCACGGGACGGATCGCGGCCCGGCCACGCGGGCGGGCTCGGTGGGGGGCGGGCGCCGTGGGCACGGCGGCGGAGGGTACGGGTGGGCGCCCCCGTGGCTCGAATCCGGGTGGGTCGGCTCGTGGCAGGATGGCCGCCGCGGTCGCCGTCGACCGCCGGACGGGAGCAGCGTGTCGGAACGGGTCGTCTACACCGATGGCGCGTGCTCGGGGAACCCCGGACCCGGCGGATGGGCGTGGGCACTCGGCCCCGACGACTGGGCCCGGGGCCACGCCGAGCACACCACGAACCAGCGCATGGAGATCACCGCTGCCATGGAGGCGGTGGCGGCGCTGCGCGGCCCGCTCGAGGTGCGGTCGGACTCGACCTACGTCGTCAACTGCTTCAACCAGCGCTGGCACGTGGGCTGGCGGAAGAAGGGGTGGCGGAACTCACAGCGCCAGCCGGTGGCCAACCGCGACCTGTGGGAGCCGTTCATCGAGCTGGTCGAGGCGCGGGGCGACGTGCGGTTCAGCTGGGTGAAGGGCCACAGCGGCGATCCCATGAACGACCTGGTCGACGGGCTGGCCGTGGCGGCCGTGACCGGCGGGGCCGACGCTCGGGGGGTCGGTGTCGCCCGATCGAGCACCGCCGAGCCCGATGAACTGGTCGAGGGCGATCCGTCGCCCGGGTCGGGTCAGACGTCGTTGTTCTGACCGGCGGGCGCCTCGGGGTGGAGGTGCTTCAGCTCGTCGAAGGCCAGGTTGATCCTGCGGATCTCGTCCTCCGCCTGGGCGAGGACGTGGGTTTCCTCGCCCACGAAGCGGTCGGGGTGGAACTCCTTGGCGAGGTGGCGGTGGGCCACCACGACGTCGTCCCAACTGCAGCCGGGTCGGAGGCGCAGCACCCGGTAGGGGTCGTCGCCTCGGACGGCGTCGGTGGGGGTGGGCACGGGCTCCTCGAAGAGCGACTCGTAGGTGAAGTAGCCGGAGAAGCCGCCACGTGTCGGTCCGGCCTGGTCGTCGACGGCGGGCTCGGGGGCGCGCACGAACGCGGTGCCGACGATGGCCATCTCGGGTTCCGCCGGGCGCAGGCGGGGGTTGATCAGCGGCAGCTTGGCCCGGCCGCCCGGGAAGGCCCGCGCCGACGGCGGGTCAGCACCATGATCGTCGCCCATGGTCGTTGTATCGGCCGGGTGCGGGCGGACCTTCAACATCGTCCGTTCCGACCGGTGGACCCCACCCCGGCGGACTTTCTTGACCGAACGGTCAACCCGTAGGCTCGACGCCCATGGACATCACCGGAGCATCAGCAGTCGTCACCGGCGGGGCCTCCGGCCTCGGCGAGGCCACCTCCCGTCTCCTGGCCGAGCGGGGCATGAAGGTCGTGGTCATGGACCTCGATCGCCAGCAGGAGCGCGGCGACGCGCTCGCCAAGGAGATCGGCGGCATCTTCGCCGCCGCCGACGTCACCGACACCACCCAGGTGCAGGCCGGCATCGACGCCGCCGTGGAGATGGGCCCGCTCAAGGCGTTGGTCAACTGCGCCGGCATCGGCTGGGCCACCCGCACGATCGACAAGAACGGCAACCCCCACGACCTCGAGCTGTTCCGCAAGGTCGTCGACATCAACCTCGTCGGCACCTTCAACTGCATCCGCCTGGCCGCGTCGGCCATGAACAAGAACGAGGGCGACGCCGACGGCCAGAAGGGCGCCATCGTCAACACCGCGTCGGTCGCCGCCTACGACGGCCAGATCGGCCAGGTCGCCTACTCCGCCTCCAAGGGCGGCGTGGTCGGCATGACCCTCACCGTGGCCCGCGACCTGGCCGCGGCGGGCATCCGGGTCAACACCATCGCCCCCGGCCTCATCGACACGCCGATCTACGGCGAGGGCGAGGCCGCCGAGGCGTTCAAGGCCGCCCTCGGCCAGTCGGTGCTGTTCCCGCACCGCCTCGGGCAGTCGGCCGAGTTCGCCAGCCTGGCGCTCGAGCTGATCACCAACAACTACATGAACGCCCAGGACATCCGCCTCGACGGCGGCATCCGGATGCCACCGAAGAGCTGAGGTCGATCGACCGACACGAGGGCGTCCCGTCCGGTCTCAACGGGCCGGCGGGGCGCCGTCGTCGCGTCCGGGTTCAGGCGTTGCGCTTGGCCCGCTTGCCGACCCACGTGGGGTGGTGCGCCATGGCCAGCAGGTGGTCGTCGCCCGAGCTGTTGCCGTAGGCCCACAGCTCGAGGCCCCCGTCGTGGTCGGTCCCGAGCCAGGCCCGCAGCCGGCGCTCCTTCTCGGCGGCCCGGACGTTGGCGCCCGCCAGCTTCCCGGTGAGCCGACCGTCGGGGCCCACCTCCATCTCCACGCCCAGCACGTCGTGGAAGCCCAGCTCGGCGGCGACGGGTCGCAGGTAGTACACGAGCGAGGCGGAGACGATCACCAGCTCGTGGGACTGCCGCTGGTGCCAGCGGATCTTCTCGGCGATGTCGACCCGGAAGCGACGGGGGAGGAGCTTGGCGTAGCTGAGCCCGGCGGCGGTCACCTCTTCTTCGGTGCGCCCGGCCAGCACGCGGCCGAGCACCCGCTCCTTCGCCGCGTCGCGCTCGGCGTCGTCGCGCAGGCCCCGGGCCAGTCCGTTGGCCTCGGCGGCCATCGACGCCGTCAGGGCACGGGGGCCGCCGACGTGGGACAGGAAGCCGGCGAGCGTGTCGCGCTGGGTGATCGTGCCGTCGAAGTCGAACGCCGCGACGCGGCGGATGCCGTCGGCCACGTCAGAGGGCGGCGGTGCGGTTCGTGAGGAACGCCTCGAGGCGCTCCAGCGTGCGCTCCATGTTGGCCGGGTGCTTGCGGGGGTAGCCGGCCAGCTCGATGGCCCGCGGCGACTTCGAGGTGGACCAGTCGAAGGTCTCGGTCACCTCGGTGCCGCCCTCGACCTCACGGAGCTCGTAGCGCCAGCGGTGGCCGCCGAAGTGCTGCCAGGCGATGAGGCGGTCCTGCTCGAACTCCACCACCGTGTTGCTGATGGTGTAGGGCACGCCGAGGCGCATGTTCATGCCGAACTTCGAACCCAGGTGCAGCCGCTCGGGCTTGCCCCGGGCGCCGGTGACCATGCCCGAGCCGTCGATGACGGGGTGGAGGGAGGCGTCGGTGAGGACCGCGAAGACCTCGGCCGGTGTGGCGGGGATCACCCGGGAGACGGAGACGGAGCGCTTCGACATGGCGTTCACCTCAGCAGGTCGGCCAGGGCGCCGTCCAGCGCCGGGTGGGAGAACGTGAACCCGTCGGCCTCGAGGGCGGCAGGGAGGATCCGCTGGCTGGCCAAGAGCAGCGAGTCGGCCAGCTCTCGGCCCAACAGCAGCCGCGGTCCGGCCATGGGGGTGATGGTGGTGGGGCGGTGCAGGGCGCGCCCGAGGGCCTTGGTGAACTCGGCGTTGGTGACGGGGTTCGGTGCCGTGAGGTTGACCGGCCCCGACCGCGCGGACGTGAGCAGCCAGGTGATGGCCCGCACCTCGTCGTCGAGGGAGATCCAGCTCTGGTACTGCCGGCCCGAGCCGGCCCGGCCTCCGAGGCCCAGCTTGAAGAGGGGCAGCTGCTTGCCCAGCGCACCCCCGTCGGGGGAGAGCACGATGCCGGTGCGGAGGTGGACGGTTCGGATGCCGGCGTCCTCGGCGGCCGAGGTGGCCGCCTCCCAGTCCACGCACACCGAGGCCAGGAAGTCGGTGCCGGCCGGCGCCGACTCGTCGACGGCGCGGTCGCCGGTGTCGCCGTAGAACCCGATGGCCGAGCCCGAGAGGAAGGTGGCGGGCGGGTTCGACAGCGTGGCCAGGGTGGTCGACAGCAAGGTGGTGCCGTTGACCCGGCTGGAGCGGATGCGGGCCTTCTGCTCGGGGCTCCACCGCTTCTCGGCGATGCCCTCGCCGGCCAGGTGCACCACGGCGTCGATGCCCTGGAGCGCGCCGGCGTCGATGGTGCCGGCGTCGGGGTCCCAGCGGGCCGTATCGGCTCCTTCGCCCGAGCGGACGAGGCGGAGCACACGGTGGCCGGCGTCGGTGAGGTGGCGGGTGAGGGCCCGGCCGATGAGGCCGGACGAGCCGGTGATGGCGACGTCCATGCCGGCTGCAACCCGGCGGTCGCCCGCACGATTCCGGACGTGACCGGTGTCGCTCCGCCGCGGGCTACGGCCAGGCGTGGACCGTCGGTGCCGCCGGGCCGAAGGCGCCGGCCAGTCGGACGAGATCGTCGGGGTCGCCGGTCAGGACGTCGTGGCCGGACCGGACGGCGCAGACCACGAGATGGGCATCGACGACGTCGGTCGTCCCGGTCCGGGCGAGCACGCGCCCGATGGCTCGGCCGTCGTCGAGGGGGTGGACCGTCACCACGTCGAGGAAGCGCGGCAGCCGGGCCTGGCGCGAGCCGTCCCGCCACACCTGGGCGACCACTGGCTCGGTGGTGTGCAGGGCGGTCCCCGCGCGAACCGCGGCGGCGACGAACGCGTGGGCGGTGCGCTCGCCCCGGTCCACCGAGACGAGGAACCCGGCGTCGAGGATCACAGGCCGTAGCGCTCGGCGGCTGCCGCGACCTCGGCCTCGTCGATCGGCCCTGCCTCGTCGTCCCACTCGGCGAGGAACCGCCCGAGCGCCTCGTGGCGACGGTGTTCGGCGGCGAGCCCCCGCAGGGCGTGGCGGATGACGCTGGATCGACCGCCGTACTCGGGTGCGAGCGCGTCGAGGAGGGCCTCGTCATCGTCGTCGAGTCGAACGGTGGTGGTGCTCACGGCCCGAGTGTAGCACGACCGTGCTACAGACGGCTCCTAGCGGTTGGAGACGACCCGCCACACGGGGCGGGGGAGGTGGCGCATGACCACGAAGAGCCACCGCAGGATGCCCGGCGACCAGACCACCGTGGCCCGTCGGGCCAGGCCGGCGACGATGTCGTCGGCCACCGCGTCGGGGGTGGTGGAGAACGGGGCCGGGTCGAGCCCCTCGGTCATGGCGCTGTGCACGAACCCGGGCCGCACCACCATGACCTCCACGCCGGTGCCGACCAGGCGGTCGCCCAGCGCCAGGGCGTAGCCGTCGAGGCCGGCCTTGGTGGCGCCGTACACCGCGTTGTCCTTGCGGACCCGCTCGCCGGCCACCGATGACAGCACCACGATCGTGCCGTGGCCCTGGCGGCGCATCTCGGCGGCCACCGCCGTGAGGGCCGACACCTGCCCGGCGAAGTTCGTCTGCACGCAGGCCGCGGCGGCCACGGGGTCGTCGTCGAAGTCGTCCTGGTTGCCCAGCACGCCGAACGCCGAGAGCACCAGGTCGACGTCGCCTCCGGCGAACATCTTCCCGATCGCCTCGGCGTGGGTCTCGGGGGCCGAGCCGTCGAAGGCGACGACGTCGACGGTGGCGCCGAGGCCACGGAGCTCGTCGGCCAGCGCCTCGACCTTGGCCGGCTCGCGCACGGCCAGGGTCACCCGGCGGCAGCGACCGGCGGCCAGCTTGCGGAGGGTCGCCGCGGCGATGTCGGAGCCGCCGCCCAGCACCACCGCCGACTGCACGTTGCCCACCGCGTCCCGCATCCGTCCTCCTGAGCTCGGGTGGGGACACGGTAGCGCCGCGCTCTACCCTTTCCCCCGTGAGCACCCGGACGCTGATCATCCTCGCCCTGCTCTGCGGCCTGGCCATCATCGGTGCCGCCGCGCTCCAGTTCGCCCTCGCCAGCTGAGCGCGCCGACCCCTCGCCGGGCTCCTGGGTCCCGTTCGCGCCCGGTCCGGGTACCGCGAACGGGCCGGTAGGCTCGAGCGGCCAACTCCCCCCCGGCGAGAGGATCCCCCATGTCTGCCAGCGCCCCCCAGTTCGACGTCGTCGTCATCGGGGGCGGGCCCGGCGGCTACGCCACGGCGCTCTACGGCGCCAGCGCCGGGCTGAAGGTGGCGCTCATCGAGAAGGACAAGGTGGGCGGCACCTGCCTGCACCGGGGCTGCATCCCCGCCAAGGAGCTGCTCGAGTCGGCGGCCATCCGCCGGGCCGTGGCCCACTCGTCGGACTTCGGCATCTCGGTCGAGGGCGTGTCGGTGGACTGGGGCGTCACCGTCGACCGCAAGCAGCAGGTGGTCGACCAGATGTTCAGCGGGCTGTCCAGCCTGCTCAAGGGTCGCAAGGTCGAGGTGTTCGGCGGCGTCGGCACGCTCGGCCCCGGCCGCACCGTGACCGTGACCGCCGGCGACGGGACCACCACCACCGTCAGCGGGCGGGCCGTGGTGCTGGCCTCGGGTTCGGTGCCCCGCACGATCCCCGGCTTCGAGCCCGACGGCCGCACCGTGGTCACCAGCGACGAGTTCCTCGACCTGCGCACCCTGCCGGCCACCGCCGCGGTCATCGGCGGCGGCGCCATCGGCTGCGAGTTCGCCTCCACCCTGGCCGACATGGGCACCCAGGTGACCATCCTCGAGGGCCTGCCCAAGATCCTCCCGGGCTGTGACGCCGATGCCGCCAACGTGGTCGAGCGGGCGTTCAAGAAGCGCGGCATCGCCATCCGCACCGGCGTCACCGTCACGGGCCACACCCCTCGCCCCGAGGGCGGCACCACCGTGGCGTTGGGCGACGAGACCCTCGACGTCGACCTGGTGGTCGTCTCGGTCGGCCGCCGCCCCTGGACCGAGGGGCTCCTCGCTCCCGGCACGGCGGTCACGCTGTCGGCCCGGGGCTTCGTCGAGGTCGACGCCCGCTGCCGCACCGCCGAGCCGGGCGTGTGGGCCGTCGGCGACTGCATCGACACCCCGCAGCTCGCCCACATCGGCTTCATCGAGGGCATCGGCGCCATCCGCGACCTCCTGGGCGAGAATCCGCCGCCGGTCGACTACTCCCGGGTGCCGTGGGCCATCTACTGCCATCCCGAGGTGGCCTTCGCCGGCCACACCGAGGCCTCGGCCAAGGAGGCCGGCTACGACGTGGTCACCTCCAAGCACCGCTTCATCGGCAACGGCCGGGCGGTCATCCTGGGCGAGACGGACGGTCTGGTGAAGGTGATCGCGGTCAAGCAGGCCGACGGGACCGGTGGGCAGATCCTGGGTGTGCACATGGTGGGCCCGTGGGTCACCGAGCAGCTGGGCCAGGCCTACCTGGCGGTGAACTGGGAGGCGACCGTGGAGGAGGTGGCGGCGTTCATCCAGCCGCACCCCTCGATGAGCGAGCTCTTCGGCGAGACGGTGCTCTCGCTCACCGGTCGGTCCCTCCACTGAGCGGGCGGGTCGACAAGGCTCGGAATGCGGCCGGACCGGCCGATGGTTGGATGAGCAGGACGAACACACGAGAACGGATGGACCATGGCTGACATCGTGATGCCGCAGCTCGGCGAGTCGGTGACCGAGGGCACGATCACCAAGTGGTTCAAGTCGGTGGGCGACCACGTGGCCGAGGACGAGCCGCTCTTCGAGGTGTCCACCGACAAGGTCGACTCGGAGGTGCCCGCCCCCGCGTCGGGCTACGTCGCCGAGATCAAGGTCCCCGAGGGCGAGACGGTCGACGTGGGCACGCTGCTGGTGGTGCTGAGCGACGAGCCCGTCGCCGGCGGCGGGGCTCCCGCCCCCGAACCCGCGGCCGAGGCTCCGGCGCCCGTGGCCGCCCCGACGGCGGCGCCCGAACCGGCTCCCGCTGCCGCGCCGGCCGAGCCCGCCCCCGAACCGGCCGCGTCGGCCCCGGGCCCGCTGCTCTCCCCGCTCGTGCGGCGCCTCATCGAGGAGCACGGGCTGGACCCCGCCACCATTCGTGGCACGGGCCTGGGCGGTCGCATCACCCGCGAGGACGTGCTCGACGTCATCGACGCCAAGGCGGCCGGTGGCGCTCCTGCCGCCCCGGCCGCGGCGACGCCGTCGACGCCCGCCCCGGCGCCGGCTCCCCCGAGCGCTCCTGCTGCGGCCCCGCGTCCCGCCGCCTCCGCTCGGGCCGGCGACCAGGTGGTGCCGTTCAGCAACATCCGGCTCCGCACCGGCGAGCACATGGTCCAGTCGCTGGCCACGTCACCCCACGTCATCACCGCCATCGACGTCGACTACGAGGGCGTCGACCGGGCGCGTCGCGCCGCCAAGGAGCAGTTCAAGGCCGACGAGGGCTTCTCGCTGACCTACCTGCCGTTCATCTCGCGGGCCGTCGTCGACGCGCTGGCCGACTTCCCCCACATGAACGCCACCGTCGGGGCCAACGAGCTGTTCGTGCACGGCGACGTGAACCTGGCCATCGCCGTCGACCTGAACTTCGAGGGCCTGCTGGCGCCGGTGGTGAAGGGCGCCGACGGGCTGCGGCTGCGGGCCATCGCCCGGGAGATCCACGACCTGGCCGACCGGGCCCGCACCAAGCGGCTCTCGCCCGACGACCTGGCGGGCGGCACGTTCACGATCTCCAACTCGGGCAGCTACGGCACCCTGCTGGTGGCGCCGATCATCAACCAGCCCCAGGTGGCCATCCTGTCGACCGACGGCGTGAAGCGGCGTCCCGTGGTGGTCACCGCGGCCGACGGCACCGAGGCCATCGCCATCCACTCGGTGGGCAACCTGACGCTCAGCTGGGACCACCGCGCCTTCGACGGTGCCTACGCGGCGGCCTTCATGGCGCGGGTCAAGGAGATCATCGAGACCCGCGACTGGGCCGCCGAGCTGTAGACCGGCGCCATGGTGCTGCGGGCGCGTTGGCTGGGGCGGGTCCCCTACGCGGAGGCGCTCGACCTGCAGCGGGCGCTCTTCGAGCGCTCCCGTGACGACCACCTGCTCCTGTTGGAGCACCCGCACACCTTCACCCTCGGCGTCCGCGCCGACGCGGCCAACGTGCTGGTCGACGCCGCGGCGGTGGGCGCCGAGCTGGTGCGGGTGGACCGCGGCGGCGACGTCACCTACCACGGGCCCGGCCAGCTGGTGGCCTACCCGATCCTGACCCTGGCCGACCACGCCGCGGGCGAGATGGCCTCGACCCGCGACTACGTCGCCGCACTCGAGGAGGCGATCGTCGACGCGGTCGCCGCACTGGGCCTGGCGGGCGCCGCCCGCATCGAGGGCTGCCCCGGCGTGTGGGTCGACGGGGCGCGCCCTCGACCCCGCAAGCTCGCCGCGGTGGGGGTGCGCATCGCCCGGGGTCGATCCATGCACGGCGTCGCGCTGAACGTCGACCCCGACCTCGACTGGTTCGGTCGGATCGTGCCCTGCGGCATCACCGACAAGGGCGTCACTTCGCTGGCTGCCGAAGGGGTCGACGTCACCATGCGCCAGGCCGTCGACGCGTTGACCGACGCGCTCACCACCCGCTTCGCCCCCGGTGGCGCCGGGTCGGTGGATCGGGCCGACGTGGTGTGGCGCACCCCGGTCGACGACGTGGACCTCACGCCGTTCTCGCGGGGCGAGGGGCCGGGCGAGGCGGTCCGCTACGCCACCGAGCGGCGTCAGGCCGACGGCACCAGCGTGCGCCTGCTGGGCCGGCTGGCCGAAGCCGGCGTGTCGACCGAGGGCGCCGTCGCGCTGGCCGAGCGCAAGCCCGAGTGGATGCGGGCCCGGGTGGACCTGTCGGCCGAGGTGCTGAAGCTGCGCCACACGCTGCGCGACCTCGACCTGGTGACGGTGTGCGAGGAGGCGGGCTGTCCGAACCTGTCCGAGTGCTGGTCGGAGGGCACGGCCACCTTCATGGTGTGCGGCGAGCGGTGCACCCGGGCGTGCGGGTTCTGCCTGGTCGACACCCGCAAGCCCGAGGCCCTCGACGCCGGTGAGCCCGAGCGGGTGGCCGAGGCCACCGAACGGCTGGGCCTGTCGCACGTGGTGCTGACGATGGTGGCCCGCGACGACCTGGCCGACGGCGGGGCCGCTCACGTGGCGGCCACCGTCGAGGCGGTGCGGCGGCGGTGCCCCGGCACCCGCGTCGAGGTGCTGACGAGCGACCTGGGCGGCTCGGCCGACGCCGCGGCGCGGCTGTTCGCCTCGCAGCCCGACGTGGTCAACCACAACATCGAGACCCCGGCCCGCCTGCAACGGGCGGTGCGGCCCTCGGCCGGCTACGCCCGCTCGCTGGCGCTGTTGGCCCGAGCTCGGGCCGCGGGGCTGACCACGAAGTCGGGCATCGTGGTGGGCATGGGCGAGACGTTCGACGAGGTGGTCCAGACGCTGGCCGACCTCGCCGCGGTGGGGGTGGAGATCGTCACCGTCGGCCAGTACCTGCGGCCCACGTCGCACCACCTGCCGGTGGAGCGGTGGTGGGAGCCGGCCGACTTCGCCGCCTGGAAGCGCATCGGCGAGGACGAGCTGGGCATCGCCCACGTGGAGTCGTCGCCCCTCACCCGCTCCAGCTACCACGCCCGCACCGCCGCTGACGCCGCCTTCGCTCCCGAAACTGGGCGCGAGCGCACCGGTCAGGCAGGAGCGATCGCGCCCAGTTCGGAGCAGAGCCGGTGAGCGGGTCGCCGTTCGGGGCGCGGTTCGACGCCGTGCGGGCCCGGGCCGCCGAGTTGGGCGTCGACGCCGTGCTGGTGTCGGTGGGCGCGGATCTGCCCTGGCTGTGCGGCTACGAGGCGATGCCGCTGGAGCGGTTGACCATGCTGGTGGTGCCCCGCGACGGCGAGGCGACCCTGGTGGTGCCCGGCCTGGAGGCCCCCCGGGTGGTCGAGCGGCCCGAGTTCGGCCTGCGACCGTGGGGCGAGACCGAGGACCCCATCGCCATCGTGGCCGACCTGGTTCGGGGCGCCGGTCGCGTCGCCGTCGGCGATCGCACCTGGGCGCGGTTCGTGATCGACCTGGCCCACGCCCTGCCGGGCGTCGAGCTGCGCAAGGCGTCGGAGGTCACGGGGCCCCTGCGGGCCCGCAAGGACGACCACGAGGTGGTCGCCCTGTGCCGGGCCGGCGCGGCGGCCGACGTGGTGGCCCGGGCCATCCAGGCCGGCGAGATCGGGCTGGTCGGCCGCACCGAGGCCGACGTCTCGGCCGAGATCGGACGGCGGCTCGTCGACGAGGGCCATCAGCGCGTGAACTTCGCCATCGTGGCGGCCGGCGAGAACGCGGCCAGCCCCCACCACGAGCCCGGTGAGCGCCGCATCGCGGCGGGCGAGGGCGTGCTCTTCGACTTCGGCGGCACCATGCACGACGAGTGGGGGGTGGGCTACTGCTCCGACATCACGCGCTGCGTGTGGTTGGGCGAGCCGCCGGCCGAGGCCGCCGAGGCCTACGCCGCCCTCCACGCGTCGCACGCGGCGGGGGTGGCCGCGGCCCAGGTGGGCACCCCGTGCCAGGACGTCGACCGGGCGGCCCGGGCCGTGCTGGTCGACGCCGGGCTGGGGGAGTGGTTCGTGCACCGCACCGGCCACGGCATCGGCGTGGAGGAGCACGAGGACCCGTACCTGGTGGAGGGCAACGACCTGCCCCTCGAGGTGGGCCACGCCTTCTCGATCGAGCCCGGCGTGTACCTCCCGGGCCGCTTCGGCTTCCGCCTGGAGGACTGCCTGGCCGCGGCCGCCGCCGGCCCGGTCAGCTTCACGGCCGCCGACCGCGACCTCCGCGCCCTCGGCTGAACCATCCCGTCAGTCGACCGAAGCCCGAGGGACCACCCACTCGGTGGGCTGGCCGGTGACTTCGGTGATGAGCTCGAAGTCAGCGTCGTAGTGGAGCACGGTCAGGCCGCGTGCTTCGGCGACGGCGGCGACCAGCGCGTCGACCAAGGAGACCGCTCGGTGCTGGGCGCGTTCAGCCAACCGGCCCTGGACCTCGATGGCCCGCCAGTGGTCGGCGTCGGTGACGGGAGCCTGTTCGAAGGCGTCGATCTCGGCCATGACGGCACCGTGGTCGGCGGCGGTCCGGGCGCTGTACCCCAGCTCGAAGGCGACCGGAGCGCACAGGGCGGCCCGGCCCCCGCCGATCAGGGGGACGAGCACGTTCGCCACTGCCGGTCGGGAGAGCCGGGTGAGCGCGCTGGTGTCGAGGAGGTGGGTGGCGCGGGCCACCTCAGCGTTCTCCGCCCCATGCCCGGTCGATCGCCTCGAAGTCGTAGCCGTCCTCGGCCCCGAGCAGTTCGACCAGGCGGAGTCGCCGGCGGACGTTGACGACCTCCCGCAGGGAGGCGTCGATCGTCTCGCGCAGGGTCTGCGTTCCGAGGATCGCTGCGGCTTCCGCGGCGATATCGCGATCGACGTCGACGGATGTCTTGGCCATCCATCCAGTATATCCGTCCGGACCGTTCGGCTCGACGCGATGATCGGGGCGTGACCGATGACGAACCCCGGGCCGTGCTGCGGTCCCGGTCCACGGTGGACGGGCGGGACTGGGGTGACGGGTGCCGGGCGTGGGACCTGGTGCACCGGCCCGAGCTCCGCGTGACCAGCGAGACGATGCCCCCGCGCACCGTCGAGGTTCCGCACCGCCACGACCGCGCCCGGCAGGTGTTCCTGGTCCATGCCGGCCGGCTGACGCTCGTGGTGGGGGAGGTGGCCATCGCGGCGGGGCCCGGCGAGGCCGTCGAAGTCGCGCCCGGCGTGGTCCACCAGGCCCGCAACGGCGGCGACGGTCCGCTGGAGTTCACGGTCGTCTCCACGCCGACCACCGAGGGCGACCGTCGTGACGAGGGGACCGCCCTGGCCCCGCCCGCCACCGGCGTCGCCCGGCCGGCCACCCTCGACGACGTCGAGGAGCTCGTCCGACTGCGGGGGGTGATGTTCGAGGCCATGGGGCTCGACCTGGCCGACCGCAGCTGGGTGGACGACGCCACCACGGTCATCCGCACCGAGCTGGCCGCCGGGCGCCTGTTCGCCCGCGTGGTCGAGCACTCCGACGGCGCCGGCCTCGTGGCCGCGGGCATCGCCCAGGTCACGCCCCGGATCCCCTCGCCCGGCGCTCCGGGACGCTGGCGGGCCTACATCTCGTCGGTGGCCACCGACCCGGCGTGGCGTCGACGGGGCCTGGCCCGGGCCGTGCTCACCACCCTGGTGGCCGACGCCGACGAGCGGGGCGTCGACGTGTTGGAGCTCCACGCCACCGGGGAGGGCCGCCCGCTCTACGAGGCGCTGGGCTTCGTCGAGCGCACCGACCACCCCGAGCTCCGGCGCCTCCGCCCCGGCTGACCGGTCCCGGTCAGTCGGGCCGGGCGACGAGGTGGATGCGCACGTCGATGTGGGGATGGACGCGCAGCATCGCCACCTTCGGGGGCTGGAGGCCCCAGTCCCGCACGTCGAAGCGGGCCTCGCCCTCGATGACGAGGTGACCGTCGTCGCCGAACGCCACCGTCACCTCGCCCGACACCGACCGCACCTCGCCCCGGAACGCCAGGTCGCCGGTCACGGCGAGTCGCGCCGGATCGATCCGCGCCGCCGCGGTGACGGTGCCGACGATCTCCGGGAAGCGCCGGGCGTCCACCCGCCGCCGCGTCTCGCGGTCCACCAGGGGATTCCCGGACGACAACCGGTCGACGGCGATGCGCACCTCGCCCGCCAGCTTCGGCGCCGCCGCCACGCCGGTCCGGATCGTGGCCACCTCCAGCCAGCCGGCCACGCCGTCGGCGGTGGCCCGGATGGGGTGCACCGACGACGAGCCGTCGATCCACACCCGGGAGTCCTCGGGGTCGAGCTGGAACCGGGTCACGGCTGCATCGTGGCAGGCTGAGCGCCGTGGGGAACGACACCGACGAGACCGACACCGCCGCCCGTGACTGGGCCACCGACTTCGACCACACCGACCCGGCCTACGCCGCGGCCGCGCCCGAGATCTGGGACGAGCTGCGCGAGCGGTGCCCGGTCGCCCACACCGACCGGTTCGGCGGCACCTGGCTGCCGGTCCGCCACGCCGACGTGTCGGCCATCGCCCACGACACCGAGCACTTCACCTCCCGCAGCGTGATCGTCTCGGACTTCCGCACCGACGCCCCCGCGCCGATCGGCTTCGCCCCGCCGATCACGTCCGACCCGCCGTTCCACGAGATCGCCCGCCGCATCCTGCTGCCCGCCTTCTCGCCCAAGGCGGTGCGGGCCCTCGAGGACGCCACCCGGACCTTCTGCCGGGAGCTGCTCGACGCCATCGAGGCGAAGGTGACGGCGGGCGAGCCCATCGATGCCGCCGTCGACTACGCCCAGCACATCCCGGTGCGGGTGATCGCCCACATGCTGGGCGTGCCGCCCACCGACGGCGACCGCTTCCGCACCTTCATCCACCGGATCCTCGAGCGGCCCGGCCAGTACGCCGGCACGATCGCCCCCGAGGACACGCTGTTCCACTACCTGTCCCAGGTCATCGCCGAGCACCGCCGTGAGCCGAATGACGATCTCATCGGCTTCCTGCTGAACGCCGAGATCGCCGGCCAAGCCCTCACCGACGAGCACGTCGGGGGCACCGTGGCCCTGCTCCTGATCGCCGGCATCGACACGACCTGGTCGGCCATCGGTGCCTCGTTGTGGCACCTGGCCGCCCACCCCGAGCACCTGGCGCGGCTCCGGGCCGAGCCGGCGCTGTTGCCCACCGCGGTGGAGGAGCTGCTCCGGGCCTACGCCCCGGTGACCATGGCCCGCATCGTCACCCAGGACGTCGAGGTGGGCGGCACCACGCTCCACGAGGGCGACTGGTGCCTCCTGCCGTTCCCGGCCGCCAACCGCGACCCCGAGGTCTTCGAGCAGGCCGACGAGGTGGTGCTCGACCGGGCCCGCAACCGCCACGCCGCCTTCGGTCTGGGCATCCACCGCTGCATCGGCTCGAACCTGGCCCGGATGGAGCTCACCGTCGCCCTCGACGAGTGGGTGCGGCGCTTCGACGCCATGTCGCTGCCCGACCCCGAGGCCGTCCGCTGGTCCACCGGACAGGTCCGCGGCCCCCGAACCCTGCCCGTGACCGTCGGGCTCGCAGCCGACTCCCCCCGACCCACCGAGGAGGCCCAGCCGTGAGGATCCACTTCGACCGCGACGCCTGCCAGGGCCACAACCGGTGTGGGTTGGTGGCCCCCGACCTCTTCGACACCGACGACGAGGGCTACGCCGTCCTGCTGGTCGAGGGCGAGGTGCCGCCCGAGCTGGAGGACGCGGCGCGCCTGGCCGCCGACAACTGCCCCGAGTTCGCCATCACCGTCGAGGACTGAGCGGGGCGGTCACCCGCGGGCGCCCACCCAGGTGTCGATCGGGCTCGGCCGTCCCAACAGGTAGCCCTGGAGGAGGTCGCAGCCGAGGGCGACGACCGTTTCGCGTTCGGTCTCGGTCTCGATGCCCTCGGCCACCGTCCGGATGTCGAGGTCGCGGCACAGTCGGACCATCGACCCGACCAGCTTCGAGCGGGTCGGAGAACGGTCGATGTCGCGGATCAGCTCCATGTCGAACTTCACGATGTCGGGACTCAGCTCGGCGAAGGAGTTCAGCCCCGCGTAGCCCGCGCCCAGGTCGTCGAGGGCGATCCGGGCGCCCCGGGACCGCAACGCCACGAGGCGGTCGTCGAGGTTCGGGATCCCCTCCAGGCCGGCCCGCTCGGTGATCTCCCACACCAGCCGCTGCGACCACGGGGCCAGGGGGTCGGCGTCGGAGGTCAGCAGCGGATCGGCCAGGGAGTCCGGCATCAGGTTCACGAAGACCCGGACGTCCTCGGGCAGGAGGGGCAGATGGGCCGCCACGCGGGACCGCACCGTCCGGTCGACGTCGAACTGCCGCCCCAGCCGCGCCGCGGCGTCCAGCACCGCCGGTGGGGTGCGCAGGGCCTCGTGCTCGCTGCGCATCAGGGCCTCGAAGGCCACGACGCCGCCGCCGTGGGCGTCGGTGATGGGTTGCAGGGCCACCCAGAGGTGCTCGAGTGCTTCGTCGAGCTGCTCGTCGAGCGTGTGGTCGTCGGTGCGGCGTCGCTGCTCGGCCACCACGTCGTCGCGGACGGCCAGGCCCTGCAGCACCGTGTGGCTCAGCTCCTCGGGGCTCGTGGGCTTGGTCAGGAACCGGAAGATGCGGGCCTCGTTGATGGCCGAGATCACCGACTCCATGGAGGCCTGGCCCGACAGGATCACCCGGGTCACCTCGGGCCACCGTCGATAGACCTCGCCGAGCAGCTCCGAGCCCGACATCTCGGGCATCCGCTCGTCGGAGATGATCATCCACACCGGGCGCTGCTCGAGGATGGCCAGTGCCTCCGCGCCCGAGGAGGCGGTGAGGACCGAGACGGGGAGGCGCCGCAGCGACAATCGGAGGCCGGCCAGCACCTCGGGGTCGTCGTCGACCAGCAGCACGTCAGGGCGGCCGGGCCGGATCTCGGCGCTCACGATGCCACCGCCACGTCGTCCAGCTCGGGCGCCGGATCCTCGACGCCCACCTCGGCCATCGCCGCGGCGATCCGCTCCCGCCACGGCCCGTGCTCGGGCAGGTCGGGTGCCGGTTCGACGAGCACGGCGTCGAGCTCGCCGCGCGCCACCAACAAGCGGGCCGCGGTCCAGGCACCCACCCGCACCGCTGCCTCCACATCCATCCACGTGGCCTCGCCGATCTCGGCGTGGCGGTAGCCGCCCACGATCCGCGAGATGTCCAAGGGCAGGCCCCACAGGGTCAGGAGTCGCGCGCCCACCTCGGGCAACGTGACGCCGAGCACCGTCTCCTCGATCTCGGCCAACGGTCGGCGACCGAGCCGGGCCGTGTCCATGGCGGTCTGCAGCCGGTCCCGCGCCGTGGTGGTGACCACCAGGGTGCCCACCGAGTGCAGCAGGCCGGCCGTCCGGGCCAGCGCCTGGTCGGATCGGGCCACCATGGCGGCGGCCAGCTGGCCGGTCAGCTCGGCGTGACGACGCATGGCCTCGGGGTCGCAGCCGGGCACCTGGCGGTCCTCGGTCATGAGGTCGAGCACCTCGGCCGAGAGCACCAGCTGGGCCACCGACGCGAGGCCGACGGCCCGCAGCACGTCGCTCACCCGGTCGAGGTGGCCCCAGCCCAGCAGCGGGGAGCTGCCCCACTGCAGCACCTTGGCGGTGATGGCCGGGTCGGCCTCGATCAGCGCGGCCACCGAGCCGAACGACGCGTCGGGGTCCTCGAGCTCGGTCAGCAGGCTGGTGTAGAGGGCCGGCGGCGACGGCAGGCTGACCACGCCGCCGACCAGCTCGTCGACCCGGACCGACCGGTCCGCCCCGAGTGCGGACTCGATGGTGCCGACCAGCTCGTCTCGGTCGCAGGGCTTGGGCAGCCAGCGGTGGACGTGGGGCAGCGAGCGCATGGCCTGCTCGGCGCTGGCCTCGCCCGAGAGCACGATGCGCACCACCGAGGGGTGCTCGTCGTGGACCCGTCGGAGCAGGGCGGCGCCGTCCATGCCGGGCATGCGCATGTCGGTGACCACCACGTCGGGCGGGTCGGCCGAGATCAGCGCCAGCGCCTCCTCGCCCGAACCGGCGAAGCGCAGGTCCCACCGGGCGCGCTCGCGGCGCAACGAGGTGCGGATGCCCGAGAGCACCTCGGGTTCGTCGTCGACGAACAGCACCTGCGCCTTGCCGCCGCTCATGCCGCCTCCCGCGGGAGCCGGATCCGGAAGGTGGTGCCGACACCCGGTTCGGTGTCGACCTCGACCGTTCCCCGATGGCGGTCGACCAGCGAGCGCACGATGGCCAGCCCCTGCCCGGTGCCGCGGCCCACCTCCTTGGTCGTGAAGAACGGGTCGAAGATGCGCTCGAGGATCTCGGCGGGGATGCCGGTGCCGGTGTCGGCGACCTCGAGCACCACGTCGTGGCCCTCGACGCGGGTCCGCACGTCGATGCGGCCGCGCTGATCGTCCCCGCGGTCGGCGATGGCGTGGGCCGCGTTGACCACCAGGTTCAGCACCGCCTGGCTGAGGTCGCCCGCGTCGGCCAGCACCGCCGGCACCGCCTGGAGGTCGGTGACGACGTCGGCCACGTAGCGGTACTCGTTGCTGGCCACGACCAGGGTGGTGCGGGCGATCTCGTCGAGCTGGCAGGCCGCCGCCGCTCCGGTTCCGGGGTGGGCGAACTGCTTGAGGGCGGCGACGATCTCCGAGACCCGGCGCACGCCGTGCACGGTTCGCTCGACGGCCCGGGGTGCCTCGTCGCGGACGAACTCGAGGTCGGCGACCTCCTCCAGCTCGGCCACCTCGGCCAGCGCAGCATCCACCGGGTCCCCCCGCCGCGCCAGCTCGCACAGCCGTCGCTGGGCGTCGATCAGGGCGAGCAGGTCCTCCAGCACGTCGCCCAGGAACCGGGTGCTGTCGCCGATGAACTGCACCGGGGTGTTGATCTCGTGGGCCACCCCGGCGGCGAGCTGCCCGATGCTCTCCAACTTCTGGGCGTGACGGCGTTCGTGCTCCAGGCGCTGGCGTTCGGTCAGGTCGGTGGCCACGTTCACCATGGCCACCAGCTGCCCGTCCTCGTCGAGCATCGGCGAGGTGGTCACCAGCGCCGGCACGGTCGTCCCGTCGGGCCGCTCGAAGACCACCTCCCGCTCGGATTCGGCGGTCTGGTCGAAGACCGGGCACGTGTCGAGCCCCGCCACGAGCTCGTAGAGGGGGGTGTCGAGCAGGTCCGTGTCGTCACGGCCCAGCAGCCGACTGGCCGATCCGCCCACCACGATGATCCGGCACTCAGCGTCGGTCACGAAAAGGGCGCTCTCCATGGTGCGGAGCACCTTGCGGAGGAAGTCGTTCGAGCGGCGCAGCTCCTCCTGGGCGAGGAACAGCGAGCGCGTGCGATCCTCGATCATCGCCTCGAGGAGCGCCACCTTCTGCTCCGCCCGGGCCAGGCGCCGGGCGGTGACCTCCGGTGCGGGCGATGCGGCGGTGCCGGTCGCGCTCAACCCAGGTCCCCGGCCGTGGCGCCGGCGGCGGTGACGGGAGCGCCGACGTCGTCGATGCCTCGGTCGAGCTCGCAGGTGGTGGCGAAGGTCAGGCGGTAGGTGGCCACGTCGCCGTCGCTGCCGACCAGCTCGTGCTCGATCGTCTGGCCGAACCAGTCGCCCACCCCGTCCAGCAGACCGCTGACCAGGGGCAGGAGGCGGAGCGCGGACTCGTAGCGGAGGAGGGCGTGGCGGTCGTCGATGCGCTGCAGCAGGATCCGCGGCGGCTTGGCCTCGCCGTCGAGCTTGCGGACCTCGGTGTGGATGAGCGACTCGAGGTGCTCGAGGAAGTCGAGGGGGTGGTCGGTGGCATCCATGGCGTGAGGCACCGATCGGGCGAGGTGGGCGAACGCGTAGCGACCGAAGGCGCGCACGGCCGCGTCGGGCTCGACCCCCAGCAGCTCGGCCGCGGTGCCGACCATGGCCAACAGGTCGCCGGGGGGGTAGGTGCCCGGGCCCACGAAGGGCTCGGTGGTCTCGAGGGTGGTCCCCTCGAGCACCTGCTCGTAGACGTCGTGGCCGTAGGTCTCGCAGACGAACGACTCGAACACGCCGAACATCGATCCCTTCACCGTCACCTCCGGAATGCACACAGGGCCCCGTCCTGTATCGGCATCCGTGCACGGTCCCTGAGCAGGTCGGGCCGTCCGACCCGCCCGGTTTCGAAGGCGCCCGGCGGGCGCCCGTAACCTGCCCCCGTGCTCCGCCTCGACGCCGCAACCGTGCTCCTGCAGTGGGCGGTCGGCGGGCTGCTGTTCCTGTGGGTGACGGGGCGCCGCCGCGAGGTCGGCATCGGCTACGGCTGGTTGCTGCGCGGTGTGTACGGGCTCATGGCCGCCGGGGCGCTCGGCATCGGGCTGGCGTCACGCACGGTGCCGCTCCGCGAGGCCAGCGCCGCGCTGGTGGTGCTGGCCTGCGGCGTGGGCCTGGTGGTGAGCTGGCAGCGCCGCACGGCGGGCGTCGCCCTCCAGCGCGAACGGGCTCAGCTGCGCTCGGCCCGCATCTCGGAGATGACCGGGATCGACCGGGCGGAGCAGACCTTCGACGCCGCCGCGCCCGAGTTCCCGCCGAACCTGGATCTCGTGGCTCCCCTCGTCGGCGTCGTGGGGCTGATCGCGGCGGGTGTCGACGCCGGCTCGCCGGTGGCCACCCAGGTCCTGCGGGTGGTGGTGGGCGCCGCCTTCCTGGGCGCGGTCACCGACGCCATGCTGCTCGGGCACTGGTACCTCACCCAGCCCGGCCTGCCCCGGGCGCCCCTGTTGGACCTGGTCCGCTGGGTGACGGTGCTGTGGCCCTTCGAGGTGCTGGTCATGCTGCTCCCCACCGGCATGGTCGCGGCGCTCACCGGTGACATCGACGACGGGTGGGGCGGGATGCTCGGGTGGTTCTGGGCCGCCTGCGCGGTGACGACCATCGTGCTGTGTCGGGTCACCCGTGCGGCACTGAAGGAGCGGGCGTACTCGGCGGTCATGGCCGCCACCGGCCTGCTCTACCTCGCGATCATCACGGGCTTCGGCCAGGACCTGGTGGCGCGGCTGGTGCTCGCCGGCTGAGACCGGCCCGGCTCACGTGAAGGGCTGGGGCTCGATCCCGGCCATGCAGGCGGTGTCCACCGGTCCGGGCCGCTCGAGGAACCGCAGGGCGATCTCGGTGGTGCACTCCGTGTCGAAGAGCGGCGTGTGCCCACCCCGCGGCACCTGCACGAAGGTGGCGTTCCCGAGCGCCTCGGCCGCGCCGCGGCTGTCGGCGGGCGGGGTGATCGGGTCGTACTCGCCGGCCACGACCAGGGCCGGGACGTCGGAACGGACGGGTTCGCCGAAGGTCGCGGGGAGCGGGTCCACGGGCCAGCGGTCGCAGAACGGCTGCCAGGTGCTCAGCATGAGCAGCCCGGCCCGGCCCGGCTCGCGCCGGAGCTCGTCGATGCGGGCCCGGTCCATCCGGGCGGCGTTGTCGGCGCACTCGACCGAGAAGAAGGCGCCCTCGGTGGCGTCGTTGATGAAGGGGATGCCCGTGTCGGCCACCAACGGGACGAGCGTGCGGTCCCCCACCGACATCGAGGTGATGGCGCCGGGCAGCAACGGCACCAGGGCCGTGTCGTAGAGGGCGTTGAACAGGCCGCCGACCAGGTCGTCGCCGCCCAGCTCCAGCTCGACCGGTCCGTCGGGGCGCTGCCAGGTGAACGCGTAGGGCTGGCGGTCCATGGCGCGGGCGGCGCGCTCGAGCGTGGCCTCGACGTCGGGGTTCGCCGTGTCGCACACCGGGTCCGCGGCGCAGCCGGCGGCGAGGGCGGCGAACGCCCGTCGCCCGGACTCGACGGGGTCCCCGCCGCCGGCGGTGGTGGGGTACACGGAGTCGAGGATCACGCTGCGGACGCCCTCGGGGTGGTGGCGCAGGGCCTCGAGGGCCAGCCGGGTGCCGTAGGAGGCGCCCCACAGGTTCCACTCGCGGACGCCCAGCGCCTCGCGCAACACCCCGAGGTCCTGGGCGTTCTGCACGGAGTCGAAGGCGTCGAGGTCGACGCCGTCGGCCCGCAGCCGGTCGTGGCACGCGGCGACGGCGTCGCCGACCAGCCGCAGCTCGTCCTCGAAGGGGAGGGTGCGGGTGAGGACGGCGACGAAGGCCAGCTCCCGTTCGGGACAGTTGAGGTCCGGCGTCGAGCGGCCGGTGCCGCGCTGGTCGAAGAAGATCAGGTCGCGCCGCTCGAGGAACCGGTTGGCGCCGATGGCGGCGAAGCCCTGGTCCAGCCGCCCGCTCCCGGGGCCGCCGTGGAGGTACACGACGGGATCGGGGGCCACGTCGTCGGCGGTGGAGCGGATCACGACCACGGCCAGGCGCAGCGTGGGCCCGTCGGGCTGCTCGTGGCGGACCGGCACGTCGACGGTGCCGCACTCGACGGGTCGGTCGCCGGGGACGACCACCTCGCACGGGCCGCGCTCGAAGGTCGGCCCGGCCGGAGCGGGCGGCGTGGTGGTCGTCTCGCCCTCGGTGCGGTCGGGGCCGTCGGACGCGTCGGTGCCGGAGCAGGCCAGGGTGGCCAGGGCGATCGCCGTCGCGATCGCCAGTCGCCCGACGCGCCCGGGCGTCACGAGCCGGCGTTGCGGCGGGCCAACAGGGTCTCGACGGCGCTGTTCAGCTTGGCGCCGTGGGGCCACCCGGCGTAGTGGGTGGCCATGATCACGATCTCGCGGGCGAACTCGTCGTCGAACTGGCCGAGGCGGAGCCCGGCGTCGATCTGGAGCTCGGCCACGTCGTGGAGCCCGGCGCCGATGGCCAGGCCGATGAGGAGGATCCGCCGCTCACGGTCGTCCATGGCGGGACGCGTCCAGACCTCGGCGAAGAGGTGCTCGACGGTCATCGTGAAGAAGTCGCCGGGACCGTCGGCGACGTCCCAGCCGTAGACCTCGGCCATGCGTTCGAGGCCCCGCTGGCGCCGCTCGGACGGTGCGTCGGGGTCGTTCGGGGCCGCGTCGTCGCTCATTCGGCCACTGTGGCACACCGGCGCCGCCGGCGCGGACGGTCACATGGCACGTCCGCCCCGTCGGCGCGTCCGGCTCAGCGGGCGACGAAGTACTTGGCCTTCGGGTGGTGGCAGATGAGTGCCGAGGTGGTCTGCTCGGGCTGGTACTGCCAGCCGGTCTCCTCGGAGACCTCGATGCCGATGCGCTCGGCGCCCAGCAGGCGGGCGACCGTGGCGTTGTCCTCGAGGTCGGGGCAGGCCGGGTAGCCCCACGAGTAGCGGCCGCCCCGGTACTGCTGGCGGAACAGCCCCGACAGCGACGGCCCGTCCTCGCCCACGAAGCCCCACTCGGTGCGGATGCGGTGGTGCCAGTACTCGGCCAGGGCCTCGGCCATCTCGACGCCGATGCCGTGGAAGAGCAGGTAGTCCTGGTAGCGGTCCGCGGCGAAGAGGTCGGCACAGCGCTCCGAGATGGCGGCGCCCATGGTCACGATGTGGAACGCCGCCACGTCGAGCTCGCCCGAATCGACCGGCCGGAAGAAGTCGGCGATGCACTTGTTGGGCTCGGCCTGCTGGCGGGGGTAGTGGAAGCGGGCCGCCTCGGCGGTGCGGGACTCGTCGGTCCAGATGACCAGGTCGTCCCCGTCGCTGTTGGCCGGGAAGTAGCCGTAGACGACCTGGGGCACCAGCAGGTCGTCGGCCTTGCATTCGGCCAGGGTGGCGCGCAGCTGCGGGCGGAGCCGCTCCTTGAAGGCGGCGTCGTCCTCGCCAGCCTCGGGTCGGAACTGCCACTGGTTGCGGAACAGGGCCGTCTCGTTGAGGTAGGCGGCGATGTCGTCGAGGGGGAGGCCCTTGACCACCTGCGATCCCCAGAACGGCGCCGGGAACAGCGGGTTGTCCGCCTCGACCTCGGGGGAGCGGGCCGGGATGGTCGACGGGTCGACCTCGGCCGTGGTGCGGCGGGGGATGTCGCGACCGCCGGGCTCGACCCCGAAGGCGTCGTCGACCAGCTCGCCCCGGCGGATCTGGCCCAGGCGGTCCATGACCGACAGTCCCTCGAAGGCGTCCTTGCCGTAGAAGAGCCGCCCCTCGTAGACCTCGCGCAGGTCGCGTTCGACGTAGGTGCGGGTGAGCGCGGCCCCGCCCAGGAGCACCGGGATGTCGGACAGGCCTCGGGCGTTCAGCTCCTCGAGGTTCTCCCGCATGATCAGCGTCGACTTCACCAGCAGGCCCGACATGCCGATGGCGTCGGCCTTCACCTCGGTGGCCTTCTCGATCATCTCGGCGATCGAGATCTTGATGCCGAGGTTGTGCACCTCGTAGCCGTTGTTGGTGAGGATGATGTCGACGAGGTTCTTGCCGATGTCGTGCACGTCGCCCTTGACGGTGGCGAGCACGATCCGGCCCTTGCCCGATTCGCCCTCCACCTTCTCCATGTGGGGCTCGAGGTGGGCCACGGCGGTCTTCATGGTCTCGGCCGACTGCAGCACGAAGGGCAGCTGCATCTCACCCCGACCGAAGAGCTCGCCGACGACCTTCATGCCCTCGAGCAGCACGTCGTTGACGATGCTCAGGGCTGCCAGCCCCGAGGCCAGGGCCTCGTCGAGGTCGTCGGTGAGCCCGTCGCGGTCGCCGTCGATGATCCGCTGGCTGAGCCGGCGCTCGACCGGCCAGCCCGAGCGGTCCTCCTTGACTGCCTCGACCACCTGCACGTCCGCGAACACCTCGAGCAGCTTGGTCAGGGGGTCGTAGGCGGCGTCGCCGCCCGACAGCACGCCGGCCGAGCCCCGACGGTCCCAGATCAGGTCGAGGCAGACGTCGCGCTGTTCGTCGGGGATCTTGGCCAGCGGCAGGATCTTCGACGCGTGCACGATGGCCGAGGTGAGCCCGGCCTCGATGCACTCGTGGAGGAACACGCTGTTGAGCACGTGGCGGGCGGCGGGGGAGAGCCCGAAGCTCACGTTGGAGACGCCGAGCGTCGTGGAGACGCCCGGCAGCTCCGCGTGGATTCGGCGGATCGCCTCGATGGTCGCGATGGCGTCGCGCCGCAGGTCGTCGTCGCCCGTCGACAGCGGGAAGGTCAGCGCGTCGAAGATGAGGTCGCCGGGCTCGAGGCCGTAGCGCTCGGTGGCCAGGTCGTGGATCCGGTGCGCGATGCGCATCTTCCACTCGAGGTCGCGGGCCTGGCCCTCCTCGTCGATGAGCAGGCAGATGACCGCGGCGCCGTACTCCCGGGCCAGCTTGAACACGCGGTCGAGGCGGGAGCCATCGTGCTCGCCGTCCTCGAGGTTGGCCGAGTTGAGGATGGCCCGGCCGCCCATCCAGCGGAGCCCGGCCTCCATGACCTGGGGCTCGGTGGAGTCGAACACGAGCGGCACCGACGACTGGGTGGCGAAGCGCTGGGCGACGGCGTCCATGTCGACGGTGCCGTCGCGGCCCACGTAGTCGACGCACACGTCGAGCACGTGGGAGCCGTCGCGCACCTGGTCCTTGGCCATCTGGACGCAGCTGTCCCAGTCCTCGGCCAGCATCGCCTCGCGGAACGCCTTCGAGCCGTTGGCGTTGGTGCGCTCGCCGATGATCAGGAAGTTGGTGGCCGCCGAGCCGCCCTCGGGGGCGAATGGCTGGAACGAGTAGATCGACGCAGCGCCGTCCTCGTGGACGGGGTGGCGCTCGACGGGCGCCAGGCCCTCGACCGCGGCCGACAGCTGGCGGATGTACTCGGGGGTGGTGCCGCAGCAGCCGCCCACCACCGAGACCCCGAACTCGCGCACGAAGCGGGTGACGTGGCCCACGAACTCGGCCGGCCCGAGGTCGTAGTGCATCTTGCCGTCGACCACCGAGGGCAGCCCGGCGTTGGGGAGCACCGAGATGGGCATGCGGGCGTGCTGGGAGAGGTGGCGCAGGTGCTCGCCCATCTCGGTGGGACCCGTGGCGCAGTTCAGGCCGATGACGTCGGGGCGCATCGGGTCCAGCGCGGCGAGCGCGGCGCCGATCTCGGTGCCGGGCAGCATGCGGCCGGTCAGCTCGATGGTGACCTGGACCTGCATCGGGACCTCACGACCCACCGCGGCCATGGCCCGGCGGCTGCCGTTCATGGCCGCCTTGATGCCGAGGAGGTCGAACTGGGTCTCGATGATGAGCAGGTCGGAGCCGCCCTCGATGAGGCCCCGGGCCGAGATCTCGTAGAGGTCGCGCAGCTCCTCGTAGGAGATCTGGCCGAGCGTCGCGAACTTGGTGCCCGGCCCCATCGAGCCGGCCACGAAGCGGGGCCGGTCGGGGCTCGAGAGCTCGTCGGCGACGGTCCGGGCGATGCGGGCGCCCTCGAAGCTGATCTCGTGGGCCCGGTCCGCGATGTCGTACTCGGCCAGGGGCACGCCGAAGGCACCGAAGGTGTTGGTCTCCACCACGTCCGCGCCCGACTCGAAGTAGTCCCGGTGCATCTGTGCGATGACGTCGGGGCGGGTGATGCAGAGGATGTCGGTGCAGCCCTCGAGCGCCGGCCCACCGAAGTCGTCCGCCGTCAGCTCCTTGGCCTGCAGGTAGGTGCCGGCGGCGCCGTCGAAGACGACGATGCGGCGGGACAGGGCGTCGAGGTACTCGCTCATGGGAACTCCTGCGTGGGACGGTCGGCGTGACGATCCGGCACGAGCTGGGGCGAACACGCCCTCCCCATCAGGTCAGCTACGACGCACGGGTGCGGAGCGCCATGGTACCGGGCCGATAGCCTCCTCGACACATGAAGGTGTACACGCGCACGGGCGACGACGGGACGACCGGGCTCTTCTACGGCGGACGGGTGGGCAAGGACGACGCTCGCCCCCGCGCCTACGGCGACGCCGACGAGGCGCAGTCGGCCATCGGGCTGGCCCGGGCGTTCGCGGCCGAGCGGGGGGCCGACCCGGAGCTGGGCGAGCTGCTGTTGGGCATCGAGCGCGACCTGTGGGTGCTGATGGCCGAGCTGGCCACGGCGCCCGAGAACCGTCACAAGCTCGAGGCCGGGGCGACGCTGGTCACCGCCGAGATGGTGACCGCGCTCGAGGTCCGGATCGACGACGTGTCGTCGCGCTTCGACCCTCCCACCGAGTTCGTCGTGCCGGGCGGCTCGGTCGTCAGCGGCCAGCTCGACGTGGCCCGCACCGTCGTGCGCCGGGCCGAGCGGGCCGCGGTGGCCGTCGGCGCCGCCGACTCCCACGTCGTCACCTACCTGAACCGCCTCTCCGACCTGCTCTGGACGCTGGCCCGCTGGCAGGACGGACGCTCGCTCGCCGTACGCGACGTGGCGGGCGGCTGACCTCGACGTTCGCAACCACCCCGGGGGGGACCCATGACCACCACCAAGCTCGTCCGCACCGCTCCCGCCCGCGCCGCGGTCGTGGGGCGTCTCGTCGCCGCCGACCGGGTGCGCTCGGCGGGCGTCGACCGGAACCTGCTCAAGCGGCTGGGCTTCGCCGGCGAGGCCGGGAAGTCGGCGACGGTCACCGGGGAGCAGCCGGCGCTGACGGTCCTCGTGGGAGTGGGCGCGTCGGGGGACCTCGACGCCACGGCGGTCCGCAAGGCGGCCGCCCAGTTCGTGCGGGCGGTGGCGTCGCACAAGACGGTGGTGCTCGACCTGACCTCGGTGGAGGACCTGCTCGACGCCGATGATCTGGTGGCCGCGGCCGCCGAGGGTGCGGTGCTCGGTGCCTACCGCTTCGACCGCCACAAGTCCCCCTCCGAGGACACCACGCTCGAGACCGTGACCCTGGTGTGCGGCGATGGCGGCAAGGCCGGGCTCGCTCGCGGCCAGGTGGTCGCCGACGCCGTCTGCTTCGCCCGCGACCTCGTGAACGAGCCCGGGGGCACGCTCACGCCGGCCGAGTTCGCCGACCGCGCCGCCGAGCGGGCCGCGGCGGCCGGTCTCGGCGTGGACGTGTTGGACCTCGAGGGCATCCGCGAGGAGCGACTGGGCGGCGTGCTGGCCGTGAACCAGGGCTCGGTCGAGGAGCCCCGCTTCGTGACGTTGCGCTACGAGCCCGAGGGGGCCGTGGGGTCCGTTGCCCTGGTGGGCAAGGGCATCACGTTCGACTCGGGCGGGCTCAGCATCAAGCCGGCCGACGGGATGATGACCATGAAGTGCGACATGGCCGGGGCGGCCGCGGTCATCGCCACGATGTGCGCCCTGCCGGCGCTGGGGATCCCCGTGGCGGTGACGTCCTACACCCCGATGACCGACAACATGACCGGCGGTGCCGCCCAACGGCCCGGCGACGTCATGAGGGCCCGCAACGGCAAGACGGTCGAGGTCCTCAACACCGACGCCGAGGGGCGGCTGATCCTGGCCGACGCCCTGGCCCTGGCGTCGGAGGGCGGGCCGGACGCCATCGTCGACCTGGCCACCCTCACCGGTGCCTGCATGGTGGCGCTCGGCGACAAGATCGCCGGAGTGCTGAGCAACGACGAGTCGCTGAGCGACGAGCTGCTGGCCGCGTCCGAGGCCGCAGGCGAGCCGATGTGGCCCCTGCCCCTGCCGACTCAGTACCGCAAGCTGCTGGACTCGCCGGTGGCCGACCTGAAGAACATCGGCGGCCGCTACGGCGGCACCCTCACCGCCGGTCTGTTCCTCCAGGAGTTCGTGGGCGAGGGCATCGCCTGGGCGCACCTCGACATCGCCGGCCCCGCCTTCAGCGAGGAGGTCGACGCCGAGGTGCCCAAGGGAGGCACCGGCTACGCGGTGCGCACGCTGCTCGAGTGGCTGGCCCGCCGGGCCGACGCTGCCGCCGCTGGCGAGCCCGACGGCGAGGACCTCAGCGACGGGTGACGTCCCAGCGGCCGGCGGTGGCGGCTCGTGCCGCGTCGTGGGCCAGGCGGGCCGGGTAGCCCCAGCTGCGGAGCTGGCGCTCGATGAGCGGGAAGCTGTCGCCGGCGCGGGCCAGCCCGTCGGCGGCGGCCACGGCGCGCCGGAGCTCCTCGTCGTCGCCGCGGCCGCCGGTCCAGTCCTCGTGCGCGGCGCGCAGGCTGTCGGGCAGGCGCGAGAGCTGGCGGGCGCTCAGCGGCGGCAGCTCGGTGCGCACGGCCAGGCGGGTCGTGTCGATGCGGAGCGCCATGCCGAACTGGCAGGCCCGGGCGATCGTGCGCTGGGTGGTCGAGTTGCGCGAGATGCTCTCGCCCAGCCCCAGGGCTCGGCCGGTCTCGGACAGGCTGATGCGGAACCCGCCGGGGTGTGCCTCGAGCCCACGGGCGAAGCGACGCAGCATCCAGAGGGTGGACGGTCCGAGGAGTCCCAGCCAGAAGCGTTCGGCGTAGGCGCTGCGGGGGTCGAACCCCGAGCCGTCGATGCTGGGGTCGGCCCAGGGGACGACGTCGAGGGTGGGGGAGGGTTCGTCGTCGGCAGGGTGGTCGGTGCGGACGGTGCGGGTCGGACCCATGGTGACTCCTGAGGTCGAAGCTCAGGGGGAAGCGCACAACAACCTATTTCGCATCATTTCATTACGCAAGATCGAGGCGGGGACGGTCGGATGCCCCGGCGTAGCCTGCTGCGATGGACGCCGTCACCCGGGCCGCCGACCTGGTCGCCGCCGCCACGCGGATCGTGGTCCTGAGCGGGGCCGGCATCTCCACCGACTCGGGGATCCCCGACTTCCGGGGCCCGAAGGGCCTGTGGACCCGCGACCCCGACGCCGAGAAGCTGGCCGACATCCGGTACTACGTGGCCGACCCCGACATCCGCCGTCGGGCCTGGCTCGGCCGGCTCGACCACCCAGCCTGGGCCGCGGAGCCCAACGCCGGGCACCGGGCCATCGTCGAGCTCGACCGCCGTGGGGTGCTCGACCTCCTCGTCACCCAGAACGTCGACGGACTGCACCACGAGTCCGGTCTCGATCCGGATCGCATCGTCGAGGTCCACGGGACGATCCGCGACGTGGTCTGCCTGGCCTGCGGTGACCGAGGACCGGCCCGACCGACGCTGGACCGGGTGCGAGCCGGCGAGGCCGACCCGCCCTGCCTGGTCTGCGGCGGCATCCTCAAGTCGGCGACCATCAGCTTCGGTCAGTCGCTGGTCGAAGCCGACCTCGATCGCTCCCTCGCGGCCGCCGAGCGTTGCGACCTCCTCCTGGCGGTCGGAACGACGTTGGGCGTGTACCCGGTGGCGAACATGGTCCCGCTGGCCAGCGCGGCCGGGGCCCGGATCGTGATCGTGAACGGGGGCGCGACCCAGCTGGACCACCTGGCCGACGTGGTGGTCGACGCCCCCATCTCCGAGGCGCTCCCGGCCATCTGCGGCGCGTGAGCCCGACGCGCTCGGCCGCGCCGGGAATGGCCGGGCTTCGCAATTGTTGACCTGTTCGGTAGGATTTCACGCCGCCGGGTGGGGAACCCGGCGCACCCACGATCCGGGACGGTCGCCATGCCCAACTTCCGAGAGCTCCTCAACGCCGCCAAGGCCGAGATCCGCGAGGTCGACCCCGCCGAGGCCGAGCAGCTGATCGCCGGTGGCGCCACGCTGCTCGACGTCCGCGAGGCCGACGAGTTCGAGCAGGGCGCCGTGCCCGGCTCGGTCTTCCTGCCCCGCGGCCACCTCGAGGCCCAGGTCGAGGGCCGCCTCCTCGACAAGTCCGCCCCGGTGGTCGTGATGTGCGCCGGCGGTGTGCGCTCGGCCTTCGCGGCGCGCACGCTCGGCGAGCTGGGCTACGGCGACGTCGTGTCCATGGCCGGCGGGTTCAACCGCTGGAAGGACGAGGGCCGCGACTGGCGGGTGCCCCAGGTGCTCACGCCCGAGCAGCGCAACCGCTACCAGCGCCACCTGCTCGTGCCCGAGGTGGGCGAGGCCGGCCAGCAGAAGCTGCTCGACGCCAAGGTGCTCATGCTGGGCGCCGGCGGCCTCGGCTCGCCCGCCGCGCTCTACCTGGCCGCGGCCGGGGTGGGCACCATCGGCGTGGTCGACATGGACGTGGTCGACGCCTCCAACCTCCAGCGCCAGATCCTCCACAACATCGACCGGGTGGGGGAGCGCAAGGTCGACTCGGCCAAGAAGACGCTCACCGCGCTGAACCCCGACGTGAACGTCGTCACCTACGACCGCCGCCTCGACGCCTCCAACATCGAGGAGATCATCGCCGGCTACGACGTGATCGTCGACGGGGCCGACAACTTCCCGGTCCGCTACATGCTCAACGACGCGTCGGTGAAGCTCGGCATCCCCGTGGTGCACGGCTCGATCTTCCGCTTCGAGGGCCAGGTCACGGTCTTCCACCCCAAGGAGGGGCCGACCTACCGCGACATGCTCCCCGAGCCGCCGCCGCCGGAGATGGCCCCGAGCTGCGCCGAGGCCGGCGTGCTGGGCGCCCTGCCCGGCATCATCGGAACCGTCCAGGCCATCGAGACCATCAAGCTCATCCTGGGGGTGGGCGACCCGCTGATCGGGCGCTACCTCACGTTCGACGCGCTCGACATGGAGTTCCGCGAGTTCAAGATCCGGGTGGACCCGAGCAACGAGATCACCTGGGCCAACCGCGACCGCATCCAGGTGGTCGAGCTCGACGGGCACTGCATGCCCGCCCCCCTCGTCGCCCCGGCCGGCTGAGCCCGCCGGCCGGTCAGCCGGCCGCGCAGTCGGCGCAGGTCAGCTCGGCGGGCGGCGCCTCGGCGTCGTGGCCGACCACGGTCCCGCACCGGCACACCCATCCGATCGGGCGGGCGGGGTTGCCGACGACCAGCTGGTGGTCGGCCACGTCGCGGGTGACCACCGACCCGGCCCCCACCATGGCCCACCGGCCGATGACGACGCCGCACCGGACCACCGCGCCACCGCCGACGGTGGCGCCGTGGCGGACCGTCGTGGGCACCAGGGTCCAACCGTCGTTGACGGCGCGGGGGCGCAGGTCGTTGGTGAACACGGCGGCGGGGCCGACGAAGACCTCGTCCTCGAGCGTCACCCCGGCGTAGACCGACACGTTGTTCTGGACCTTCACCCGATCGCCGATCACGGCGCCGTCGTCGACGTAGACGTTGCGGCCGAGCTGGGCGTCCCGCCCGACCACCGCTCCGGCCCGGAGGTGGCAGAGGTGCCAGATGCGGGTCCCGGCGCCCACGACGGCGCCCGCCTCCACCTCGGCGCTGGGGTGCACGAACATCGGATCGGATCCTAGGGCGGCACCGGCGGGCCGGCCGCCGGCGCGAGGATGGTCCCGGTCGGACTTCAGGATTCTCCCCGGACTGCCGATGGGCGGTGCACCGGCCACCGTCGAGGCCACCCGGCCGGTCAGGAGCTCCGACGCCATGTTCCCCCGTTCCACCCCCGGATCCGCCCCGACCCGACGGGCCCTGACGCTCGGGACGGTCCTCGTGGCCGTCGCCCTGCTCGCGGCCGACCTCGCCGCGGCTCCGAGCGTCGCCGCGGCGCCGGTCGCGGTGAGCCCGTCCACCACCACGGTCGTCCGCCCGGCCGACTACTTCACCTCCGAGTGGCGGGACCCGCTCGACTACCAGAACCTCGAGGACATCAGCCTCACCCGGCTGCAGATCAACGAGGGCGACGCATCGATGACGGGCGGGCGGCTCCGGGTGGAGCGGGCGGCCCAGATCATCCTCAGCCGCGGTGACCCCGGGGCGATCCCGACCTCGGCCGTGCGTGACCCGAGGGCCCGCACGCTCGACGGGAACGTCTACACCCGGGTCTCGTTCCGGATGCACGCCGACCGCGCCACGGTGGGCGCCGTGGGGTACCGGACCTGCGACGCCTGTGCCGACGGCTACCGCTACTTCGACATCGTCCCCGGCTGGCACACCTACGACCTCGACATGGTCGGCGACGACGACCTGGAACCGCCGCCGGGTGGGGCGCCGCGCCGCCTCGGCCCGGCGTGGAGCGGTTCGGTCGGCCTGGTGTACCTGGCGATCGCCTTCAACACGCTCACCAAGCCCACGGTCCTGCTCGAGGACGCCCAGATCTACGCGCCGACCACCCCGGTGACCCTGACGCTGGCGTCGGGGTCGGGCAACGTCGAGCTGTGGTCCGACACCAACGCGAACCCGGCCGACGACGGCTCGTTGGCCGGCGGCGTGGGCGAGTCGGCCAACCGGCTGGGATCGTTCCCCGCCGGCAGCACGGTGCGCGTCTCGGCCGGACTCCTCCGGCCGGACCAGCCCACCCGGTTCTCGACCTCGGTCGGTGGCTCGCGGTCGGCGCTGAGCGCGGCGGTCACCATGCCCACCACGTCGTCGCCGGCTCCCGTGGTGATGACCCCCCACGAGCTGGGCGGCGCCGACTACGCCGAGGAGATCCGCCGCGACGTCTGGGACTTCGACCAGTCGACCGACGTCGACCGCACCTTCAACGTGGACGCGAGCGTGCACGACGGCGCCCTGTTCGGCTTCGCGGCCGGCAACCGCAACGACCCGGTCGTGCTCTTCGACCTGGGGAACGAGGCGATCGACGCCACCCGCTACCACAAGGTCGCGGTGACCATGAACTTCGACGGCCCGTGGGGGCTCGAGGACGCCCCTGACGGCGGCATGGTGGGACGCTTCGTGTGGCAGGGCCACGGCGGCGGCCACGAGCAGGTCAGCATGCCGATCGTGGTGAAGCCCGGCCGGGCCACCTACGTGGTCTCGTTCCGCTCGTCGCCGCCCACGGCCATCCTCGACCCGACGGGCAACCAGGACTGGATCGGGTGGGGCGTCGGCGCCACGACCTTCGTCAACATGTTCCGGTTCGACCCCCACGAGGATCCGGGCAACCGGAGCTGGCAGATCGACGACGTGAAGCTGCTGCGCAACGAGGAGGTGGCCCCCACCTTCGACATCCGCTTCCGTGACGACGCCTGGGCGTCGGGCACCACCGCCGAGATCTACGCCGATCCCAGCCGGGACCAGCGCGACGGCCTGGGCACGAAGATCGCCACGGTCGCGGTCGGGCCAGGCGAGAACGCGTTCCGCTGGGACGGCTCCGGCGTCGGGGCCGGCTCGTACTGGATCCACGTGGTCATGTCGCGGGGCGGGCGGTCGATCGTCTCCAGCTCGACCGGACTGGTCGACGTCGGCCTGGCCGGTGCCGGGCCGCCACCGGCCGCCAACTACCCCGGGCCCGCTCCGTCGGCCGCCGCGGCCGAGCAGGCCCGACTCGTGGCCTTCTTCACCTGGGTGCTCCAGACGAAGTTCTTCTGCGGCATCGCCCGGGCCCGCAACATGGTCGCCGCCGGCTCGGCGCCCGTCTGCAACCTGCTCCTCGGTCCGTGGGTCCGCAGCCGGGCCCGCGCCCGGGCCAAGCGTCGCCGCTGACCACCGGGCCGCTCCGGCGCGGCTGCCAGAATCGGGGCGATGCTCGCCGTCGCCCGTCGGATCACCCTCCAGCAGGTCGCGATCGCCGCGGTCCTGGCGATCCCCGTGGCGGTGTTCTTCGCGCCGACGCTGATCGCGGGGAACGCGCCGGGCGCGTTCGACCTCAGCTACCAGAGCTCGCCCTGGCGCGACGAGCCGAGCCGTCCGCTCGACGCGCAGTCCCCGGTGCAGATCGACCAGGCCGAGCAGCTCCCCTGGGTGGACGGCATGTGGGCGTCGTTGCGCGAGGGCCGGGTCCCCATGTGGACCGCCGCGGTGGGCGGCGGCACGGCCCTCGGCACCAACCCGGTCTTCACCACGTACTCGGTGTTCACCGTCGTCGGGCAGCTCGTGGGGGCGGTGACCAGTCCGGCCATCGGGCTCGCCGTGCGGGTGCTGCTGGCGACCGTGGTGGCCGAGCTGTTCGCCTACCTGTTCCTCCGTCGCCTCCGCCTCGGCGTGGGTGCGTCGGTCTTCGGCGCGGTGGCCTACGTCTTCAGCGGCGCCGTCATCGCCTTCGAGACGCGCAACGCCGTGCCCCTGCTGCTGCCCGTCGTGCTGTGGTGCACCGATCGGCTCTGCGAGCGAGCGTCGCCGGCGCGGGGCGTGGCGCTCGCCGGGGCCGTGCTCGCCCTGTGGCTCGAGGGCTTCCCGGCCATGTTCGTGCACGCCCTGGTGGCGGCCGGGGCGTGGTGGTTCGTGCGAACCGGCAGCCAGGTGGGGTTCCGCCCGTGGCGCGAGCGCTCGTGGGTGTCGTGGGCCCGCGGCGGGATCGCGTTCGGTGGCTCGATGGCGCTCGGCATGGCCCTCAGCGCTGTCAGTGCCGTCCCCTTCGCCCTCCAGCTCCGCGACAACGACGTGTTCGCGGCACGCTCGGGGGAGGCGACCTCGCTGGGGAGCCTGGCGGCGTGGTGGCTGGTCGACGAGCGCGGCCTCGGCACCCCCGACCGCGGCCCGTGGTACACGGGGCTCAACCCGTTCGAGGGGGTGGCCGCGGTCGGGACGCTGGTGCTCGTCGCCGCGACGCTGGGCGTCGTGGTCGGCGCCCTGCGTCCCGCCCGAGCGGACGGTCCGGGCGACTGGGTCCGCAACAGCTGGGCGGTGGCGGTGGCGGTGCTGACCGTGCCCGTCTACCTGGGTGGTCCGATCCTCGACGCCTTCTACGCCCTCCCCGGCTTCAACGGGAACCCGTTCAGCCGGGTCCGCTTCGTCATCGCCTTCGGGCTCGCCGTGCTCGCTGCCCTCGCCCTCGACGGGCTGACCGAGCGGTGGCGGCGACCCGCCGACGCTGCAGCGGCCGATGCCCCCGGCCCCGTATCGCCGACGGCGCGGCTCCCGCACCTCCTCGTCGGCCTCGGCTTCGTCGTGGCGTTGGCCGCCCCGCTGGTGGACTCGCTCCCCGAGTACCGGGACCTGGTGGCCGGCGTGGGGGAGGTCGCCACCTCGGCCTGGCGCTCCGAGCTGGTGACCCTCGTGGTGGGCATCGTGGTCCTGGTCGGCGCGGCGGTGGCGTCGGCCCGCCTGGCGCCCGGACTGCGTCCGTGGCGGAACCTGGGGTTGGGTGCGCTCGCCGCCGCGCTGGCCTTCCTCCAGGTCGGGCTCCACCTCACCCGACTGACGCCACAGGTGGACCGCGCCTTCTACTACCCGGAGACCCGTGGCCACGAGGCGCTCCGGTCCGCCACCGGCGACGACTTCCGGTTCATCGGCAGCGGCATGGGCACGTTCGCGCCGAACACGGCGATGGTGAACGGGCTGATCGACGCCCGGAGCCACTCGTTCCGGGACCCCGAGTGGAAGGCGCTCGTCCTGGCCGTCTTCCCCGACGCCCTGCGGGCCGATCCGCTGAAGATCAACGTGGACTTCCAGACCGGGGTGGAGTGGGACGACCCGCTCTTCGACGACCTGGCCCTCGGCGTCGTGGCGATGTCCTCGAGCGAGGTCCCCCTCGGCGAACGCATCGGCGCTCCGCCGGCCCAGCGGTGGGAGGAGGTCACGGGCGACGAGACGGTGAGCGGCCCCGGCCCTGCCGGACCGGTCGCCGGGGTCGACCTCCGGCTGCGGGCCGAGGGCGACTGCTACCAGGGGTCGGTGACCGTCACCGCCGCACACGGCGACCGTTCGTGGGTGGCCCGCCGGCCCCTCGGCGACGTCCGGGCCGCTGCTGCCGCCTCCTCCAGCCTGCCCGTCGCGCTCCCGCTGGGGGACCTGGCACCCGACGCGGTGCCGACGCTCACCATCGGGTTGCTGGGTGCGCCCGCAGGCTGTCGCCTGGGCGTCGGACACCGTGACGGCGGCCTGGCCCAGGCCCCCATCTCACGACCGGATGATGCCGGGTGGGAGGTGGTCTCGGCCGACGGGGGCTGGCTCTACCGGCGGCCGTCGGCCCACCCCCTCGTCCGCCTCGTCGACGAGTGGCGGCCGTTCCCGACACGGCAGGCGGCGCTCGCCGCGGCCGTCGACCCGGGCCGAGGGCGGGGCGACCCCCTGCCGGTCGCCTTCGCCGATGCCCCCGCCCGCTCGGCAGTGGCCGGTCGGGTGACGTCGTGGTCGGCCGACGACCACGGGATCTCGGTGTCGACGAACTCGGACGGTCCGTCGCTTGTGGTGGCCGCCTTCAACGCGGCCCCGGGCTGGAGCGTCACCGTCGACGGACGGGAGCAGCGACTGGTCGAACCCGACGGCGCGCTCCTGGGGGTCGAGGTGCCCGCCGGCGACCACGACGTGCGCTTCGAGTACGCCATGCCAGGGTTGGCGCTGGGCTCGGCGGTCTCGGGCGCCGCCGCGCTCCTGGCCCTGGCGCTCCTGATCGTGCCGGGTGCGCTCAGCCGGAGACGGGCGGGCGCGGGATCGCCAGGAACGCCAGCTGACGCTGCTCCCGACTGACCTGCTCCACCGCGTTGATGACCAGTCCCGCGGTGGCCAGCACCAGCGCGATGACCTGGAGGCTGGCGGCCAGGAACGCGGTGGGGAAGCGGTCGACCAGGCCGGTGTCGAGGTACTCGGTGATGATCGGGACCCCGAGCACCCAGGCCAGGAGCGTGCTGAGCGCGGCCAGGGCCCCGAAGAAGCGGACGGGGGCGGTGCTCTTGTAGAGGCGGATGGCCGAGGTGAAGATCTTCCAGCCGTCCTTGTAGGTCGACAGCTTGCTCGAGGAGCCCTCGGGCCGTGCCCGGTAGGTGGTGTCGACCTCGTCCACCTCGACCCGCAGCTCCGCGGCGTGCACGATGAGCTCGGTCTCGATGTCGAACCCCGAGGTGGTGGCCGGGAAGGACTTCACGAAGCGTCGGGTCATCACGCGGTAGCCGCTGAAGACGTCCTCGAAGCGGGTCTGGAACAGGACGTTGTAGAGGCGGGTGAAGGCGACGTTGCCCAGCACGTGGCCGGACCGGTACTCCTCGCCCTGGCCCGGCTCGGTGACCCGCCGGCCCACCACCATGTCGAGGCCGTCCTCGACCAGCCGGCGGACCAGCTCGGGGGCGACGTCGGCCTGGTAGGTGGCGTCGCCGTCGACCATGACGTAGACGTCGGCCTCGACGTCGGCGAACATCCGTCGGACCACGTTGCCCTTGCCCCGCAGGCTCACCGAGTGCACCGTAGCGCCGGCTCGGCGGGCGATGGCCGCGGTGTCGTCGGTGGAGCGGTTGTCGAAGACGTGGATGTGGGCGTCGGGCAGGGCGGCGGCGAAGTCGGCCACCACGTCGGCCACCGCGGCGGCCTCGTTGAAGCAGGGGATGACCACCGCGACGGCCAGCTCGGCGGGAGCGCCGGGAGCGTTCGTCTCGTCGGGGTCGGGTCCGAGCACTCGGGGCACGTCGATCTGGGGGGTGTGCGGACGGTTCATCGCGGCGGGGGTGGAGGCACCCGGCGGTGCCCCGACCGGTCGAACGTAGCAGTCGCGCCCCGCGGTGAACCTGCCCGGCTCGGTCCGTAGAATCCCCACCCCATGTCGTACCGACGCGTCCCGGCCGACCGTCGAGGGCCCGGCCGAGCGCTCCGTGGGGCGCTGGCGGTGGTGCTCGGCGCCACCGGCCTGGCGCTCGTGCCCACGCCCCGGGTCGAGCTGGTGACGGACTTCCGGGCCGACCGCGAGACGTTGCGATTCACCCCGGTCGCCCACACCGCTTCGGCGGCCGCCGACCCCGTGGCGGGGGAGGGATCGGCCCCGGTCGTCGTGGCGTCGGAGGTGGCCGAGGTCGAGCCCTTCACGACCATCGGCGTCGTCCTCCCGGAGGCGCCGGTCGCGCCCGTGGAGGTCCGGTGGCGCGACGGGGCCGGGTGGTCGGCGTGGCACGAGCTCGAGGTCGAGCCCGACAAGGGGCCGGACCTCGGGACCGACGAGGCGGCCCGGGCGGCGTCGGACGGGGTGGCCTCCCAGCCGTTGTGGGTCGGCGACGCCGATGCGTACCAGGTGCGCGTCCCCGTCGCCCCCTCGGCCGGGCCACCCACGAGCGCCACCGACCGACTCGAGGGCGCCGAGGTCGTCGTCGTCCGCGAGGCCGGCACCCGAGCGGTGGTGGAGGTCGATGACGTCCCCGCCGGCGCCGCAGCCGGCCAGCCGGCCATCCGGTCCCGAGCGGAATGGGGCGCCCGTTCCCCGGCGAACTCGGTGGGCACCGCGTCCGAGCTGAAGCTGGCCGTCGTGCACCACTCGGCCACCGGCAACGACTACGCGCCGGGCGACGTCCCGGGGATCATCCGCTCGATCCAGGCCTTCCACATGGACGCCAACGGCTGGTCCGACATCGGCTACAACTTCGTCGTCGACCGCTTCGGGGGGATGTGGGAGGGGCGCGACGGCAGCCTCCTGCGCAACAGCATCGGGGCCCACGCCGAGGGGTTCAACACGGGGTCGGTGGGCGTGGTGGCGCTCGGCAACTTCTCCGCCGGTCGTCCGGGGACGGCGCAGGTGGCGAACATCGCCGAGGTCATCGGCTGGCGGTTCGCGCTGGCCGGCATCGATCCGGCTTCCACGGTCCGCTTCACGTCCGGGGGCAGCTCCACGATCCCCGCCGGGCGCGCGGTGGACCTGCCCCGCGTCGTGGGCCACCGCGACGTCGGGTCGACCGACTGCCCGGGTTCCAACCTGTATGCGCAGCTGTCGAGCACCATCCGCCCGCGCCTGCCGGCGATCGTGGCCGAGCAGTCGTCGCCGGTGGGCTTCCTCGACGTGGTGGCCGCCGGTCCCCGCTCGGTGCTCCTGGCGGGCTGGGCCGTCGACCCGCTCGTGCGGGCACCGATCGAGGTGCACGCCTACGTCGACGGCGTGGGCTACAACCTCGGTCCCACCCGCTTCGCCCGTCCGGACGTCTCGTCGAGGTTCTCGACACCCGGCGTGCCGCACGGCTTCGTCGCCTCCATCGGCGACCTCGCGCCGGGCCGGCACTCGGTGTGCGTGTTCGCGATCAACGCGGGCCCGGGGTCGAACACGTTGGTGCTCTGCCAGGAGGTCGTGGTCGAGAGCGGCGACCCGATCGGCGCGGTCGATCAGATCGAGGCCGGCCCGGACGGCTCGCTGCGCGTCGCCGGGTGGACGCTCGACCCCGACCTGGCCGGCGCCAACGAGGTGCACGTCTACATCGACGGCGTCGGGGTCAACCTCGGCCCCGCGGCCGGAGCGCGCCCCGACATCGGTCGGCTCCGCCCCGCCTACGGATCCGCGCACGGCTTCGACTGGCGCGCCGGCGGCCTGGCGCCGGGCCCGCACTCGGTGTGCGTCTTCGCCATCAACGCGGGGCCCGGCTCGAACCGGCTGCTGCAGTGCCGAACCGTCACGACCCCCGGAGGTCGCCCGATCGGGGTCCTCGATGCCGTGACCGGTCTGCCCGACGGTCGGATCGCGGCCTCCGGTTGGGCCATCGATCCCGACACGGCGGCGCCTGCCGAGGTGCACCTCTACGTCGACGGTCGAGGGGTGAACCTCGGCCCGGCGGCAGGCGACCGCCCGGATCTCGCGGCGGCCTTCCCCGGCTACGGCCCCCGGCACGGGTTCGGTTGGCTCGGAACGGGCTTCGCTCCCGGCCGCCACCGGGTGTGCGCGTTCGGGATCGACGTGGCAGGTGGGCCCAACTCGCTCCTCGGGTGCCGCGACGCCGTCGTGCCCGGCGGCGATCCCTTCGGCGTCGTCGACCGGGTCTACGCCACCGGCTCGGGCATCGGCGTGTCGGGATGGGTCGTCGATCCCGACACCGTCGCGCCGGTCTCCGCCCACGTCTACATCGACGGGGTGGGCTACGACGCCGGGCCGGCCGGGGCCGACCGGCCCGACGTCGGCGCCGCCACCGGCTACGGGGCTCGGCACGGGCTGGAATGGCGCTCGCCGCCCCTCGCCGCGGGTCCCCACGACGTGTGCACCTTCGGGATCGACGTGGGGGTCGGGAGCAACGTGCTCCTGGACTGCCGCCGCATCGTGCTCTGAGCGGTGGGCCCGACGCGGCCCGGTCGAACCGTCGGGCTGCCCCGCCGGGCGATCGGCTGCTAGGCATTCCCCACTGTGAAGGGCCTCATCCTGGCCGGCGGCGCCGGCACCCGTCTGCGACCGATCACCCACACCAGCGCGAAGCAGCTGGTCCCGGTGGCGAACAAGCCGATCCTCTTCTACGGCATCGAGGACATGGCGGCCGCCGGCATCACCGAGATCGGCATCATCACCGGCGAGACCGGTCCGGAGGTGCGCGAGGCGGTCGGCGACGGTTCCGCCTTCGGCGTCACGGTCACCTACATCCCCCAGGACGAGCCGCTCGGCCTGGCCCACTGCGTCCTCATCGCGCGGGACTTCCTGGGTGACGACGACTTCGTCATGTACCTCGGCGACAACATGTTGGAGCAGGGGCTGGTCGACTTCATCGCCCGCTTCGAGGCCGATCAACGGGCCGCGGACGCCCCCACGCTCGACGGCGGGGTCGAGGCCCCGGCCGCGCAGATCCTGCTGTGCCCGGTGCCCGACCCGCACCGCTTCGGCGTGGCCGCGGTCGACGACGAGGGCCACGTCACCCGACTGGTCGAGAAGCCGGCCGACCCGCCCTCCAACCTGGCGCTGGTCGGCGTCTACCTCTTCACCAAGGCCATCCACGAGGCCGTCGCCTCCATCGCTCCCTCGCCGCGGGGCGAGCTGGAGATCACCGACGCCATCCAGTGGCTGATCGACCACGGCCAGCGGGTCCGCCACGACCTGCTGGACGGGTGGTGGCTCGACACCGGGAAGAAGGACCCGCTGCTGGAGTCCAACCGGCGGGTGCTCGAGTCGATCGAGTCGCGCATCGAGGGCCACGTCGACGAGCGGTCCACCATCGACGGCCGGGTGGTGATCGAGGCCGGCGCGGAGATCGTGAACTCCCACGTCCGGGGCCCCGTCGCCATCGCCGCCGGCGCACGCGTCGTGGACAGCTACATCGGGCCCTTCACGGCCCTGGCCGCGGGCTGCGAGGTGGTCGACTCCGAGATCGAGAACAGCGTGCTCCTCGAGCGGGCCCGCATCGAGGGGGTGCCCCGCCTCGTCGACTCGCTCATCGGCCGCGACACCGAGGTCCACCGTTCGGGCCAGCGGCCGAAGGCCACTCGCCTGATGATCGGCGACCACTGCTCGATCGACCTGGAGTAGGAGCACCATGGCCACCGTCACCGAATCCGACGTCATCGCCGGCGTCCACCTCGTCGAACCGACCCGCTTCGGCGACGAGCGCGGCTACTTCATCGAGACCTACCGCCGCGAGTGGTTCCCCCAGGGCCGCGAGATGGTCCAGGGCAACCGAGGCAACCGCATCGCCGGGTGCCTGGTGGGCCTCCACTACCACCTGCACCAGGCCGACTACTGGTACGTGCCCTTCGGTCACGCCCGAGTGGTCCTCCACGACCTCCGCCAAGCCAGCCCCACCGACGGCGCCACGCTGTGCCTCGACCTCGGCGAGGTCGACGGTGGCGAGAACAACCACCTCGGCATCTTCATCCCACCCGGGGTGGCCCACGGCTTCGCCTCGCTCAGCGACATGGCGATCACCTACCTGGTCGACTCGTACTACAACCCGGCCGACGAGCTGGGCGTGGCCTGGGACGACCCGGCCATCGACGCCGACTGGGGCCTGACCGACCCCATCCTGAGCGAGCGCGACCGCAACAACCCCCGTCGGGCGGACATCGAGCCGATGTGGCAGCCGCACTACCGTCTGCGCCCGTGAAGCTCTTCGTCACCGGCGGCGCCGGGTTCATCGGCTCCAACTACGTCCGCCACGTCCTGGCCAGCACCGACGACGAGGTCACCGTCTTCGACGCGCTGACCTACGCCGGCAACCTCGAGAACCTCAAGGACCTCGACGACGATCCACGGTTCCGCTTCGTGCACGGCGACATCTGCGACCGTGACGCGGTGGGCGCGGCGCTCCCCGGCCACGACGCGGTCGTGCACTTCGCGGCCGAGAGCCACGTCGACCGGTCGCTGCTCGATCCCGACGTTTTCGTGCGCACCAACTGCAGCGGCACCAACGTCATGTGCGACATCGCCACCCGGGTGGGCGTCGAGCGGTTCCTCCACATCTCCACCGACGAGGTCTACGGCTCCATCGAGGAGGGCTCCTTCACCGAGACCGACCCGCTCCAGCCCCGCTCGCCGTACTCGGCGGCCAAGGCCGGCAGCGACCTCATCGCCTTGGCCTACCACGAGACCTACGAGCTGCCCGTGGTGATCACCCGCAGCTCCAACCAGTTCGGGCCCTACCAGTTCCCCGAGAAGCTCATCCCGTTCTTCGTGACCACCCTCCTCGAGGGCGGCCAGGTGCCGCTCTACGGCGACGGCCTGAACGTGCGCGACTGGCTCTTCGTGGAGGACAACTGTCGGGGCGTCGACCTGGTGCTGCGCGAGGGCACGGTCGGTGAGATCTACAACGTCGGCGCCGGCAACGAGCGGACGAACCGGGAGATCACCGACACCATCCTCGCCGCCCTCGGCAAGGACGAGTCCTCCGTCCGCTACGTCGAGGACCGCCTGGGGCACGACCGGCGCTACTCCATCGCCACCGAGAAGTCGCGGGCGCTCGGCTGGTCGCCGGAGCGCACCTTCGAGCAGGCCATCGACGAGACGATCCGCTGGTACGTCGACCACGAGTGGTGGTGGCAGCCGCTGCGGGCGCGGGTGAAGAACCGCTGATGCGCCTCCTCGTCACCGGCGCCAAGGGCCAGCTCGGCACCGAGCTCATGGCCCGCCTGGAGCCCTCGCACCACGAGGTGTTGGGCGTCGATCTCGACCACGGAGCGAACACGGTCGACCTGTCCGACCGCGACCAGGTGCTCGGCCTGATCACCGGGTGGGAGCCCGACGCGATCCTGCACGGGGCCGCGTTCACCGCCGTCGACCGCTGCGAGAGCGAGCCCGAGACGGCCTTCCGCGTGAACTCGTTGGCCACCCGCTTCGTCGCCGACGGCGCCCGACGGGTGGGTGCCCACGTCGTCTACGTGTCCACCGACTACGTGTTCGACGGAACCAAGTCGGCGCCCTACGTCGAGTGGGACGAACCCGCCCCGCGCTCGGTGTACGGGCGGTCGAAGCTGGGGGGCGAGCGCGAGCTCGATCCGGCGTGGACCGTCGCTCGCACCTCCTGGGTCTGCGGCGAGCACGGCGCCAACATGGTCAAGACCGTGTTGCGGGTGGCCGCCGAGCGCGAGACGCTCAGCTTCGTCGACGACCAGGTCGGCCACCCCACCTTCGCCGGCGACCTGGCGGCCAAGCTCATCGAGCTGGCCGTGCACCGGGCACCCGGCGTGCACCACGTCACCAACGGGGGCGCGGTCAGCTGGTACGGGTTCGTGCGGGAGATCATGGCCGCCGCCGGCCACGACCCCGACCGGGTGCAGCCGATCTCCACGGCCGACTTCGAGGCGGCCCGCCCGGCCGACGCCCCGCCCATGGCACCGCGGCCGGCCAACTCGGTGCTCGACAACTTCGCCCTGCGGCACTCGGGGTTCGGAGAGCTCCGGGACTTCCGCGAGCCCCTGGGCGAGGTGGTCAGTCGGCTCCTGGCCCGCTGAGGTCGGTGCGCACCGGCTCGAGCACGTGCTCGCGGCCGTAGCGGTCGACCAGGTCGCGCAGGCGACGATCGAGGGTCGCCACCTTGATCGACAGGTGGGCGGTGAGGAGCAGGAGCACCACGATCGCGCCGAGGAACAGCAGTGTGGGCGGGTAGCCGACGCCCAGGAACCGGGCGACCGGGTCGAGCGCGGCGTCACCGCCGGCGCCGAGCACCACCACGATCACGGCGAGGGTGATCCACACCGTGGAGAACCCCAGCGTGAGGCGCTGGCGGCGCAGGAGTCGGAGGATGGCGGTGCTCGAGGCGAGGGCCACGAGCACCGAGACGAGCCGGATCAGGAGTCCCACGGCGACCTTCGGGCCGGCCAGAGGCGGAGCAGCACCACCGAGCAGAGCATGCGCAGCGTCTTGCCGCCGGCCCGGAAGGGGTTGGCGGTGGGCTCGCCCCAGGCGCGCTGGTGCATGGTGACGGGCACCTCCACGATCTGCAGGCCCGCCCGGGCCCCGATCACCAGCGCCTCGACGCTCTCCATGTACTCGTGGGGGTAGTCGACGGCGAACAGTTCGATCGCCCGAGGCCCGAACGCCCGGAAGCCCGAGCTGACGTCGCTGAGCTGCACGCCGCTGATGCGGGTGATGACGCGGGCCAGGATGCGCATGACCAGCCGGCGGATGCCGCTGACCTCGTACTCCTGGCTGCTCTCGGCGAAGCGGCTCCCGATGGCCAGATCGGCGCCTTCGGCCAGGGGGGCGAGCAGGTCGGCGACGTGGTCCGGCGAGTGCTGCCCGTCGGCATCGCACTGGAACGCCATGGGGTAGCCCCGGTCCTTGGCGTAGCGGAACCCGGCTTGGAGGGCCCCGCCGATGCCGAGGTTGGTGGGCAGCCGGATGACGGTGGCTCCCGCCCCGTGGGCGAGCGCCGCGGTGTCGTCGGCCGATCCGTCGTCGACGACCAGCACGTCGACGTCGTGGTCGAGGAGCCGACGCACGATGTCGGCCACCCCGCCCGACTCGTTGAAGGCGGGCACGATGGCCAGCGCCCGGCGCGGCGGTGCCCCTCGGAGCCGGGCGTCCCGGTCGTCCGGTGCGTCGACGGTCGCGTCGGGCTGGCTAGTCTCCGCGTGCGGCGCACCCCCCGGCGTGGGCGCCGGGGTGGGTGTCCGCAGGTCGGCGCCTGCCGCCCGGACGTCGGTCGCGACGATTTCCGCCATGGAGCCCCACAGTATGCGAATCGCGTTCGCCACCGAGTTCCTGCCGTCGTCGGAGGCGGGCGAGATCACCGGCGGCGTCGAGGCGTACGCCCACTACGTGGGGACCCGCCTCGGTGACCGCCACGATCTGACGATGGTCGCCCGACGTACCGAGGGAGCCAGCTTCGACACGGCCCGGATGGGCAGCCTGGCCCGCCGGGTGGCCTTCGCGGCCCGCTCCGTCCTCGACGTCTGGCGGGCCCACCCCGACGTCTTGGTGGGGACCAACTACGTGACCCACCCCGTCGTGTGGCTGGCCGGTCGGCTGCGTCGGGCCCGCGTCGTGTTCTGGTACCCCGACGTGCTGATCGGGTCGTGGCGGTCCGGGGCCTTCGGTGCCACCGGCTGGGTCTTCGAGCTGTTGGAGCGGGCGGTCCTCGCGCTCCGCGCCGACCGCTACGTGGCGATCTCGCGCACCACCGCAGCGAAGCTCGTGGCCCAGGGGATCCCCGAGGACCGCATCGTGGTGATCCCGTGCGGGTACGAGGCGGCCGAGGTCGAGGCGGCCGCGGCGGGGGCGGTCCCGCACCCGGGTCGGATCGTGGTGGTGGGTCGTCTGGTGCCCTACAAGCGGGTGGACCTGGTCATCGAGGCGGTGGCCCGACTGGTGGCCGACGGCCACGACGTGTCGCTGCTCGTGGTGGGGCAGGGAGGCGAGGCGGCGGCGTTGGCGGCCGCGGCGCGTGCCGCGGGCATCGCCGACCGGGTGGAGCTGACCGGCCACGTGCGTCGCCACGCGGACGTGCTGCGCATGGTGGCCGACAGCGCGGTGTTCGTCTCGGCGTCGGAGATCGAAGGCTTCGGCATCGTGGTCGCCGAGGCGATGGGGCTCGGCGTGCCGGCCGTGGTCTCCGACATCGAGGTGTTCCGAGAGGTGACCGGCGACGGCGAGGGCGCGACCCTGTTCCGGACCGGCGACGCCGAGGACCTCGCCGCGGGCATCGCCCGCGTCCTCACGGACCCGGTCGTGCGGGCCGACCAGGTGGACCGGGCCCGCGGGGTGGCGGCCCGCTACCGGTGGGACGTCATCGCCGAGCGCACGGTGGAGGTGCTCGAGGAGCTCGTCGACCGCCGGTGAGGCGCCCTCAGCGGCGAGCCAGGTCCTGGGCGGCGTCGATGGCCTCGAGGGCCGAGCGGGCGAAGTCGACGGGCCGGGGGTAGCGCAGGTCGGGCACGAAGCCCGAGGCGAGGGCGGCGTCGATCGCCGCAGCGATCGCGCCGACGTCGTAGGGGTCGAACGGCTGCACGAGACCGCCGGTGACCTCGGGGAGCGACCCGCCGTTGCTGATCGCGACGGGGAGGCCCGCGGCGATCGCCTCGGCGGCGGGCAGGCCGAAGCCCTCCTCCAGCGAGGGCTGGACGAGCAGCCGGGCCGTCGCCAACAGGTGCTCGAGCCGGTCCTGGTCGACGACCCCCGGGAACTCCAGGCGGGTCCCGACGCGGTCCGCCACCGCAGCGAGGCGGGTCCGGGCGTCGCCGTCGACGCCCACGAGGGTCAGCACGCCGCCCTGCGACGAGAAGGCGGTCCGGGCCACGGCCTCCACCAGCCGGTCCAGGTTCTTGTGGGGAGCGTCGCGGCCCAGGAAGACCACGCGGTCCTCGGGCGGGGTGGTGGCCCGAAGCGCCCGCACGCGCGTCGCGCTGTCGTGGTCGATGGGCAGCGACAGGACGCGCACCCGCTCGGCCGGGAGCCCGAGGTCGGTGAGCAACGAGCGTCGGGAGAACTCCGAATCGGTGACCACCATGGTCGAACGACGGGCCATCCACGTGAAGTGGGCGCGGCTCAGCACCTCGAGCGCCCGGGAGCCCGCGTGGCGGAACGGGATCGTGTCGTGGATGGTGGTCACCTCCACCGGTGCCAGGCGCCAGGCGGGGCGCAGCTGGTGGGGGAAGTAGGCGACGTCGACACCCAGCCGGCGGGGGCCGGGGAACTCGCGCTGGCTGTACCAGGCCTTGGCGTGGTGGTGGCTCTCGACCAGCTCGGCCCCCGGCCACAGGAGCTCGCCGACCGCCTGTGGGCCCCACACCAGGTAGGTGTCGTCCGAGCGGAGCTCGCCCAGGCCGCGCAGCAGGTGCTCGGCCACCCGGCCGGGTCCGCCGATGCCCACCCAGCGCCCGTCGATCAGGATCCGTCGATGTCGTGAACGGGGCACCCGGCGGCTCCTCGGGACACCGGGCCTCGCCCGATCGTCGGTCTCGCGGACGGTATCGTACGGTGCTCGTCGTCAGCGGCCGTCCGTGGGGTGCGCCGCCGCCGGCGGTCGAGGAGCAGACCCGGTGGACGACGACACGGCGACGGCGCCGACCCCCGACGACACCGCCGCCCCGGGTCGGACCGGGCCCTCCACCCTCCGCAACACGCTCGTCGCCGGGGCCATGTTCGTCGGTCGGGCGCTGTTCGCGTTCGTCACCGTCGCGCTGGTGGCCAAGTACCTCGGGCCCGACGGTCGCGGCCGGGTGGTCTTCGTCAGCAACCTGATCGGGCTGGTGGCGCTGGCCGCGGCGTCGGGCACGGCGACGGGGATCAACCGGTTGCGGGCCGCCGAGGGCGTGGACTCCCACTCTCTGGTGCTCGCCTCGGGGGTCCTGGCTGCGGTCGTCGGCGCGCTCGCGGCCGTCCTGGTGGTGGGCGTCGCACTCCTGGGCGACGCTCCGCTCATCGCGGAGGGCATCCCGGGCGTGCTCTTCGGCCTGCTGGTCGTGGCGCTGGTCGCGCTGACGGCGTTCTCCAGCCTGAGCCAGGTGGCTGCCCTGGACAACCGGCTGGGCGCCGTCACCGTCACCGCGCTCGTCGGAGCGCTCGTCTACGCGGCGTGGACGGGGATCTCGGCCGCCCTCGGGACGATCAGCGTCGCCGACAACCTGACCGCCTGGGCCGTGTCGTCGATCCTGCCCACCGGGATGCTGGCCGTCGTCCTGTGGCGGGGCGCCCCGCCCGGTCGTCCGTCGGTGCGCCCCGTGCTGAGGCGCCTCGCCCGGATCTCGGTCCAGGCCAACCTGGCCAGCCTGGCCGTGCTCGCCATCTGGCGGATCGACGTGCTCATCGTCGAGCTCCGCCGGGGCTACACGGAGCTGGGTCGCTACTCGGTCGCGGTGGCGCTGGCCGAGATCGTCGTGGTGACGGCCATGGCACTCCGTTCGGCGATCCTGCCCCACCACGGACACGACGACAGCACCCTGGCCGAGATCATCGCCCGGACGACCCGGATCGCCGTGGTGTTCACGGTCGTCGTGGCGAGCGCCGTGGGTGCGGTGGGGCCGTTGCTCATCCCGCTGCTCTTCGGCCAGGACTACGCCGGCGCCTACCCGGCGCTGGCGCTGCTCCTCCCGGGCGCCGTGCTGCTCGTGCTGCACTTCCCGCTGTTCGACTTCGTGGCCGCTCGTTCGGGGGTCCGCGGCCTCACGGTCGTGGCGACCACGGCCCTGGCGTTCAACGTCGCCGCCAACTGGTGGGCGCTCGGGCGCTGGTCCTACGTCGCCGCCTCGGTCGTCTCGTCGGTCACGTACGGGATCGTGTTCGTCGGGTGCGTGTGGCTGTTCACGGACCGCACGGGCCTCGGCGTGCGTGAGACCGTGCTGCTGCAGCGCGCCGACCTCGCGCCGCTCGTCGAGGTCCTCCGACGGCGCCCGCTACTTGCGGAGCGCGACGAGCACGTTGCCGGCCGGGAAGGCCCGTGAGGCGGCCGTCATCTCGTAGAGGTCCTGGGTGACCGGCGAGAGGTTCACGAGCGGTTCGAGGACCCAGTCCCAGAGCAGGAAGCGGCCCTGGCCCAACTTGGCGTGGAACTGGATGATCGCCGCCTCCACCGCGGCGAAGCTCACCGTGGAGTAGTAGGTCCGATCGACCTCCCGTCCGCCCGGCACGAAGAAGTCGAAGGTCCGGATCGAGAACCCCCGTCGGTGGGTGGGGTCGACGAAGAGGTCGCGGGACGTGAAGTGGACCGTGGAGATGAGCAGCAGCGCACCGGGGCGCATGACGCGGTGCAGCTCGGTCAAGACCCCCACGGTGTCGTCGAGGTGCTCGACCACGTCCTTGGCCAGGACGACGTCGAAGGACTCGTCCCGGAACGGGAGCCCGCCCCCGATCGAGGCCGAGACGTCGACACCTGGGAGCGTCGCGAGGTCGAGGTTCACGAAGCCGGGGCGAACGTCCCAACCGCACCCGACGTTGAGGCCGGGACCTGCCGTGGGGTCGACGAAGCGCTCGATCAGCGTCTCGAAGGTCGACAGGCGCGACCGGGCGGGTCGATCGGGGGTTCGGGACACCGCTTCTCCTGGGGACGGGGGGCCGTCGCGACGATGGCGGCGGGATCGTAGCCGTCCCACGCCGGTCGCGGACCGTGCCTAGGATCGCCGGGTGGCCATGGCCGATCTCGACGAGACCCGGCCGTCGGGTGGACCCGTTGCCGATGACGTGCTCCCGGCGAGCCGCTCCCGTCGGCGACCGACGGCGATCACCGTGCCCTCGCCGGACTGGCCGTGGTCTCGGTGGTTCCTGGCCGTCGCGATCCCCTTCGGCCTGTTCTTCGTCTTCGCCGTGCCGCCCACCCAGGGCATCGACGAGTCGGCCCACTTCCTGCGGGCGTGGCTGGTGAGCCAGGGAGATCTGGTCGCCCGGACCCAGGTGGACCCCGCATCGGGCACCGTCCACGCCGGCGGGCAGATCGACCAGTGCGTGATGGACTACGTCTACGGCTTCCAGGCCCGCGCCGCCCAGCCCGACGACTTCGAGGTCGCCGACTTCTGGTTCGACACCCCCGACTGCGAGCCACGCGACCGCGGTTGGGAGATCGCGGATGCCGCCTCGAACTACGCCCCCGTGGCCTACCTCCCGCAGGTCGTGGCGATCGGTTCGACGCGAGCGGTGGGGCTCCCGCTCCCCATCTCCTTCTTCGCCGGTCGCCTGGCCGGCCTGGCTGCCTACCTGGCGCTCGTCTGGTGGGCGCTCCGCCTGGCCCCCGGGGGGCGGGCCGTGATGTTCGTGGTGGGCCTGCTCCCGACGTCGATCATGAGCGCCGCCACCTACAACGCCGACGGACTGGCCATCGGGCTCGGGGTGCTGGCGGTCGCCCTCACCGGCTCGCTGGCCCTCGCCGAGCGGGTGGACCGGTGGCGCTTGGCCGCGCTGGCCGCCACCCTGGTGGCGGTCGGCCTGATCAAGCAGCCCTACCTGGTGCTGGCCGGGCTGCCGCTGGCCATCCCCGATGCGGCCTTCGGGAGCCGGGCACGGGCCTGGGTCACCAAGGGCGCCGTGGGCGCCGTGGTGGTGGCGGCATCGCTGGGCTGGTTCGTGCTGGGTTCGCCGGAGGTCTCCCCGGCGGTGTTCCGGGCCGACGTGGACCACGGGCGCCAGCTGTCGTACGTCCTGCACCACCCGCTGGACTTCGTGGCCACGGTGGCCCGCACCGTTGCGGCGGCCGGCCCGCAGTCCTACACGCTGCGCGGACTCGTCGGCTCGTTCGGCATGGGCCGCTACGTGGGTCGGTCCAACGACGTGGTGGCGCCGCTCATCGCCGTCGTGGCGGTCGCGGTGCTGCTCACGGCCGCGGCGGGGCGCGACCTCGGCGCCCCCCGCGCGTTGGCGACCCGCCGCCGGCTCACCGCCGTGGTCGTCCCCCTGGCGGTGGCGGTCGCCGGCTTCTTCGCGGTCTACGGCTCGATGTACCTCATCTGGGCCCCGGTGGGTGCCCCCTACGTCTCCGACGTCCAGGGTCGGTACTTCGTGCCGCTGCTCTGCGTCCCCACCCTCGCCCTGGTGCTCCGGCGCCACGAGGCGCAGCCCGATCGGTCGTCGCCGTGGATCGTGGCGGGTGTGGTCGCGGTGCTCGCCTTCGCGGTCGGCAAGTCGTTCCTGGTGTTCTACTGAGCAGATCCCGACCTGCCGCGGTCGCAGGCCCCGGAGGTCATCGGCATCATCGGCGGCGGGCGATGGCCTCGGCCGCCGCGGCCACCACACGCTCGGCCACGGCGTCGGGGTGGAACCGGGCCACCTGTCGCCGCGCCCGCTCGGAGCGGGCCGCTTCGGCGGCCAGCGCCGCAGGCTCGCCGGCCCGGCAGCGGAGCACCTGGTCGACCTCGTCGGCCAACGCGGCGGCCAACGCGACGGGGTCGCGCGGCGCCACCACGACCGCGGCGTCGCCGACGGTGTCGGGGAGCGCTCCGGCCGAGGTGACCACGGCGCGACAACCGCTGGCCAGCGCCTCGGCGGCCGGCACGCAGAAGCCCTCGTGGTGGGAGGGCGAGACGAACACGTCGGCGGCGCAGAGCAGCTCGAGCAGCTCCGCGTCGGTCGGGTCGGTCACGATCTCGACCGTGCCGACGAGGCCGTCGTCGCGCACACGGCCGCGCAGGGCCTCGAGGTAGTCGGCGTCGGAGTTGGCCGGGCTCCCGGCCAGGACGACGCGGACGGCATCGGTGAGGGCTGGGCCCGCTGCCGCCAACGCGTCGAGGAGGTCGTCGAGGCCCTTGGCGGCGGCGAAGCGTCCGACCACCACCAGGCGCACCGGGTCGCCCACCGTCGCCTCCGGTCGCGGCGGCGGGGGACCCCAGTCGGGCAGGGCGGGGGGCACGGTGAGGATCGACGCCGGGTCGACCTCGGCGAAGCGCACGAGCGCCTCGGAGTTGTGGGGGGAGTCCGACCAGACGACGTCCACCTCCGATGCCAGGCCCAACTGGATGAGCCCGGCCTCGGCGTTGCGTCGCGTCTCGCCCGCCAGCAGCTCGGGGGGCGTCACGTTGTGGAAGTGCAGCACCCGGACTGCCCCGGTGGGGTGGGGCAGCGTGAGGGCGTTGAACAGGTCGTACCAGATGCCGAAGTGGAAGATCACGAGGTCGGCGGCGAGGTAGGCGGGGTCCCGGAGCAGGACCCAGGCGTTGGGCACCGTTCGGGCCCGCACGCCGTCGCCGCTGCCGTCGTCGTGGTGGGCGACCAGCTCCACCTCCCACCCGGCGGCGGTCAGGGCCCGGTGCTGGTGGCACATGATGTTCGAGATGGCGTCGTGGCGGACGCGGATGCCACTGACGACGAGGGCCCGGGGGCGGCTCACGGTCGCCGTCCCCGTCCCGGCACGACGTGGAGGGCGGCGAACGCGGCACCACCGTCGCCCGTGACCCGACACGTCGTGGCGCCGGCCGGCAGCGTCACGTGGACGAAGCCCTGCTCGGCCCACTCGGACCCCACCGGTCGGCCGTCCACCTCGACCGCCGCGGTCGACCCGGCGACGGCGTGGAGCACCAGCGTGCAGCGACCGGCCGGCAACGGTCCCACGGCGACGGCCGCGTCGGGTCGGAGGAGCACACCGGTGGAGTGATCGGGGAGCCGGATCGGGGTGCCGTCGTGGTCGTCGACGAGCGGGTCGTCACGGCGCAGCGTCGAGGTGGAGCGGAGGTCGCGCTCGACGGCGTCGGCCATGGCCCCCACGGTGAAGCGGGCCTCGTAGCGCCGGCGGGCGGCGGCCGCCATCGCGGCTCGACGAGGTGGGTCGTCCAGCAGCGCCACGACGGCCGCGGCGAGCTCGTCGGGATCCGGCTCCACCAGCTCGGCGACGGCTCCGGCGTCGGAGCCGTCGGCCAGCACCTCGGCCGCGGCGCCCCGGCGCAGTGCCACGACCGGCACACCGGCCCGCATGGCCTCGACGTAGATCAGGCCGAAGGACTCGAAGCGAGACGGCGCGACCAGGACGGTGGCGTCGCGGTAGGCGTCGGCGACGGCGTCGTCGTCGACCTCGCCGAGGAAGCGCACCCGCTCGAGCCACGGCGCCGCCGCGTGGCGGGCCTCGAACGCCTCGCGGTAGGTGCTCCCGGACCCGTCGGGCAGGTCGTCGCGGCCGACGAGGACCAGTTCGACGCTCGGGTGGGCGCCGAGGATGGTCGGCGCCGCCTCGAGGAGCAGGTCCACCCCCTTCCGCCGTTCGAATCGACCCACGAAGAGGACCCGCGGTGGGCCCGGCGCCGGCGCAACTCGGGACCCGTCGAGGTCAGGAGCCCCGAGGTGGGAGGTGAACAGGCCCCGGTCGTCGATCTCCACGTCGCTGGCCGCCTCGATCGCATCGACGATCGCGGAGCTGATCGCGTGCAGCCCGTGGGCGGTCGCCAGCTGGCGACGCTCCAGGCGGTGGAGCGGATCGCCGAGGCTCGCCATGAACGCCGCGTCGTCTCGCCAGGCGGGTCGATCGGCCAACGAGATGCCCATCGTGGTCATGAGGGAGGTGAGGGTGAGGGTGGCCGTGGCGGGCGCGAGCGCCAGCCCCTCGGCGTCCCAGATCGGCGCGTAGACGACGTCGACGGGGGCCTCGCCCTGGATCCGCAGGACCTCGTCGGCCACCGCCGCGGCGCGGGCCCACACCGGGGCCGGGACGCCGTCGAGGTGCGGTGGGACCTCCCGGGCGGAGGTGGAGGGGATCCGGTGGACCCAGACATCGCCCTCCAGGTCGACGGTCGGATGGCCGTCGGTACGGGTGATGATGCGCACGTCGTGGCCCCGCCGTCCGAGCTCACGGCCCAGGTCGAGCACGTAGCGGCCGATGCCTCCGGGGACCTCGGGGGGGAGCGTCTGGGTGACCAGGCAGAGCCGGAGCCGCCGCCCGTCCGGGCGGACGGTGGGGAAGGGGAGGAACGGACCGCCGTGCACGGCCTCGGCGGCGGGGTCGTAGCAGACGGCGCGGCCCCGTCGACCGGCGGCCATCCCCGGCTCCCAGGCCGCGTCGATGCGCTCGAGGGCGACGTCGAGCTGCGCCTGGGTGATGGTGCCGGTGGCCGCGTGGTAGCGGAGGTCGTCGGAGCGGGACCGGCTGAACCGGGCGACGCCCTCGAACAGCTCGGCGTCGCTCAGGTGGTCGCGGCCGTTCACGAAGGCGAAGTAGATGGCGTTCTTGACGATCGGGTAGTTGTCGAGGACGACCCGCGTGGTCGCCCGCACCGAGCTGGGCAGGAACTTGTGCAGCACCGGGGCGCCCGGCAGCTGGCGCACGATCCAGCCGGCGTCGATCAACCGGACGCACACGTCGGTCTCGTCGAGGTAGTACTCGAACTCCTCGTCGAAGCCGCCGATGCCGACCAGGGCGTCACGACGGAAGCTCGAGTTGCAGCCGAGCAGGCTCGGGTACCAGCGGGCGCCGGGGAACGACAGGTCGTCGAAGGGTCGGGTGTCGGAGTACTCCGCCGCGCCGTGGCGGTCGCAGCGGATGAACCGGGTCTGGAAGCCATGGCCGGTGTGGTCGTGCACCACCCCGCCCACCGCCGCGACCTCCCACGAGGTGTAGCCGGCCACCAGCTCCTCGAGCCAGAACGGCTCGGGCACCCCGTCGTCGTCGATGAACGCGACGATGTCGCCGGCGGCCGCCGCGATGCCGATGTTCCGTGACATCGACAGGTTCCGCTCCGCGCACCGCCGGACCTTGACCACGTCCGCGTGTCGGGCCAGCACGGCTTCGGTGTGGTCGCGGCACGGCCCGGCCACCACCACCACCTCGAAGGCGGGGTGGGTCTGGTGCCGGAGCGCGGCGATCAGGTCGTCCAGCGCGTCGGCGCGGTCCAGCGTGTTGACCACGACCGAGACGGTGGGTGCCACGGCGTCGGTCACTCCGGTCGGCGGGCGGCCAGCTGCATCTCGAGGCACTTGCCGTTGCGGCGACCGGAGGCCTCGATGACGATCTCCTCGAAGCCGGCCGCGACGAGCAGCTCGGTCAGCGTGGCCGGCGAGTACCAGGCGAAGTGGAAGTCGCCCTCGTACTCCTGCCCGCCGTAGGTGACCTCGCGCAGCGTGTCGAAGTCGATCTCGCCGGTCGCGTAGGCGTCCAACATGGCCGCCGCGTCGGGGAGGACGGCGCGGAAGGTGCCACCCGGGCGGAGCAGGCCGAACCAGTAGGGCAGGAGCCGACGGGCCAGCTCCGGCTGGGGGAAGTGCTCGATCACGTGGGAGCTGAAGAGCTCGTCGACCTCGCCCGGGCCGAAGGGTAGGTCGTCGACGGCGGCGACGACCTGGACGCCGGGGAGGTGACGTTGGTCGACGTTGAGGTAGTCCTCGAGGCAGACGTGGCCGCAGCCGAGGTTCAGGCGCACCGCGCCGTCGCGTCGAGCAGCCTCGACCGCCTCGGCATCGACGATCTCGGCGGTCGCCCGAACGGGCGCCGTCGCGCCCGGGGTGGGGGCGTTCCCGGTGGTGTAGCGCAGTTCGTAGAGCAGCTCGGCCCGGGCCGACTCGAGCCGCTCCCAGAGCTCGGCCACCTGCCGCTTGAGGTCCGACACGTCCTCGGTGCGCCAGCCCAGCTGGTGCTCCACGTCGGCCAACCGACGGGCGAATGCCCGCTGTTGGCCGTGGGCCGACCCGATGGTCTCCAGGAGGAGCGGCATCACCCGTTCGACCTCGTCGACCACCTCCCCGATCCGTGCCCGGCGAGCGGGCTCGGCCCACGCCTGGAGCTCCTGGAGCGCCGCGGTGATGTCGTGCAGTGCCCGGTCGTGGTGCTCCAGCTTGGCGGTGGTGGCCGCGTCGGGGCCGGGCCGGAGGATCCGGCGGGCCGCGCCCCCGAGCCGGCTTCGCAGGGTCATGGGTCGCTCCTGGTCTGTTCGTCGTGCGGCGGGCGGCCGCGATCGGCGAGGAAGGCGGCGAGCGCCCGGTGCACCCGATCGTTGAAGTCGCCGTAGCTCGCCTCGCTCCGCTCACGCCACGGTTCTGCCTCGACCAGCACGACATCGGGATCGGCGGCCGCGGCGGCCCGCTGGCGGCGCTCGGTCTCGGCCACCGTGCGGACCGGTCGCGCCGGCTGGCCGAACGCCACGCAACCGTCGGGCAGGTCGCGGCTGACCAGCGAGCAGGCGCCGACCAGGGCGTCCCGCCCGATCCGGACGCCGCACATGATCGTGGTGTTGGCACCGACGTAGGTGTTGGCGCCGATCTCCACGGTGCCGAACTTCAGCGGGAAGCCGGTGACGTTGTTGAGCGAGGAGTCGTGCAGGAGCACGGTCGTGCCGTGGGCGAGCACGACGCCGTCGCCGATGGTGAGCAGCTCGGCGAAGTCCTTCTCGATGTAGACCGACGGCCCGAAGTAGACGGAGGTCCCGATCGTCGCGCCGAGCGATCGGAGCTCCACGATGCGCGGGTCGTCCTCCATCAGCGCCCTCCGGATCCCTCGGCGCCGAGCGTGTCCGGGGGGCGCAGCACCCAGGTGCCCGGGATCTCCACCAGGCCGTCGCCCGAGCGGACGTCGCCGCGCCGCACGATGAGGCGGGTCTGGCGGTCGCGTCGGTCGAACATGTGCTGGATGTGCTTGTCGGCGACGGCGGCGGAGACCTCGTAGTTGCCGGCGATGAGCGGCGTCTCGTCGATGACGAAGACCGCCTCGCCGATCCCCGGGCGGATCGGCCCGCTGGGGACGCCCGCGATCTGCGTGTGGGTGCCGCAGACGTGGGCGCCGTTCTCGGCGTGGATGCTGTAGCCGAAGGCGATGTCGTCGAGCGCGGTGTCGGCCCGGTAGCGGATCGCCACCTGCATCGGTCGACCGTGCTCGATGGTGGTCGTCGCCGCGCCCGACCCGTCCCGGATCTCGACGTCGAGGATCTCGAGCTCGCCGCGGTCGTGGCGATTCGTCGGCGTGCCCCGTTCGCCGCTGCGTTGGGCGGCGCGATCCTCGGCCTCCTGGTCGTTCACCGACTTCAGGTAGGCGGCCGCCACCTCGATGGCGGGGCCGTCCATCTGCAGCACGCCGTGGTCCAACCAGGCCGCCCCGTCGCACATGGTCTCGACCGTGCCCATGCCGTGGGTCACGACGACGATGGTCACCCCCTGGCGGCGGAGGCCGTAGAGGTGGTCGAAGCACTTCCGCTGGAACTGCTCGTCACCGACGGCGATGACCTCGTCGATGATCAGGATCTCGGGCTGCACGTGGACGGCGACGGAGAAGCCCAGCCGCACGTACATGCCGCTCGAGTACACCTTCACCGGGGAGTCGATGAACTGCTCGACGCCGGCGAACTCGACGATCTCGTCGAAGCGCTCGTCGATCTGCTTCTTGGTCATGCCGAGGATCGTGGCGTTCAGGTACACGTTCTCCCGGCCCGAGAGGTCGGGGTGGAACCCGGCCCCGAGCTCGAGGAGCGTGGAGATCCGGCCCGAGGCCCGGACGTGGCCGCTGTCGGGACGGTAGATGCCGGCGATGCAGCGCAGCAGCGTGGACTTGCCCGACCCGTTGTGCCCGACGAGGGCGTACATCGACCCGGCCGGGATGTCGATCGAGACGTCGTCGAGCGCCCAGAAGTGGGTCTGGGTCCGATCGCGGTTGCGGCGGGTGAAGAACTCCTTCACCGATCCGGCCCGGTCCGCCTGCAGGCGGAACTGCTTGGAGACGCCTCGGACCTCGATGGAGCCGCTCATCAGATCTCCTCGATGAACCGGGGTGCCTTGGAGGAGAACACCGCCCAGCCCACGGTCGTGGTGACGGCGCAGGCCAGCACCATGGCCACCCAGTTGTCGAGCGTCGGTGGTTCGAGCAGGTACACCGCGTGGCGCATGGCCCCGACGAAGTGGGTCATGGGGTTGAGGTTCAGGAGGTCGAGCGCCCACTGGTGCTCGGCGACGATGGCCTCCGAGTAGACGATCGGCGTGGCGTAGAAGAGCACCTGGATGCCCAGCGCCACGAGGTAGGCCACGTCGCGATAGCGGACGTTGAGGAGGCTGACCAGCAGGCCGATGCCGAACGAGAACAGGGTGAGCAGCAGCAGCACGGGGACGAGCAGGAGCGTCGTCCAGCCGATGTTGCCGATCGCCACCATGAACCCCACCAGGATGAGCGCCTCGACCGCCGTCTGGGTGAGCACGGTGAGGGACCCCGCCACCACCGGCACCTCCGGGGGGAAGTAGGTCCGGGTGAGCAGTCCGCCGGCGGCCAGGAACGACTGCATGGCGATGTTGATCCCGCTGGAGAAGGCGTTCCAGGCCACCAACGCGGTGAAGAGGTACAGCGCGAAGAGCTTGCTGTGGCCGTTGCCCGCCACCGGAGCCTCGACCCCCAGGAAGACCCCGAACACGACGGTGTAGATGCCGAGCGTCGTGGCGGGGTTGATGAGCGACCAGAGCCAGCCCAGGAGGCTCTTCTTGTACCGGGACCGGAGGTCTCGCAGGGCGAGGTTGTTGATGAGTGTCCGGTACTCCCAGACCTTGGCGGGTGCTGTCATCGTGGTGGCGGCGTCGGTTTCGACCGGAGGGCACGCTAGCAGTCACCGGCGCGGACCCCTGGGCCCGCGACCGACTCAGGGTCGACCGCGTCGCGCGGTGCTCGGCCGGTCGCCGTCGGGATCGAGCTGGGTGAGGCGCGCCGCGATCTCGGCGCCCACCCGCTTGGCGGTGAAGGGGCGCAGCGCCCGGGGTCCGGCCTCGGCCAGCGACTCGCGCAGCGACGCGTCGTCGCGCACGCGGCGCAGGAGCCGGGCCGCGTGGTCGAGGTCCGGATCGGCCCAGTGGCCGGTCGCCGGATAGAAGGACCCGGGGCCGATCTCGACCTCGTGGGCGTCGACGAGGAGGGCGGCGCCTTCCGGCATGAAGTCGAGGTTGCCCGAGTACCCGGTGGCCACCACCGGTGTTCCGGCGGCCATGGCCTCGGCCATGGTGAGGCCGAGTCCCTCGGAGCGGTGCAGCGAGACGTAGCAGTCGACCTCGGCCACCAGGGCCAGGCGCTCGTCGGCGCCGAGGTAGCGGTCCCACAGCTCCACGTCGGGCCGATCGGCGAACGCGGCGCGCAGCTCCTCGGCCTCGGCGAGGTGGCGGTCGGCGTTGATGGACTTGAGGATCAGTCGGCAGCCGTCGTCGGGTCCGAACGCGGCGCGGTACGCGGCCACCAGCCCGAGGGGGTTCTTGCGCTCGGCGATCGAGAAGAAGTCGAACGTGAAGAGGAAGGTGAACCGGTCGTCGAGGCCCAGCGCGGCGCGGCGACCCGGGTGGGTGGGAGCCGGGTGGAACTCCAGGGGGACCGGGACCAGCCGGACCGGTTTGGCGGTGTGGGCGGCGAACACGTCGACCAGGTACCGGGTGGCGCCCCAGATCTCGTCGACGAGGTCGATCGCCGCCAGCTGACGATCGCTGAGCACGTCGGTCTCCCAGTACCAGAGCCCGATGTTGTAGCGGCCGGCCAGCACCGACTCGCCGACGTCCTCGACGAAGAACGCGAGCTGGTCGGGGGCGATGAGGATGAGGTTGAACCGGTACGGGGCGGCGGCGTCCTGGGTGCGCGATCGGTCCCGGCGCCGACTGTGCGTCCGGTCGTAGACCACCCGGGTCCAGGGGACGCCGGCGGCGTCGAGCGCGGCGCCCACCCGGCGCACGGCGACGCCGAGGCCGAGGTCGGAGTCGTGGTAGCCGACCAGGTTCACGCCGAAGGGGAGCGCGTTGCCGTCGGCGGTCGGCCCGGCTCCCGCCGAGCCGACCGCGGGGAGCCCCGGCAGCAGCGCCGTCGTGATGAGCCCTTCGGCCGGGCCGTGGACCCACAGCCACCGCAGGAAGGCGTCGCGGTCGCGCCAGCGGACGCGGGGGAAGGTGGCGGCCAGGTCGGGACGATCGGACCAGATGAGGTCGGCCATGCGGCTGACCCCCGTGACGTCGGGCTCGCCGGGGGCCCGGAGCCAGCTGAAGAAGTCGCCGGCCCGCGACGGGTCGAGCGGGTTCGGGGCGACGGTGCCGTCGTCGGCGGCCTCGGCCAGCCGTCGGCGGAACGCGGCGCGAAGGGCCGCGCCGACGGGCACGCCGATCGGCGCGTGCGCCTCGGTGGGAGGGTCGTCGCCGGGCTCGGCGGCGAGGTCGGCCGCCTGGTCGAGGCACAGGCGCCCGAGCGCCGGGTTCTCGCTGGTCAGCACGGTCGGCTCGGCATCGGTCGAGGTGACGTACCACCAGGGCCGCTCGGGATCGAAGGCGGGGAACTGCGCCAGGCGGAGCGGGGTCCCGTCCACGGTGACGGTCCCGTCGTCCTGGGTCACCACGAGGTGCTGGACCGAGTGCGGCGAGAGTCGGACCGACGGGTCCGTGACCACGGTGATGCCGGGTCCGCCCTCGACGAAGTGGCGCCACGGGTCGGCGAAGACGGCGTCGGTCTCGTCGCCGAGGAGGCGGCGTCGTGCCGCCCGCTCCCACCAGCCGGTCACGGCCCTCGACGCCGGGCCGAGCACCGCCAGGTCGGGGATCCACCCCTCGGAGCCCACCTCGGCGTCGTCGTCGAAGCGGCGGGGGAACAGCCCCACCGCCCGGTCGCCGACGAGCTCGAGGAGGTCGTCGAGGGGTCCCGTCACCCGTGCGGTGGCCGCCAGGACCAGGGCCGGCTCGTCGCCGGCGAGGTCGGCCAGCGCGGGGACCAGGGCCCACCGGGCGAAGGCGGGGCCGCCGCCGAGCCAGGCATCGATGAAGCGGCCCCCGGCCACGGGCAACGTGGTCGCGGCGACCGTGTCGGCACCCGCCAGCGGGGCGACGGGCTCGAGCGGGTCGGTCACCACCACCGTGACCCGCAGGCCGCCATGGTGCGCCCGGAGCCGGCGCAGGGCGAGGGCGGTGGAGCGGGTGCGGGCCGACTCGGCGATCAGGATGACGTGCACGGAACCCCTCGAGGCGCCCCTGGCCAAGCGGCGGGGCCGGTGTGGCCACGGTAGAGTCCGATGCTAATGGCTCGTCCCCCGTCCGCTCGTGCCCTGGCTCGTCGCCTGCTCGGACGCCCGGTCGCTCCGGCCGTGCCTCCGGAGCGGGTGGCCCGCCTCGAGGTCCAGCTGGCGGAGCTGGCCGATCGCGTGGCGGGCGTCGAGGCCGCGCTCGAGCGGCTCCACGCCACGCTGGTGGGTGCCGATCCCGAGCTGACGCGACAGATCGTCGAGTCCATCCGGGCCGACGTCACCCGGTTGGCGGCGGACGTGAACGCCCAGCTGGCCGGCGCCGCGCCGCGGGCGGGCTGACGCGGACGGGCCGAGCGGCGCCGGACCCGCTCAGGGGTAGGCGTAGGGCTCGGGAAAGCTGTCCAGCCCACCCAGGTGGTTCGGGTTGTAGTAAGGGTCGCGGTGCAGCTCACGCTCCCACCGCGCCCGGATCCGCTCGAACTCGGTGTCGGTCACGGTGGGGTCGCGGCTGACGGACTCGAAGTGGTAGAGGCGGGCGTGGGGCGTGACCACGATCCGGTAGCCCTGGCTGCGGAGCTTGAGGCACAGGTCGACGTCGTTGTAGTTGTTGGCGAACTCGGCGCTGAACCCGCCCACCTGGTCGAAGGTGGTGGCCCTCGTCATGAGGCAGGCCGCGGTGACCCCGGCCACCTCCCGGTCCAGCCACAGCGCCAGCCGGTTCCGCTCGCTGCGGGGGTCCTGGCCGAACATGAGGTGGCCGGGCGCACCGTTGAGGTGGACGTGGCCACCGTGTTGGAGGCGACCGTCCTCGAAGAGCAGGTGGCAGCCGACCGCTCCCACGTCGGGCTCCCGCAGGAAGCCCGACATGGTCTCGATCCAGTCGGCGGTGATGACCTCCACGTCGTCGTTGAGGAAGACCAGGAGCTCGCCCGAGGCGTGCGCGGCGCCGAGGTTGCACTTGGCCGAGAAGTCGAAGGGGCGGGACCACTCGACCAGCCGCAGCGCATCGCCGGCGATCCGCCTCAGCTCGGCGAGGACGGGCGCGGGTGTGGCCGAGTCGTGCACCACCACGATCTCGAGGTGTTCGTAGGACGAGCGCTCGACCACGGAGCGGACGGCCTCGACCACCATCACCCGCTCCTGGCCCCAGGTGCGCCCCGTCCCGCCGCGGGTGGGGATCACGACCGACACGAGGGGACGTTCGTCGATGTGTCGGCGCACCCGGAAGTGCCCGCGCCGCTCCAGCTCGACGACGTCGCCCTCGATGCCGACGCGCTCGCAGTGGGCCGCGATGGCCCGAGCCGCCGCCTCGTAGGCGTAGGGCTTGACGCCGTCGCCGGCCAGCACCGACGTGGGTACGGTCCGCCAGTGGTAGAGCACCTCGGGCACGTGCACGATGCGTCGGGCCCGCTCGGTGACCCGGAGCATCAGGTCCCAGTCCTGGGACCCGTCGAAGCCCTCGCGGAAGCCGCCGACGGCCCGGAACAGCGACGCCCGGATCGAGGAGAGGTGGCACGTGTACATCTGGCCCCGGAACCGTTCTGGGGACCAGTCCGGCTTGTAGAAGGGCGCCACCCGCCGTCCGGCGGTGTCGATGACGTCCTCGTCGGTGTACACGTAGTCGACGTCGGGCACGTGGACGAACACGTCGGCCACGCGGCGGAGGGCGGCGGGGTGGAGGAGGTCGTCGTGGTCGAGGAGCGACACCACGTCGCCGGTGGCCAGGGCCGCACAGTCGTTCGAGGCGGCGACGATGCCGCCGTTGGTCGCCCGGCGCGCCACGAAGATCCGGGGGTCGAGGGTGGCCAGGCGCTGGAGCAGGGGCCAGACGTGGGGCGAGGGCGACGCGTCGTCCACCAGGCAGAGCTGCCAGCGCCCGTAGCCCTGGTCGAGCACCGAGCGGACGCAGTCCTCCAGGACGTCGGGATCGGTCTCGTAGACCGGCGTCAGGACCGAGATCAGCGGTTCCGGCTGCTCGGGGGAAGCGCCGCTCGACATCGCGGCGATGCTACCGGGTGGCCGCCGCGGCCGACGCGTCCCGTCCGACCTGCCGGACGATCGCAGCCACCTCGGCGGCGGTGGCGACCCACGGGGTCGGCCGGAAGGCGGCGGCCGCCGCCCGTCGTCGACGGTGGTGGTCGTGGTCGGTCGCATACCGGAGGATCAGCTGGCCGAGTTGGTCGGCCGCCTCGGCGTCGAAGTACTCGACGTGGTCCCCGCCCGCTTCGGGCAGCGCCCCGCCGCGGGAGCTGACGACCGGCGTCCCCCGGACCAGCGCCTCGACCACCGGGAGTCCGAACCCCTCGGTGATCGAGGCCACGATCACCGCCCGCGCCCCCCGGTACAGCCCGTCGAGCTCGGTGTCGGTGACCGAGGTCCGCCACTCCACCTGCGGTCCGGCCGTCTCGAGGCGGCGCAGCACCGCGTCGTTGTTCCAGCCCGCCCGCCCCACCACGACGAGGCGCAGGTCGGGGTGGTCCGGGTGGAGGCGGTCGAAGGCGTCGAGGACGACGGCGTGGTTCTTGCGGGGCTCGATCGTCCCGACCATGAGGAAGTAGGGGTCGGCCGACGTGGAGGTCGAGCACGCGTGGTCGTGCAGGTCCTCCCGGTGGGCCCCGAGCGTCACCACGGTGGCCCGCGGCTCGGCTCGCCCGGTCCGCCGTGCGTGGTCGACGAGCGCGGCCCGGGTGTTCTCGGAGATGCAGGCGAAGGTCGAGCCGGCGTCGAGGTGGGCGTCGACGTGGGCCGTGAACACGTCGACCAGCTGGGGGATGAACCACTCGGGGTGGGTGATGGGGATGAGGTCGTACTGCAGGGCGACGGTGTGGATGCCCCGGGTCCGCAGTCGCTCCAGCAGCTCCGAGCGTGGCGCGGTGGTCGGGTTCCAGGAGGCGTCGAGATCCAGGAGGACCGATCCGGGCTCGAGGTCGTCGAGGAGGAGGTGGCGGTGCGCGAGGGGCACCGCGGCCAGCTCGCGCCGGCGCCGGATCGCGTGGACCGCCGGCGCCGCGCCGCTGCGGTGCATGACCAGGGCGGCGACGCGGCGGACCCGCCCGGGCGCCGCGCCCGGGCCGGCCGGCTGCTGGGTGGCGGTCGGGGCCAGGAGCGACGCGTACTCGGCGGTGTCGAGGCGTCGGAAACGTCCGTGCACCTTCGACCAGCACACCGCCACCAGCTCGATGTCGTGGTCGGCGTCGGGCAGGTGCCGGACGAGCTCGCACACCACCCGTTGGATGCCCGCCCGCCAGCCTGAGCGCAGGGTCTCGGTGACGTCCACGTAGCAGAGCAGGGGTCCGCCGGGGCGACGCCGGGGCGGCCGCGGCGGGGTGTCGGGCATCAGACGGCTGATCGTGCGGTCGGTCGGTCGGGCCCCGACGCGGGCGCCACGGCGCCGGGTCCACAGGGCGCGGGGTGCCAGCGCGGCCACGCCCACTCCGACGCGGAGCCAGGCGAGGGTGATGCGGGCGTCCGGCCGCTGTCCACGCCGAACGCGGCCGAACACGTTGCGACGGAACGCCGGCCAGCTCAGGCGGCGGGCCACGGCCAGGGCTCGCAGGATCCGGCGGGGCGGCGCGTTGCGCAGCACCGTGAGCAGCCAGTTGCGGTAGTTGAGGAAGAAGAACCCGCGGGCCTCGGGTCCGGCCGAACCACCGTGGAGGTGGTGCACCACCGAGGAGGGAGTGCAGACCACCGACCAGCCGCGACGGCGCGACCGCCAGACGAGGTCGGTGTCCTCGTAGTACGCGAACAGCTTCGGGTCGAACAGACCGACGTCGCGCAGCATCTCGGTCCGGAGGAGGACCGCGCCGCCGCTGAAGCCCCACACCTCGTGGTCGGCCAGGTTCGGTCGGTCGACCTCGCCGAACCACCGCTCGATGCCCTCGGCCCACGGCGTGAGCTCGGTGCCCAGGCCGTTGAGCAGGACCGACCGTGGCCCGTCCGCCGCCACGGTGATCGAGTGGTCGCTCGAGGCGACCACCTCGCCGTCCACCGAGAGCCGGGCCTCCGGTCCGGGGTGCCAGCAGATCGTCACCGTCACGGGTCCGGCGGCGGCGACGGGCACGTCGAGGGTGGCTCGCCCGACCACCGTGTGCTCCACCACCAACGGGATGGTCGGGTGGGCTCGGGCGACGGCATCGTGGTACCCGCAACGGCGGGTCACGTCGACCCCGTCGACCTCGACGGCCGCGATGGTCGCCCGCCCGTTCACCGGGACCGACACGAACGGGGTCTCCAGCAGCATCTTCGGCGCGGCCGCCCCGGCGCGGGGTGTGCTGCGGAGGGCGTCCACCAGCGGCTCCAACCAGCCGGGATCGACGACGGCGTCGTTGTTGACCAGCGCCACGAACTCGGCGTCCCCGGTGTCACGGAGCGCCCGGTTGTTCCCCTCGGCGAAGCCGAGGTTCGACGGGTTGGCCACGAACCGGACACCGTCGAGGTCGGTGGTCAGCCTGGGGAGCGAGCCGTCGATCGAGGCGTTGTCCACCACCACGATCTCCATCCGGTCCGCGGGGTAGGTGGATCGCCGGAGGGACCGCACACAGCGGGCGGTCAGCCAGGCCGAGTTCCAGTTCAGCACCACGACGCGGACGAGCGGCGCCGGGGCAGCCTCCACGACGGCGGTCAGCGAACCAGGCGACGCGCTGCCCTCAGCGGTCGGACGAACGTGTTGCCCACGCGGTAGGTCACCGACCGCTCGACGTGGGCCAGCCGATCGATCTCCACCCGGAGCTGGTGGACCAGGGCCTCCAGCTCGGCGTTGCGGGCCCGCAACGTGCCCGCCTGGGCCACGGCACCGATCGCCGCGTCGCGTGCGCTCCACAGCGCGAGCCGCAGCTCGACCACCTCGTCGTGGGGGTCGGTGCCCGGCGCCTCGGCCGCGTCGGCGTCGGCGCCCTGGCTCGCGGCGGAGGTGTCGGGGGTCACGCCGCCAGCCTAGGCAATGATCGGGCCCGGGCGGTTCGTCCGAGCGCAGCGACGTGGAGCCCCCGGCCCACCGATAGCCTGAGCCCGTGTCGCTCCGCTTCGTGATCATCGGCGGTGGCCCCGCCGGAACCCAGGCCGCCACCGTCGCCGCCCGCCTGGGCGCGAGGGTGACGCTGATCGAGCGGGAGGTCGTCGGCGGCGCCGCCCACCTGTGGGACTGCGTGCCCTCCAAGGCCATGATCGCCACGGGCGCCGCCTTCGGGCAGTTCCACGACGCCGCGGCCATGGGCCTGTCCTCGGGCGGCGCGCAGCTCGACCTGGGCGCACTGCGGGGACGCATCGACGGCATCGTCGCCAAGCTGGAGGGCTCGGGACGCCGTCTCCTCGAGAGCCAGGGCGTGCGCATCGTCATGGGATCGGGCCGTCTGCTCGACGCCCACACCGTCGAGGCCACCACCGCCGAGGGCACCGAGACCTTCGAGGCCGACGCCATCCTGGTCTCCACCGGCAGCCGGCCCCGCATCCCCGACTTCGCCCGCCCCGACGGCGACCGGGTGCTCACCACCCGCGACGCGTATCCGCCCAAGGAGCTCCCGTCGCACCTGGTGGTCATCGGCTCCGGCGTGACCGGCGTGGAGTTCGTCCACATGTTCCAGTCGTTCGGCTCGAAGGTCACCCTCATCGTGAGCCGCCAGCAGGTCCTCCCCCAGAAGGACCCCGAGGTCGCGGCGGTGCTCGAGGAGGACTTCCTCGGCCGGGGCGTCCGCCTCTACAAGGGTGCCCGCGCCACCGCCATCGAACGCACCGAGGAGGGCGTCCGGGTGGTCTGCGACGACGGCCGGGTGGCCGAGGGCAGCCACGCCCTGCTGGCCATCGGGTCCCTGCCGAACTCCGAGGGCCTCGGCCTGGAGGCGGCCGGGGTGGAGACCGAGGGCGGCTACGTCCGCACCGTCGACCACCACCTGCGCACCAACGTGGGCCACATCTACGTGGCCGGCGACCTCTCCGGGAAGCTGCCGTTGTCGTCGGTGGCCTCCATGCAGGGGCGCAAGATCGCCGAGCACGTGATGGGCCTGCACGTGGTGGAGCACCGCCACCTCGACTACGACAAGGCCGCCTCGGCCATCTTCACCGACCCCGAGATCGCGGACGTGGGCCTGGCCGAGGCCGACGCCTTCGCCGAGGGTCGCAAGGTCCGGGTCACGAAGGTGCCGTTCGCGGCCACCGCCAAGGCGCTGATCAACAACGACTCGCGTGGCTTCGTGAAGCTGGTCTCGGACCCGGCCACGGGCGTGGTGCTGGGCGGCTCGATCGTCGGCCGCCACGCCGCCGAGCTCATCTCGGTGATCGCCGTGGCGGTGACCGCCCGGCTCCGGGTGAACGACCTGGCCGAGAGCCTGCTGGTCCACCCGGCGCTGGCCGAGGCGCTCATGGAGGCGGCCGAGTAGGCCATGGCGCCGTCGCCGCTCCCGTACCCGCCCACACCGCCCGCCGATCGCACCGCCCTCGCCCCGACCGGGCCGGGGTCGATGCCCCAGATCTGGTCCCGGGTGGCCGCCCGCGTGCTCGACGAGCTGGTCGTGGGCGTCCCGCTCGGCGTCGGACTCGCCATCTGGCTGGTGGTCACCCGCCCCGGGGAGGCGCTCGACCTCGACGCGGTGCCACGGCCCGCGGTGGTGATGCTCACCGTGGTGCCCCTGATCTACGAGTTCGTCGCCCTGCGACTGGCCGGCACGACGCTGGGCAAGTGGGCGCTGGGGCTGCGCGTGGTCGGCGTGGTCGACGGATCGCAGCCGCTCCCGTACCAGCTGGGGCTCCGGGTGGTCGTGGTGGCGATCGGCAGCATCGTCGGGCTGGCCCCCCTCCCCGACCTGGTGGGTCAGCTGGCCGCCCTGGTCACCCCGGTCATGCTGGTCTCCACCATCATCGACCCGCTCGGGCGAGGGTTGCACGACAAGGCGGCCGGCACGATCGTGCTGCGCTCCCGCTGAGACGGTCCGACCGCGGCCCGCAGGACCGAGCACCGACCCGGAGGAACCACGATGACCGACCACGACGCCCTCGCCGTCGCCCGAGACCTCTTCGACGCCCTGGGCCGGGGCGACCTCGAGACCTATCGACGGCTGATGGATCCCACCGCCGTGGTGTGGACGAACTTCGACGATCGCCGCCACGACGCGGCCGGGGCCGAGCGCCTGGTCGCCTTCCTGGTCGACACCGTCGAGGGGCTGCACTACGAGATCGTGCGCCGCGAGCCGATCCCCGACGGGTTCGTGCAGCAGCACGTGCTGCGGGGGCGCGCCCCCGACGGCACCGAGCTGGCCATGCCGGCCTGCCTGTGGGCGACCGTGCGCGACGGCCGCGTGGTGGTGATGGAGGAGTACCTCGACCCCGCCGCGCTCGCTGCCCTCGCTACTCGATGACGCAGACCACGTCGCCCGAGCCGACCGACTGACCGGCCTCGACGGCGAGCTTGGTCACCTTGCCCGCCACCTCGGCGGTCACGGCGTTCTCCATCTTCATGGCCTCGAGCACGCAGATCGTGTCGCCGGCGGCCACCTCGTCGCCCTCGGCCACGAGGACCTTCACGATGGTGCCCTGCATCGGCACGGTGATGGTGCCCGACCCGGCGGCCGCCGCCGCGCCACCCGAGGCCCGCTTGGGGCGGGGCTTGGCGCCACCGGCCTTGGCCGGCGCCGCGGCGACGGCGGACTCGGGCACGTACATCGTGACGGCGAAGCGCTTGCCGTTGACCTCGACGTCGACGTCGCGGCGGACCTTGGGCTCGGCGTCGTCGCCGGCCGGCGCGGTGGCCGGCTTGGACGACACGCCCGTGAGGTCCAGCACGTTCTCCACCCACTTGGTGGAGTGCTCCATGGCGGCGAAGTCGGGGTGGCGCAGGATGGCCAGATCCGCCGGGATGGTGGTGGCGACGCCCTCGACCACCATCTCCTCGAGGGCCCGGATCATGCGGGCGATGGCGGTGGCGCGATCCTTGCCCCACACGCAGAGCTTGCCCACCAGGTTGTCGTAGAACTGGCTGATCTCGTCGCCCGGGTCGTAGCCGCCGTCCCAGCGGACGCCGAAGCCCGAGGGCACGTGGAGGCGCTCGATGCGCCCGGGGGAGGGGAGGAAGCGGCCGCCGGCCACGTCCTCGGCGTTGATGCGCACCTCGATGGCGTGGCCGTCGATCTCGACGTCGTCCTGGGTGAAGGGCAGCGCCTCGCCGGAGGCGACACGCAGCTGGAGCTCGACGAGGTCCTGGCCGGTGACCAGCTCCGAGACGCAGTGCTCCACCTGGAGGCGGGTGTTCATCTCCAGGTAGTAGAAGCCGCCGTCCTCGTAGAGGAACTCGACGGTGCCGGCGTTGACGTAGTCGCAGCCCTTGGCGACCTTGACCGCCGCCTCGCCCATGGCGCGGATGATGTCGTCGGGGATGCCCGCGGCGGGGGCCTCCTCGATGAGCTTCTGGTGCCGGCGCTGGGCCGAGCAGTCGCGGGTGCCCAGGTAGACGCAGTTGCCGTGCGAGTCGGCGATGACCTGCACCTCGACGTGGCGGGGCTTGGTCAGGTACCGCTCCATGTAGCACTCGTCGCGACCGAAGTACGCCTTGGCCTCACGCTGGGCCGACTCGAGCGCCGAGGCCGCGGTCTCGGCGTCAGGGACCACCTTCATGCCGCGACCGCCGCCGCCGTAGGCCGCCTTGATGGCCACCGGGAAGCCGTACTGGTTGCCGAAGTCGACGACCTGCTGGGGGTCGGTGATGAGCTCGGTGGTGCCGGGCACGCCCGAGACGCCCACGCGCTCGGCCGCGTGGCGGGCCGAGATCTTGTCGCCCATCACGTCGATGGCGTCGGGGCCGGGACCGATGAACTTGACGCCCAGCTCGGTCACGGCCTTCGCGAAGTCGCTGTTCTCGCTGAAGAACCCGTAGCCCGGGTGGACAGCCTCGGCGCCGGAGCGCTGGATCACGTCCAGCAGCTTGGCCATGTCGATGTAGCTCTCGGCGGCCGTCTGGCCGCCCAGCGCGTAGGCCTCGTCGGCCAGGCGCACGTGCAGCGCGTCCCGATCGAGGTCCGAGTAGACGGCGACGGTGGAGATGCCGAGCTCACGGCAGGCCCGGATGACCCGGACGGCGATCTCCCCACGGTTGGCGACCAGCACTTTGGAAAACACGCCCTATCGTGGCCGAGTGGATGCCACTCGTGCCAGATCGGCGCTCGACGGCCAGCGGTTCGCAGCGGTCCGGTGGGTGTCCGAGACCGGTTCGACCAACGCCGACCTGGTCCTCGCCGCCCGCCACGGTGCGGCCGAACAGGTGCTGGTGGCCGAGCACCAGACCGCCGGGCGGGGCCGGCTGGGACGGACCTGGGAGATGCCGGCGGGGGCCGGGCTGCTCTGCTCGGTGCTGGTCCGGCCCCGGCTCGGGTTGGCCGACGCCCACCTCGTCACGGTGGCCGCGGGCCTCGCGGTGCTCGACGCTGCTCGGGATGTGGCAGGGGTGAGCGCGGCGCTGAAGTGGCCCAACGACTGCGTGATGGTGGGCGTCGGCGCCGACGGCGGTGACCGCAAGCTGGCCGGCGTGCTGTCCGAGTCGGTGCTGGTCGGCGACCGGCTCGACGCCCTGGTCGTGGGCATCGGGCTGAACGTGAACTGGGCGGGGCGGTTGCCCGACGAGCTGGCCGGGCTGGCCACCAGCCTCGACGCCCACGCCGGCGGTCCGGTCGACCGGGAGGCGCTGCTGGTGGCGATGCTGCGCTCGTTCGGGCGGCACCTGGCCCGGGCCGAGTCCGTGCTCGACGCCCCGTCCCTCCGCGACGAGGCGCGAGCCCGGTCGGCCACGGTGGGTCGACGGGTGCGCGTCGAGCTGGCCGACGGCACCGTCGAAGGGACGGCCACCGACCTCACCACGGCCGGTCACCTGGTCGTCGTCGACGACGACGGGCGGTCCCACGAGCTGGCGGTCGGCGACGTGGTCCACCTCCGCCCTCAGGGCTCGGGCACCGCCGAGTAGCGATCCAGCCACACCTGCCGAGCCCACCGGGTGAGGGGGCCGGGGCACCTCGGGAGCGGCCGGCCGTCGATCGAGCGGACCGGTTGGACCTCCCGTCCGGTCGAGACCAGGAAGGCCTCGGTGGCCTCCGCCAGGCGGGCCATGGGCACGTCGGCTTCGACGCCCACCCCCGCCTCGACCAGGAGGTCCCGCGTGACCCCGCGCAGGATGCCGGCCGAGGCCGGCGGGGTGAGGAGCTCGTCGCCGAAGCCCACGAAGACGTTGCAGGTCGTGCCCTCGCTGAGGTTGCCGACCGTGTTGGCGAACAGCGCCTCGGACCCACCACGCCGCCGCGCGTCGGCCAGCGCCACGGCGGCTTCGCCGTAGGAGGTGCACTTCACGCCGGCCACGGCGCTGCGCTCGTTGCGCAGCCAGGGGGAGACGACCACGTCGGTCGGCTCACGCCGGTCGAGCCACGGGCGCCACCCGACGATGACCATCGGCGCCGCCCCGGCGTCGCCGGTGCCGGCCACGAGCGAGGTGCGGCCCGCCGTCACGGTGATGCGCGCCGTGCCGGCGGCCGCGAGGGAGGGGTCGACGAGGGCCACGGCGGCGTGGAGCTCGGCGACCGCGGCCCGGAGGTCGTCGGCCGACGGCAGCTCGATGCCCATGCGACGAGCCGAGTGGGCGAGCCGATCGAGGTGCCGACGCAGGGCGAAGGGCACCCCGTCGAGCACCTTGACGGCCTCGAAGACGCCGTGGCCGCCGGTGAGGGAGGCGTCGTCGGCCGCCACCGCCGGTTCGCCGGGTGCCACGATCCGACCGTCGACCCACGACGGGGAGCTCATCGGACACCTCCTCGGGGACCACCTCGGGTGGTGCCGGCCGCCACCTGCAGCAGTCGGCGGGCCTTCAGCTCGGTCTCGTCCCACTCGCCCTCGGGGGTGGAGTCCCACGTGATGCCCCCGCCGGTGCCGAAGTTGAGCCAGCCGTCCTCGATCCAGAACGTGCGGATCGCCACGTTGAGCTCCCCTTGTCGGCGGTCGGCGTCGACCCAGCCCACCGCCCCGCAGTAGACGCCGCGGGGCTCGGGCTCGAGCCGGTCGATCATCGAGCAGGCGGCGACCTTGGGGGCGCCGGTCACCGAACCCGGGGGGAACGTGGCGTCGACGGCGGCGGCCCACCCCAGGCCGGGCCGCAGCCGACCCTCGACCGTGGAGACGAGGTGGACGAGCCCCGGGTGCTGCTCGACGCCCAACAGCGTCGGCACCTGGACCGACCCCCAGTCGCACACCCGGCCGAGGTCGTTGCGCACCAGGTCCACGATCATGACGTTCTCGGCCCGATCCTTGGGGGTGAAGCCGGCGGGCGTGGCCGCGGTCCCCTTGATCGGACTGGAGCGGATCCGGTCGCCGTCACGGGCCAGGAACAGCTCGGGCGACGCGGAGGCCACGGCCACCCCGTGGGCCGGCAGCGAGACGACCGCGCTGAACGGCGCCGGGTTGCCCTCGGCCAACGCTGCCCCCAGGCCCTCGATCCGCGAGCTCGGCCCCTGGGGCAGTCGGGCCCGCAGCCGCCGGGTGAGGTTGACCTGGTAGACGTCGCCGGCCGCGATGGCCTCGCGGATGGTGCGCACGCCGGCCGAGAAGGCGTCGCGGTCCAGGCTCGTGCGCCAGGCGTCGGGAGCGGGGCCGGCCCAGGGCGGTCCGGGCCACGGCACCGCCGGGCGGACCGTGGCGAAGCGGGCGCAGACGGGGGTCCCCCGGTAGGGCAGCACGACCGCCCAGAACCCCTCACCGTCCAGCGCCCCGAGGTCGTCGGTGACGTCCACCAGGTCGGTGCACAGGCGGCCGCCCACCACGGCGAGGGGGGTGGGGAGCTCCGCGGCCACCGCGGCAACGGTACGCGCCCGGGCCCGGCGGCGACGACGGGTGGGCGGGTCGGTGGCGCTAGCCTCACCGATCGTGGCGACCCCTCGCCGGCGTCGGCCCCGTCGAACGTGGCCCCAGCGCCTCGTCCTCACGCTGAACCTCGTCCTGATCCTCGGCTGCCTCGGCGCGGCGGGGGCCTTCTCGTACGTGCGCCAGAAGGCGTCGGAGATCGCCGTGGTCGAGATCGGTGGCGTGGCCAAGCCGGCCGCCGAGCTGGGCCAGCCCCGCAACATCCTGCTCATCGGGACCGACAGCGCGGCGGGGCTCGACAAGAAGGACCCGGTGCGCCGGGGCCGCGACGTCGGCGGTCAGCTGGCGGACGTGATCATGATCCTGCGGGTCGACCCCCGCACCGAGACCGCCGCGCTGCTCTCCATCCCGCGCGACACCTGGGTCCCCGTCGCGCCCCGGTGGTCCGAGTCCAAGATCAACTCGTCCTTCTCGGGCGGGGGCGGTCCCGCCACGGTCATCGCCACGATCAAGCACAACTTCGGCATCTCGGTCGACAACTACGCCCAGGTGGACTTCGCCGGGTTCCGGGGCATCGTCGAGGTGCTGGGCGGCGTGCCCGTCTACCTCGAGCGCCCGATCAGCGACCCCACCACCGGCCTCTGGCTGATCCAGACCGGCTGCATCGTCGTCGACCCGCCGCAGGCGCTCGCCTACGCCCGATCCCGGCACTTCCGCTACCAGGACCGCGAGACGTACAAGAAGGGCGTGAAGTGGATCACCGACCCCACCGGTGACCTCGGGCGGATCACCCGCCAGCAGCAGTTCCTCCAGAACGTGGCCCAGCAGGCCATCTCCAAGGGGATCCGCAACCCCTCGACGGCCATGGGTCTCGTGAACGAGGCGCTGGGATCGGTCCAGATCGACGAGTCGCTCAACGTCGGCCAGATCGTCGACCTCATCCAGATCTTCCGGAACTTCGACGTCGGGGCCCTCCAGCGGTACCAGCTGCCGACCGAGTCGGGGGGCAACGCCCGCAACTCCTACCAGGAGGTGCGTTGGGCGGAGGCCGAGGGGATGCTGGACGTGTTCCGTGGCGTCGACGACACGGTGCCCGTCGAGCCCGAGACGGTGCTCGTCGACGTGCTGGGCGAGGAGCCCTCGGCGCTCGTGGCCGAACTCGAGGCCGCCGGCTTCGACGCCGACGGCGAGCTCGGCACGTCCGGGTCGGCACGGGGCGGATCCGGTGGTGCCACCACGGTGCGATTCGGGCTCCGGGGCGTCGAGTCGGCCCGGCTGCTGGCCGCCCACCTCGACGTTGCGGTCCGCTTCGAGTACCAGGGCGACCTCCCGGGCCGCCGCCTCCAGCTCGTGCCGGGAGCGGCCGAGGTGCACCTGCGGGCACGCCCTCTGGCCCTCGACTCGATCCCGGTGCCCACGTTCCCCAAGCCGCGCGGGTCGGCCACCACCACCACGACCACGACGTCGACGACGACCACCACCGTTGGGGGCTCCACCACGACCGCCGATCCCGACGGCGGCGTGGGTCGCGAGGGCACCGCGACAGGCAATTCTCCGGATGTCACAACGACGACGGTCGTCGGTATCGTGCCCATGGACGTCGACGTGACGTCTCGTTGCGGCTGATCCGTCGGAGGGTCTGATGTCGAGCAAGATCGCGGTCATCGGGACCGGGTACGTGGGCCTGACCACGGGGGCGTGCCTGGCCCACATCGGCCACGACGTCGTGTGCGCGGACATCGACGCGTCCAAGGTCGACGCCCTCAACGCAGGGGAGATCCCGATCCTCGAGGACGGCCTCGACGAGCTGGTCCGTGAGGGTCGTCGTTCGGGCCGGCTCCGCTTCGTGGTGGGCGCCACCAATGCGGTCACCGATCGGGAGTTCGTCTACCTCTGCGTGCCCACGCCCCAGGCCGAGGACGGCTCCGCCGACCTCTCCTACATCGAGGCGGCGGCTCGTGAGATCGGGCCGGTGCTCCTCCCCGAGACGATCGTGATCAACAAGTCCACCGTGCCGGTGGGCTCCACCCGCGTGGTGGAGCGGGCCCTGCAGCGGGGCGACGTGTACGTCGTGTCCAACCCCGAGTTCCTGCGCGAGGGCTCGGCCGTGCACGACTTCCTGCACCCCGACCGGGTGGTGATCGGCGCCAACGACCAGGCAGCCGCCATCCGCATGGCCGGCCTGTACATCGGGCTCACCGCCCCGATCATGGTCACCGACCCGCCCTCGGCCGAGACGATCAAGTACGCCTCGAACGCCTTCCTGGCCACCAAGATCAGCTTCGTCAACGCCGTCGCCGCGGTCTGCGAGGCGGTCGGGGCCGATGTGAACGACGTCGTGCTGGGCATGGGCTACGACCGCCGCATCGGCCAGGAGTTCCTGCGTCCGGGCCCGGGCTTCGGCGGCAGCTGCTTCCCCAAGGACACCAGCGCGCTCATCAAGATCGCCGAGGACGCTGGCTACGACTTCCGGCTCCTCAAGGGTGTGGTCGAGGTCAACCAGGAGCAGTTCGAGCGGGTGGTGCGCAAGGCCGCCGCCGCGCTCGGCGGCGACGTGGCCGGCAAGCGCATCGCGGCCTGGGGCGTCACCTTCAAGGCCCGCACCGACGACACCCGGATGTCGCCCGCGATCGAGGTCATCCACCGCCTCCAGGACCTCGGTGCCTCCGTCACGGCCTACGACCCGGCCATCCGCGCCGAGATCGAGGGCATCCCAGTGGCCGAGGACGCCGTGAAGGCGGCCGAGGGCGCCGAGCTGCTGCTGGTGCTCACCGAGTGGGACGAGTTCAAGTGGGTCGACCTCGACGAGGTGGCCGAGATCATGTCGGGCAAGCGGATCGTCGACGCCCGCAACCTCCTGGACCGCTCCCGGGCCCAGCAGGCCGGGTTCGAGTACCAGGGCATCGGGCGCCGGTGAGGGTCCTGCTCACGGGCGGGGCCGGGTTCGTCGGCTCGCACCTGGCACGCACGCTCCTCGACCGCGGCGACGAGGTCGTCGTGGTCGACAACCTGTGCACCGGTTCGCAGGCCAACGTGGACGCTTTCGCCGGTCGGGCGGGGTACACGTTCGTCCACCACGACGTCACCACACCCTTCGAGGTGGACGGGGCGCTCGACGCCGTCATGCACTTCGCGTCGCCGGCCTCGCCGAAGGACTACCTCGATGAGCCGATCGCCACGCTGAAGGTGGGCAGCGAGGCCACCTTCCACTGCCTCGAGCTGGCCCGGGCGCACGACGCCCGCTTCATGTTCGCCTCCACCAGCGAGGTCTACGGCGACCCCACCGTCCATCCCCAGCCGGAGTCCTACTGGGGCAACGTGAACCCCAACGGCGTGCGCAGCGTCTACGACGAGGCCAAGCGGTTCGGCGAGGCGGTCACGGCCGCCTACCACCGGACGTTCGGCACGAACACGTCGATCGTGCGCTACTTCAACACCTACGGGCCGGCCATGCGCCCCGGCGACGGGCGCGTCGTGTCGAACTTCATCGTGCAGGCCCTCACCGGCGCCCCGATCACGATCTACGGCGACGGCAGCCAGACCCGCAGCTTCGGGTACGTGTCCGACACCGTCGGGGGAACGATCGCCCTCCTCGACAGCGGGGTGCACGACCCGGTCAACATCGGCAACCCCGGCGAGTTCACCATGCTGGAGCTGGCCGAGCTGGTGCTCGAGCTGACGGGGTCCTCCTCCGAGCTGGCCTTCGAGCCGCTCCCCGCCGACGACCCCACCCAGCGCCGCCCCGACATCGCCCGCGCCCGGGAGCTGCTGGGCTGGGAGCCCGAGGTCGCCCTGCGCGACGGGCTGGTGCCCACGATCGAGTACTTCCGGGCCCAGTTGGGCAGCTGAGCCGGCCCGGACCTAGCGGTCGCGGGCCTCGGCCAGCTCGCGGTTGGCCAGGTACCAGTCGACGGTGCGTCGGAGCCCCTCGGCGAAGGGAACCTGTGCCACGAAGCCGAAGCGCTCCTTGGCGCGGGTCGGGTCCACCCGGCGCCGCGGCTGGCCGTCGGGCTTGGTGGTGTCCCAGCGGATCTCGCCGCCGAACCCGCAGATCTCGGCGATCTGGGTGACGAGGTCCCGGATGGGCAGCTCCTCGTCGGTGCCCAGGTTCACGGGGTCGGCCTCGTCGTACAGCTCGGCGGCGGCGACGATCCCGTCGGCCGCATCATCGACGTAGAGGAACTCCCGGCTGGCCGACCCGGTGCCCCACACGTCGATGTGGTCGGCGCCCGCCTCCACCGCGTCCACGCACTTCTTGATGAGGGCGGGGATCACGTGGCTGACCGCCGGGTGGAACTTGTCGCCCGGACCGTAGAGGTTGGTGGGCATGAGGTAGATGGCCGACTGGCCGTACTGGGCCCGGTTGGCCTGGCACTGCACCAGCTGGGCCAGCTTGGCGATGCCGTAGGGGGCGTTGGTCTCCTCGGGGTAGCCGGTCCACAGCGAGTCCTCCCGGAAGGGGACCTCGGTGAACTTGGGGTACGAGCAGATGGTGCCGACCATGACCGTCTTGGCGGTGCCCGCCCGGCGGGCGGCGTCGAGCACGAAGGTGCCCATCAGCAGGTTCGACAGGTAGAGGTCGGCGGGCGCCTCCCGGTTGGCGCCGATGCCGCCGACCCGGGCGGCCAGGTGGATGACGACGTCGGGGCGGTGGTCGGCCAGCATGCGATCCGCGGCGTCGGCCTCGCACAGGTCGTAGTCGGCGCTGGTGGGGGCGACCACGTCGGTGGCGCCGGCGTCGGTGAGCGCCCGCCGAACGGCGGTGCCCAGGAACCCGTTGCCGCCGGTCACCAGCACGCGGCGCGTCGCCCAGAACGAACCCATCGGGCGGCCACGCTAGCGGCCGGCGCACGCCCGTCCGGGCCGTCGGTGCCGCGTCCACCGGCCGCCAGTGCGCGGTCGGTGGAGTGGGTGGCGCGAGACTCGCCGCCGTGCGGGTGGCCCTGACGCTGGTGCAGTGCTGGCACCGGGTGCCGGGTGGCACGGCCCGGGCCGCGGTGGCGTTGGCCGGCGCGCTGGTGGCCCGGGGCGACGTCGAGGTGGTGGGCGTCGGCGCCCGCCAGGCCGATGGGGTGCCCCCGCCGTTCACACCACCGGTCCCGGTCCGGCACCTGCCGCTGCCGTACCAGGCGCTCTACGACGTGTGGCAGCGGACGCCGTGGTTCGGTCCCGAGTCGGTCACCGGACCGGTCGACGTCGTGCACGTGACCGCCCCGACGGTGCCGTCGCGGACCCGGGCGCCGATGGTCGTGACGCTCCACGACGTGTTCCCCGTACTGGATCCGGAGGTGCTGACGCCCCGCGGTGCCCGACTGATGCAGCGGGGGATCGAGCTGGCCCGCACCCGGGCCGACCTCGTGTGCTGCTCGAGCACCCAGACGCTGGAGGACTGCGTGGCGCTGGGCTTCGAACGGGACCGGCTGCGACTCGTCCCGCTGGGGGTGGCCCCGCCGGCGACCGTCGACGCCGCGGCCGTCGCCGCCGTCCGGTCCCGGCACCGGCTGGAGCGCCCCTACGTCCTGTGGGTGGGCACCATCGAACCGCGCAAGAACCTGCCGGTGCTGCTCGACGCCTTCCGGCGCGCCGACCTCGGCGAGGTCGACCTGGTCCTGGTGGGGCCCGAGGGATGGGACACCGAGCTGGCACCCCGGCTCGAGCCGCTCGGCGACCGAGCCCGGACCCTGGGCTTCGTGGCCGACGACGAGCTGGCCGCGCTCTACGCCGGCGCCGAGCTCTTCGCCCTGCCCAGCCGGCGCGAGGGATTCGGCCTGCCGGCGCTCGAGGCGATGGCCCAGGGCACGGCGGTGGTGGGCGCGGCGGGCACCGCGGTGGCCGAGGTGGTGGACGACGCCGGCATGCTGGTCGACCCCGCGGACGTCGACGCCTGGGCCGAGGCGTTGAGCGCGCTGTTGGCCGACCCCGACCGTCGGGCGGCCCTGGGCCGGGCGGGGAGGGAGCGCGCCGCGACCTTCACCTGGGAGCGAACGGCCGAGCTGACCGTCGCCGCCTATCGCGAGGTCCTGCGGTGAGCGGCCGGCGGGTGGTGCTGGCTGCCGGGACCGTCGGTGGCGCGGGCACGACCGTCGCGCTGCGGGCCGCGCTCGCACACCTGGACGCGGCCGAGGCGGAGCTGGTCGCCGTGGTGCCGAACGGGTTCGACACGGGTCCCGGCCGGCGACCGACGGGTCGCACGCCGGCGCTCCTCGCCGAGGCCCTCGGGCGACCCGACGGCGACGTCTACGTCGGCTTCGCCGACCGGCTGCCGCTCGTGCGTCGTGCCGCGCCCATCCAGGTGCTCGTCGTGCAGAACCCGCACCTCTACGGGCCCGCCCCGGCCGACTGGGGGGTCGCCCTGCGGGCCAAGCGGGCGTTCCTGCGGTGGTGGGCCCGGCGGTCGGTCGGACGGGCCGACCTGATCGTCTGCTCCACCGCGGCCAGCCGGGTGGACCTGCTGGCGGCGACCTCGGCCGACGCGGCGCGCGTCGTGGTCCGTCCGGTCCCGCCGCCGGACGTGGGGGCGCCGAAGGCCGTCCACCGCGATCGCGTCGAGCGCGTGCTCGTGGTGGGCGACGTCTACGGCTACAAGCGAACCGAGGTGGCCGTCGACGCCGTGGCCGCGTTCGCCCGCTCGGTCGGGCGGCCGGTCGAGCTGGTCCACTTGGGCAAAGTGCGTGAGCCGGAGGCCGGCGCCGCCCTCGACGCGGCCGCCGACCGGGCGGCCGCCGCCGGGGTCGCCGTCGTGCGCCGGGGCGCGGTGCCCCACGAGGAGGTGCTCGACGCCATGCGGCGCGCGGACGTGTTGCTGCTGTGCTCGGAGGCCGAGACGCAGGGCCTGCCGTTGGCCGAGGCCATGGCCATGGGCCTGCCGGTCGTGTGCCGGGCGCTCGACGTGTTCGCCGAGCAGGCCAGCGCCGCCGCACAGCTCGTCGAGCGCCACGGCGACGCTGCGGCGTTCGCGGCGGCGCTGGCGGCGGTGGACGCCGTCGCCGTGCGGACGGCGATGGCCGACCGCGGCCGCCGGGCGATCGGCGAGCCCGGAGCGGGCTGGAACCTGCTGCCCTGAGGATCAGTCGTCGCCGGCCAGCTGGCCGAGGCGCCGCTCGATGCGGTCGAGCGATCCCTGGAGCTCCGAGATGGCTTCGCGCTCCTCGATGGCCAGGTAGTCGTAGGCCTTGCGGGCGGTGCGGAGCACCCCGAAGGTGGCCTGGCGGGGCCGTTCCCCCTTGGTCCACGGCTCGGCGGGGGTGGCGCGGAAGTCCAGGCGGCCGGCCCGGCGGCCGAGCTCGGCCCAGCGCACCAGCTTCTCCACCGAGTGGCGGGCCGCGGCCTCGGGGTCCAATCGGGTGGGCAGGCCCTCGAACACGGCGCCCGGTTCGTAGAAGTGGGGGTAGTGGTTCTCGAAGGCGTACTCGGAGGGGCGCTCGCGCAGGCGCCACTCGTGCAGGTGGGGCGGCCAGCACATGGTCCGGTACGGCTCGGGTGGGGCGAAGCGGTCCGGATGGCGGTGCTGGCCCAGGTTGAAGTACCAGCCCCACTCGCAGACCATGTCGTCGTCGCGCAGCTGCGCCCACACCTCGAAGGCGTCGCGCCACAGGTCGAGGCGCATGATCTGTGGCAGGTGTGAGCCGTAGGAGCGGCGGGGGGCACCGAGGTACGACAGCACCTGGCCGGTGACGTGCTGGGCCTCGTCGAAGGGGGTGGAGTACCCGGGCCAGCTCACGAGGTCGTGGCAGTGGAAGCCCACGTCGCGCTCGTCGTCGCCGAAGAACGACCGCTCGATCGGCTTCATGGGTCGGTAGTCGTCGTCGGAGAGGAGGAACACGTCGTCGACCCGGTCGGCGGCCACACCGTCGGCGGCCAGCAGCGCCCGGCGCAGCGACACGTTGCGGCGCACGTGGTCGAGGGTGGCCAGCTCGGCCGAGGTCCGCCCCGACACCTCGCACTCGTCGACGGCGGCCACGCCCTCGAGCGCGTCGAAGGCCGCCAGCTGGGTCGACGGCACCACGACGAGGGCTCGGTCCACCCACGGCATGAAGTGGCGGACGTGCTCCCACGTCTCGGCGAAGACGGTGGGCCGGTTGCTCAGGTAGACGATCTGCATCCGGCCGCCGACGCTACCGGCGGCATCGGGGCCTCACCTAGCATCCGGCCTCCCGTGGACCTGCTCGTCATCTGCCCCCACTACGCGCCCGACGTGGCGCCCACCGGCGAGGTCATGACCTCGATCGTCACCGAGCTGGCCGCCCGGGGGCACCGCCTCCACGTGGTCACGGCCCTGCCGTGGTACCGCCACCACCGCATCGACGAGGGCTGGGACCACCGGCTGGTGCAGACCGAGGCCACCGAGTGGGGCTGGATCAGCCGCCTCCACCCGTTCCCCACCGACAAGTCGAACATCCCCGCACGGGCGCTGGCCTTCGGTGGGTTCACGGCGGTGGCCGCCGCGGTCGGGGCCCGTGCCCGGTTCCGCCCCGATGCCGTGCTGGCCATGTCGCCGCCGCTGATCATCGGGTTCGCCGGGTGGTTGGCCGCCCGCCGCTACGGGGTGCCGTTCGTCTTCAACATCCAGGACGTGTTCCCCGACGTCGCCGTCGAGGTGGGCGCCATCACCAACCCCAAGGTCATCGCCGCGGCCCGCTCGGTGGAGCGCTTCCTGTACCTGCGCAGCGACGCGGTCACCGTGCTCAGCGAGGACCTGCGGCGCAACCTGGCGGCCAAGATCGCCGGCCGCCGCCCCGAGCGGATCCGGGTGATCCCGAACTTCGTGGACACCGAGCGCATCCGCCCCGGCGACCGCGACAACGCGTACCGCCGCGAGCTGGGCCTGGGCGACCGCACGGTCGTGATGTACGCGGGGAACCTGGGCTACTCGCAATCGGTCGACCTGCTCGTCGACGCGGCCCGCCACTACGCGGACCGTGACGACGTGGCCTTCGTGGTCAACGGGTCGGGCTCGGCCAAGGCCGCGCTGGTGGCCGCCGCCGAGGGCCTCGACAACCTCACCTTCGTCGGGCTCCAACCCAAGGAGCGCCTCGGTGAGGTGCTCGCCGCGGGCGACGTCCACACCGTGCTGCTCAAGCGTGGCCTGGCCGCCTCCAGCGTGCCGTCGAAGATGTACTCGATCCTCGCCGCCGGGCGTCCCTGCCTGGCCTCGGTCGACCCCGGCACCGAGGTGGACCGCACGCTGGCCGCCGCCGGAGCGGGGCTGGCGGTGCCGCCCGAGGACCCTGAGGCCTTCCGTGCCGCGCTGGGACGCCTCCTCGACGACGCCGACCTGCGGCGTCGGCAGGGAGCGGCGGGTCGATCGTTCGTGGAGGGCTGGGCGTCGCCGGCCGCGGTCGCCCAGGCCTACGAGGACCTCTTCGAGGAGCTGATCGCCGCCCGGCCCTGAGGCGGCGGGGATGTCGGCCCGCTGAGGGGCGTGAACTACGGTGTCACGCGCTATGGCCACGTCCTCGACCTCCAAGAAGATCCAGCGGGTGCAGCGCGCCGGCGTGACGCGCAGCGCCGGTCAGCGCCGGCCGTTGGGGTTCCCCGCCGCGGTGGTCGCCATCATCGTCGTGGGGACGGTGCTGGTCCTGTGGGCGCGGGACGCCCGCCTCTCGGCCAACGCCGTGCGCCCGGTGGCCAACGAGGACACCTGGTTCGCCGCCTTCGGCGTCTACGTCTGCGACGAGTTCCTCCCGGCGGGCGACTTCACCGACGTCATCGAGGACACCAAGGGCATCCAGGCCAACGGCGACGGGCTCATCCGCATCGCCCCCACGTCGGAGGACACGGCGGGGAACAACGCCGTGCTCGGGCAGTACTTCAACGCCGTGGGGCTGAGCGTCGCCGACACCGGCTGGACCCACACCCCGGTCAACGGCCCGGCCACGTCGCACCAGGCCGGTGAGGCCTGCACGACCCAGGGCGAGGACGGCTCCGAGACGCAGAGCACCACCACCGAGGTCAAGCTGCTGATCTTCCCGCCCCAGGCCTCCGACACCACCAAGCCCGAGGTGGCGCCCACGGGCTTCGCGGCCACCCGCTTCGCCGACGACGGCCAGGCGTTCGTGCTGGCGTTGGTGCCCGCCGATGCCGACGTGAACGAGATCGGACTGCCGCCGTCGGTCTCGGCGCTCGACGACCCGAACGACGACCCGCCCGGCGTGCCCGAGAAGGAGGCCTCCGACGAGCAGGAGGGGTCCTCGGAGGGAACCACCACCACCGCTCCGGGTGCCACCACCACCATCGCTCCGGGCGCCACCACCACGACCACCGCGGGCTGACCGTGCGTGCCGTCGTGCTGGTGGGCGGGTTCGGGACCCGCCTGCGTCCGCTCACCCTCTCGACCCCGAAGCAGATGCTCCCGGTGGTGGGCGTCACCATGTTCGAGCGGGTCATCGCCGCGCTCGGTCGGAGCGGCGTCGACGAGGCGGTGATCTCGTTGGGCTATCGACCGGACCGCTTCGTCGAGGCCTTCCCCGACGGCACCTGCGCCGGGGTGCGGCTCCACTACGCGACGGAGCCCGAACCGCTCGACACGGCAGGCGCCATCGCGTTCGCCGCCCGTCACGCCGGCATCGACGACACGTTCCTGGCGTGCAACGGTGACGTGCTCACCGACCTCGACTACGCCTGGCTCGTCGAGCGACACCGGGACTTCGGGGCCGAGGCGACGCTCCACCTCACGCCGGTCGAGGACCCCTCGCGCTTCGGCGTGGTCCCCACCGACGACGAGGGCCGGGTGACCGAGTTCATCGAGAAGCCGGCGCCGGGCACGGCGCCCACCAATGCCATCAACGCCGGCACCTACGTCATCGAGCCGGCGCTCCTCGACCGCATCGGCGAGGGCGAGAAGGTGTCCATCGAGCGGGTCGTCTTCCCGGCCGTCGCGGCCGACCGGCGCCTCTTCGCGGTCGCCACCGACGACTACTGGCTCGACGCCGGCACGCCCGAGGCCTACCTCCGGGCCAACCTCGACCTCGTCGACGGGCACCGTGCCGCTCGCGAGGCCGCGGTGGCAGCCGATGCGTCGATCGCAGCGGGCGCCACCGTCGAGGCGTCGGTCGTCGGCGCGGCCGCGGTGGTGGCCGAGGGCGCCTGCGTGCGTGGCTCGGTCGTGATGGACGGCGCCACCGTCGAGGTGGGCGCGGTCGTCGAGGACTCGATCGTGGGTCGGGGCGCCCGCGTCGGGGCCGGCGCCAAGGTGCGCGGGCTGAGCATGGTCGCCGACGGGGCGGTGGTGGCCGCCGCCGGCGAGCTCGACGGGGGCTGCGAGCCGCCGAAGGAGCGATGGGGTGTCTGAGCCGTCCGTGGCGTCGGGTCCGGACGTGGCCGAACGGAAGGGGATGACGTGCGAGCACTGGTGACCGGCGGCGCCGGGTTCATCGGTTCCACGCTGGTGGATCGGCTCCTGGCCGAGGGCCATGCCGTGGACGTGGTCGACGACCTGTCGTCGGGGAAGATGGCCAACCTGGCCGACGCCCGCTCGAATCCCGACCACGAGTTCACGTTCCACCAGATCGACATCCGGGCCCCCGAGGTGGCCGACCTCATCGAGCGCCGCCGGCCCGAGGTGGTCTTCCACCTGGCCGCACAGGCCGACGTTCGGGTCTCGGTGGCCGACCCCGTGCTCGACGCGATGATCAACATCGTCGGCGCCCTCAACGTCCTGGAGGGCGCCCGCCGGGCGGGAGCGACCAAGGTCGTGTTCGCCTCCAGCGGCGGCACCATCTACGGCGAGCCCGACGCCTCGGCGCTGCCCATCGACGAGACGGCGCCCCGTCGCCCCGTGTCGCCCTACGGCGTCAGCAAGAAGGCGTTCACCGACTACCTCAACGCCTACCGCGAGCTGTACCAGCTCGAGTTCTCGTCGCTCGCCCTGGCCAACGTCTACGGGCCGCGCCAGGACCCCCACGGCGAGGCGGGGGTGGTGTCGATCTTCGCCGGCAAGCTGCTGGCCGGCGAGCCGTGCACGATCTTCGGCGACGGCACCCAGACCCGCGACTTCGTCTTCGTCGACGACGTCGTCGACGCCTTCGTGCGGGCCGCCACCCGCGGTGGTGGGCTCTTGTTCAACATCGGCACCGGCGTCGAGGTCTCGGTCAACGAGCTGTACACGTCGATGGCCGCCGCGGCCGGGGTGACCACGCCCGCCGTGCACGCGCCCGCCCGGGTGGGCGAACTGGACCGCATCGCCCTCGACGCCGGCAAGGCGAAGATCCACCTCGGGTGGGAGTCGTGGACGACGCTCGACGAGGGCACCCGGGCCGTCATCGACTGGACCCGGGCGAGCGGCTCGTGAGCGGGCCCGAGACCTGGGGCCGGCGCTTCGCCGACAAGGTGGTGCTGGTCACCGGCGCCGCTTCCGGCATCGGCGCCGCCACCTGCGTGCGGCTGGCCGGGGAGGGCGCCACGGTGGTGGGCACCGACGTCGACGAGGCCGGCCTCGCGGCGGTCGCCGCGTCGGTGGCCGAGATGGGCGTCGGCACCATGGCCACCGTCGCCGGCGACGTCGCCGACCCCGACGACGTCCGCCGCATCGTCGCCGCCGCGGTCGAGGGCCACGGTCGCCTCGACGTGCTGGCCAACGTGGCCGGCATCCTGCGGTTCAACAACCTGGCCGACGTCACCCTCGACGAGTGGGCCCAGGTGCTGGCGGTGAACCTCACCGGCACGTTCCTCATGTGCCAGACCGCCATGCCCCACCTGGTGGAGTCGGGCGGCAACATCGTGAACATGTCGTCCACCGCGGCGCTGGGCGGTCACCCGTGGACCCACGCCTACTCGGCGTCGAAGGGCGGCGTGCTGGCCTTCTCGCTGGGCCTGGCCGTCGAGTTCGGCCGCCGGGGCGTGCGCACCAACGTCGTGGCGCCGGGGTCGATCGAGACGCCGATCCGCGAGCAGTTCTTCTTCCCCGAGGGCGCCGACAAGTCGCTGATCCACCGGATCGTCGCGCTCGACCAGAGCCGTGGTCCCGAAGCGGTGGCGTCGGTGGTGGCCTTCGTGGCGTCCGAGGACGGCGCCCACATGAACGGATCGGTGCTCCGCGTCGACGGCGGCACCCTCAGCTGAACGAGGTCGCACCGATGCAGTTCACCGTGGCGCTGCCCATGATCGAGCCGTCGCACTACCTGCCGCTGGCCAAGGCGGCCGAGGCCGCCGGCTACGGCTCGGTGGCCGTGCCCGAGTCGGTCTTCTACCCCGAGGAGGTCTCGGCGGGGTACCCCTACACCCCCGACGGGAGCCGCTTCTGGCCGCCCGAGACCCCGTTCCTCGACCCGTTCGTGGCCATGGGCGCCATCACCGCGGTCACCGAGCGGCTCCATGTGTTCACCAACGTGCTGAAGCTGGCCATCCGGGAGCCGCTCTTGGTGGCCAAGGCCGTGTCGTCGGCCGCCGCCCTGTCGGGCGACCGCATCGGGCTGGGCGTCGGGCTCAGCTGGATCCCCGAGGAGTTCGCCTGGCTGGGCCAGGACATGACGACCCGGGGCAAGCGCACCGACGAGATGATCGAGGTCATCCGGGCGGTGTGCACCGGCGAGTTCGTCGAGTACCACGGGAAGCACTACGACTTCGGCCGCCTGATGGTGCGGCCGGCGCCGTCGAAGCCGGTGCCGATCTACGTGGGCGGGCTGTCCGAGCCCGGCCTGCGCCGGGCCGCTCGGTTGGGCGACGGCTGGATCTCGGTGCTCAACAGCACCGCCGAGCTGGCCGAGATCATCCCGAAGCTGGCCGCGCTGCGCGCCACCTACGGCCGGGCCGACGTGGCGTTCGAGATCAAGGCCATCTGCTCCGACGTCTTCGACTACGACGGCTTCCGCCGCCTCGAGGATCTGGGCGTCACCGACGCCATGGTGTGCCCGTGGTACTTCCACCCGGGCGACACCAACGCACTCGACCACCAGCTCCTGGGTGTCGAGCGCTTCGCCGAAGACGTCATCGCCCGCTTCGCCTGAGGCGACACCGGAACGATCCGACGCCGCAGCAGTCGAGCGAGTTCGGTTCATGCGTTGCTCAGGCCGGCATGCCGGCCTGAGCAACGCATGTTCGGGAAATGGTGGGGTGAGGGCGGCGTGCCGGGGCGAGGGCGGCGGAGTCAGCGGAGGGGTCAGCGGAAGAGGTCGTCGGCGGGGGAGCGGACCACCTGGTCCACCACGCCGCCGCCCGACGCCGGCGAGGTGAACCACTCGGGGTCGACGCCGCGGATCACCGCCACGGGCACGCCGGTGGCCTTGCCCATGACCAGGTCGGCCGCCGCGGCCAGCTCGTCGACGATGCACACCTCGGTGACCTGGAGCTCCCGACCGTAGGCGTCCTCGGTGCCCCGCAGGTCGAGGATCGGCACGATGCCGGCACAGCCGATGGCCACGTCGGTGACCCCCCGCCGCCAGGGCCGCCCGAACGTGTCGGACACGATCACGCCGACCGCGATCCCGGTGCGACCCACGATGCCGTCGCGGATGCGGCGGGCCGAGCGGTCGGGGTCGTCGGGCAGCAGCGCCGCCTGGCCCCGCGCCACGTTGGACAGGTCGATGCCGGCGTTGGCGCACACGAAGCCGTGCTTGGTCTCCGAGATGATCAGCTCGCCGCGGCGCCGCAGGATGCGGACCGACTCCCGCTCCACGATCGGCTTGTGGCTGAGCGGGTCGGACGCGTCGACCTCGACCATGGCGCCCTCGGCCTTCGACACCACCTTCTGGGTGACGACGACCACGTCGTGGGGTTGCAGCTCGACGGCCTCGACGATGATGCCGGCCAGGTCCGCGGCCCGGCCGATCTCACCGATGCCCTCGACGCCGAAGACCTCCAGCCGGCTCACGATGTGCCCGTCCCGACCCCGCCCCGACCGGCAGCCACCACGACCTCGGCCAGGGCCCGGGCCCGATCGAGGTCCGACATGATCGTCGGGGCCACCACGCACCGGAGCCCCTCGGCCTCGACGGCGTCGGCCAGCTCGGCGTCGGCCTCGTCGACCACCAGCGTCGCCACCAGGTCGCGGTAGATCCGGGCCACACCCACCACCGAGGACTCGTGGCCCAGCTCGACCAGCATGCGGTCGGCCGGACCCTTCAGCGCGGCGCCGCCGATGATCGGCGACACGGCCACCGCGTGGTCGCGGCGGGCGGCCAGCGCTTCCCGGACGCCGGACACGGCCAGGACCGGGCCGATGGACACCAGCGGGTTGGACGGCGCCACCACCACCACCTCGGCCGATCCGATCGCCTCGACGACGCCGGGTGCCGGCGAAGCGGCCGACGCACCGTCGAAGCGCAGCGACGTCACCGGCACCCCGTGCTGGTGGCGCACGAAGTACTCCTGGAAGCTCAGCTCGCCCAGCGCGGGCGAGGTCACCCGGGTCCGGACCCGGTCGTCGGTCACCGGCAGCACCCGCAGACCCAGCCCCCAGGCCGCGGCGATCTCGGCGGTCACCTCGGACAGCGTGGCCCCTTCGGCCAGGCGCGTGGTCCGGTACAGGTGGGTGGCCAGGTCGCGGTCGCCCAGCGAGAACCAGCCGACGTCGTCGCGTCCCGCCGCCGACGCGTAGCGCCGCACCCCCTCGATGGCCCGCCACGACTCGTCGACCAGGCCCCAGCCCCGGTCGGGATCGATGGCCTCGGCCAACGTGTAGACGACCGTGTCGAGGTCGGGGGAGACGGCCAGGCCGTGCAGCACCTCGTCGTCGGCCACGTTCACCACGGCCACCAGTTCGGCCGGGTCGAACGCGGCGAGCAGGCCCCGCAGCATCCGGGCCGCGCCGACGCCGCCGGCCAGCGTGGTGATCACGATGGGACCGCCACGAGGATCAGGCGCCGCCCCGGCGTCCCTGCAGCTCGACGACGTCGGCGTCGACCATCATGCGGACCAGCTGGTCGAAGCTGGTCTCGGCCTTCCACCCCAGCTGGGTCTGGGCCTTCTTGGGGTCGCCGATCAGCAGGTCCACCTCGGCGGGCCGGAAGAACCGCTCGTCGACCACCACGTGGTCCTCCCACTGCAGCCCCACGTGGTCGAAGGCGATCTCGCAGAACTCGCGCACCGTGTGCGTCTCGTGGGTGGCGACGACGTAGTCGTCGGGGGTGTCCTGCTGGAGCATCAGCCACATGGCCCGCACGTAGTCGCCGGCGAAGCCCCAGTCGCGCTGGGCCTCGAGGTTGCCGAGTCGGAGGTCGCGGTCGAGGCCGAGCTTGATGCGCGCCACGCCGTGGGTGATCTTGCGGGTCACGAACTCGAGCCCGCGGCGCGGGGACTCGTGGTTGAAGAGGATCCCGGAGCTGGCGTGGAGGTCGTAGGACTCCCGGTAGTTGATGGTGATCCAGTGGCCGTAGAGCTTGGCCACCCCGTAGGGGCTCCGCGGGTAGAACGGCGTGGCCTCGGTCTGGGGCACCTCGACGACCTTGCCGAACATCTCCGAGGAGGAGGCCTGGTAGAAGCGGATGGTCGGGTCGACGACCCGGATGGCGTCGAGCAGGCGGGTGACGCCGAGCGCGGTGACCTCGCCGGTGAGCACCGGCTGGCTGAACGACGTGGGCACGAACGACTGCGCGGCCAGGTTGTAGACCTCCTGGGGGTGCCACTCACGGAGCAGTTCGATGAGCGAGCCCTGGTCCAGCAGGTCGCCGTGGACGATCTCGATCCGGTCCTGGATGTGGGCGATCCGTTCGAAGGTCACGGTGGAGGAGCGGCGGACCATGCCCAGCACCTCGTAGCCCTCCGACAGGAGCAGCTCGGCGAGGTAGGAGCCGTCCTGGCCGGTGATGCCGGTGATGAGCGCTCGCTTGGTCGTCATGGTGCGTCCCCGTTTCGTTGATCGGTCGTGATGGTGGGTCGTGCGTCCTCGGCGGCCACCCGGGCCCGGCAGTCGGCCATGAGGTCGGCCAGCGTCTCGGCGATCGGGATCTCGGGCGACCACCCGGTGGCGGCCCGCAGCTTGGTCGAGTCGCCGCACAGGACCGGGATGTCGACCGATCGCTGGCGGGTCGGGTCGGACACCAGGCGCATGGGCCGAGCAGCCATGCCGACGAGGAGGTCGGCCAGCTCCTGGATGGAGAGCGTGGTCCCGCTGCAGACGTTGTAGACCTCGCCCCCGACGCCACGCAGGGCGAGGAGGCGGTAGGCACGGACGACGTCGCGGACGTCGGTGAGGTCGCGCTGGGGCGAGAGGTTCCCGACGGGCACCTCGTCGGTGCCGTCCCGCTCGTTGCGGGCGATGCGCAGGGCCAGCGCCGGGGCCACGAAGCGGTCGCTCTGGCCGGGGCCGAGGTGGTTGAAGGCCCGCACCCTCACCACGTCGAGCCCGTAGCCCAGGGTGGCCTGGAGCCCGAGGAAGTCGGCCGCCACCTTGGACGCGGCGTAGGGGCTGGTGGGTCGCAGCTCGGCCGTCTCGCTGAGCGGCAGCTCGTCGGGGGTGACCTTGCCGTAGACGTCGGCGCTGCCGATGGAGATGACCCGTTCGACCCCGGCGGCTCGCGCCGCCTGGAGGACGTTGAAGGTGCCCTCGGCGTTGGCCCGGAACGTGGCGAGGGGGTGGTCCCACGAGCCGCCGACATCCGCGTCGCCGGCCAGGTGGTACACGACCCGCGGCCGGGCGTCGGTGAAGACCTCCCGGAGGTGGTCGGCGTCGCCGATGTCGGTGCCGGTGGACCGATCGGTGGCGATCACCTCGTCCCCGCACGCCTCGAGGTGGCGGAGGAGGTGCGGGCCGACGAAGCCGGCCGCCCCGGTGATGAGCGCCTTCATGCGGACCGAGACTGTAGCCGACGCCCCGGAGGGGGCCGACTACCATCGGCGCCCGGTCGCCGGGGCGGTGGCCGCTTCCCTGACCGATGCCGACCCGACGCCGAACCTCCGAGGACGACCCGCAGCCGTCCGCTGCGACGGGCGCGCCCGGTGGCGACGGGGACGACTGGGATCCCGACGCCACGCCGCTGGTCGACGGCTACGAGCAGGCCCCCGACGCCGTCGCCCCGCTGGTCGGGGCGGGCGTGCCGGCGGTGGTGGCCGTGGTGGTCACCCGCAACCCCGGTCCCTGGTTGGAGGCCACGCTGGAGGGCCTCGACCGCCAGGAGTACGCCAACCTGGCGACGCTCGTCGTCGACGCCGGGTCGCTGGTCGACCTCACCGAGCGGGTTGCCCGCACGCTGCCCGGTGCCTTCGTCAAGCGCCTCGCCGAGCCGTCCTCGTTCGCGGCGGCGGCCGCCGCCGCGGTCGAATCGGTCGAGGGCGCCTCGTTCCTGCTCTTCCTCCACGACGACGTGGACCTCCGGGCCGGGTCCGTCCAGGCGCTGGTCGAGGAGGCCTTCCGCTCCAACGCCGGCATCGTCGGCGCCAAGCTCGTCGACTGGGACGACCCGCAGCGCCTGCGCAGCGTCGGCGCCGCGGTCGACCGTTTCGGCTTCGCGTGGCCGTTGGCCGAGCCGGGCGAGATGGACCAGGCCCAGCACGACGCCGTGCGCGAGGTGTTCGTGGTCCAGAGCGCGGCGATGCTCGTGCGCGCCGACCTCTTCGCCGACCTCGGGGGGTTCAGCGAGCTCGACGGTGCCGGCGAGGAGCTGGACCTCTGCTGGCGGGCTCGGGTGGCCGGAGCGCGCACCGCGGTCACCCCGGCCGCGGTCGCCCGCCACCGCGAACGGTCGGAGCTGGGGGACCCCACCGGTCGGAGCGCGGCCGCGGTGCTGCGACACCAGTTCCGCACCATGGTGGTGTGCTCGGGACCGGTCCAACTGTTGCGGACCCTGCCCCAGGCGCTGCTCTTCGGACTCCTCGACGTGCTCTACGCCGTCGTCCGGGGTCGCTTCGCCCAGGCCGGGGCCAGCGTCGGCGCGTTCGCGTGGAACGTCGCGCACCTCCCCGGCACCCTCGCCGCGCACCGGCGGGTGGCGCGCTCGCGCCGGACGCCCGACGCCGAGATCCGCCGGCTGCAGATCCGGGGGAGCGCTCGGATCACCCGCTTCCTGCGGGCCCACCGGGGTGCGGGCCTGCACGGGCTCGGCGGTTCGCTGGTCTCGGCCGCCCGGGACCGGGGCGTGGCCCGCTCGGAGGATGCGGCGATGTGGGCCGCCGCGTTGGGCACGGCGCTGGTGGCCGTCCTGTGGATCGGCTCGCGAGGCCTGCTCAGCGGCGGCGTGCCCGAGATCCGCGAGTTCGTCGCGCTGGGCGCTCCGGCGGACCTGTGGCGGGAGTGGTGGTCCGGGTGGCGCTCGACGGGGGTCGGGGCATCGGGTGCGGCGCCGAGCGCGCTGGCCCTCGGCGCGGTGCTGCAGTGGGTGGCGGTGGGGGCCCGCGGCCTCGTTCGCACGCTCCTGGTGATCGGTCCGGTGGCGGTGGGCGCGGTCACCGCCTGGCGGATGTTCCGCGGAGCGCTCTCCTTGCCGGCCCGAGCGGTGGCGGCGGTCCTCTACGTGGCCAACCCGCTGCCGTTCAACGCGCTGGCCGAAGGCCGCTGGCAAGCCCTGGTCGCCTATGCCGCGGCACCGGCGATCCTGGGGCGGCTCGCCCGGGCCGGGGGGTGGGAGCCGTTCGCGGCCGAGGCCGGCCGGGCCGGCTCGCTCCAGCGCCAGGCCGTGGGCCTCGGGGCGATCGTGGCGCTCGCCGCGGCCGTCGCGCCGGGCGTGGTGGCGGTCACCGTGGCGTTGTCCGTGCTGGTGGCCGCGGTGATGCTCGCCACCGGCGACCGGGGCGACGCCGGCCGCGCCGTGGCCGTGGCGGGGGGCGCCGTCGTGGTCGCCGCGGTCGTCCACCTGCCGTGGACGATCGCCGTGGTGAGCTCACCCTGGCGGTGGGCCCGGTTGGTGGGGTCCACCTCCGACTCGGCGTCGGCACCGCTGGCCCGGGCCCTCCACTTCCACACGGGTCCCTTCGGTGGACCGGCGTCGGTGGGCCTGCTGGTGGTGGCCGCGGTGGGTCTGCTGGTGGCCCGCCACCACCGCTTCCGGTGGGCCGTCGTCGGTGCCACCCTCATCGTGGCCTCCGCCGCCCTGGTCGTCGGCTTCGGCCGGAGCGACGGTGCGGCGCCGCCGGTCGAGCTCCTGTTGGTCCCGGCCGCCCTCGGTGTCTCGGTGGCGGCCGCGGCGGGCGTCGAGGCGTTCCGGAGCGACGTGGTCGGCGGCACCTTCGGCGTCCGCCAGCTCGGGTCCGTGCTGGCCGGGCTGGCCGCCGTCGTCGCCGTCCTGGCCGCCGTGCCTGCGCTCGGCAGCGGGCGATGGCAGCTGCCACGCGGCGACGTGGCCGCCGCGCTGGAGACCGTCCGGGCGCCGAGCGGCGAGTACCGCACGCTGTGGATCGGTGACCCCGACGCGCTCCCCGGCCGGGGTTCGCCCCTGGCCGCGGGGATGTCGTTCCTGCTGACCGACGGTGCGGGGCCGACCCTGGCCACCACCCAACCCGCGGATCCCACCGAGGGCGAGCGGCGCCTGGCCGCGCTCCTGGCCGACGCCCGGGCCGGGGGCAGCGTCCGGCTCGGGGGTGAGCTGGGCCGCTACGGCGTCCGCCTCGTCGTCCTGGCCGAACGTGTCGCCCCGCTCCCGTTCGACACCCGCGGCCTCGTCGTCGATCCCGTGCTGGGGCGGGCGCTGGCCGAGCAGGTCGACCTCGTCCGCGTCGAGGTCGCACCCGGGCTCACGGTCTACGAGAACCTGGCCGCCCGACCGGTTCGCTACCGGGTACCGACCGCGCAGCGGGAGGTGGCGGGTGCGGCCCCGATCGACGCCACCGACGCGGAGACCGCGGTCGACATCCGCCCGGCGCTCGGGTCCGCGCGCCGTCCCACGGCGGCCTCGGGCCCCCTCGCCGACGGGGACACGTTGGTGGTGGCGGGGACCCGCCACCCGGGCTGGTCGCTCACCGTGGACGGCGTCGACGCGGCGGCGGAGCCCTTCGCCGGGTGGTCCGCGGCGTTCGCCGCGCCGGCCGCCGGGCGGGCCGAGCTGCGCTACGCCACCCCGGTCTCCGGCGTGCTCCTCCACATCGTGCAGCTGGCCGCCCTCGCCGCGCTGCCCTGGCTCCACCGTCGGCGAGTGGGCGAACGACGGGTCCGCTCGACCCGACCGCTCGGCATCGGCGAGCCCCCCGACCCCGACGACGACGGCGAGGACCGACCGTGATCCGCCGACTCGTCGCCGTCGCCCTGGTCGTCGGCGCGGTGCTCGGGCTGCTGCGCCTGGATCGCTCGCCCGAGCCGGCCAGCGGTCGCGAGCCGTCCGAGCAGCCGGCCTTCGCCCGCTCGGACCGTGGGTCGGTCTGGTATTGCGCCCAGGTGCCCCGTGAGGGCGAGACGGTGCAGGTCGCCGTGGTGAACACCGGTCCGCGGGTGGCCCGAGCGCGCATCAGCGGCTACGGCGCCGCGCCGGTCGAGGCGGTCCCGGCCCTGAACGTGGAGGTGGGCCCGCGATCGAGGACCGTCGTGGCGGTGTCCGACCTGGCCGCCGGCCTGGGGGGCGTGGTGGTCGAGCTGGTGGGCGGGCCCGGGCTGGTGGAGCAGCGGGTCACCACCGAGGCCACGTCCGACGTCGAGGCGTGCACACCCGATGCGTCGACCGCCTGGTACTTCCCCATGGCCAACACGGAGCGGGGCGCATCGGCGCGGCTGACGTTGATGAACCCGTTCCCCACCGATGCGAGCGTCGACGTCGCCGTCGCCTACGACGAGGGCGGTCGAGTCCCGCCGGGGCTCCGTGGCCTGGTGGTCGCCGGTGGGACCACCCGGGTGGTCGAACTGGGGGAGTACCTGCAGCGACGGGAGCAGTTCACCGCCACCGTGCGGGCACGCGCCGGACGGCTCGTGGCCACGCTCTCGCAGACGGGGGACGGCGAGGGAGCGGGGGAGGGCCTCGTCCTCCACCAGGGAGCCTCGGCGCCATCCGACCGGTGGTGGTTCGCCGACGGCGTGGGGGCGGCTGACGTCACCGAGCGCTTCGTGATCATGAACCCGGCCGACGAGGCCGTGTCGGTGGGGCTGTCGGTGACGGCGGACGCCGCCGACGACCTCCAGCCGGAGCCCTTCGTGCTCGACCTGCCGGCTCGTCGCTACGCGGTGGTCGACCTCGACCGGGAGTCCCGGGTCCCGCCCACCGGGCGCCGGTGGGTGGAGGTGGTGGCCGATGGCGGGGTGGGCGTGGTGGTCCAGCGGCTCCTGACCGTGGTGGGCGCGGGGGCCGAGGCCGCCGCCGTCGATCGTCCGCCGGTGGCCGACGGGCTCGCCGCGTCGGGTGGTGCCGCGGTGGTCGCCACCGAGTGGGTGCTCGGCTCGATCGGGCTCGAGGACGGTCCGTCGGTCGTCGTGGTGGCGAACCCCGACCCGAGTGCCATCGCGCTGGTCGACCTGGTGGCGCTCCGTGAGGGCGAGGAGGTGGCGCTCAGCGAGCAGGTCGAGGTGCCGCCGGGCTCGTCCCTGGCGGTCGATGTGACCGCTGCGCTGGGCGGCGCCGAGGGCGCCCCGGTCGTGGTCCGGGCCTCGACGCCGGTGGTGGTGGAGGCCCGGCTCACCTCGAGCACCCGGCGCGACGTGGCCGTCCTCACCGCCACGCCGCGGGCCGGTGCCGTCGGGGCGCCGCCGGGGGCGGGCTGAGCGTGGACCCGAAGCTGGTGGTCGTGGCGGTGGCCGTGGCCGTCGTCGGGGTGGTCGCGGCCGTCGCCCGTCGCCGCCGGCCGGACCCGCCCACCCAGGCTCCGGTGCACCAGGCGCCCACGCAGTTGGACCGCCGCGACTTCGGTGACCCCGCCGAGCCCTGGCTGGTGGTGGCCTTCACCTCCCGGACCTGCGACGGCTGTGCCCAGACCTGGGCGAAGGCCGAGGTCCTGGCGTCGTCGGAGGTGGCGGTCCGTGAGGTCGAGTACGCCGAGCAGCGGGAGCTGCACGAGCGCTACTCGATCACCGGCGTGCCGACGGTGGTGGTCGCCGGTGCCGACGGCGCGGTGGTGTGGTCCTCGATCGGGCCGCCGTCGGCCACCCACCTGTGGGCGGCGGTCGCACGGGCCCGCGACCCGGAGTCGGTCCCACCCGGCTGCGGCGGGGACCACTGAGCGAGCTCAGGCGGAGTCACCGCCGGTGGTCGCCGGAGCCGGGGGAGCCGGGGGAGCCGGGGGAGCGGGCGTCGCCGCGGTTCCGGCCGTGCCGTTCGCCTCGCTGGACTGGCCGACCGAGAGCTCGATGAGCCGGCGGACCTCGTCGCCCGAGATGGTCTCCCGCTCGAGCAGCGCCCGTGCCACCAGGTCGAGCCCGTGGCGGTACTCGGTGAGGGTCTGCTCACACCGTTGCTCGCAATCGCGGAGGATCTTCTCGACCTCCTCGTCGATGACCCGGGCGGTGTCGTCGGAGTAGTCGCGCGTGCTCATCAGGTCCTCGCCCAGGAACACCTGGCCCTGCGAGCCCCACGCCATGGGTCCGATCCGGGGGCTCATGCCCCACTCGCGCACCATCTTGCGGGCACGCTCGGTGCTGACGACGAGGTCGTTGTTGGCGCCGGTGGACACCACACCGAAGACGAGCTTCTCGGCGATGCGCCCACCCATGGCCACCACGATGGAGTCCTCGAGGTAGTTCTGGTCGTAGGAGTGGCGGTCCTCGACGGGGAGCTGCATGGTGACGCCGAGCGCCATGCCCATGGGGAGGATGGTGACCTTGTGGAGCGGGTCGGCGTTGGGCAGCACCGCTGCGCACACCGCGTGGCCGGCCTCGTGGTAGGCGGTCAGCTCCTTCTCGCGGTCCGACAGGACCATCGACTCGCGGCGCTGCCCCATCAGGACCCGGTCGCGGGCGTACTCGAAGTCGTGGTTGCGGATGACGTCGCTGCCGTCGCGCACGGCGTGCAGCGCCGCCTCGTTCACGAGGTTCGACAGCTCGGCACCGCTCATCCCGGGCGTTCCCCGGGCGACCACGTCGAGGTCGATGTCGGAGGAGAGCCGCTTGTGGCGGACGTGGACCTCGAGGATCTTGCGCCGATCGTCGAGCTCGGGGAGCGGGACCACCACCGTGCGGTCGAAGCGGCCGGGGCGCAGCAGCGCCGGGTCCAGGATGTCGGGCCGGTTGGTGGCGGCCATCATCACGATGCCCTCGGTGGCCTCGAAGCCGTCCATCTCCGACAGCATCTGGTTGAGCGTCTGCTCCCGCTCGTCGTGGCCGCCGCCCAGCCCGGCGCCCCGCTTGCGGCCGATCGAGTCGATCTCGTCGATGAAGATGATCGCCCGGCCCAGCTTGCGAGCCGAGTCGAACAGGTCGCGCACGCGGCTGGCACCGACGCCGACGAACATCTCCATGAAGTCCGAGCCCGAGACGGACAGGAACGGCACGCCGGCCTCGCCGGCCACGGCGCGTGCGATGAGCGTCTTGCCGGTGCCCGGGGGGCCCACCAGCAGCACGCCCTTGGGGATGCGGGCGCCGATCTCACCGAAGCGCTCGGGCTCCTTCAGGAAGTCGACGACCTCGGTGATCTCGAGCTTCACGCCCTCGTAGCCGGCGACGTCCGCGAACGTGGCCGCGGGCCGCTCCGTGGTGTAGGTCTTCGCCCGGCTGCGGCCGATGGACATGATCCCGCTCATCTGGCCCTGAGCGCGGCGCTGCATCCACACGAAGAACCCGATGATGAGCAGGATCGGGAGGAACAGCTGCAGCAGCGGCCCGATGATCGAGGGCTGCGGGGTGAAGAACTCGACCTTGGTGTCGGCGTCCGCCGTGAGCTGCCGGAGCGTCTCGGCGGTCATGTCGGGCGGCCCGGTGGCGGTGAACTCCTCGCTGGAGCCCTTCAGCGTTCCGGTGACCTCCATGGTGGAGTTGTCCCACCTGATCGAGGACACCTTGCCCTGCTGGAGGTCGGTCTGGAACTCGTTCCAGCTGATCTGGCGGGCGGTCGTGGCGTCGAGGTTGATGGAGGCGAACAGGAGCCCCACCACCAGGACGAGGATCAGCCAGAGGGACCAGCGCGGGAGGCCCTGGTCCATCTTGGGCAACGGCCGGGGGCTCCCGGGCGGGCGCGGCGGTGGTGAGGAGGGCTCTGGGGCCATGCGCTCAGCCTACGTGCGCCGAGCGCCGGTCCGCGATCGCTCGCGTGTGCCATCCGCCCCGACGCCGCGAAGCGCCGCTACCGTGACCGCTCGTGAGCAGGACCTGCGCCCGACCGGGCTGCCGGCGCGACGCCGTCGCCACCCTCAGCTACGCCTACGCCGAGCGCGTCGTGTGGGTGGAGGCGCTCTCGGTGGAGGCGCACCCCATGACCCACGACCTGTGCGTGGACCACGCCGACAACCTCCGTGTCCCGGTCGGCTGGGATCGGCGGGACCGACGCGCCGCGGCGAACCTCCACACCACCCAGATCCGGCTCATCCCCGCGTGAGCGGGCGCCGGCGCCGGCTGCCGGTCGCCGGGCTCGACCCCGTCCCCTGGACCGCCCCCGAGGCACTCCTGGCCATCGCCGGCGCCCACCTGGCCCTGCTCGTGGGTGGCGTCGTCGTGATGGGAGCGGGCGGCTGGGACGTCGGGGCCCAGCCCATCGGCGCGGACGTGGCCGCGCTGGTGCCGTTCTGGGTCGTGGCCCTCGTCCTGTCGTTCCGTCTGGCCGACCGGGGCCCGCAGGGCCCGGGGGTGGCGCTCGGCCTGACGGGCGTGCCGCCGACGACCCCCCGGCGGCGTGCGCTCGAGGTCGGCGCCGGGGCGCTGGCGGGCGTCGTCACCTCGCTGGCGGTCGTGCCGCTGCTCTACGTCGTGGTGCACCGCCTGGCCGGGACCACCGCCGCCGATCTCGAGCGGCCGGCCCGGCTGCTGGCCGATCGGGCCGACACGGGACTGGGGGTCGCCCTGCTGGTCCTGTCCACCTGCGTCGCCGCGCCGTTGGTGGAGGAGGCGCTCTACCGCGGCGTGCTCCTGCCCGCCCTCGGTTCCCTCGGCACGACGCCCGCCGTGGTGGCGTCCGCCGCGGTGTTCGCCGCCGCGCACCTCCAGCTGCTGCAGTTCCCGGGCCTGGTGGCGATCGGGCTCGTGCTCGGAGTCCTCCGCGTGGTCACCGGCGCGCTGGTGGCGCCGGTCGCCGCCCACGTGGGCTTCAACGTGACCGCCGTGGTGGTCCTGCTCACCCAGAGCTGAGCGGACCGCTCGGCCCGAAGCGCTGGGCCGAGCGGCCCATCGTGGCCCACCGCCCTCATCCGGGCCTCCGCCGCGCCGACCCAGGGGTGGCCCGACCACGGATGGAGATGGGATGAAGCAGCACACCGACCACCGGCGCGCGCAGGAGACGGACGTCCTGCAGTGCACCGCCTGCGGGGATGCCCTCGTGGAGATCAACCTGCTGATCGACGGCGAGCAGCTCACGATGCGCTCGTGCTCGATCTGCGACACCCGGAGCTGGCACCGGGGCGACACCGAGGTGGACCTCGGCGGCGTCCTGGCCGACCTCAGCTCCACCCGCACCCGCTACCGCCGCGACCTCGCGTCGCGGTGAGCGCTCGTCCGGGGGAGCCGCTTGCCACGGCGCCCCCGGCTTGGCGTGCCAGCATGAAGCCCTCGTGGACGAGGACCTGACGACGACCCTCGGGAGCGACGACGCGCCGTCGGCCGCCCCGGACCCGCCCGACGACCCGTCGTCGACGGCGCCACCGCCCGCGACCGACGGCGAACGGACGGCACGGCGACTGGTGTCGTTCGTCGTGGTCACCGCCTGCTGCCTCTACGTGTGGTTCGTGGTGCACGGTCCGACGTTGGTGATGTCGGACTCCACGCCGACCGGTGGCGACATGGGGGCCCACGTGTGGGGACCCGCGTACCTCCGCGACCACCTCCTGCCCCAGCTCCGGCTGACCGGCTGGACCCAGGACTGGTACGCCGGCTTCCCCGCCTACACCTTCTACATGGTCGTCCCCAGCCTGGCGATCGTGGCCCTCGACGTGGGCATCGTCCCGGCCAACGGGATCGTCGCGCTGATCGTGGCCAGCGCCATCGGGGCGGCCGCCCTGTGGTGGTACCGCTCCCGGGACGTGTCGTTCCGACGGGTCGTCACCGTCACGATGCTGGCCGCGTTCGCCGCGGTCCTGCTGTTGGACTTCCCCTACAACGTCGGCTTCAAGCTCGTGGCCGTCTCGGGCATCGTCGCGTTCCCCGCCGGCGTCTGGTACCTGCTGAGCGGCCTGTCGCTCCGCCAGCCCGGGCCCGAGATCGGCGCCGTGGCCAGCCTGGCCTTCCTGATGGACAAGTCGCTGTTCCACATCTACGGCGGCAACATCGCGTCGACCATGGCGGGGGAGTTCGCCTTCTCGATCTCCCTGACGCTCTCGCTGTTCGCGCTCGGCGCGATCGCCCGGGGCGTGGGCGATGGTCGGCGTCGGGCCAGCGCCGCGGTCCTCATCGGGTTGGCCATGCTGTGCCACGTCATCCCGGGCCTGTTCTTCCTGGCCGTCGGTGCGATCCTGATCCTGGTGCTGCGACCGACCAAGCGGGCGGTCACGTGGGCGCTGCCGGTCGGCACGGTGGGCGCGCTGCTGGCCATGTGGTGGTACCTGCCCTTCTACGGGCGGAGCGCCTACCTCAACGACATGGGGTGGGAGAAGCTCGGGATCGTCACCTGCAACGGGACCCAGCAGCTGAGCTGGCACGAGGTCTGGCGGGCCCTGGTGCCCTTCGCCGAGGGGCACCGCTACGTGACCTGTCCCGTCCCCGGCATCGCCGACGTGGCGCCGCAGACCTTCGCCGATCCCAACATGCTGCACGGCAAGTTCTTCTTCGTGGCCGCCGCCGTCGGGGCCCTGCTCTCGTTGGTCATGGCCGTCCGGGCCGGCATCTGGCTCAGCCTGCTCACCGCGGTGGCCGCGGTGGCCTTCGTGGTGATGCCCCAGCACCGCTTCTGGAACGCCCGGGTGCTGCCCTTCTACTACCTCGGCATCTACCTCCTGGCCGCCGTCGGGATCACCCTGCTGCTCCGGGCGCTGGTGCTGGTGGTGGTGGGGCGGTGGTCCACGCCGGGCCCGGGCGTCTCGGCCGCCGCGAGCGGCGTGGCGTGGGTGGCGGTGCTCGTGATGCTGGGCATGACGTTGCGCTTCCTGCCCGGCGGTGAGCTCGTGACCCGGGCCGACGGCACCCAGGCCTACCGGTGGATGGGCATCGAGAGCACCTACCAGGGGGTGGTCAACGGCTGGGCGCGCTGGAACTTCGAGGGGCTCGAGGCCAAGCCCGGCACCTCGGTCGGCCCCGACGGCGAGACGTTCGTGGACCGCAAGGACTCCGAGGAGTTCTTCGCCATGATCGAGGAGATGGACCGCGTGGGTCGCGAGGTCGGCTGCGGCCGGGCGTACTGGGAGTACGACGGCGACCTCAACAAGTACGGGACCCCCATGGCCCCGATGCTGCTGCCGTACTTCACCGACGGCTGCATCGGCTCGATGGAGGGCCTGTACTTCGAGGCATCCTCCACCACCCCGTTCCACTTCATCGTGCAGTCCGAGCTGTCGAAGGCGCCGTCGCGGCCCCAGCGCTTCCCCATGGTGGGCGTCGAGCCGGAGGACGCACCCGAGGGCTTCCCGGGTTCGTGGCCCTACCGCAACTTCGACGTCGACCAGGGCGTGCGGCACCTGCAGCTGCTCGGTGTCCGCTACTTCATGACCTACACGCCCGAGACGCGAGCCGCCGCAGAGGGCGACGACCGGCTCGAGCTGGTCGGGGAGTCCGGCCCGTGGGCCGCCTTCGAGGTGGCGGGGGTCGATCTCGTCGAGCCGCTGGAGCACCTCCCGAACCGCTGGACCGACGTCGAGCACAACATCCACTCGTGGGCCCGCCCCGCGGTCGAGTGGTTCGACGATCCCGACCGCTGGGACGTCGTGCACAGCACCGACGGTCCCGACAGCTGGCCGTCCGGCTCCTGGCAGGACCCGGCGGTCCGTCGGGCGGCGCCCGCCGCCGACCTCGAGGTCACCGAGGTCCGCACGACCGAGGACTCGATCAGCTTCGAGGTCAGCGAGGTGGGGTCCCCCGTGCTCATCCGCACCTCGTACTTCCCGAACTGGCAGGTCGAGGGCGCCGAGGGGCCCTACCGGGTGACGCCCAACCAGATGGTGGTGGTCCCCACCTCCGAGCGCGTCACGCTCACCTACGGTCGGAGCACGCTCGAGTGGCTCTCGTGGCTGGTGAGCCTGGTCGGCGTGGTCGGGCTCGTGGCGCTCCTGCGCTGGCGGTGGCCGCCCGTCGAGGGTCCGGTGCCCGAGTGGTTCGGCGACCGTGACGGCCCGCGGCGCCGCGACGACGACGGTGACGGTGACGGCGGCCACGACGACGTGGACCCCGACGGCGCGGACGACCCCGAGGGCGGCGCCGAGGCGGAGGTCGAGGGGGACCACGAGCTCGTCGTGGCGACGGCCGCGCCGGGTGATCCCGCGGCGTTCGCCCCCATCGAGCGGTGAGGTTCCTCCGCCGCTTCGCCGCGGTGGGTGCGGCGGTCACGATCCTCGACGTCGGGCTGGTCCTCGTCGGCGCCGGCGTCGTCGACTGGCCGTTGCCGGTGCTCGACGGGGTCGCCGTGGCGGTGGCCACGCTGGTCTCCTACGCGGCCCACCGTGCGATCTCCTACGCCGCGGAGCCGGCCCGTCGGTGGTTCCGTGCGCTGCCGCACTACCTGGGCGCGACGGCGCTGGCGTTGGCCACCGACGTCGCCGTCTTCTCGTTGTTGACCACGGGTGGCGACCGCGGCCCGGCGGCGCTGGCCGGGCCGAAGGCGCTCGCGCTGGCCGCGGCGTTCCTGGTGCGCATCGGGTTCTACCGCCGGACGATGTTCCGGTCCGTGCGGGCCGACCAGGAACGCCCCCGGGACCGGCCGACCCCACCGGGCGCGGTCCGCCTCAGCCTGGTCATCCCCGCCTACCGCGAGGCCGAGGGCATCGGCACCACCCTGGCCCGGGTGGAGCGGGCGCTGGGTCACCTCCGCGACGAGGGCGGCCTGCAGGTCATCGTGGTCGACGACGGCTCGCCGGACGACACCGCGGCCGTCGCCCGCCAGGCCGGTGCCGACCTGGTGATCGAGCAGCGTCCCAACCAGGGGAAGGGGGCGGCGGTGCGGGCCGGCGTCCTGGCCGCCACCGGCCGGACCGTCGCCTTCACCGACGCCGACCTCTCCTACTCGCCCGAGCAGGTGCTCGGCCTCCTGGCCCGCGTGGAGGAGGGCTGGGACGTGGTGGTGGGGTCGCGGAAGCACACCGAGACCCGGACGCTGGTCACCGCCCGTCGGCTCCGTGAGATCGGGGGTCGTGTGATCAACGCCCTCACCTCGGTGGTGCTCCTCGGGCAGTACCGCGACACCCAGTGCGGGCTGAAGGCGTTCCGCTCGGACGCGGCCCGGCTGATCTTCTCGCGCTCGATCGTCGACGGCTTCGCGTTCGACGTCGAGGTCTTCCACCTGGTCGAGCGGTTCCGACTGACCCTCCTCGAGGTCCCGGTGGAGGTCGTCAACTCGTCGCGCTCGACGGTGCACGTCGTGCGGGACGCGACCCGCCTGATTCGGGACCTGTTCCGCATCCGCCGCACGGCCCACCTGGGCGCCTACGAGCTGGCCGACGGCGAGCCCGTCCCGCAGGGGGTCGCTCCGCCCCACGGCTAGGGTCGACCGCATGGGCGACCTGGCAGCGATCTTCAAGGCCTACGACGTGCGGGGCCTGGCCCCCGGAGAGTTCGACCCGCCGATGGCCCGCCGGATCGGCGCGGCCTTCGCCCGCCTGGTGGCCGACGAGGACCCCTCGGTGACACGGGTGCTGGTGGCCCGCGACATGCGGCCCACCGGGGTGGAGCTGGTGGCCGCCTTCGCCGACGGCGTGTGCGCCCAGGGCCTCGACGTCGTCGACCTGGGGCTGGCCTCCACCGACCTGCTCTACTTCGCGGCGGGTTCGCTCGAGGCCCCCGGCGCCATGTTCACCGCCTCGCACAACCCGGCGCAGTACAACGGCATCAAGTTCTGCCGCTCCGGGGCCCGCCCGGTGGGCGAGGAGTCGGGGCTGTTCACCGTCCGCGACCTCGCCCAGTCGGGCGTCCCCGACACCGACCGGCGGGGCTCGGTCACCCACCAGGACCTGCTGGGGGCCTTCGCCGACCACGTCCGGTCCTTCGTCGATCTCGGCGCCCTGCGCCCCCTCAAGGTGGTGGCCGACGTGGCCAACGGGATGGGCGGGCTGGTCGTGCCCGCCGTGTTCGAGGCGCTGCCCTTCGACCTCGAGGTGATGTACCCCGAGCTCGACGGCACGTTCCCCAACCACCCCGCCGACCCCATCCAGCCCGAGAACCAGCGCGACCTGGTGGCGCGGGTCCTCGAGGTGGGCGCGGACGTCGGCCTGGCCTTCGACGGCGACGCCGACCGGGTGTTCCTGGTCGACGAGCGGGGGGTCGGCCTGTCGGGTTCGACCACCACGGCGATCCTGGCCGACGCCATCCTGAAGCGGCACCCCGGTGGGGTGGTGGTGCACAACCTCATCTGCTCCAAGGCGGTGGCCGAGGTGGTGCGCGAGGCGGGCGGCGTCCCGGTCCGGACCCGCGTCGGGCACAGCTTCATCAAGCAGGTGATGGCCACCGAGGACGCCGTGTTCGGCGGCGAGCACTCGGCCCACTACTACTTCGCCGACAACTACCGGGCCGACTCGGGGTTGATCGCCGCGGTCATGGTGCTCGAGCAGGTGTGCACGCGGGGCATCCCGCTCTCGGAGCTGCGCCGCCCCTACGAGCGGTACGCGGCCTCGGGCGAGATCAACACGCGGGTGGCCGACACCGGGGTGGTCATCGAGCGGGTCGCCGCGGCCTACGACGGCGTCGCCCAGGACCGTCTCGACGGGCTCACGGTCGACGCCGGGGACTGGTGGTTCAACCTCCGAGCTTCCAACACCGAGCCCCTGCTCCGCCTCAACCTCGAGGCCGCCACGCCCGACGAGGTCGCCCGGCGGGTCGAGGAGGTCCGGTCGCACTTCGGGAGCTGATCGGCCCCGACGGCGTTTGACGCCGCGCCCGCACTTCGACAACGTTGGAACCCATGCCCATCGCCGACGAACGCCTGCTCGAGTTCCTCGCGTGCCCGGAGGACAAGGGCCCGCTGCTCTACTTCGCCGACGAGGACGCGCTCTACAACCCGCGCCTGCACCGCCGCTACGACATCCGCGACGGGATCCCCGTGATGCTCATCGACGAGGCGACGACGACCGACGACACCGAGCACGATCGGCTGGTGGCGAAGGCCGAGGCCGAGGGCATCGAGCCGAACTTCGTCGCGTCGTGAGCGCTCCGTCGCGCCTCGACAGCCTCGACATGTTCGGGGCGGCCGCCGGGCTGGCCGAGCAGGTGGAGGTGGCCGCCGCGTCGGCCGCCGCGCTCGACGGGCTGCCCTCGGCCGAGGGGATCCGCTCGGTGGCGGTGCTCGGCATGGGCGGCAGCGGCATCGGCGGCGACCTGCTCGCAGCGGTGTCCGGATCGCGGCTGCCCGTCCCGGTGGTCGTGCCCAAGGGCTACGAGGCCCCGGCCTTCGTCGGTCCCGACACGCTGGTGTTCGCCGTGTCCTTCTCGGGGAACACCGAGGAGACCATCTCCGCGGCCTCCAGCGCGGCCGAGCGCGGCGCCCGCATCGTGGTGATCGCCGCCGGTGGCGAGATGGCGCGCCTGGCCGGCGAGTGGGGTGCCCCGGTGGTGCCCATCGCGGCGGGCATCCCCATGCCGAGGGCGGGCATCGGTGCGGTGGCCATCCCACCCCTCGTCATCCTCGAGCGGCTCGGTCTGCTCGAGGGCATCTCCGCCGAGATCGCCGGCGCGGCCGAGCAGCTGCGACGTCGCCGCGACCAGCTCACCGGCACCGACTCGGTGGCCGCCACCCTCGCTCGCCACATCGGCCGGACCATGCCCATCGTCTACGGCGGCGGCGCGCTGGGGGAGGTCGCGGCGGCGCGGTGGAAGGGCCAGTTCAACGAGAACACCAAGATCCCCAGCTTCGCCAACCGCATCCCCGAGCTCACCCACAACGAGATCTGCGGATGGGGCCAGCACGGCGACGTGACCCGGCAGGTGTTCTCGTTGCTGCTGCTCCGGCACTCCTTCGAGCACCCCCAGACGCGACGGCGCTTCGCCATGGTGGCCGAGATCATGGACGAGGTCGTCGCGGGCGTGCACCAGGTGGAGGCCGAGGGCGACTCGATCCTGGGCCAGCTCCTCGACCTGGTCCTCCTCGGGGACTTCGTGTCGCTGGAGCTGGCGGCGCAGTCCGGCGTCGACCCCGGCCCCGTGCCGATCCTCGACCAGATCAAGGCCGCGCTGCGCGCCTGAGGTCCCGTCCCCCTGCCTCGCATCGCCGGGGGTGGGGATCCGGCGCGTCCTCGCCTACCATGAGGGTCGCTGGCTGCGCTGAACCCGGTGTCTGATGACCCCAGCCCGCGTGCACATCGTCCACCCCTGAACGAAACGCGGGAGCGAACACATGGACTTCAAGGTCGCCGACCTGTCCCTGGCCGAATTCGGCCGCAAGGAGATCCGCCTGGCCGAGCACGAGATGCCCGGCCTCATGGCCACCCGAGCCGAGTACTACGACGCGCAGCCCCTCAAGGGCGCCCGCATCATGGGCTCGCTCCACATGACCATCCAGACCGCGGTGCTCATCGAGACCCTCGTGGCCCTGGGGGCCGACGTGCGCTGGGTGAGCTGCAACATCTTCTCCACCCAGGACCACGCCGCCGCCGCGGCCGTCGTCGGTCCGAACGGCACCGTCGACGACCCCCAGGGCGTGCCGGTCTTCGCCTGGAAGGGTGAGACGCTCGAGGAGTACTGGTGGTGCACCGACCAGGCCCTGCGCTGGCCCGACGGCGGCGGCCCCAACATGCTGCTCGACGACGGTGGCGACGCCACGCTGCTCATCCACAAGGGCACCGAGTACGAGGCGGCCGGTGCGGTGCCGGCGCCCACCGACGACGACTCCGACGAGTGGAAGGTCGTCCTCGAGCTGCTGACGAAGTCGGTGGCCAACGAGCCGACCCGCTGGACCGAGGTGGGCAAGGCCATCCTCGGCGTCACCGAGGAGACCACGACCGGCGTCAAGCGCCTCTACCAGATGTTCGAGGCGGGCCAGCTGCTCTTCCCGGCCATCAACGTGAACGACTCGGTCACCAAGTCGAAGTTCGACAACCTCTACGGCTGCCGCCACAGCCTCATCGACGGGATCAACCGGGCGACCGACGTGATGATCGCCGGCAAGGTCGCCGTGGTCTGCGGCTACGGCGACGTGGGCAAGGGTTGCGCGGACTCGCTGCGGGGCCAGGGCGCCCGGGTCGTGGTCACCGAGATCGACCCCATCTGCGCGCTGCAGGCGGCGATGGAGGGCTACCAGGTCCTCACCCTCGAGGACGTCCTCGAGACGGCCGACATCTTCATCACCACCACCGGCAACAAGGGCATCATCTCCGCCGAGCACATGGCCCGGATGAAGCACCAGGCCATCGTCGGCAACATCGGCCACTTCGACAACGAGATCGACATGGCCGGCCTCGCCCGCATGAGCGACGTGCAGCGCATCAACATCAAGCCCCAGGTCGACGAGTACGTCTTCCCCGACGGGCACTCGATCATCATGCTGGCCGAGGGCCGGCTGCTGAACCTGGGCTGCGCCACCGGCCACCCCAGCTTCGTGATGTCGAACAGCTTCACCAACCAGGTGATCGCCCAGATCGAGATGTTCAACCACATCGAGGACTACCCCCTCGGCGTCTACACGCTGCCGAAGCACCTCGACGAGAAGGTGGCGCGCCTCCACCTCGACTCGCTCGGCGTGAAGCTCACGAAGCTCACCCCCGAGCAGGCCGACTACATCGGCGTGCCGGTCGACGGCCCCTACAAGCCCGACCACTACCGCTACTGAGCAGGACCGGGTCGGTGGGCCATCGCCCACCGACCCGGGCTCAGCTGCGAACATGGCGCCGTGGGGCAGTTGCGGGGGCACCTGTGGGAGCGGGCGGCGCGCTCGGGTTCCCTCCTGGGCGGGCCCACGCCCCCGGTGGTCGGTGACCGGATGCTGGCGGCGGTCGTCGCCGCCGACGCCTTCGTGACCCTGGGCGGCGTGCTGCACCTCTTCGACGCCGCCGCGACGCGCCTGGGCGAGGTGGCCGAGGGCTACCGCTACTACCGGTTCGGGCGGATGGCCGACTTCGTCGAGCAGCTGGACCTCCGGCTCGAGGGCCGGATGCTCTCGGAGGTGGGGGATCGCGACCCGGCCGAGCGGCGGGCCGTGCTGGTCCGCTCGCTGCCGGCCCTGGGGCTGGTGGTCCGGTCCGGCGCGCCGTGCGAGGAGGTCGGGGAGGTGCTGGACCTGTGGTACTTCACCTCGGTGGGACCACAGATCTTCGAGCGCTTCTCCCGGCACCTCGAGCGGGAGCCGGGGGCGTACGCGCCGCCGCACCACCCCTGTGCCGGCCACCGGGCGATCGCCTGAGTCCGGCACGTACCGGCCGACGAGACCGCGCGACGACGAGCGCTCGGGAGGAGGGCACATGGACAGCTTCGAGGGGAAGGTCGCGGTCGTGACCGGCGCGGCGAGCGGCATCGGCCGGGCGCTGGCCGGTCGGCTGGCCGTCGAGGGGATGCGGCTGGTGCTGGCCGACATCGAGGCGGCGGCGTTGGAGCGGGCCGCCGAGGAGCTGTCGAGCGACGGCCACGAGGTGGTGTCGGTGCGGGCCGACGTGTCCGAGCGTGCCGAGGTCGAGGCCGTGGCCGCCGCCGCGTTGGAGCGGTTCGGGGCCGTGCACCTGGCCGTCAACAACGCCGGGGTCGCGGCCGGCGGGGTCAGCTGGGAGATGAGCGAGGCCGACTGGCGGTGGGTGCTCGGTGTCGACCTGTGGGGGGTGATCCACGGTGTGTCGGTGTTCACCCCGCTGATCATCGAGGCCGGTGGGGGACACGTGGTGAACACCGCGTCGATGGCGGGGCTGACCTCCAACCCGTTCATGGGCCCCTACAACGTGGCCAAGCACGGCGTGGTGACCCTGTCGGAGACGATGTACCTGGAGCTGCAGATGCTCCACCCGGAGGTGGGCGTGACCGTCGTCTGCCCCGGTTGGGTGCAGACCGGCATCAACCGTTCGGAGCGCAACCGCCCCGAAACGCCGCCGGCCGAGGGGTCCGCCGGTGGCACCGACCCGATGGGTGCGGGCGGCATGCGGGCGCTGATCGACGGGCTGATCGCCTCGGGCCACCGCCCCGAGGACGTGGCCGAGACGGTGGTGGCGGCGGTGCGCGAACGTCGGTTCGCGGTGCTGACCCACACCGACTGGGCGGCCGCGGTGACGCGTCGCGCCGAGCGCCTGGTGGCCGGGGAGCCACCCGAGCTGGTGGTGCCCACCAACTGAGCCTCCCGGGGACCACGGTCCCCGGTGTCGGGGGTCGTCCGTAGCGTCGGGCGCGTGCTCCTGCCCGCCCGCTGCCCGGTCTGCCGTCTGCCCGGTCCCGCGCCCTGCGGCCGTTGCGTGGCCCAGCTCCGACCGGCCCCGCTGTGGGCGCCCACGCCCCAGCTGGCCGAGGCGGTCGCCCTCTTCGCCCACGACGGCGTCGGGCGGGAGCTGGTGCTTCGGCTCAAGTACGCCAACCACCGCGACGGGCTCGGGCGGCTCGGGGCCGCGCTGGGCGCGGTGTGCGCGACGGTGGGCCCGATCGACGCGGTCACCTGGGTGCCCACCACCTCGGACCATCGGGTCGAGCGGGGCTTCGACCAGGCCGAGCTGCTGGCCCGATCGGTGGCGCGGTCGCTGGGGCGGCGCGGCGTCCGCCTGCTCGACCGGGTGGGCGGTGCCCAGTCCGGGCGCGACCGGGCGGGGCGGTCCGAGGTCCGCTTCCGACCCCGTCGGCCGGTGTCGGGCACGGTCGTGGTGGTGGACGACGTCCGCACCACGGGGGCCTCGTTGCAGGCCGCCGCGGCGGCGTTGCGGGCGGCTGGAGCCGCCCGCGTGGTGGGCGCCACGCTCTCGGCCCGCCCGTGAGGGAGGGGCGCTCGCATCCTCTACGATCGCCCCGGAGTCGCCCCGCGTCGGGGCGCCGGTTCGTCCAGAGCGGAGGCAGCGTGCAGATCAAGGTGAGCGCCCGACAGACGGTGGTGGCCGACGGAGACCTGGCCCTGATCGAGGAGAAGATCACCCGGCTCGCCGGCAAGTTCCTCGCCATGGACCGGGCCGAGGTCCACTTCTCGGAGGAGCGCAACCCCCGCATCGCCGACAAGGAGGTGTGCGAGGTCACCCTGGAGGGCCACGGGCACCACGTCCGGGCCAAGGCCAGCGGCCCCGATCACCTGACCGCCGTGGATCGGGCGATCGAGAAGCTCGAGAACAAGCTGCACAAGCTCAAGACCAAGCTGTCCACCTACCGCACCCACCGTGACGTCACCCGGGCCAAGTTGCGCCGGGGCGCCAGCACCGAGCTGCCGGTGGACCTCATCATCGAGGCCGAGCCCGGCGAGGAGCTGACCCCTGCGTCGGCCGAGGCCGAGGCGCTGGTCGACAGCATCCGGATCGTGAAGGCCAAGACCGTCGAGCAGCTCGAGCTGACCCCGCTCGACGCCGCCATGCGGATGGACCTCGTGGGCCACGACTTCTACTTCTTCACGAACTCCGAGACGGGCCGCTCCGCGGTCGTCTACCGCCGGGCCGACGGCGACGTGGGCCTCATCGACCAATCGGCCTGACCCGCGCCGGCCGGCCGCCGAGCGGCCCCGGCCACCGCCGATAGGCTTGCCACGATGGGCATCCTCGACAAACTCCTCCGCGCCGGCGAGAGCCGCAAGGTCAAGGCGCTCGCCGACCTGGTCCCCGACATCGGCGCGCTGGAGCCCGAGCTCCAGGCGCTCGACGACGCCGCGCTGCAGCACCGCACCGTCGAGTTCCGTGAGCGCCTCGAGCGTGGCGAGGAGCTGGACAACCTCCTGGTCGAGGCCTTCGCCGTCACACGCGAGGCCGCCAGCCGGGTCATCGGCCAGCGCCACTACGACGTCCAGCTGATGGGCGGTGCCGCCCTGCACTTCGGCTGGGTCGCCGAGATGAAGACCGGTGAGGGCAAGACCCTCGTCTCCACGCTGCCGGCGTACCTCAACGGCCTCACCGGCAAGGGCGTCCACATCATCACGGTCAACGACTACCTGGCCCGCCGCGACATGGAGTGGATGGGTCGGGTGCAGCAGTGGCTCGGGCTGACCACCGGCCTGATCCTGCCGGACCAGTGGGACTGGGACCACAAGCGACGTCAGTACGCGGCCGACATCACCTGGGGGACCAACAACGAGTTCGGCTTCGACTACCTGCGCGACAACATGGCCATGAGCCGGGCCGAGCAGGTGCAGCGGGGCTTCAACTACGCCATCGTCGACGAGGTCGACTCGATCCTCATCGACGAGGCCCGCACCCCGCTCATCATCTCGGGCCAGGTGGCCGACGCGGCCAAGCTCTACTACCGGTTCTCGTCCATCGTGCGGGGCCTGCAGCGCGACGTCGACTACGAGGTCGACGAGGAGAAGCGCACGGTGTCACCCCTCGAGTCGGGCATCGAGAAGGTCGAGAAGGCGCTCGGGATCGAGAACCTCTACGACGACGTGTCGACCAACCTCGTGCACCAGCTCGGCGTCGCCCTCAAGGCGAAGGAGCTGTACCACCGCGACAAGGACTACCTCGTCCAGGACGGCCAGGTGAAGATCGTCGACGAGTTCACCGGGCGCATCCTCGAGGGTCGCCGCTGGTCCGAGGGCCTCCACCAGGCGGTGGAGGCCAAGGAGGGGGTGCGGATCAAGGAGGAGAACCAGACCCTCGCCACCGTGACCCTCCAGAACTACTTCCGCCTCTACCCCAAGCTCGCTGGCATGACCGGTACCGCCCAGACCGAGGCGGCCGAGCTCATGAGCACGTACAACCTCCAGGTCGTGCCCATCCCCACCCACCGGCCCGTGGTGCGTCGCGACGAGGCCGACCTCATCTACAAGTCCGAGGACGGCAAGTTCGGCTCGGTGGTCGAGGACATCGTCGAGCGGACCGCCAAGGGCCAGCCCGTGCTGGTGGGCACCATCTCGGTGGAGAAGTCCGAGAAGCTCTCCCGCATGCTGGCCAAGCGCGGGGTGGCCCACGAGGTCCTCAACGCCAAGCAGCACGCCCGTGAGGCCGAGATCGTCACCCAGGCCGGCCGGCTGGGCCGCGTCACGGTGGCCACCAACATGGCGGGCCGCGGCGTCGACATCCTGCTGGGCGGCAACCCCGAGGGCCTGGCCCGCCACGACTGCATCGCCGAGGGCTTCGAGCCCGGCTCCGAGGAGTACGAGGCCCGCTACGCCGAGCTGCTCCCCAAGTACGAGGAGCAGTGCAAGGCCGAGGGCGAGGAGGTCCGCGCCGCCGGCGGGCTGTTCGTGCTGGGCACCGAGCGCCACGAGTCGCGCCGCATCGACAACCAGCTCCGGGGCCGGGCCGGCCGCCAGGGCGACCCGGGCGGGAGCCGCTTCTACCTCTCGCTCGAGGACGAGCTGATGCGCCTCTTCGCCACCGGCGCCATCCAGATGGTCATGGGCAAGAACTGGCCCGAGGACATGCCGATCGAGGCGAAGATGGTCACGAAGGCCATCGAGCGGGCGCAGAACACCGTCGAGGCGCGCAACGCCGAGATCCGCAAGAACGTCCTCAAGTACGACGAGGTCATGAACGAGCAGCGCAAGGTGGTCTACGGCCGCCGGGACCTGGTGCTCGACGGCGCGGACCTCAGCGAGGACGCCCTCCGCTCGTTGGCCGAGGCGGTCGACGGGACCATCTCCAACCACTGCGGCGAGTTCAACGAGGACTGGGACACCCGCGCCCTCGAGACCGAGCTGCAGACCTACTGGCCCTGCCGCCTCACCCCCGAGCAGATGGCCGAGTGCGCCACCACCGACGAGCTGTACGACCTGCTCATGGGCGACGCCACCGCCTACTACGGCGAGCGGGAGGCCCAGCTGGGCTCCGAGGCGATGCGCGAGGTCGAGCGGCAGGTGATGCTGCGGATCATCGACCAGCGCTGGCGCGAGCACCTCCGCGAGATGGACCACCTCGAGGACGGGATCGGTCTGCGGGCCATGGGCCAGAAGGACCCGCTCACCGAGTGGCAGCGCGAGGGCTTCGAGATGTTCGAGCAGCTCATGCGCACGGTCGACGACGAGTTCGTGAAGTACGTGATGCACGTGCAGGTCGTGGTCGAGGACCCCGAGCCGGCGGTGCAGAACGTCACCTACACCTCGCCGGAGGATCCGTCGGAGGCCTCCGGGCGAGCCTCGATCGCCGCGGCGGCCGCCGCGGCCGGCGGGGAGCCCGAGGTGGCGGCGGACCCCGAGCCCGAGGTCCAGCAGCCCATCGTGAAGTCCGACGCCGAGAAGGTCGGTCGCAACGATCCGTGCCCCTGCGGCTCGGGCAAGAAGTACAAGCTCTGCCACGGCCGGGACTGACCACTCGCGACGCTCAAGTTCGGGGGTGTCGCGCCGATCCCCTCGGTATGGAGACGTACCGCCTCATCACCCGCAGCGACATGGACGGCCTCGTGTGCGCCGTGCTCCTCAAGGAGCTCGGCATCCTCGGCGAGATCAGCTTCCAGCACCCCAAGGACGTCCAGGACGGCAAGGTCGAGGTCACCGACCGGGACATCCTGACCAACCTGCCCTACGTCGCAGGCTGCCACCTGTGCTTCGACCACCACGCCAGCGAGGTGGAGCGCAACGGGACGATCGCCCCCAACCACGTCATCGACCCGAACGCCCAGTCGGCGGCCCGGGTGGTCTTCGACCACTTCGGCGGGCTGGAGCGGTTCTCGATGATCCCCGCCGACATGATGGCCGCGGTCGACAAGGCCGACGCCGCCCAGTTCACGATGGACGACGTGCTGGAGCCCAAGGGCTGGGAGCTGCTCAGCTTCCTCATGGACGCCCGCACCGGTCTGGGCCGGTTCCGGGACTTCCGCATCTCGAACTACCAGCTGATGATGGACCTCATCGACCGCTGCCGCGAGCTCTCGATCGAGGAGATCCTGGCCCTGCCCGACGTGGCCGAGCGCGTCGAGCTCTTCGTCGAGCAGCACGAGCAGTTCCGGGCCCAGATCGCCCGGGTGGCCGAGGTGCACGGCAACCTCGTGGTGCTCGACCTGCGCGACGAGGAGATCATCTACGCGGGCAACCGCTTCATCGTCTACGCGATGTTCCCCCAGTGCGACATCTCGATGCACGTGATGTGGGGCCGGGAGCGGCAGAACACCGTGTACACGGTGGGCAAGTCGATCTTCGACCGGTCCAACCCCACCGACGTCGGCCGCCTCATGCTGACCTACGGCGGCGGCGGCCACCAGGCTGCCGGCACCTGCCAGGTGGCCAACGAGGACGCCGAACGCACCAAGGCCGAGCTGATCGACCACCTCGGTCGCCGGCTCGTCTCCGCCTGAGCGTCGCCGTCCCCGCCGACGGGGGTCCCCGCCGACGTCCGTTAGGGTCGTCGACGCCATGCAGGACTTCTCCCCGTCGCTCAACGACCTGTCGCGTCGCCTCGCCGAGGCCCACGAGTACCTCCGCGTCGCCGAGCTGGAGGCCCGCCGGCCCCAGCTCGAGACCGAGCTGGCGCGCCCCGACCTGTGGGACGACGCCGAGGCCGCCCAGAAGGTGCAACGCGAGTTCTCGTCGCTGAGCGACGACCTGACCACCTACGGGTCCCTCGCCGACCAGCTCGACGACGTGGCCACCCTGGCCGAGCTGGCCCGGGAGGAGGGCGACGAGTCGCAGGAGCCGGAGATCGCCGACCAGATCGCCTCCCTCGAGGCACGGTTCGCCGAGCTCGAGCTGCGCGCCCTGTTCACCGGGGAGTACGACGAGCGCGACGCCATCATGGAGTTCAACTCGGGCGCGGGCGGCGTCGACGCCCAGGACTGGTGCGAGATGCTCATGCGCATGTTCCTGCGCTGGGCCGAGCGCAAGGGGTTCGAGGTCGAGATCGACGCCGCCTCGCCGGGCACCGAGGCGGGCATCAGCTCGGCCACCTTCATCGTGAAGGGCCGCTACGCCTACGGATGGCTGCGCTCCGAGCACGGCGTGCACCGGCTGGTCCGCATCTCGCCCTTCGACAACAACGCCCGTCGCCAGACCAGCTTCGCCTCCATCAAGATCACGCCGTTCATCGAGGACGTGGGCGACGAGGTGGAGGTCGACGAGAAGGACCTCCGCATCGACGTGTACCGCTCGTCGGGCGCCGGTGGTCAGCACGTGAACGTGACCGACTCGGCGGTGCGCATCACCCACCTGCCCACCGGCATCGTGGTGTCGTGCCAGAACGAGCGGTCTCAGCACCAGAACAAGGACCGGGCCATGCAGGTGCTGAAGGCGAAGCTCCTCGAGGTCGAGCGCCAGAAGCACCAGGCCAAGCTGGCCGAGATCACCGGCGACCAGCTCGACGCCAACTTCGGCAGCCAGATCCGCAGCTACGTCCTCCAGCCCTACCAGCAGGTGAAGGACCTCCGTTCGAACCACGAGGTGGGCAACGTGGACGGCGTGCTCGACGGCGACCTCGACGCCCTGATGGAGGCCTACCTGCGTTGGGAGCGGGCCTCCGCCGAACGCGAGTGACGCCGGGCCCACGTGCCGGAGGGGCGCTCCGCCCGTCCGTCTAGAGTGGGCCGCTCGCTCCCCGGGACCCCACCACCACTGTGATCAAGCTCGAGCACGTCACCAAGGTCTACAAGAACGACCACACCGCTCTCGCCGACGCCAACGTCGACATCGAGCGGGGTGAGTTCGTGTTCCTGGTGGGACCGTCCGGCTCGGGCAAGTCCACCTTCATCCGCCTCCTGAACCGGCAGGAGACGGCCACCTCCGGCAAGGTCTGGGTGGCGGGCAAGGAGATCGGCGAGATGCCGAACTGGAAGGTGCCCCAGCTGCGCCGGAACATCGGCTACATCTTCCAGGACTACAAGCTCCTCCCCAACAAGACGGTCGAGGAGAACGTGGCCTTCGCGCTGGAGGCCATCGGGCGACCCCGCCAGAACATCAAGACGCAGGTGCCCGCCATCCTCGAGCTGGTCGGGCTGGCCCACAAGGCCAAGAACCGTCCCGACGAGCTCTCGGGCGGTGAGCAGCAGCGGGTGTCGATCGCCCGGGCATTCGTCAACCGGCCCCTGATCCTGCTGGCCGACGAGCCCACCGGCAACCTCGACCCGGCCACCACCGTCGGCATCATGAAGCTGCTCGACCGCATCAACCGCACGGGCACCACCGTGGTGATGGCCACCCACGACCGGGGCATCGTCGATGTCATGCGTCGTCGGGTGATCGAGCTGGAGTCCGGCCGCATCGTGCGGGACCAGGCGCGCGGGGTCTACGAGTAGCCGTGGCCTTCCGCATCGACTACGTGGCCCGCGAGACGGGCCAGAACCTGCGCCGGAACTGGCTGCTGGCCCTGGCCACGATCGTCGTGGTGGCGGTCTCGTTGGCCGCCCTGGGCGGGGTGTTCCTCATCAAGTCGGGCATCGAGCGTGCCTTCGCCAAGTGGAGCGACGACGTCTCGTTCATCGTCTACATGAACGCCTCGGCGCCCCAGGACCAGATCGACTCGGTGGGACGCCAGCTCGAGGACAACCCCCAGGTGGCCTCGGTCGACTACTTCGACCGGACCGAGAGCTACGAGCTCTTCAAGCGCATCTTCGAGAAGGACGACCCGGAGATCATCGACACGATCAAGCCCGAGGACCTGCCGACCTCGTTCCGGGTCCGGCCCCGCAACTCCGATGCGGACGTCGTCCAGGAGCTGGCCAAGACGTTCGAGCCGAAGCCCGGCGTCTACAGCGTCGAGTTCCCGAGCGAGCAGATCCGCCAGATCCAGCGGGGGGCCGAGCGGGCCACCACGGTGCTGCTGGGCGTGTCGGTCGTGCTGATCGCGGCGTCATCGGTGCTCATCTTCATCGCCATCCAGACGGCGGTGTTCTCCCGTCGTCGGGAGATCGAGGTCATGCGCCTGGTCGGCGCCACGAACTGGTACATCCGCACCCCGTTCCTCATCGAGGGCCTGGTCCAGGGGCTGTTCGGCGCGCTGATCGCGGGCAGCGGGCTGGGGGTGCTCACGGCGTTGGTGGTCGGCGACGAGGGCTGGCTCAACGACACCATCCTCGAGAAGTTCGCCTGGACCACCGCCAACCTCACCGGCACCCTCCTGTGGCTCGGCCTCATCGGCGTGGGGGTCGGCGTGGTGTCGTCGTTCGTGGCGACGGCCTGGTACCTGAAGGACTGATCCCTGAAGGACTGATCGCCTCGTCGTCGGCTCAGCCGACGACGAGGCGGAGCCCTGCGGTGGTGGCGGCCGCGACCACCAGGACCACGAGCAGCGGGGCCTTCCGCCAGGCGGCCACCCCGCCGACCCCCAACCCGGCCAGGCGGGTGAGGACGACCGCCGCGTCGCCCCCGCCCAGGCCCTGCTGCACGACCAGCCCGCAGAACAGCGCGGCGGGGAGGTGCGCGGCCAGCTGCTCGAGCGGACCCCGGAGGCGGACCCGGCTCAACCCGAACAGGCCGAGGGCCTTCCAGGCGTAGGCGCCCGCTGCGATCGCCCCGATGGCCAGCCAGCTCACGGCAGCCCCTCGTCGTCGGCATCGGGGGCGACGGCACCGGTCCGGGCGGCGTGGAGGGCACCGGCCGCGGCCCCGACCGCGCCCAGCACGACCGGGAGCCCGGTGGGCACGAGGGCCAGCGAGGCGGTCGCGACCACGCCGGCCACCGCCGCCGCGGTGCGGCCACTGGGCCGCTGCAGGTGCGGGGCGAGGAGGGCGACGAACGCGGCGGGGAAGGCGGCGTCGAGTCCCCAGGCGTCGAGGTCGCCCAACGCCCCGCCGGCGATCGCCCCCACCGCGGTGCCGAGGTTCCAGCAGACGTACACCCCGAGGCCGGCCGCCCAGAACCCGCGGCGTCGTCGGGTCGGGTCGGGCTGGGCGGCGCCGACGCCGGCCGACTCGTCGATGATGAGCTGGGCGGCCACCGCACGCGTCGCCCGGCGGTCCCCGGCCAACCACGGCGCCACCACCGGGCCGTAGAGGGCGTTGCGGCCCGCCAGCAGGAGGGCGGAGACCGACGCGGCGAGGGCCGACCCGCCGGCGCCGACGATGCTCACCGCCGCCAGCTGCGACGCGCCGGTGAAGACCAGGAGTGACATGGCGCAGGCCTGGGCCACCGACAGGCCCTCGGCCCGGGCCAGCACCCCGAAGGCGAGGCCCACCACTCCGGTGGCCACCCCGATGGCGATCCCGTCGCGCACGGCGCGGGCATCCGCGTCGGCGGGTCCGGTGCTCCTCAGCCGAACCACTCGGGCTCGTTGGCGGGCCGCCACTTGATGTTGCAGCCGAGCGAGGGCAGCTGCTCGGAGGGGGCACCCGCGCCCGCCGCCACCGCGTCGACCGCGGCCCGCAGCGATGCGCCGGTGACCGGTTCGTCGTTGCGGGGGCGGGCCGCGTCGAACTGGCCCCGGTAGGCGAGCAGGCGCTCCGAGTCGAACACGAAGAAGTCGGGCGTGCAGGCGGCCCGGTAGGCGCGGGCCACCGACTGCTCCTCGTCGAAGAGGTAGGGGAACTCCCAGCCGAACACCCGGGCGGTCTCGGCCATGCGGTCGGGTGCGTCGTCGGGGTAGGCCTCGACGTCGTTGGACATGATCCCCACCACCGCGACGCCCTGGCGGCGGAATCGGGCGGTGACGAGCCCCAGCTCGCGGCCGATGTGGCGGACGTAGGGGCAGTGGTTGGACAGGAACATGACCACGAGGGCCGGGGCGCCGTCGGCGAGCCCGTCGAGCTCGTGGACGGCGCCGGTGGGGTCGGGGAGGGCGAAGTCGGGGGCCGGGGTGCCGAGCGGGAGCATGGTGGAAGGGACGGCGACCATGTCGCGAAGCTACCGGTAGCGTGATCGGCCGATGTCGAGTCCTTCCGACACCCCGGTCGCCGACGCGTGGACGTGGGTGCGCGTCGCCCCGGCGGACGCGGTGGCCCCGGGCTCGGTGGTCGCCGACGACGCCCACGACGTCGTGGTGTGGCGCACCGCGTCGGGACGCCCCTGCGTGGTCGACGCCCGATGCCCGCACCAGTGGTCGCACCTGGCCGCCGAGGGGGTGGTCGACGGCGAGGAGCTGGTGTGCGCCGCGCACTTCTGGCGCTTCGACCTCGACGGTCGAGGCACCAAGCTGAACGTCGGCGGCCGGCGTGACCCCAAGGCCGACGTCGAGGTGTTCGAGTGCCGTGAGGACGACGGCGCCCTCTGGGCCCGCCTCGACCCCGCTCGTGGGCGACGATGAGGCGGGTCCGCCTCCTGATCGGCCTCGCGGCGCTCCTCGGGCCCGTCGTCGGGGCGAGCGCTCCTGCCGCCGCCGCACCGGTGCAGATCACCGTCCCTTCGGTCCCGGGCGCGGAGCGGATCGTCAGCTTCGACAGCGCGATCGAGGTGCGGCGGGACGGATCGGTGGCGATCGCCGAGACCATCGTCTACGACTTCGGGGCGCTCCGCCGGCACGGCATCGAGCGGTTCGTCCCGACCCGCTTCGCCTGGACCGGCGACCCACCGGCCGATGCCGTGCCGGGCGCCTCCTTCGACCGGGTCACGCCGATGGACGACATCGCGGTGGCGGCCTCGGCCGGTACCCCGGCCGACCTCGAGGTCTCCCAGGAGTCCGACCTCACCCGGCTCCGGATCGGGGACCCCGACGTGACCATCACCGGGCGGCACACCTACACGATCCGCTACGTGCTGCGCGGCGTGCTCAACGGGTTCGAGGACCACGACGAGCTCTACCTCAACGTCACGGGCAACCAGTGGGAGGTGCCGATCGAGACGGCTCGGGCCACCGTGAGCATGCCCGCGACGGTCACCCAGGTGGCCTGCTTCGCCGGGCCCGGCGGCGCCAACCTGCCGTGTCGGACGGGGGCCTCCGACGGCGCCCGGGCCACCTTCGACCACGGGTACCTGTCGCCGGGCGCGGGGCTGACCGTGGTGGTGGCGGTGCCCCGGGGCGTGGTGACCGATCCCGACACCACCCGCATCCTCGACGAGCGGTGGTCGCCCGCCACCGCCTTCCGGGCCACGCCGGCCACGCTCGGCGGCGGGCTCGGCGTGCTGGCGCTCGGCCTGATCGGCATCGGGGCCCTGGGGTGGCGTCGGGGTCGCGATCGGCGCTTCGCCGGGAGCGCGGTGGATGCCGCGTTCGGGAACGCCACCGGGGCCGACGAACCGGTGCCGCTGGGCCGGCGCGACCCCGACACCGTCGAGTTCGTGCCGCCCGAGGGCATCCGCCCCGGCCACCTCGGCACCCTGTGGGACGAGCACGCCCATCCCCTCGACGTGTCGGCCATGATCGTGGACCTCGCCGTGCGAGGTCACCTGCGCATCGACGAGATCGAACCGCCCTCCGACGGCTTCCTGGGCCTCGGCCGCCACGGCGGCGACCACCAGCTGGTCAAGCTGCGCGAGCCCGGGAGCACCACGGGAACCGACGCGCTCACCTCCGCCGAGACGGTGCTGATGACCGGGCTGTTCCGGGACGGCCCGGTGGTCCGGCTGTCGGACCTCAAGACCCAGTTCTCGGCCCGCCTGGCCCTCGTCGAGTCCGCCCTCTACGACGACGCCGTGCGCTTCGGTTGGTTCCCGACGCGACCCGACCGGGTGCGTCAGCGGTGGGTCGGGCGGGGGGTGCTGCTGACCGTGCTCGGTGCGGCCGTGGTGGCGGCCGCCGCGACCTTCACCCACCTGGGCCTCGTCGCCCTGCCGCTCCCGCTGCTCGGGCTGGTGCTGGTCGTGGCGGCCCGCTGGTTCCCGGCCCGCACCGCCCACGGCACGGCGCTGCTGGGGCGGGTCCGGGGGTTCAAGGAGCTCTTCGATGCCGGCGAGGGCGAGCGCCAGCGCTTCGCCGAGGAGCACGGCCTCTTCGCGAAGTACCTGCCCTACGCCATCGTCTTCGGCTGCACCCAGCAGTGGGCCGAGACCTTCGCGGCGCTCGGGGCCACGCCCCAGGAGATGGGCCTGGGCAGCTGGTACACGAGCCCCTACGGCTACGACCCGATCCGCTTCGGGTGGGCCATGGGCTCGTTCACCACGCATTCGACCGGGGCGATGGCGGCCGCGGCGCCGTCCTCGAGCGGCGGGGCGTCGTCGGGGGGCAGCGGCTTCGGCGGCGGCTTCAGCGGTGGCGGCTTCGGCGGCGGTGGGGGAGGATCGTGGTGACGCCCCCTCACCGGGATGCGCAGCAGGGCGCCGGAGGGCGTCGGGGAGGATGCAGATGAGCCAGCAGGTGCGTGGGGTGATCGCCCGGGCGGTCGGCGAGCCGGTCTCGATCGAGACCATCGTGGTGCCCGACCCCGGTCCGGGCGAGGTGGTCGTGGCGGTCCAGGCCTGCGGGGTGTGCCACACCGACCTCCACTACCGGGAGGGCGGGATCGGCGACGAGTTCCCGTACCTGTTGGGCCACGAGGCCGCCGGGATCGTCGAGTCGGTGGGGCCCGAGGTCACCAACGTGGTGCCCGGCGACTACGTCATCCTCAACTGGCGCGCCGTGTGCGGCGACTGCCGGTCGTGTCGCAAGGGCAGGCCGCACCTCTGCTTCTCCACCCACAACGCCACGCAGAAGATGACGCTGCTCGACGGCACCGAGCTGTCCCCGGCGCTCGGCATCGGGGCGTTCTGCGAGAAGACGCTGGTGGCCGCCGGGCAGGCCACCAAGGTGGACCCCGCCGCCCCGCCCACGGCCGCGGGCCTGCTGGGCTGTGGCGTGATGGCCGGCCTGGGCGCGGCCATGAACACGGGCAACGTGGGCCGGGGCGACAGCGTGGCCGTCTTCGGCTGCGGTGGCGTGGGCGACGCGGCCATCGCCGGGGCCCGCCTCGCCGGGGCCTCGACGATCATCGCGGTCGACGTCGACGACCGGAAGCTCGAGTGGGCGAAGGACTTCGGCGCCACCCACACCGTCAACGCGGCGAACGAGGACGCCGTGGCGGCCATCCGGGCCGCCACCGGCGGCAACGGGGCCGACGTGTGCATCGAGGCGGTCGGCAACCCGGCCGTGTACCGCCAGTGCTTCGAGGCCCGCGACCTGGCCGGCACCGTCGTGCTGGTGGGCGTGCCCCGACCCGACATGACCCTCGAGCTCCCGTTCCTCGAGGTGTTCGGCCGGGGAGGTGCGCTCAAGAGCTCGTGGTACGGCGACTGCCTGCCGTCGCGCGACTTCCCGATGCTGATCGACCTGTACCTCCAGGGCCGGCTCGACCTCGACCGCTTCGTGTCCGAGACCATCTCGCTCGACGACGTCGAGGCGGCGTTCCACAAGATGGAGCGCGGCGAGGTCCTCCGTTCCGTCGTGACCATCTGATGAGCATCGAGCTGGTCACCACCGACGGGATCTTCTCGCTCGACGGCGAGGACTTCGAGGTCACCAACAACATCTGGCTGGTGGGCGACGACCGCGAGGTGATCGTGGTCGACGCCGCCCACGACCACCTGCCCATCGTCGAGGCGGTGCACGGACGCCGGGTGGCGCTCATCGCCCTGACGCACGGCCACAACGACCACATCAACGCCGCGGTCGCCCTGGCCGAGGCGGTCGACGCCCCCATCGCCCTGCACCCCGACGACACGATGTTGTGGGACGTGGTGTACCCCGGGCGGACACCCGACCGGGAGCTGGCACCCGGCGAGGTGCTCCGGGCGGGCGGCTGCGAGCTGGGCGTGCTGCACACGCCCGGCCACTCGCCGGGCTGCTGCTGCTTCTGGGGCGAGGCCGCCGGCGTGCTCTTCAGCGGGGACACGCTGTTCTGCGGCGGGCCCGGTGCCACCGGGCGCAGCTACTCCGACCGACCGACCATCCTGCGGTCCATCCGCCAGCGCCTGCTGGCGTTGCCCGGCCACACGGTCGTCCACACCGGCCACGGCGACTCCACCACCATCGCGGCCGAGGCGCCGCACATCGAGGACCTGCTCCGCAGCGAGGGGTGAGGCCGCGGCGACCCCCCCGGTCGGCAGGGGTCGCGGCCACGGGTAGGCTCCGCTCCCAGGCGAGCCGGGAAGTCTGGTCGGCACCACCCCCGTCCTCCTGGACGCGGGGACCTCCACCATGCTGCTCCTCCTCCCGGTCCTCCACCTCGCCGCTGCAGCGGTCTGCATCGCCGCCGGCACGCGGGCCGGTCGCCGCAGCCTGGCCGTCGCGGCGGTGCCGCTGGCCGTGTCGTTCGGGTGGCTGGTGTCGCAGGCCGGCGCGGTGGCCGACGGTGCGACGACCGCGCAGCGCACGGCGTGGGTGCCGGCGCTCGACCTGTCCTTCGACCTCCGGCTGGACGGCTTCGCGCTGTTCGGTGCCCTGGTGGTGACCGGCATCGGACTCCTGGTCGTCGCGTACTCGGCGTCGTACTTCCGCCACCACGACGGCTCGACCCGCCCCGACCTGCCCCGACTGGTCGGGTACCTGGTGGCCTTCGCCGGCTCGATGCTCGGGCTGGTGCTGGCCGACGGGTTGCTGACGCTGTTCGTGTTCTGGGAGCTGACCTCGATCACGTCGTTCCTCCTGATCGGCATCGACGACCGCCGGCCCGAAGCCCGCGACGCGGCGCGACGGGCGCTGCTGGTCACCGGCGCCGGCGGGCTGGCGCTGCTGGGCGGGCTCGTCGTGCTGGGTCAGGCCACCGGCGACTGGCGCCTCTCCGAGCTGGACCTGGCGGGGGGCGGTGTCGCGATCGACGTCGGGCTGGCGCTGCTGCTGGTGGGCGCCGCGACGAAGTCGGCGCAGTTCCCCACCCACTTCTGGTTGCCCGGGGCCATGGCCGCGCCCACGCCGGTCAGCGCGTACCTGCACTCGGCCACGATGGTGAAGGCCGGCGTCATCCTGGTGGCGCGGGTCGCTCCGCTGACCGAGGGCGTCGGCTGGTGGCGACCCGTGGCCGTGGTGCTGGGCGGGCTCACCATGTTGGTCGGAGGCATCGGCGCCCTGCGGCAGTACGACGCCAAGCTGCTGCTGGCGCACGGCACCGTCAGCCAGCTCGGGTTCCTGGTGGTGCTCATGGGTTTCGGGGACGCCGAGACCACCTACGCCGGGGTGGCGGTGTTCCTCGGGCACGCCTTGTTCAAGGCGGCGCTGTTCCTGTCGGTCGGCGTGATCGACCACCAGTGCCACACGCGGGACCTGCGCCGTCTCGGGAGGCTGCACCGCCGGCTGCCCGCGGTCGCCGCGGTCGTCGTCGTGGCGGGCGCCTCGATGGCCGGTCTGCCGCCGATGCTCGGCTTCGTCGCCAAGGAGGAGGCGCTCCACGCCCTCGAGTACGGCGCGGCGCCGTGGGGCGGCATCGCGTTGGGCCTCGTGGTGGCCGGCTCGGTGCTCACCGTCGCCTACACCGTCCGCCTCTGGTGGGGGCTCCTCGGCTCCTGGGCCCCGGCCGGCGACGCCGCGCTCGACGCGCACCGGCCGAGCGTGGCGTTCGTGGCTCCCGGCGTGGCGCTGGCGGTGGCGTCGCTCGTCGGAGGGCTGGCCGCCGGGCCGGTCGGTCGGTGGGTGGCCACCACCGCCGGCTCGCTGGACGCGACGGCCATTGGGCTGGACCTGTATCTGTGGGGTGGGGTCAACCTGGCCCTGGCCCTGTCGGTCGTGGCCATCGTCGGCGGACTCGTCCTGGCCCGGGTGGTCGTCGCCCGCGACGTCTCGTCCGACGGCGGGCTCGGGGCCGACGGGACGCTCCCGATGGCGGTCGCGGCCCGCGGCGAGCGGGCGTTCGCCGCCACCTACGACGCGACGCTGCGGGGATCCAAGCGGATCACGCGGGTCACCCAGAGCGGGTCGCTGCCGGCGTACGTGGCCATCGTGCTCGTCGTCGTGGTGGGAGCGCTGGTCGTGGCCGCGGCGGCCGACGGTGGGCTGGGGCGGGGTCCGCGGCCGCTGCGGTGGGCCGACTCGTGGCTGGAGGTGGCCGTCGCCACGGTGACCGTCGGGTTCGCCACTGCGGTGGTGCTCGCTCGGCGACGCATCGAGGCGGCGCTGCTCCTGGGCGCCGTCGGCTTCGGGGTGGCCGCGACCTTCCTCGTCACCGGCGCCCCCGACCTGGCCCTCACCCAGGTGCTGGTCGAGTCGCTCAGCATCGTGCTGTTCGTGCTGGTGCTGCGCCGCCTGCCGGCCGAGTTCTCGCCGGCGCCGGCCTGGGCGCCCCGCTGGGCCCGGGCGGCGGTGGCGCTCACCTTCGGGGTGGTGGTGGCCGGGTTCGCCCTGTCGGTCTCGCGATCGCCGGGCGGACCGTCGGTGGGAGAGGAGATGGTGGCCACGTCCTTGTCGGAGGGCGGGGGCCGCAACGTGGTGAACGTCATCCTCGTGGACATCCGCGGGTTCGACACACTGGGTGAGATCACGGTGGTCGCCGTCGCGGCCGTGGGGGTCGTGAACCTGGTGGCGGCGGCACGTCGCGAACAGCGGGCCAAGCGCCTCGAGGACGCCCAGGAGCTGCCGTCGTGAGCGAACGTCGGTCCGCCATCCTCTCCACCACCGTGCGCGGCATCACCCCGGTGCTGTTGCTGTTGGCCGTGGTCGTCACGTTCCGAGGGCACAACGCACCCGGCGGTGGGTTCGCCGGTGCCCTGCTGGTGGGCGCGGCGCTGGCCGTGCGGGCCCTGGCCGAGGGGCCCTCCGGCGCCGGACTGCAACGGGTGGACCCCGTGGTCGTGGTGGGGGCCGGCCTGGCCATCGCCGTGCTGTCGACCGTCGTGCCGTTGCTGGCCGGCCGGACCGCCCTCGACGCGGTCATCTGGAAGCTCGACGTGCCGGCGATCGGCGAGGTCAAGGTCGTCACCTCCATGTTCTTCGACCTCGGGGTGCTCGTGCTGGTCTCGGGTGGCGTGATGGCGATGCTGCGCGCACTGGCCACACCGTCGGGCGACCCCGACGAGGGCGGGGCGACGCCGTGACGATCGTCGGTGCGCTCGTCGTGGGGGCGCTGGCCGCGGTCGGTGCGTACCTCCTCATGCACCGCACGCTGCTGCGCATCGTGCTGGGCATCGCCATGTTGGGCAACGCGGTGAACCTGCTGATCGTGGGCGCCGGGAGCGCGGCCGGGCCGGCACCGATCCTCGACACCGCCGGCCGGGCCCCCGGGGACGCCGCCGATCCCGTCCCCCAGGCGCTGGTGCTCACGGCCATCGTGATCGGCTTCTCGGTGGTGGCGTTCCTGTTGGCCATCGCCTACCGGTCCTGGACGATCGACGGCAACGACGAGGTCGAGGACGACATCTCGGACCGACTCCTCGACACCGAGGAGCCGGCGTGAGCACGCTGCTCGTCCTCCCGATCGTGGTGCCGCTCGCCGCGGCGGCCGTGTCGCTGATGCTGTGGCGGCGGCCCGGCGCCCAGCGCCTGGTCGGGCTGGTGGCCTCGACGGCCACATCCGCGCTCGCCGTGGCCATCGTGGTGGGGGTCGACCGCGACGGCACCCAGCGCGTCACCCTCGGCGGCTGGCCGGCCGGGGTGGGCATCGGCCTGCGGGCCGACCGCCTCGGCGCCCTGATGCTCGTGGTCGGATCGACGATGTTGCTGGCCGTGCTGGTCTACGCCATGGGCCAGCGGGGCGCGGATGAGCGCTCGCCCTGGTACCCGCCGACCTACCAGGTGCTCACCGCCGGGGTCTGTGCCGCCTTCCTGGCCGGCGATCTGTTCAACCTCTTCGTCGCCATCGAGATGCTCCTCATGTCGAGCTACGTGCTCATCACCCTCGACGGCGACGACGCCCAGATCCGTTCGGGCACCACCTACGTGGTGCTCAACGTCGTCGAGTCGACGCTGCTCCTGGTCGCCGTCTCGTTGGTCTTCGCCGCCACGGGCACCCTCAGCCTCGACCTGCTCCCCGAGCGGCTGGCCGCCCTGCCCGACGGCGTTCGGCTGGGGCTGAAGCTGCTGCTGCTCATCTCGTTCGGTCTCAAGGCGGCGGTGTTCCCGCTGTTCTCGTGGCTGCCCGACAGCTACCCCGCCGCCCTCAGCCCGGTCAGTGCCATCTTCGCCGGCCTGCTCACCAAGGTGGGCGTCTACGCCCTGATCCGTACCGAGGTGGAGCTGATGCCGGGTGGCACCCGCACGCTCCTGTTGGTGGTGGCCGGGGCCACCATGGCGGTGGGCGTGATCGGGGCCATCGCCCAGGACGACATGAAGCGGATCCTCAGCTTCCACATCGTCAGCCAGATCGGCTACATGGTGATGGGCCTGGCCATCGGTGGTCCGGTGGCCATCACCGCGACGGTCTTCTACATCGTGCACCACATCCCGGTGAAGTCCTCGCTGTTCCTGGTCGAGGGCATCGTCGAACGCTCCACCGGGACCAGCGCGCTCCACCGCGTCTCGGGGTTGGCCTCGCGCTCGTTCCCGCTCGCCCTGCTGTTCCTGGTGCCGGCGCTGAGCCTGGCCGGGCTCCCCCCGTTCTCGGGGTTCGTCGGCAAGCTGGCCGTCATCGCGGCCGGCGTGGACGCCGGGTCGGTGGCGCTCGTGGTGGTCGCCCTGGTGGTGTCGCTGCTCACCCTGGTGTCGATGGTGAAGATCTGGACCGGCATGTTCTGGGGCGAGGACCGGCGGGCCGGCGAGCCGGTGCGCCTCGACGAGCCCCAAGCGGGCGTCGGCGTGCTCCGTCACCATCCGGTGATGGCGGCCGTGACCACCGCGGTGGTGGTCGCCACCGTCGCCATCTCGGTGGCCGCCGGCCCCCTCTACCGCTTCGCCGGACGGGCCGCCGCCGACCTGTTGGGGACGACGTGAAGCGCCTCCCCGCGGCCGCGCTCCTCCTGGCCCTGTGGCTGGCGCTGTGGGGGGAGGTCTCGCTGGCGAACCTGCTGAGCGGCGCGGTCGTCGTCCCGCTCGCGCTCCGGGCGGTCCCCGAGCAGCGCGACCACCGGGTGCACCCGCTGGCCGCCGCGTGGCTCGGGTTGGTCTTCCTCGGGCGACTGGTCACCTCCAGCCTGGTGGTGGCCCGAGCCGTGGTGGCCCCCACCCCCGAGCGCCTCGCCACCCGAGTGGTGCGCTTCGAGCTGCGCTCGGGCTCGGACCTGGTGGCCACGGTGCTGGCCGACGCCATCAGCCTCACGCCGGGCACGCTGACCCTCGACGTGGTGGGCGACGCGCGGGCCCTCGACGTCCACGTGATGGGCGAGATGACGCCGGAGGAGGTCGAGGCCGACCTGCGCGGGCTCGAGGCCCTCGTGGTGGCCGCGTTCGAGCCGATCGGCGAGGAGGGCGCGCGGTGATCGAGGTGGTGACGACGGTGGCGCTGGTCGTGCTCGGCGTGGCCGGCCTGCTGGTGCTCGTCGCCGTGTTGCGGGCCCGGCGCCTCGCCGACCGGGCGGTCGGCGTCGACCTGTTCACGTCGCTGCTGCTCAACGCGCTCGCCGTCGGCGTCGCCCGCACCGGACGCGACGAGCTGGCGATCCTGCTCGTGGTCCTGACCCTCCTGGGCTTCGTCGGCACCACCACGGTCGCCCGCTACATCGAACGGCGGGGGACGACGTGAACGCGGTGCTCGACGTCGTGTCGGCGGCGATGCTCCTGGCCGGCAGCGTGCTGGCGCTGGTGGCGGCGGTGGGCGTCGTGCGAAACGACGACACCTTCGTGCGCATCCACATCGCCACCAAGCCGGCGACGCTCTCGCTCGCCCTGATGGTCGGTGGTGCGGTGCTCCAGATGCCGGGGTGGGAGACCGGGGCGAAGCTGGTGGTGGCGTTGGTCCTGCAGTTCGTCACCACGCCGGTGGCCAGCCACCTGCTGGGTCGAGCGGTGCACCGGGACGAGGCCGTCCCGGAGGCACCCCACTAGCCTCCGCGCCCATGGCGGACGAGCGCTTCGTGCTGACGATCGACCTGGGCACCTCGGGGCCCAAGGTGGCCCTGTTCACCCTCGACGGCGACTACGTCGACGGCGAGTTCGTGCCGGTCGAGCTGGTCCTCATCGGTCGCAGCGGCGTCGAGCAGCGGCCCGACGACTGGTGGGACGGCATCGTGGCCGGCGCCCAGCGCCTGTGGGCCCGGTGCTCGGTGGACCCGGCCCGCGTCGCCGCCGTGTCGGTCACCTCGCAGTGGTCGGGGACGGTGGCCGTCGACGGGGGCGGCCGCCCGCTCCACAACAGCATCATCTGGATGGACAGCCGCGGCGCCGAGGCGGTGAACCGCCAGGTGCGGGGCAAGGTGAACGTCGAGGGCTACGACCCGCGGAAGGTCCGCCGCTGGATCCAGCTGACCGGTGGCGTGCCGTCGCTGTCGGGCAAGGACCCGATGGGCCACATCCTGTGGATCCAGGAGCACCTGCCCGAGGTGGCCGCCGAGACGGCGGTGTACCTCGAGCCGAAGGACTACCTGAACCTGCGGCTGACCGGGCGGGCGGTGTCGACCTTCGACTCGATCGTGCTGCACTGGCTCACCGACAACCGCGACTGGCACCGGATCGACTACGTGCCCGAGCTGCTGGAGATGGCCGGGATCCGTCGCGACCAGCTGCCCGACCTGGTGGCCGCCACCGACATCGTGGGGCCGGTCCTCGATGACGTCGCCGAGTCGCTGGGCGTGCCCCGGGGCACCCCGGTGATCGGGGGGACGCCCGATGTCCAGAGCGCGACGATCGGGTCGGGAGCGGTGCGGGACGGCGAGGGCCACCTCTACATCGGCACCTCGGCGTGGCTGACCTGCCACCTACCGAAGAAGAAGACCGACCTGTTCGCCGGCATCGCGTCGCTGCCCTCCCCGCTGCCGGGCAAGTACTTCGTGGCCGACGAGCAGGAGACGGCGGGGGCCTGCCTCAACTGGCTGCGTGACCAGGTGCTCTACCCCCAGGACGAGCTGGGCACGGGGCCCGCCCCCGACGACGTGTACCAGCGCATCGACCGCCTGGCGGCCACGGCCCCGGCGGGTGCCAACGGGGTCATCTTCACGCCGTGGCTCAACGGCGAGCGCACGCCGGTGGAGGACCACACGGTGCGCGCCGGCTGGTTCAACCTGGGCCTGGGCACCACCCGCGCCGACCAGGTGCGGGCCGTGCTCGAGGGCGTCGCCCACAACAGCCGGTGGCTGCTGTCGACCGTCGAGAAGTTCGTGGGCAAGCCCTTCCCGGGGCTCAACTTCATCGGCGGCGGGGCCAACTCGGACCTGTGGTGCCAGATCCACGCCGACGTGCTCGACCGAGAGATCCGTCAGGTCGAGCACCCCGTGCGGGCCAACGCCCGGGGCGCCGCGCTGCTGGCCGCGCTCGCGCTCGGCCACTGCGGCGTGGCGGACCTGGACCGGAAGGTCAAGGTGACCCGGACCTACCGCCCCGACCGCGCCCACCGCGCCGTCTACGACGAGGCCCACCGCGAGTTCCGCGCCCTCTACAAGCAGAACAAGGGCACCTACCGCCGGCTCAACCAGGGGCGCTGACGTCGGTGGTCGCGGCGGCCCCGGTCGTGGGGCAGCCGCCCCCCGCCATGCCGAGCAGTCGGCAGGCGCTGTCGCGGGTCACCTTCCAGGTGCCGTCGACGAGGCGAGCCTCACCGACCAACCCGCGGACGAGCTGAGCCGCTGCGCTGCCCTCGGGGACTTCCACGTCGTACTTGACCGAGGCCCGGTCCGGGGCGGTGAAGACCAGATCCACGAGTCGGAAGGCGGCCCCGTCGGCGGCGGCGGGGAAGTTGGCGCGTGCGGATGCGAACGCATCCTCGATACCGGACGGGTCGTCGATCCGGCCGAGCTTCGCGTCGACCGGCGTGGCGCCGTCCACCACGGTGCTCCACGCCGTCACGACCTCGGCCCGCGCCGCGGTCGGGTCCTCGGGTTGCCCGCCGGGTGGGGGCAGGGCGGGCGTGCAGTCCACCAGCCGTTCGTAGCGGGCGCGTCCGTCGGTCGCGTCGTAGATCTGTGCGGCGTCCACCTCCCGCGGAGCCCCGCCGTCGATCGAGACGCGCACCTGGTCGAGGCGGTCCAGGTCGTCGGCGTCGATCCGGGCGGCCAACGCGGCGAGCCCGTCCACGGCACGCATCGTGTCCTCACCGGTGGGGAAGGAGGCCCGGACCCGGGCGCTGCCGATCCCGGTCACCACGACCACGGCGAACGCCTGCGGGCCACCGTTGCCGGCCACGAACAGGCTCGTCGTGGCGCCGGCCTCCTCGGGGGGCAACGGTGCGCCGGTGGTCGCCACCATGCGCGCGTCGGACAGGCCCACCAGGACCGTGCCCACGCTGCGACACTGGGCGGGTGTCCCCGGCGACGCCACGGGCGCCATCGAGGGCGAGTAGCGCTGCCTCCACACGCGCAGCCGCACGCCGTCGCCGAGATCGCGGGCGGTCACGAACTCGCTGGGCAACGAGGCGCCCATCGGGGCATCGCCGCCGAGGGGACCGCCGGAATCGGCGATGGGCGGGCCCCCGCCGTCCTCGGCACCCCCGGTTTCGGTCGCCGCCTCGTCGCCCGGCTGCAGGGCCACGGTCTCGGTGCGCCCGTTCCGACCCACGAGGTAGCCCCCGATCGTGCCGGCGAGCACGCCCACCGTGGCGACGCCGACGAGCAGCCTCCGGTGCCGGCGGTCGCGGCGGGGGGCCGGATCGGTTTCGGGTGGGTGGTCGTTCATCGTGGCACCGCCTCCTCGCAGGGGTCGGACGCCGGGCCTCGTCAGCCGTCGCCCGAGCGGCTGACGACGAAGGCGCCGGCGAGGACCACGGCGATGCCCACCAGGGCGACGGCCTCGACGTGGTCGTCGCGGAACGCTACGCCGAGCGCGATCGACACGGGCGGCATCAGGTAGGTCACCGTGGTGCCCCGAGTGGCGCCGATGCGCCCCAGGACCGTGGCCATCACCGCGAACGCCACGCCGGTGCCGAACACGCCGAGGGCGGCCACGGCCAGGAACGAGGGCCAGGCGAACCGCGACTCGGTGGCGCCCCAGAGGGCGGCGGGCAGGGTGAGCACCGCGCCCACCAGCTCGACGCGCAGCATCAACGCCGGTCCGCCGTAGGCCTGCTGGAGGGGGACCGCCAGGTTGGCGCTGACGGCGTAGCAGACCAGGGCCACCATGATCAGCCCCACCCCGAGGGCGTCACGGCCGCCGATGGCCAGCGACGGCAGGCTGATGAGGACCACGCCCACGAAGCCCCCCACCAGCCCGAGCACCTGGGTCGGTCCGGGACGCCGCAGCCCGAGCGCGGTGGCGACCCCCGCGGTCACCAGCGGCACGCCACCGTTGAGCATCCCGGCCAAGGAGGAGCTGATCCACTGCTCGGCCACCGGGAACAGGGTGAGGGGCACGGCCATCCAGACGACGCCGAGGAGCACGATGCGGGGACGGTCGGAGGCCGCGACGGGCGTGGCGGGGCGGCGGGCGGCGGGCACGAGCGACAGCGCGAGCGCACCGAGCGCGATGCGGCCGAAGGCCACGACGGTGGGGTGGAAGGCATCCAGCCCCAGGTCGATGAAGAAGAACGAGGCGCCCCACGTCAGCGCGACGGCCCCCAGGAGCCCCCAGTCGCCGAGGGCGAAGCTGCCGGTGTTGGTGCCCGTCGTGGTCTGCAGCAGCCGCCGGTCGCTCACGGCCGGCCCCGGAGGAAGCGAACGATCCAGCGGGCGACCAGCTCCCGGTCGGGGACCCGGTGGAGCGTGGCGCGCGCCGCGGCCACGGTCGTGGGGCCGATCAGCTCCTCGCGCAGGTCCAGCAACCGCGACGAGATGGCGGCGGTGAACTCGGGGTGGGCCTGGACGGCCACGGCCCGCTCGCCCAGCTCGTAGGCGGCCACCGGGCAGTAGTCGGCGCGGGCCAGGAGCGTGGCCCCGTCGGGCAGCGCGACCACCTGGTCCTCGTGGCTGGCCACCAGCTGCACGACATCGGGCGTGGGTGGGGGCGGATCCATCCACCACCGGTGCGCCACCACCTCGTAGCGCTGGACGCCCACGCCCCAGCCGACGGCGGCCCGCTCGACGCGTCCGCCCAGCGCCCGGGCCAGCAGCTGGTGCCCGAAGCAGATCCCGGCGAAGGGGCGCTCGGTGGCGATCAGCTCGCGGATCAGCTCCTCGAGGTCGCGGATCCACGGCTCGTCGTCGTTGACCGACGCCCGTGCCGGGGAGGTGATCCAGGCATCGCACTCCGCCGCGCTGGCCGGGAAGGCGCCCCGGTCGACGTCGAAGGGGACGACCTCGACGCCGAGCGGCCCGAACAGGTCGCCGAAGAGCGCCGGGTAGTCGCCGCCGAGGTCGAGCGCGTCGGGGTGGACGTGCCCGCAGACCAGGAGCCCGAGCCGCAGCGCCACCGTCGGCTCAGCGGAAGTGGAAGGTGGGGTCGGGTGCGACGTCGTCGAGCGCGGCCAGGCGACCCCGGGCCCGCAGGATCGGCAGGACGCCCTCGCCCACCCACCAGGCCTCCTCGAGGTGGGGGTAGCCGGAGAGGATGAACTCCTCGAACCCGAGGTCCGCGTACTCCTCGATGCGGTCGGCCACCTCCTCGAAGCTGCCGACCAACGCCGTGCCGGCACCGCCGCGCACCAGGCCCACCCCGGCCCACACGTTGGGGTGGATCTCGAGGGTGGCACGGTCGAGGGCGTCGGCGCCGGCGTGGAGCTCGGCCATGCGGCGCTGGCCCTCGGACTGGGTGGCGGCGAAGTCGGCGCGGGCCGCCGCGATGGCCTCGGGGGGCATCCCGGCCAGGAGCCGGTCGGCCTCGGCCCACGCCTCGGCGGAGGTGGGACGGGCGATCGCGTGGAAGCGGATCCCGAGGCGCAGCGTGCGCCCGGCCTCGGCGGCGAGGCGTCGCATCCGTTCGACCCGCTCGGCCAGCATGGAGGGGGGCTCGCCCCAGGCCAGGTAGACGTCCGCGGTGCGGGCCGCCACGTCCTCGGCATCGGAGGAGGCGCCGCCGAAGTACACCTCGGGGACGGGATCGGGGGCGACCCGGGTGGTGGCGGCCGAGACGTCGTAGTGCTCGCCGACGTGGTCGAGCGGTGTGGCGCCCCAGGCGCCCTTCATGACCTCGATGAACTCGGCGGTGCGGGCGTAGCGGGTGGCCTTGTCGGCCCGGTCGCCGAAGCGCGCCAGCTCCGTCGGCTCGGCGCCGGTGACGATGTTGATCAGCACCCGACCGCCCGAGAGCCGCTGGTGGGTCGACGCCATCTGGGCGGCGAGGGTCGGCGAGATCAGCCCCGGGCGCATGGCGACCAGGAACTGCAGGCGCCGGGTCTGGGCGGCCAGGTAGGAGGTGGTGATCCACGCGTCCTCGCACCCGGTGCCGCACGGGGTCAGCACGGCCCCGAAGCCCAGCTGGTCGGCGGCCCGCGCCACCTGGGTCAGGTAGTCGAGGGTCGGGGCACGGGCGGGTGCGCCGGCGTCACCGGGCAGGACGTCCCGGGAATCGCCCCCGGTGGGCAGGAACCAGTGGATCTTCAGCACGCCCGGACCGTAGCCCTCCTCGGGCCGTGACCCGAAGGTCGGTCCGGGGGCCTCGCCGTCGGCGCCCCCGAGGCGACGCCGACGGGGGTGAGGCGCTAGGAAGGCGCGCATGGCGATGATCTCCGGACGGGGCCTCGCCCGGCGCTACGAGACCGGGGCAGGGTCGGTGGCCGCGCTGGACGACGTCGACCTCGACGTCGAGGCCGGCGAGCTGGTCGTCGTGCTGGGGCCGTCGGGCAGCGGCAAGACCACGCTGCTCAACCTCATCGGTGCCCTCGACGAGCCCACCGGCGGGAGCCTGGTGGTCGACGGCAAGGAGGTGACCGGCCTCGGCCGGGGCGACCGCTTCCGCTACCGGCGGGAGACCGTCAGCTTCGTGTTCCAGAGCTTCAACCTCTTCCCCGGGCTCACCGCGCTCGAGAACGTCCGCTTCGGGGCCGACGTCACAGGTCGACCCGACGCGGCCGAGGTGGCGGCCGCCACCCTGGGCCAGGTCGGCCTCGGGGACCGGCTCCGGCACTTCCCGCACATGTTGAGCGGCGGGGAGCAGCAGCGGGTCGCGATCGCCCGAGCGCTCGCCACGGGCAACCCCGTGCTCCTGGCCGACGAGCCGACCGGCGAGCTGGACTTCCGGACCGGCGTGCAGATCCTCGGCCTGCTCCGGGACCAGGCCCGCGCCGGGCGGACGGTGCTGGTCGTGACCCACAACCGCGAGATCGCCCGGGTGGCCGACCGGGTGCTCGAGCTCTCCGGCGGGCGGATCGTCGGCGACGGTGCGCCCGACGGGGGTCGTGTGGAGGTCGAGGACCTCCGGTGGTGACCGGTCGGGCCGGGCTCCAGCTCCGGTGGAGCTGGCGCGACCTGCGGGCCCGCTGGCTCCAGGTCGCGGCCATCGCCCTCATCGTGGCGATCGGATCGGGCGTGCACGCCGGATTGTCGTCCTCGTCGGGGTGGCGACGGACGTCCTACGACGAGAGCTACGCGCTGCTCGGCCACCACGACCTGCGGGTCGAGCTGGGCACCGGCGTGGTGGCCTCGGCCGACCGGCTGCGGGCGGTGCTGGCCGGGGTGGACGACGTGGAGCGGGTCGAGGTCCGCCTGGTCACCGGGACCCAGGTGGACGCGTCGTCGGGGGACGACACCGTGCTGGTACCCGGCCGGCTGGTCGGTGTCGAGCTGGCCGGGGACGGACCGACGATCGACCGGGTGCACGCCACGTCGGGGCGCGGCCTCGGTCCCGACGACGTCGACCGCGACGTGGCCGTGCTCGACCTGCACTTCGCCCGTCACCACGACTTGCGGGTGGGCGGTCCGCTGCTCGTCGGGGGCGGGCAGCGGCTGGAGGTCGTCGGCCACGGTCTCCAGCCCGAGCACTTCGTCATCCAGAGCGAGTACGGATCGGTCTTCGCCGAGGCCTCCTACGCCGTGATCTTCGTGCCGATCGCGGTGGCCCGCCGCGCCGCTGGCCACCCCGACGGGGCCAACGACGCGGTGCTCCGGCTCCGCGACGGAGCGGCCGCCACCGAGGTCCGCGCCCGGGTGGAGGCGGCGCTGGCCCGGGACCTCCCCGAGGTCACGGCCACCGTGACGACCCGGGCCGAGGACCCGGTGCGCCGGCTGCTCTACGACGACATCGAGGGCGACCAGCGCTTCTACGACATCTTCTCGACGCTGATCCTCGGGGGCGCGGCCTTCGCGGCGTTCAACCTCGTCACCCGGATCGTGGAGGCGCAACGGCGCGAGATCGGCATCGGGATGGCGTTGGGGCTCGAACGGCGGCACCTCGCGGTCCGTCCGGTCCTGGTGGGCCTGCAGGTGGCGCTCCTGGGGGCGCTGGCCGGCGTCGGGGTGGGCGCGGGGGTGGGCGGCCTGATCTCGCAGGTGAACCAGGACTTCTTCCCGCTCCCGGTCTGGCGGACCGAGCTGCAGGTGGGCGCCTTCCTCCGGGGGGTGTCGCTCGGTCTCGTGCTGCCGTTCGTGGCCACGCTCTGGCCCGTGTGGCGGGCCGTGCGGACCCAGCCGGTGGACGCCCTCCGCCCGGCCGGCGCGGCCAGCCTCCGCTCGGGGCTCACGCCGTGGGCCGCACGTTTCGCCGGCAGCGGCCACAGCCTGCGGCGCATGCCGCTGCGCAACGTGCTGCGGGCCCCACGCCGCTCCCTGCTCACCGCCCTCGCCATCGGGACCTCCATCGCCACCATGCTCGGGGTGATCGGCATGTTGGACTCGGTGCTCGCCACCATCGACGTCGGGGAACGGGAGGTCCTGGCCGACGAGCCGGACCGGCTGGTGGTCGACCTCGCCGGCTTCCAGGCCGCCGACTCGCCGACGGTGCAGGCGGTGCAGGGCTCTCCGCTGGTCGACGCGGCCGAGCCCTACCTCCGCATCGGCGGCCGCCTGGGGGAGGGGGCAGCGGCGTTCGACACGCTCCTCATCGTCGCGCCGCTCGACAGCGAGCTCTGGCACCCGACCGCCGTCGAGGGGTCGCTGGCGGCGGCCCCGGGCGGACCGGGCATCGTCCTCAGCCGGAAGGCGGCGGAGGACCTCGAGGCGCCGGTGGGATCGACCGTGGCGCTCCGCCACCCGGTCCGGGAGGGACTGGGCTACCGCTGGGCGGTGAGCCGTCTCCGCGTCCGGGCGCTGCACGGCAACCCGCTGCGGGCGATCGCCTACGTCGACACGAGCGACGCCTCGCTGTTCCGGCTCGACGGCATCGTGAACGCGCTCCAGGTGCGCCCGGCCGCCGGTGCCGCCGCGGACGAGGTCCAGCGCGGCCTGTTCTCGGTACCGGGCGTCGGGGCCGTGGACCGGGTCGCGTCGGTGACCGAGGGGCTGCGGTCGGTCATCGACGAGTCGGTGGGCGTGCTCGACGTGGTGCGCTTCGCCGTGCTGCTCCTGGCCCTGCTCATCGCCTACAACTCCTCGAGCATCGGGGCCGACGAGCGGGCCCGGGAGCACGCCACGATGCTGGCCTTCGGCCTGCCCGTCCGGCGGGTGCTCGGGATCACCGTCGTCGAGTCGCTCGTCGTCGGCGTCGCCGGCACCCTGGCGGGCCTGGTGGCGGGCGGGCTGCTGCTGCGCTGGTTGGTGGGCGTGGTGGTCCCCGAGACGCTGCCCGACCTCGCCGTCACCGTGGCGGTGCGGCCCGCCACGATCCTCACCGCGGCGCTGCTGGGAACGCTGGCGGTGGCCGCGGCGCCGCTGCTGACCGTCCGGCGGTTCCGGCGGATGGACCTGCCGGCGACCTTGCGGGTGGTGGAGTGAGGCTGCGGCGGCGCCGGGCGGTGATCGTCGCGGGGCTGGTGGCCCTCGCCACGCTGGGCGTGGCCTCGCCGGCGGCCGCCCACGCCGTGCTCGACGGCGCCGAACCGGCCGCGGACGAGGTGGTGGGCCGGGGGCCGACCGAGGTGGTGCTGCGCTTCTCCGAGCCGGTGCGGCCCGTGGCCGGGGGCATCGCCGTCCTCGATCCGTCGGGACGATCGGTCGAGGGCGAGGCCGACACCGGGCCGGCCTCGAGGGCGACCTGGCGGCTCCCCGTGGAGATCACGGCGCAGGGCACCCACACGATCACCTGGCGGGTGATCAGCGCGGACGGGCACCCCGTCGCCGGCTCGTCGACCTTCCACGTGGGGCGACGCACCGCGGCGGGGGTGGCTCCACCGAGCACCGAGCGGGCGGCCCGGGCGCTCGGCGTGGTGGGCCGACTCCTCACGTCGGGTGGGCTGGCGATCGTGGTCGGAGGGCTCCTCCTCGGCCGTCCTCGAGCGCTCCGGCGATGGCCGGCGATGGCCGCGGCGGGCGCGACCGTCGGCGCCGCGCTGGTGGCGCTGGGGCGCGGGGCGGAGGCTTCGGGGGCGGCGCCGTGGGCCGCGTTCGGGGCGGTGGGCGAGCTCGTGGCCGACACACGGGTCGGGCGACTCGACGCCGTTCGGATCGGGCTCTCGGTCGTGCTCGTGGCGGTGGTCGGCCGACGCGGTCGGTCGGCGGCGGGGGCCGCGGCGGCGATCGTCGTCGGACTGGCCGTCGCCACCGCGGCGGGCGGTCACGCCGCGGCGGTGGAGCAGGCCGGGCTGGTGACCGCGCTGGACACCGTGCACCTCCTCGCCGGCGTCGCCTGGGTGGGGGTCGTGGCGGTCCTGGTGCTGGTGGGCCCGGGAGACGCCTCCACGACCCGGGCGTCGACCGCGGCGTCGGTCGCCGCGCCGGTCGCGGCCCTCACCGGCGTCGGGCTCTCGCTGGTCCACGTGCCGAGCCTCTCGGCGCTGACCGGTTCGGGCTCGGGGCGGGTGCTGGTGGCCAAGGCGGTGGCCGTGGCCGCCGCGCTGGCGTTGGGCGTGCTCCACCGCCGACGACTCCGCTCCGGGCTCGAGTCGCTGGCGGCGTCGGTGGGCTCGCTGCGGACCGAGGCCGGTGCGCTGCTGGTCGTGTTGGCGCTCGCCGCGGTCCTCGTGGCCTCGCCTCCGCCGGCCGACGCCCCGCCCCCTCGGCCCTTCTCGGGCTCGGCTGCCACGACGGCGGGCATCGTGCACCTCGACGTCACGCCCGGCGCGGTCGGGACGAACCGGGTGGTGGTGCACTTCGCCGACCTCGACGGCGCCGATCGACCCGTCGACGTGGTGGCCGTCTCGATCGAGCGCTCGGGCATCCCGGCCCGTTCCGTGCCCGTGCGGCTGCGGGGCCGATCCCTGGCCGAGTCGGGCGGGGTATCGTTCGGCGCTCCCGGGACCTGGACGCTCAGCGTGCGGGCCGTGTACCGGGGAGCGTCGGAGCGTGCGACCTTCCGGGTGGTCGTGCGATGAGCGGAGGTGCACCAGGATGATCGAGCCCGCCGTCCCGACCGGTCGACGAGACGGGGTGCGCCGCGGCCTGGTGGCCGCGGTGGTGGTGGCCGTCGGGGTGCTGGTCGGCCCGGTGGCAGCCGCCCACGGAGGGGAGAGCACCGCCGAGGTGGTGTCGCGGGCGCCGGCCGGGCCCGGGTCGGTGGCCTACGACGTGCGGTTGGAGTTCGAGGACGGGCACCCGGTGGAGGGGGCCACGGTCACCGCGGTGGCCGAGCTGGCCGACGGGACCAGCGTCGGGCCGGTCGAGATGGCGGCCGGGCCCGAGGCGGGCCGGTACGCGACGACGCTCGAGTTCCCGGCCGGCGGGACCTGGACCGTGCGCTTCAGCTCGGCCGACCCCGAGGTCACCACGAGCGTCGAGGAGGTCGTCGACCTGTCCGCGCCCGCGGTGCCCGCCGCGCCGTCGACGACCGCAGCCGGCCCCACCACGACGAGCGCGGCGGCGGTCGAGGTGGTGACGACGGCACCGGAGGCCACCGAGTCGACCGACGACATCTCGTCGACCAGCACCGGGCTGTGGGTCGCGCTGGCCGTGGTGGCGGTGGTCGTGGTGTCGGGCACCTTCCTGATCACCCGGCGCGGCAAGCGCGACGACCAGTGAGGGGAGGGGCCGGTCACCCCCGGGTGGCGTTGGTCACCGCCGAGGTGGCGCGGGAGGTCGACGACGACCTCCCGCCGTTGATCGCCGCGCTCGAGGCGCTCGGGGTCGAGGTCGAGGCGCCGGCCTGGGACGACCCGGGGGTGGACTGGTCGGGCTACGACGTCGCCGTCGTGCGGTCGACCTGGGACTACACGGCCCGCCACGGTGAGTTCCTCGCCTGGGCCGACGACGTCGGCGCCCGCACCCGGTTGCTCAACCCGCCCGCGGTGCTCCGGTGGAACTCCGACAAGCGCTACCTGGGCGACCTCGCAGCGGCGGGCATCCCGGTCGTGCCGACCACGTTCCTCCCCGAGCCGGCCGACCTCCCCGACCCGGGTGAGGTCGACCAGGTGGTCAAGCCGACCGTCTCGGCCGGGTCGAAGGACACCGCCCGGTTCCGTCCCTCCCAGCGGGGCGCGGCCCGGGAGCTGGCCGAGCGGATCTGGGCCGGCGGGCGGGCCGTGATGGTCCAGCCCTACCTGTCGTCGGTGGACCGCGACGGCGAGACGGCACTGATCCACGTCGACGGCGGGCTGTCCCACGCCATCCGCAAGGGCCCGCTGCTCCGTCCCGACGAGCCGCCCACCCGGGCGCTGTTCGCCGCCGAGCACATCAGCCCGACATCGGCCTCCGCCGAGCACCGGGAGCTGGCCCGGGCGACGCTCGCCGCGATCGCCGGGATCCCCGCCGTCACGGAGGCGGCGGGCGGTGCCACGCCGCTGGCCTATGCCCGGGTGGACGTCGTGCGCGACGAGGACGGCCGACTGGCCGTCCTCGAGGTGGAGCTGTGCGAGCCGTCGTTGTTCCTGGCGACCGATCCGTCCGCGGCGGACCGCTTCGCCCGGGTCATCGCGGTGAGAGCCGGCGGCGTCGGCCCGAGCTGACCAGGAGCCCGGCGCCCAACAGCACGAGCCCGGCGCCCACCAGGGACAGGTCGTCGGAGCGCGACCCCGTGGCGGCGAGCGGTGCGCCGGCGTTGAGCGGGATGGTCGTCGTGCCCTGCACGCTCACGGGCACCTCGGGGGTGGTGCTGGTGGTGGTGCTGGTCGTGCTGGTGATCGTCGTGGTGGCGCCCTGCACCCGCGGGCCGTCGTAGCCGGCGTCGAAGGTGTGGTCGTTGCTGCCCGGGCCACCGGTGGTGATCGACACCGCACCCACCCCGCCGCTCGGTGTCGGGTCGGAGTCGACCGCGTCGTTCGCTCCCTGGTTCGCCCCGGTGAGGTTGAGGGCGGCGGCGTTGGCCACGCCCAGGCCGGTCACGTCCGCGGTCGAGGGATCGAAGGTGATCGAGTAGGCCGTGTCGTAGGCGATGCCGGCGGCCACGATGCCGTAGGCCGGGCCCGGCTCGGCGGGGAGGTTGGGTGCGCCGGCCGAGACGAACCAGTAGCGGCCGCCGGCGTCGGTGACCGCGGTGGCCAGGGTGGCGCCGGCCCCGTCGAGGAGTCGGACGGTGACGCCGGGGATCGGCTTCTCGTCGGGGTCCTGGATGCCGTCGGCGTCGGCGTCGAACCACACGAAGTTGCCCAGCTCGATGGGCGCCGCGGCGCACAGCGCCTCGAGGTCGCCCAGGCCGTTGGCCTTGCCGAAGGGGACCGGACTGCCGGGGTTGGCCCGGTAGAGGCCGTAGGCACGGGTGCCGAGGCTGGTGGAGTCGGCACCCAGCGGGGCGTCGTCGCCCGCGTTGCCAATCCAGCGGATGCCGAGGAGGTCCCACTTGCCGAACAGGTCGTAGGCCGTGGTGGCGGTCTCCCCGGAGGCACGGTGGTGGTACAGCCCACCCATGGTGACCTCGTCGTGGCCCTCAAGCAGGCCCGAGTCCCCGATGTAGAGCGAGTTGTCGGCGTCGTAGAACTCGCCGCCGCCGGGGCCCTGCCCGCTGCCGGCGGTGCCCGTCACGCCGCCCGAGGCACCGTCGCTCTCGAGGGTCCAGCCGCCGCCGGTGCGGTCCAGCCGGAGCGTGTCGCCGAAGGAGTAGCTGTCGAGCAGCAGCGTGACCTGGCCCCAGGCCGCGTTGATGGGGTTGGGGACGGTCCCGGCCGGGACCAGGCGCCCGGCCTGGTCGCCGTGGCGGTCCCGGAAGCCCAGGACCATGTCGCCGTCGTCGTCGAAGGCGATGTCGGCGAGGATGGGCTGCGGGTTGATCTCGAAGCGGGTGACCGAGTTGACGTCGAGCAGTCCGTTGAAGTTCGGCCACTCGGTCGCGCTGGGCGTGGATCCCCAGGCCCGCCAGTTGGCCGTGTAGCCGAGCGAGCACCGGCCGGCGAGGGTGGGGAAGACGTAGGAGCAGCCCCGGTCGAAGCCGAGCGGGAAGTCGGCGACGGTGCCGCCGAAGGCGTTGGTGACGGGGTTGAAGGCCTGCACCCAGGCCCGGGGCGTCGCCCCGGTGCTCTCGGCCGAGTCGACGCCGCCGAGGTAGAGCACGCCGTCGTCGCTGCCGAGGGCGAAGGGCCGTGAATCGGCGGGGACCTGGGCCACGGCCGGGATGTCGAGGGCCGCCACGGGGCCGTCGCCGACCCGGGCGCCGGTGGAGGGATCGAGGTCGAAGACGTAGAGCTTGCGGTCCTCGAGGTTCACGGCGTACAGCCGGTTGCCCACCACGTCGATGTCGCCCCAGCCCACCTTGGTGATCTCGGAGCGCCAGGGGTCGAGGTACCAGTTGTCGCCGGGCGGCGTGCGGTCGGTGGCGGAGCCACCGTCGAAGAAGACCGACGTGGTGTCACCGGCGCGGCGGTAGATGACGTCGGAGCCGGCCGTCCCGAACGGGACGAAGCGCTTGGCGAAGCTGGACGCGTAGAGCGTGGCCGAACGGGCGTGCCAGGCCTCGCCGTAGACCGAGCCGGTGTCGGCCAACGAGGCCACCCGGGACTCCTGGGGCTGGTCGTAGCCGGCCGGCCCTGCGCCGTAGTGGTCGGAGGTCTCGGTGGTGCCCGCCGAGTAGGGGAAGGTGGCGATGGTCTCCAGGCTCGCCTCCGCCTCGCCCGAGACGAAGCAGGTGACGGCCATGGTGGGGTTCGCCTGGCAGAAGTCGCTCGGATCCCAGACGCCGAAGTCGACGGTGCTCCCGGCCGCGGCCACGCTCACCGACGACGGGTTGTCGGCGCCGTGGGGAGCGGGACGGAGGAACGCCGGCCAGCCGCTGAACTCGACCCGGAACGGCCCGGCACCCAGCGTCGTGGTCGCCACGGAGTAGGCCCCGTCGCTTCCCGAGGTGGCGGTGGCGACACCGCCGGCGGCGTCGGTCACGGTGACGGTGATGCCGCCCTGGCCCGGGTCGGCGGGGCCCCGGGCGCCGTCGCCCTCGAGGTCGCGGTAGACGGTCCCCCCGATCGGTCCGTCCCCGGGCGCGGCGCCGCCGTCGATGGCGCCCGGTCCCACCAGGAGGACGGCACCGCCCCCGAGGGCGGCGAGCGCGAGGACGAAGCGGGGTCGGCGTGCACGAGGTCGCACGAGGTGCCTCCGGGGAATGGGGGTCACCCGGCGGGACCGCCGGGTGATGTCGACTCTAGGGAATGGGGCCACGCGCGAGGGCAATTCCGGAATGGGTGGAAGTGCCTGCTCGCGAAGTTCCTGCTCGCGTCGAGGATCCGCGACACGGTGCCCACCGCGGCGATAGCGTCCGCCACACGAGGGCCTCCGGGCCCGGTGACGAAGGGAGTCCCATGCAGCGGCGAACCTGGAGATTCGGCCTGGTGGCCATGATCGCGACCCTCGGCCTGGTGGCCGCCGGTTGCGGTGACAGCGAGGAGACCGACGAGGGCTCCTCCGGCGGGGACGGGACGGAGCAGACCGTCCCCACCGGCGGCGAGCTCGTCGTCGCCGCCGAGCAGGAGCCCGACTGCACCGACTGGATCGCCAGCTGCTCGGGCTCGTCCTGGGGCTTCTGGATGATGAACGTCACGACGCTCCCGCGGGCCTTCGACGTCTCCTGGGACGGCGAGACCGCCGAGTACGTGCCGTCGGCCGCCCTGGCTGGCGAGCCCGAGGTGACCGAGGGCGACCAGCCGGTCATCACCTACTCGATCGATCCGGAGGCGGTCTGGAGCGACGGCACGCCGATCACCTCGACCGACTTCAAGTACACGTTCGACCAGATCGCCAACGGCGAGGACATCTACGACAAGACCGGGTACGACAAGATCGCGTCGGTCGACGACGCCGACCCGGCCAAGGCCGTGGTCACGCTGAGCGAGCCGTACGCGGGCTGGAAGCAGCTCTTCGGCGGCGGCTACGGCATCCTCCCGGCCCACCTGCTCGAGGGCAAGGACCGGGCCGCCGAGATGGCCGAGGGCTACTCGTTCAGCGCCGGGCCCTGGAAGATCGAGAAGTGGGAGCGTGGCGTCGAGGCGGTGCTCGTGCCGAACGAGACCTGGTGGGGCGAGGCGCCCAAGCTCGAGAAGGTGACCTTCAAGTTCGTCACCGACACCGCGCAGCAGTTCACCGTCCTGAAGCAGGGCGAGGCCCTCGTGGGCTACCCCCAGCCCCAGCTCGACGTGATCGAGCAGCTCGAGGGCGGCCTCGACGGCTTCGAGTCGGCGGTCAACGACAAGACCGGCAACATCGAGGCGCTGTGGCTCAACAACGCCAAGGCCCCCTTCGACTCCCTCGCGGTGCGTCAGGCGGTCGCCTACTCCCTCGACCGTGACGCCATCGTCAAGCGCCTCTTCGGGGGCATCGGCGTGGAGCAGGCCGCCCAGTCGCTCGAGCCGGCGCTCGTCGCCGACCTCAACGACAACGAGGCCTTCGCCGGCTACACGCTCGACCTCGACAAGGTGACCGAGTTGATGGAGGGCGACGGCTGGACCAAGGGCAGCGACGGGATCTGGGAGAAGGGCGGCCAGAAGGCGGCCTTCAGCATCCAGTCGACCCAGGGCAACGCCCGTCGTGAGCTGACCCAGCAGATCATGCAGGAGCAGCTCAAGGCCGCCGGCTTCGAGGTCTCGATCGAGAACAAGCCGGCCGGCGACCTGTTCGGCCAGATCCTCCCGGCCGGCGACTACCAGGCGGGGCTCTACGCCCAGGTCCTGACCGCTCCCGAGCCCGGGATGTGCACGTTGTTCTGCGACAAGAACAACCCCGACAAGAACGCCGAGCAGTCCGGTCAGAACTGGCAGCGGGTGTTCCTGCCCGACGCCGAGGCCGACCTCGCGGCCGTGGAGACGGCGCTGGATCCCGCTGAGCGGGCCGCCGCCGGCAAGCGGGCGATGCAGGCCCTGGCCGAGAACGTCGTGTCCCTCCCGCTCGATCCGCTGCCGAACATCCTCCTGTGGAGCGACAAGGTGGTGGGCCCCGTCCAGGACAACCCGGTGATGGGTCCGTTCTTCAACATCCACGAGTGGGGTGTGCAGGCCTGAGGCACGTCCGGGGCGGGGCGCTTCGGCGCCCCGCCCCGGGATCCCGCCATGTTCGCCTACTCGGTTCGCCGATTGCTGGTGTCGATCCCGCTGCTGATCGTCGCCACCTTCCTCGTCTTCTGGTCGGTCCGGACGACCTTCGACCCGACCGCCAAGCTGGCCACCAGCCGTGACTCCGCCCGGGTCCGGGCCGAGATGCGGGAGCGTCTGGGGCTCGACGACCCCATCGTCGTCCAGTACGGGCGCTGGTTGGGCGACGCCGTCACCGGCGACCTCGGGACCAGCACGCGGACCCGCCAGGAGGTCTCGTCCATGGTGTGGCCGGCGCTCGGCAACACCGTGCAGCTCATCGTCTGGGGGTTCGGGGTCTCCCTGGTGGTGGCGGTGGGGATCGGGGTCTTCTCCGCCGTGCGGCAGTACTCGATCCCCGACTACGTGTTCACGGCGCTGTCCTACGTCGGCCTCGCCATGCCACCGTTCTGGTTCGCGCTGGTGGCCAGCCAGCTGCTGGGACCGGGCCTGAAGGACGCGCTGGGCCTCGACGACCCGGTGTTCTACGTCGTCGGACTCCACAGCGACGACGGGGGCCTCGACCTCGACTACCTCCAGCACCTCTTCCTGCCGGTGCTGACCCTCACCGTCCAGATCGTGGCCAGCTGGAGCCGCTACCAGCGCTCCACGATGCTGGAGGTGCTCAGCACCGACTACATCCGCACGGCCCGGGCCAAGGGGCTGCGGGAGCGGGTGGTGGTGGGCCGCCACGCCCTGCGCAACGCGCTGGTGCCGGTGGTGTCGGTGGTCGCCATCGACGCCGGACTGCTCTTCGGCGGGCTCATCATCACCGAGACCATCTTCTCGATCCCCGGCATGGGTCGGCTCTTCGTGGAGGCCCTCACCGCCGGCGACGCCGAGACCGTGCTCGCCTGGACGCTCGTGTCGGCCGTCTTCGTCATCGTGTTCAACCTGCTCGCCGACCTGGCCTACGGGCTGCTGGATCCACGGGTGCGCCTGTCGTGAGCGAGGCGCCCCCGCGTCCCGAGCCCGGCGTCGTGGACGCCGTCGACGCGGTGGTCGGCGACCTGCTGCCCACGGCCGAGGCGGTCCCGCGCACGCAGTGGCAGCTGTTCCGACGGCGCTTCGTCCGCCATCGTGCCGCGATGGCGGGCACCGCGGTGCTCCTCCTGCTGCTGGTCGCCTGCTTCGGCGCCGACTGGATCGCTCCCGCCGAGAAGGGCAAGCAGGACCTGCTGGCCGAGCCCGCCGGGCCGAGCTGGGACCATCCGTTCGGCGTCGACCAGCTCGGACGCGACTACCTCACCGAGGTGCTCTACGCGGGCCAGGTCTCGCTGCGCATCGGACTGGCCGTGGCCGTCATCTCGACCGTCGTGGGGTCGATCCTCGGCGCGCTGGCCGGCTACGCGGGCGGTTGGGTGGACAGCGCCCTGATGCGGCTGACCGACCTCTTCCTCGTCATCCCCCAGATCGCCCTGCTCGCCATCGCCCTCAAGCGGTTCGGGAGCTCACCCCTCGTGATCACCCTCGTGCTCGCCGCGCTGTTCTGGATGGGGGTGGCGCGCGTGGTGCGCAGCCAGGTGCTGGTGATCAAGCAGCGCGAGTTCGTCGAGGCGGCGCGGGCGGCGGGGGCCTCGGACCTGCGGATCGTCGCCCGGCACATCCTGCCGAACTGCATCGGGCCCATCACGGTGAACGCCACGCTGGCCGTCGCGCTGGCCATCGTGGCCGAGTCGACCCTGTCGTTCCTCGGCTTCGGCGTGCAGCGGCCCGACACGTCCTGGGGCAACATGCTCACCGACGCCCGGGGCTTCGTCGGGACCGACCTCTCCTTCCTCATCTACTCGCCCGGCCTGATGCTCCTGCTGGTGACCCTGGCCATCAACTTCATCGGCGACGGGCTCCGCGACGCACTCGACCCCCAGAGCACCCGATGACCGCCCCCCTGCTGGAGGTGCGGGACCTGGCGGTCCGCTTCGCCACCGAGCACGGTCCGGTGCAGGCGGTCGACGACCTCACCTACCGCATCGAGGCGGGCGAGACGTTCGGCATCGTGGGCGAGTCCGGTTCCGGCAAGACCGTGTCCTCGCTGGCGGTCATGGGGCTGCTCCCCTCGACGGCGACGGTGTCGGGCTCGATCCGCTTCCGTGGTGAGGAGCTCGTCGGTGCCGACCCCGAGGAGCTGCGGCGGCTCCGGGGCGATCGGATCGCCATGGTCTTCCAGGACGCGCTCACCGCCCTGAACCCGGTGATGAAGGTCGGCCTCCAGGTGGGCGAGATCATCGCCGCCCACCACGACACCTCGGCCGCCGACCGGCGACAGCGGGTGGTCGAGCTGTTGGACGTGGTGGGCATCCCCAACCCGGAGCGTCGGGCCGAGCAGTACCCCCACGAGTTCTCGGGTGGGATGCGGCAACGGGCCATGATCGCCATGGCCATCGCCAACGAGCCCGACCTGCTCATCGCGGACGAGCCGACCACCGCGCTGGACGTGACGGTCCAGGCGCAGGTCCTCGAGGTCTTCGCCCGGATCCAGGAGCGGACCGACACGGCGGTCACCATGATCACCCACGACCTCGGGGTGATCGCCGGGGTGGCCGACCGGGTGATGGTCATGTACGCCGGGCGCGACGTCGAGCAGGGCAGCGTGGACGAGGTCTTCTACGCGCCCCGACACCCCTACACGCGGGGGCTGCTGGCGTCGTTGCCGCGCCTGGACGGCGGCGGCGGTCGCCTCGAGCGGATCCCGGGGAACCCGCCGTCGGTCGTGCTCCCACCGGGGTGTGCCTTCTCCCCCCGGTGCGGGTTCGCCGTGGCCGGTCGCTGCGACCAGGAGCCGCCCGCCCGCCGGGAGGTGGCGCCCGGTCGCTCGGACCGCTGCCTGCGCGTCGACGAGATCGGGTCGGTCGCGTGAACGGGACGGTCGACGGCGACGTCGTGCTCGAGGCCGTGGGGCTGTCCAAGCGCTTCCCGATCCGCAGCGGGGTCCTCCAGCGCGAGGTCGGGTCGGTCTCCGCCGTCGACCGAGTCGACCTGCGGGTCCGGCGAGGGCGGACGCTCGGGCTGGTGGGGGAGTCCGGGTGCGGCAAGTCGACGACGGGACGCATGCTCGTGCGGCTGTTGGAACCGACCGAGGGCGTCGTCCGCGTGGGCGGCGTCGACCTCACCTCGCTCAGCCGCCGGGAGCTCCGCCGGCTCCGTCGACGCGTCCAGTTCGTGTTCCAGGACCCCTACGCCAGCCTGAACCCTCGCATGACGGTGGGTTCGATCGTGGGGGAGCCGCTGCGCATCCACGGCACGTGGGACCGCGCCACCGGGAACGACCGGGTCCGCGAGCTGCTCGAGCTCGTCGGGCTGCGCCCCGAGCACGTCAACCGCTACCCCCACGAGTTCTCGGGTGGACAGCGCCAGCGGATCGGCATCGCCCGGGCGCTGGCCACCGAGCCGGATCTGATCGTGCTGGACGAGCCCGTGTCCGCCCTCGACGTCTCGATCCAGGCCGGGGTCGTCAACCTGCTCGACGACCTCCAGGACCGCCTGGGCGTGGCCTACGTGTTCATCGCCCACGACCTGTCGGTGGTCCGCCACATCTCCGACGAGGTGGCCGTCATGTACCTGGGCCGCATCGTGGAGTCGGGACCGGTCGCCGCGGTGTTCGCGTCCCCCCGACACCCGTACACCACCGCGTTGCTGTCCGCGGTCCCGCTGCCCGATCCACGTCGTGAGCGGGCCCGGACCCGGCTGGTGCTCGAGGGCGACGTGCCCTCGCCGGCCGATCCGCCCTCGGGTTGCCGGTTCCGGACGCGCTGCTGGAAGGCCACCGAGGAGTGCGCAGCGGTCGAGCCGCCGCCGATCGACGACGGCGCCGGCCACGTCGTGGCCTGCCACCACCCCGAGGGCTGAGCCGCCCCCGCCGGCGTCAACCGGCCGTCGGGATCCAGACGAGCGAGGCGGCGGTGATGGTCACGTCGCCCTTCTCGAGGGGCACCTCGACGGTGGTGACCTCGGCGGCCTTGGCCTGCCAGTCGGCCACGATGTCGGCGAGGTCCTCGGCCAGCTGGTCCTCCAGGTCGGCGAGGTTCGCCGACTTCTCCTCGACCCGGGCCAACGCCTGCTCCACCCGGTTGCCGGCCTTCTGGGACCGCGACCGGCCGGTCATCACCTTGCCGGCCGCGGTGGCCAGCGAGCTGGCGCTCTTGCGTCCGCCGAAGAGGGCTCCGAGCACGCTGCCGCCGATCGACACCATCTCGCTGGTGCGCGACATCGACTGCTCGGCCTGGAGCTGATCGGCGCGCTGCTGGGCCTGGGCCAGCGCGTCGCGGACCACGTCGATCTTGGCCTCGAGCCGCTGACGGAGGGCGTCGGCCTCGGCGTCGGCGCCGGTCTCGGCTGCCTGTGCGCACCGCGCCGCGAACTGCTCGTCGGTCTCGCCGGGCCGTGCCACGAGCCGCAGCGCCCGGTTGGTCCGCACGGCGGTGGTCCGCTCGCGCACGAGCCAGTCCCGGGTGGCCGACTGCATGGTGGTGAACCACCGCTTGGTGGTCACGGGCGCGGCGGGCAGCACGTAGCGGGCGCGGTCCGGGGCCGCCTCGACCAGGTCCCGGTCATCGAAGTCCACCACCGTGCGTCCACACCCGTCGAAGGTCTCGGCCAGGGGTGAGAGGACCAGCTCGAACTCCTCGGTGGTGCGGAGGTCGAGCGCGGCGTCGTCGAAGACGAGCGCGGCGCGGAGCACCAGCGCCGCCTCCAGGCGGGTGCCGCCGGCGACCGCGCCCAGCTCGGCGGCCCACGGTGCGGCGGGATCGAGGTGGCGGACCGGGGTGCCCTCGGCCACGGCCGGCGGGGTGGGCGTCTCGTCGTGGGCCAGCGCCTCCGCCGCTCCGGGAGCCGTCGGCGACGGGCCTGCGGTCGCTTCCGGGACCGCGGCCCCGGGGGTGGGGGTGGGAGGGGGAACGGCCTGGCCGGGCAGTCGGGCCAGCTGGTCCTTCGACAGCGGCCCGCAGAGGTACGACATGGCCCACCGGGCCCCGAAGGTGCGCGGTCCGCTGCCTCCGGCGGTGTGCAGCACGAACTCACGCTTGGCCAGCGACGAGATGGTGGCGTCGACCGCCCCGATGTCGACCGCCCCCGCTGCCGAGGTCATCCCTTCGAGCAGCCGGGCCTTGTCGCGCTCGGTCTGGAGTCGCCCCACCATCCACGTGCCGGCGTTGGAGATCGCCTTGTAGTCCAGGTCGACCGGGTTCTGGGTGGCCAGGACGACGCCCACGCCGAAGGCCCGGGCCTGCTTCATCAGGGTCAGGATCGGCCCCTTGGCCGGGGGCACCGCGCTGGGCGGCACGAACCCGAACACCTCGTCCATGTAGACCAGCACCCGCAGCTTGGTCGACCCCGACTGCGACCGCATCCACGTGACCAGGCGGCCCAGCACGCGGGCCACCACCATCTGGCGCTCCTCGTCGGAGAGGTGGGCCAGGTAGACGATCGCGGCGCGGGCACGGCCCTCGGGCGTCCACAGCAGCGACTCGATGTCGAGGGGTGCCCCCTGCCCCCATGCCGCGAACGCCGGGGAGGCCAGCAGTCCGTTGAAGCGCAGCATCAGCTCGGTGCGCTCGGCCCGGGGGAAGAACTGCTCGATGTCGATGACGCCGAGCTTGCGCACGGGCGGGTCGACGATGCGGGTGAGCAGGGTGGGCAGGTCGAGCGCCTCGCCGGCCGCCCAGGCCGACTCGACCAGGTTGGCCACCAGCACGTGCTCCCGCCCCGAGAGCGGGTCGGAGGTCACGCCCACCAGGCCCAGCAGGCCCTGGACGACGGCACCGGCCTCGTCACGGCGCAGCTCGGGGTCCTCGGTGGGCGGCGCGGCCAGCGAGCCGATGACGTCGAGGGGGACCCCGGCGGTGGAGCCGGGCGTGTACACGGTCATCGGGTGGGTGGCGCGCAGGCGGCCGATCTCGGCCCGGTCCACGCGCCAGCCTGCCAGCCCCTCGGCCCACTGGGCGGCGGTGGCGGCGGGATCGGCGCCGGCCGGTACCCACGGGGCGAAGTCGTCGGGGGCGAGGTCGGGGAACGTCAGCAGCAGGTTCCCCATGTCGCCCTTGGGGTCGAGCACCAGCACCGGTACGTCCTGGGCCAGCGTCTCCTCCAGCAGCACGGTGCCGAGGCCGGTCTTGCCCGAGCCGGTCATGCCGACGATGACGCCGTGGGTGGTGAACGACGCGGGGTCGAGGCCGACCGGTCGGCCGTCGCGCTGGTGGGCGGCGTCGGTGTGCTCGCCGAGGTACAGGCCGTCGGGCCGAGAGGTGGGAGTGGCGGGGGCGTCGCTCATCGGACCAGCCTCGCACGGCGGCGTCGGCGCGGTGCCGCCCGGTGGGCCCCGACGGTGGGCGATCGTTCCCGAAACGAGCGGAACGCGTTGTCCGGCTCCGCGCCGGCTGGGAGGATCGCCGGCGCCGCCCCTCGGCGGCACGAACAGAGGAGGGACGAGATGGATCTCGGCAACCTGGGCGACACCGCCAAGAACCTGATGGAGGAGCACGCCGACCAGGTCGACGCGGCCGTCGACAAGGCGGCGGACCTCGCCGACGAGAAGACGGGCGGCAAGTTCACCGACCAGATCGACGCGGCTGCCGAGAAGATCAAGGACGTCCTCCCCGGCCAGTGAGCCGGCGCCCCTGCTCCGTCAGGGGATGAGCGCCACCTTGCCCACCACCCGCCGGTCCTCGAGGTCGGCCAGCGCCGTCGCCGCCGCCTCGAGTGGGTAGGTGGTGGGGGCGACGGGGTGGAGGCGGCCGTCGACCACGGCGTCCAGCACCTCGCCCAGCAGCTCCGCCTGCTCGGCGGGGTGCTCGAGCGCCCACATCCCCCAGTCGACCCCGACCACCCGGCGGTTGCGCAGCAGCACCTGGTTGGCGGGGAGCTCGGGGATCGCCCCCGAGGCGAACCCGATGATCAGGAGTTGCCCGTCGAAGGCCAGGGCGCGGAGGACCGCGGGGGTGGTCGGGCCGCCCACCGGGTCGACGATCACGTCGACGCCGCCGCCCGAGAGCTCCCGGGCCCGGGCCTTGACGTCCTCGGTCGACGAGTCGATGAGGTGGTGGGCGCCCATGGCGGCTGCCGCGGCACGCTTGTCCTCGGTGCTCGCCGCGGCCAGCACCGTGGCACCGTGGGCTGCGGCCACGTCGATCGCGGCCAGGCCGACCCCGCCACCCGCACCCAGCACCAGGACCTGTTGGCCGGCACGGAGCGCGGCCCGACGGACCAGCGAGAACCAGGCCGTGCAGTAGCTCTGGCCCAGCGTCGCGGCGGTGGGCAGGTCGATCCCGTCGGGCACGGTGACCGCCTGGGTGGCGTGCACGACCGCCTCGCTGCAGAACCCGCCGAGGCCGACGTTGGCCAGGACGCGGTCGCCGACCGACCAGCCCTCGACGCCGTCGCCGACCTCGACGACGGTCCCGGCCAGCTCGCTGCCGGGGACGAAGGGCACCGGCGGCCGGATCTGGTAGCGGCCCTGGACGAAGAGGGCGTCGACGAAGTTCACCCCGGCGGCCGCGACCTCGACGCGGAGCTGTCCGGGACGGCAGGTCGGGGCGGGGCGCTCCTCGACGACGAGGTGGTCGAGGGGGGCGAAGGACGTGCAGACGACGGCGCGCATGGGGGCACCGTAGCCATAGGCTGGGCGACGATCCCGAGCCTCCGAAGTGGGTGAGAACGTGGACGTGTCGTCCGCGCTGGCAGATGCCCGACCGGCCGTGCTGTGGCTGGACCGTCCCGACCGCCCGGCGGTCGGGACGTCGCTCGCCGGTGATGCCACCGCCGACCTCGTCGTGGTGGGCGGCGGGTTCACCGGGCTGTGGGCGGCGCTGCGGGCCGTCGAGCGGCGACCGGGACGCGACGTCCTGGTGGTCGAGGCCGGGCGCATCGCCGACCAGGCGACCGGTCGCAACGGCGGCTTCTGCTCGTCGTCGCTCACCCACGGGGTCGAGAACGGCGAGGCCCGCTTCCCCCGGGAGATGGCCACCCTCGAACGGCTGGCGGCCGAGAACTTCGCCGGGATCGGTTCGGCGGTCGAGCGCTACGGCATCGACTGCGGGTGGCACGTGCCCGGCCAGCTCAGCGTGGCGGTCGACGAGCAACTCGTCGCCGACCTGCGCGCCGGTGCCGAGCTGGCCCGTCGTCACGGCCACGTCGTGGACGACCTCGACGGCGAGGCCACCCGCGCCGAGCTGGACTCGCCCACCTACGTCGCCGGCTCCTGGCAGCGCACCGGTGAGGGCCTGGTCGACCCCGCCCGCCTGGCCTGGGGGCTGGCCGAGGCGGCCCGTGCGCACGGGGTGCGCTTCGCCGAGGACACCCGGGTGGTCGGCTTCGAGCGCGACGGCGCCGGCGTCCGGGTGCGGACCGAGCGTGGGGCGATCCGCGCCGGTGGAGTGGTCATGGCCACCAACGCCTTCCGCTCGCCGGTGCGCGCCGCCAACCGGCGCCTCGCCGCCGTCTACGACTACGTGCTGGCCACCGAACCGCTCACGCCCGAACAGCGGTCGTCGATCGGCTGGCGGAACCGTCAGGGCGTGGCCGACACGACCAACCAGTTCCACTACTACCGACTCACCGAGGACGACCGGGTGGTGTGGGGCGGCTACGACGCCGTCTACCACTTCGGCAACCGGATCGACCCCCGTCTGGACCAGCGCGACCGCACCCACGCGCTCCTGGCCGAGCACTTCTTCGAGACCTTCCCCCAGCTCGAGGGGGTCCGCTTCAGCCACCGGTGGGGCGGGGTGATCGACACGTGCACCCGCTTCGCCGTCAGCTTCGGCACCCACCTCGAGGGCCGGGTGGCCTTCGCCGTCGGGTACACCGGGCTGGGCGTCGGGGCGTCCCGCTTCGGTGCCGACGTGTGCCTCGACCTGCTCGACGACCCCGACTCCGAACGGCTCCGGCTGGAGATGGTCCGCCGGGCCCCGCTGCCGTTCCCGCCCGAGCCGTTCCGGTGGGCGGGCATCCAGCTGACCCGTCGGGCGTTGGCGCGGGCCGACCGCCGTGGGGGCCGCCGGGGTCCCTGGCTCCGCACGCTGGACGCGTTGGGCCTGGGGTTCGACAGCTGACACTCCGCAGATCGTTCACGACATCGGCGTCACGGCCGATGGGAGCGGTGAACCCGATCGAGGAGCACCCCCGAATGACGACCGACGCGACCCCCGTCCCGCGCCTGCCCGTCCTGATCGCCGAGCCGAACGCCGACCGCTGGAACGAGCTGGCGGCGGCCGCGCACGGCGTCAGTCGCGTCGTCGGCGGCGCCTGGCCCGAGGTCCGTGCTCGGCTGTCGGAGGGGACGGGACTGGTGGTGTTCGGTCCGTCGTACGCGGACGAGCAGCACCTCCTCGAGATCGAGGCGCTCGATCTCCAACGCCACGGCGTCCTCGGCGTCCTGGTCGCCGAGGCCGTCGACGAGGCGCTCCTGCGCCGGGCGATGGCCGCCGGCCTCCGTGAAGTGCTCAGCCGGGTCGCCGCGGAGATCGATCTGCCGGCGGCCCTCGTCCGCCTCGTCGACCACCTCGACCCCGACGCTGCTCCGCAGACGTCCCGGGCCCCGGGTCGGCTGATCGCGGTGACGGGGGCGAAGTCGGGCGTCGGGACCTCGACGGTGGCGGCGAACGTCGCGGTCGACCTCGCCGCGGCAGGGCGTGACGTCGTCCTCGTCGATGCCGACGTGCAGTTCGGTGACCTGCCGCTGCTCCTCGGCGTCCGGCCGACCGTCGGGTTGGCGGACGTGGTGGGGATGGAGGGACGACTCACCGCGCACCGCCTCCAGGGGCTGCTCACCCGCCACGAGCCGAGCGGCCTGCGGCTGCTGGCCGCACCGCGAGGGCCCGAATCGGGTTGCGCGGTCGGGGCGCGGGAGATCGTGATGGCGTTGGAGGCAGCGGTCGAGCTGGCCGAGATCGTGGTGGTGGACACACCCCCGGGACTGGGCGACCTCGCGCTGGCGGTGTTCGACGAAGCGGATGCCATCGCGCTGGTGACCGTGCCGTCGGCCACGGCCCTGCACGACCTCGGGCTCGAGCTCGGTGTGCTCGATCGGCTGCACCTGCGGTCCAAGACGCAGCTGGTGGTCAACCGCGAGGTGCCCGAACGCGTGATCAGCCGGCGACGGCTCGAGGCGCGGTCGGGGGTGCGGGTCGCCGGCTTCGTCCCGGATTCGCCCGACGTGGTCGAAGCGGAGTTCGTGGGGCGGCCGGTCGTCGGGCACCGCCGCAGCCGGGTGGCATCGTCGCTCCGAGAGCTGGCCAGCGCACTGGTCGACGCGCCGCTCCCGGTCGGCTGAGGGGCGCCGCTGACTGGGCCGTCGGGCCCAGAGCTTGCGGGGACAACTGCTTTCTCCAGCAAGCGTCGGCGCGTGCCGATCACTCCCTGCGGGCGACGGAGGGCCGTCGCCAGGCTGGAGGTCGAAGCGTGTCGAGGCGAACGAAGGTGGGTCGGGGACTGGTGGCAGCAGCCGTGCTGCTCGGCGTGCTGACGGTGTCGCAGACGTCGTTCGCCGACGTGCCCTGCCAGACCCGTACCACCAGGGCGTACTTCTCACCGTGGGGCGACACGAACCAGTACTTCCCGGCACCGGGCGGCACGTTCGAGAGCGGCGCGAACACGGCCTTCGCGGGCGGCGCCAAGGTGGTGTCCGACCAGGAGCCGTGGAAGGTGGCGGGCAGCACCCATTCCAAGGCGGCGCAGATCCCGGCCGGCGGGTCCGTGAAGCTCGAGAAGTTCTGCGTGAACTCCGACGAGGACTCGCTGCGCCTCTTCTTCAAGAAGCCGGGCGTTGCCGGCTCGGCCCTGTGGATCCACATCCGAGTGACCAGCGGGGTCAACGTGGCCACCAACGAGCTCACCGTGGACGGCTCGACGGCGGGCTGGGGCGTGCTCAACCGCATGATGCTCCCCGACATCCGCGACGCCTCCGGCCGGCAGTGGGTGGAGATCACGCTCGGCACCCGCAACGCGGCGGCGACGTGGCGGGTCGACGACGTGATGATCGATCCGTGGAGGACGAAGTAGCCATGCCGCTCCGACCATGAGCGAGGTCGAGACCCTCGCGGCGGTCCGGTCCCGGACCGCCGAGGAGCTGACCCCCGCCGACCGCCGCAGCGCGGTGGTGCTGGGGGTCGGCTTCGTCGCGTCGGCGGTCTGGCTGGCCGTGGCGGGACGGGAGCACGTCACCGCGGGCGAGATCGTGCCCGACCTGCTCCTCGTCGTGCTCTACGCCTTGGCGCATCGCACGGTGTTCGAGTCGGGCACCGGCGGCGCCGTGCCCACCGAGCCGGTCCTCGTCGCCATCCTCTTCGGCGTCCAGCTGCCGCTGGTGCCGCTGGTGGTGCTGGCGGGTCTGCAGCTCGGTGCGATCGGCGAAGCCGAGCCGGGGCGTTGGTGGTACCGGCTGGCCGTCCGCTCCGCGTCGGGGTGGCACTGCCTGGGCCCCGTGGCGGTCCTGTGGGTCGCCGATCCCGGTCCGCCCGCGCTGCGGCACTGGCCGGTGTACCTCCTGGCGCTGTCGGCACAGTTCGTGGTCGACGCGGTGGTGGCGGCGATCCGATCGTCGGCCCTCGGTTCGTCGCCCGGCGAGCTGGTGCGCCCGCTGGCCTGGACGATGGCGGTCGACGCCATGCTGGCGCCGGTCGGGCTGGCCGCGGTGCTGGCCGCGGCGGGCTCGCCCGCGGTCTACCTGCTGGTGCTGGCCCCGCTCGGGCTGATCAGCCTGCTGGCCCGTGACCGGGGCGAGCACCTCGAGCGGGCCGTCGCCCTCGGCCAGACCGTCTCGGAGGTCCGCACCGAGGCGCGGGTCGACCCGATGACCGGCATCGCCAACCGCCGGGCCTGGCAGGAGGCGGCCGAGGCGGCGGAGGCGGCTCGGGCGGGCGGACGGCCCGCGTTGCTGGTCCTGGCCGACCTCGACCACCTCAAGCGGGCCAACGACCTCCACGGCCACGACGCGGGTGATCGGCTCATCACGACCGCAGCGCGGGTCCTGGTCGAGGCCGCCCCCTCGGGTGCGGTGGTCGCCCGAGTGGGTGGCGACGAGTTCGCCGTGCTGGTGCCCGACGTCGACGACCCACAGGTGGGCGCCGAGCTGATCGAGTCGATCCGCCGCCGGGCGGCCGCGGCGGACCCGGTGGTCTCGATCTCGCTCGGCGCCGCGGTGGCCGGCGGGCGCGTGAGCGTGACCGACGCCGTGGCGCTCGCCGACGCCGCCGCGTCGGTCGACAAGGCGTCGCGCCGGGCCCAACGGGCCGGCGACGTGGTGGATCCCCCGACCTCGCCGGATTTCCTGCATCGCTCGGACGCTCCGTAGCCTTCCGCCCCATGCGGAGCCCCAAGGACTTCTTCAAGCCCCTCGCCGCCGGCGCGCCCCAGCCGCTGCGCGAGATCCCGTTCCCGCCGTCGCGGATGATCCACTTCTTCCCGCCCCACCTCGACAAGGTGACGGCGAAGCTGCCCGACATCGCCCCCAAGGTCGACATCCTGCTGGGCAACCTCGAGGACGCCATCCCCGCCGACCAGAAGGAGGCGGCCCGCGCCGGCCTGGTGAAGGTCGGCAAGGAGCTCGACCTGGGCACCACCCAGCTGTGGACCCGGGTGAACAGCCTCGACTCCCCCTGGGTGCTCGACGACCTGATCACGCTGGTCACCGAGATCGGCGACCGCCTCGACGTGATCATGGTCCCCAAGGTCGAGGGCCCCGAGGACATCCACTACGTGGACCGCCTGCTGGCCCAGCTCGAGGTGAAGGCCGGGCTCACGAAGCCGCTCATGGTCCACGCCATCCTCGAGACGGCGCGGGGCGTGGCCAACGTCGAGGAGATCTGCCTGGCGTCGCCCCGCATGCAGGGCCTGTCGCTGGGCCCCGCGGACCTGGCCGCCAATCGCCGCATGAAGACCACCCGCGTGGGCGGTGGCCATCCCGGCTACCTGGTGCGCCAGGACCCCGTCGACGGCGACATCGAGGGCACCCGCACGACCTACCAGCAGGACCTGTGGCACTACACCATCGCCCGCATGGTCGACGCCTGCGCCACCGCCGGGATCCTCCCGTTCTACGGGCCCTTCGGCGACATCAAGGACACGGTCGCCTGCGAGGACCAGTTCCGCAACGCCTTCCTGCTCGGCTGCGTCGGCGCGTGGTCGCTCCACCCCGTGCAGATCGACATCGCCAAGAAGGTGTTCTCCCCGTCGAAGGCCGACGTCGACCACGCCCTCCACGTGATCGAGGAGATGGGCGACGGCACCGGCGCGGTGATGATCGACGGGAAGATGGAGGACGACGCCTCGGTCAAGCAGTGCCACGTGATGGTGAACCTGGCCAGGATGCTGGCCGAGCGCGATCCCGAGCTGGCCGAGCTCTACGGCTTCGCGGAGGCCTGACATGACCGACGACGTGATCCTGCCCCGGCGCTCGGCGCTGTACATGCCCGGCGCCAACGACAAGGCGCTCGAGAAGGCCAAGTCGCTGCCGACCGACGCCGTCATCTTCGACACCGAGGACTCGGTGGCCCCCGACATGAAGGAGGTCGCCCGCGAGAAGGTGGCCGCCGCGGTGGCCAGCGGCGAGTACGGCAACCGCGAGCTGACCATCCGGGTCAACAGCATCGAGACGCCGTGGCACGAGGCCGACGTGCGCAGCGCGGCGGCTGCGGGGCCCGCGGGGATCGTCGTGCCGAAGATCAACTCGTCGGCCGACGTGGCGTCGGTGGAACGGCTGCTGGAGTCGGCCGGCGCCCCCGACCACACCCTCATCTGGGCGATGCTCGAGACGCCCGCGGCCGTCGAGCGTGCCGTCGAGATCGCCTCGGCGTCGGAGCGGCTCGCCGTGCTGGTCATGGGCACCAACGACCTGGCCAAGGAGCTGCGGGCCGCCCTGGTGCCGGGCCGGGCCCCGCTGCTGTGGGGCCTCGGGCGGTGCGTGAACGCGGCGCGCTTCGCCGGCAAGGTGATCCTCGACGGCGTCTACAACGACGTGAAGAACCCCGACGGCTTCGCGGCCGAGTGCCGCCAGGGTGCCGAGATGGGCTTCGACGGCAAGACGCTCATCCACCCCACCCAGGTGGAGCCGTGCAACGAGGCGTACTCGCCCTCGGAGGCCGAGATCGAGTTCTCCCGCCGGGTCATCGAGGCCTTCGAGGCCGCGTTGGCCGAGGGGCGCGGCGTCATCACCGTCGACGGGAAGCAGATCGAGAACCTCCACGTCGAGAACGCCCGCCGGGCCCTCGCCATCGCCGAGGTCCTCGACGCCCGCTGAGTCCACCCCCTCCCACGTCGTTCTGGAGCGCCTCGGCACGTCAGAGGTGGCCGGGCCGCTCCAGAACAGCACGGAGCACCGCGACCACGTGGTCAGGGTCGGCAGTGAGCTGTCGCCAGGTGAACCGCAGCGTCCGCCAGCCGGCGGCCGCGGCCAGCTGATCGCGCCGACGATCGGCTTCGAACGCCGCCATCGACGAGTGGTGTCGCCAGCTGTCGAGCTCGACGAGGACGCGTGCTTCCGGGAATGCCATGTCGACCCGTTCCGAGCCTCGACCGACGTCCTCGGTCCACGGGGCGCGGAGCTGGCGCTCGGCGACGGGGAGGCCTCGTCGCTGACAGAGGGCGACGAAGCGTGCTTCGAGCTCGGACGCCGGGGGGACGTAGCCGCCCTGTCGTTCATCGAGGACGACTCCCATCAGGCGTGACCCCGTCCGACCTCGGCGGGCCAGCTCGGCGTGGACCCGTTCCAGCCGAGTGAGGTCCACCTGCGAGGCGGCCAGCAGCTCGTCGACCAGGCGGCGGAAGCGCTGAGGACGCAGCTCGGCGGCCAGGTCGAACACCGTGCGCTCGGGTGTGGTGACGGGGATGCCGTCGATGACGGTCCGGTGGTGGTCGGGCAGGCACCGAGTCTGGTGGACGTGAACGCCGACGAGATGGTGGCTGGCCCCGTGGGAGCGCAGGACGTGAGGTCGGCCGTCGTCCGGTGGAAGGTGGCTGAACCCGGCCAGGCGCCCTGCGCTCTGGCGGGCCGCCACGCCTCGAGGGCAGCCCAGGACGGCGGCCATGAGCTGCTGGCGGCCGGTCTCGGGGGCGCCGGAGATCCGAACGACCTCCCGGTGGACGTGCTCCCATCGCCCGACCGCGATCCGATGCTGGATCGCCCGCCGTGTGAGCCCGGCGTCGATCGCCTGTCGAAGGTGGAACACGCCGTGCTGCGTCGACGCCAACGTCGCGATGCGCCGATCGGCGTCCATCGTGCTTCCTCGTCCGTCTGGGGCGAGGGGGAAGTGGCGACAGGGTAGCCGTCGCCGATCCATCGCCCAGCTCCCGCTCGTTCTGGAGTGATCGAGACACGTTCCGTGTGCTGGGGCTCTCCAGAACCGGTGTCGGAGGGGCGGGTGGGGCGCCGTCGGGCAACACGGACGGGGCAGACTCCGGGGATGCAGACCCTGAACTCCATCGGCGGCGCGCTGCGTCCGGCGCTCGACGGCGCCACCGACGACGTCGTGAACCCGGCCACCGGCGAGGTCATCACGGCGGTGGCGAGCAGCGGGGCCGCCGACGTCGACGCGGCGGTCACCGCGGCGGCCGCCGCCTTCGAGACCTGGTCGCGCACCACGCCCCGTGAGCGCTTCGAGCGCATCACCGCGCTGGCCGACGCCATCGAGGCGAACCTCGACGAGCTGAAGCAGCTCGAGTCCCTGAACTGCGGCAAGCCGGTCTCGATCGTCGACTTCGAGTTCGACCTGACCGTCGACAACTTCCGGTTCTTCGCCGCCGCGGCCCGCTTCCTCGAGGGCCGGGCGGCGGGGGAGTACCTGGAGGACCACACCAGCTTCACCCGTCGCGACCCGATCGGCGTGATCGCCGGCATCGCCCCGTGGAACTACCCGCTCAACATGGCGACCTGGAAGATCGGCCCCGCCATCGCCGCGGGGAACACGATCGTGCTCAAGCCCTCCGAGCTGACCCCGCTGACCGCGCTGCGGCTGGCCGAGCTGGCCGGCGACGTGCTGCCGCCCGGCGTGCTCAACGTGGTGGCGGGTCGGGGGGCCACGGCGGGCGCCGCGCTGGTGAGCCACCCCCGCGTCGACATGGTGTCGCTCACCGGTGGGGTGGCGACCGGGACCGCCATCGCCAAGGCCGCGGCCGACACCCTCAAGCGCGTCCACCTCGAGCTCGGTGGCAAGGCCCCGGTGGTGGTCTTCGACGACGCGGACGTCGACCTGCTGGTCACGACCCTGGCCGAGATGAGCTACTACAACTCCGGCCAGGACTGCACCGCCCCGTGCCGGGTGATCGCCACGCCGGGCGTCTACGAGGAGGTGGTGGCCCGCCTCACCGACGCGGTGGCGGCGCTGGTCACCGGTGACCCGTTCGACCCGGCCACCAACGTGGGCCCGATCATCTCGGTGGCCCACCAACAGCGGGTGGCGGCCATGGTCGAGCGGGCCGCCGACGCGGGGGCCGAGGTGACGACCGGCGGGGCCGTCCGGGCGGGCGCGGGTTCGTTCTACGAGCCGACCGTGGTGGCGAGCCCGGCGCAGGACGCCGAGATCGTCCAGCGCGAGGTGTTCGGCCCGGTGGTCAGCGTCCAGCGGTGCGCCGACGACGACCAGGCGCTGGCCTGGGCCAACGACGTCGACTACGGCCTGGCCGCCTCGGTGTGGACCAGCGACGTCGGCAGGGCCATGCGCATGGCGAAGCTGCTCCACTTCGGCACCGTGTGGGTGAACGACCACATCCCGATCGTCTCGGAGATGCCCCACGGCGGCTTCAAGCGGTCGGGCTACGGCAAGGACATGTCCCTGTACGCGCTGGAGCACTACACCGAGATCAAGCACGTGATGATCCGTCACGCCTAGCGTGGCCCCATGAGCGACGCCCCCACGCCCGAGCCGACCGCCCCCGAGCCCGCCGCCTCACCGCCCGGCTGGTACCCCGACGGTGCCGGAGGACAGCGCTACTGGGACGGCTCGGCGTGGACCCAGCACCAGCCGGCGGCACCCGTTCCCGCCTACCAGCCGTATGCCGGCGCCCCCGTGGCATCGAGCTCGGACGACACCACCATGGCGGTCCTGGCCCACGCCCTCGGCATCATCGCCAGCTTCCTCGGGCCGCTCGTCATCTACCTGATCAAGGGCAACGAGTCGGCCTACGTGAAGCACCACGCGGCCGAGGCGCTGAACTTCGCCATCACCGTGTTCATCGCCTGGGTGGTGGCCTTCATCCTGGCCTTCGTGCTCGTCGGCTTCCTGCTGATGCCGGTGATCGGCATCGGCTCCCTGGTGCTGCAGATCATGGCGGCGATCGCGGCCAGCCGGGGCGAGTGGTACCGCTACCCGATCAACATCCGCCTGGTGCCGGGGGCCGTCGGCTGAACCCGGCTCAACCCTCGCCGTCCCCCGCCACCAGGCCGGCGTCGACCAGGTAGGTCTCGACCACCTCGTCGGTCGGTCGCCCCTCCTCGACGATCGAGGCGGCCAGCCGCGCCAGCGTGTCGGGCTCCAGCGAGGCCACGACCCCACTGACGGTCGCCTCCAACAGGTCGCCCAGCTCGGCCGACACCTCGGTCGTCACGACGACCACCCCGGTCCCGCCGCCGAGGTCGCCGGCCACCGCGTCGACGGCCACCCAGCCCCGGTCGGGGGCGCCCTCCCGCAGCCCGTCGGGGTCCGGGGTGACGACCACGGCGACGTCGATCCGGTCGCCCAGCGCGACCTCGGCGTCCGCGGTGCGGTCCAGCGGGACCGTCACCACGGTCGCGCCCTGGGCCCGCAGCGCGCCGGTCACGAGCTGGGCGGCCAGGGCGGGGAGCAGGTCGGGCGCCACCCCGACCCGCAGCGTGGTGCCGGCCGGGAGCGTCTCGCTGGGTCCCGCGGCCATGGCGGCGGTGGTGGTCGAGGCGGTCGCACCGGGGTCGTCGCCCGAGCAGCCGACCACGGTGGCGAGCGCCAGCCCGGCGGCGACGACGGCGTGGCGTCGCCGCGATCGGTTCACCACAGGTCGGTGACCCAGGTCTTCAGCTCGTCGCCCCAGGCGATCGCCACCACGGTGCTGAGCACGACGAGGGTCCCCATGATGATCCACGTGTGGGTGGGGATCTCACCGCTCTCGGGCACGCCGGGGATGCGGCGTCGGATGAGCAGCACCGTCCGCTCGGCCCAGGCGAAGGGCAGCTGGGTGAGGCCCACCATGATGATCACCCAGCCGGGACCGGGCAGGGGCAGCAGCAGGACGCCGACGACCACCAGCACCATCCCGACGGCGCCCCGGATCAGGCGTCGGTGCAGCGCCTTCTCGGCCTCGGCCTCGGTCGTCTCGTCGTCGCCGGTCATCATCTCGGCGGTCAGCGCGGCGTCGTGGAGCCGCTCGCGGAACGGTGGACGGTCGTCGGGGCCCTCGGCGGCGTCGTGCCTCACGGCGATCACGGTAGCGGGGTGCATCCACGGCTCCCCGGCGCGTCGAAGTACGGACATGGTCGCGATTCGAAGGATCTCCGAGCACGACGCCGTCGGGGGCTGGTCCTCCGACCCCGTCACCATCTACCTCGACGAGATCGGGCGCCACCCCCTCCTCACGCCCGAGGCCGAGCGGGAGCTGGGTCGCACGATCGCCCGGGGCCGGCGGGCCGCGACGCGACTCGAGCAGGAGCCCGAGCTCGACCCCACCGCCCGCCGGGTCCTCCTGCGAGAGGTCCGGGAGGGTCAGCGCGCCAACGAGCGCTTCGTGAACGCGAACCTGCGCCTCGTGGTCTCGGTGGCCAAGCGCTACCAGGCCACCGGGATCCCGCTGCTCGATCTGGTCCAGGAGGGCAACCTCGGCCTCATCCGCGCCGTCGAGAAGTTCGACCCCGACAAGGGCTTCCGCTTCTCCACCTACGCCATGTGGTGGATCCGCCAGTTCATCGCCCGGGGCATCGCCGCCTCCCGGAGCTCGTTCCGGCTCCCCAGCCGGGCCAACGACGACCTGTTGCGCGTGCGCGAGGTCAGCCACCGGATGGAGCAGGACACCGGCCGGCCCCCTCGGCTGGAGGAGATCGTCGAGCTGACCGGGCTGTCGGCGAAGCGGGTGTCCGACCTGCTGCCCCTCCTGAGCGAGCCGGTTTCGCTGTCGGCCGTCGTGGGCAGCGACGGTGGCGCCGAGATGGGTGACTTCGTGGCCGATCCGACGGCCACCGCGGAGGTCGAGGCCGTCGGGAACCGGCTCTCGACCGAGGAACTCGAGGCCCTGCTCGCCTCCCTCGACGACCGGGAGGCCGAGATCCTCCGGCTGCGCTTCGGGTTCCGGGGCGATCCGTGCTCCACCACCGAGATCGCCGCGAGGGTCGGCCTCAGCCGTGAGCGGGTGCGCCAGCTCGAGCACCGGTCGATGTCGAAGCTGCTCCACCCCAGCCGTTCCATCGTCAGCGCCCTCACCGGCGGCTGACGGGGGTCGCCCCGCCCGGGCCGCCCCGTCGGTCGGTGGCGGGCGGGAGGGCGGCCACGTCAGAATCGGCGCCATGACGCTCGACGACGGCACGGACGCCCGCTGGGCGCTGTCGGTGGTGATCACCGACGAGTTCCTCAACACCTTCGCGGTGAACGGGATCGGCGAGGGCGTGGAGGTGGCCGAGTTCGTCCAGACCTTCCACGTGCCGATGCTGGGCGCCGTCGAGCTGGCGGTCGGAATGTCCATCGTGGGCGTCGAGTTCCGCATGCGAGCCGGTGACGAGGACCGCCTCCACGCCACCGTGTCGGCCGCCGGACACGTCCGGATCCTGGGGGAGGTCCCCATGGACCTGCCCGGACCGGCCCGCGTGCGGGGCGAGGTGCTGGTGCCGCCGATCGTGCGCCTCGATCCCGACGGCACGTTCACCGCGGTGCTCGACCTTCCCTCGAGCGAGCTGGTGGCGATGCACTTCGACGGGGTGGACGGCCTCGACGGCGACGCCGCCGCGCAGGCCCAGATGGGCGAGATGCTCTTCGCCACCCTCGGCGGCGAGCTCTTCGCCGCGCTCGCACAGCAGATGGGCCCGGTCGGCCTGGTGCTCGGTCCCGAGCAGGGCCGGGTGCTCGACGAGCTGGGGGTGCGGCCCGGCCCGGCCGAGCTGGAGGTGGCCGACGGACACCTGACCGTCGGGCTCCGCGCCGTACCGCACCTGCACGGCCACGCCGAGGTGGAACGGGTGGTCGGTCGCCGACTGCGAGTGGGCGTGGCGGCCGGGGCGCTCTCCGCGCTGGTGGCCCGCCTGGCCGAGGACACCCTCGGCGTACCGCTCCCCGTCGAGCTCGACGTGTCGGCCCGCGAGCGTCGGGTGGGCACCAGCGTGCGGAACCCACGCCTGGTCGACTCGCCCTTGGTGCCCGACCTCCGCCTGGACCTGCGCACCACCATCCGACCGCGCCTGGTGGGCGACGAGGTGGAGTTCTCGTTGCGGGAGGCGTGGGTGGAGCTGCCGCTGGTCCCCGAGCCGGTGAACCGGATCAGTCGGTGGCTCGGCGGGCTGGCGGCGCGGGCGCCGCTGCACCTCCGCATGCCGGCTCGCGCCACCGTGCCGGTGCGACCCGACAGCGACCGGCGGATGGACGTGTCGATCTCGGGCCTCGACGTCGGCGACGACGGGGTCACTCTCATCGTGGACGCGCACCTGTGATCCCCGGGGCGTTCAACTTCCGCGACCTCGGCGGCATCCCCGTCGCCGGCGGTGAGATCGCGGCCCGTCGGTGCTTCCGTTCGGACCTGTTGCACCGGGAGGACGCCGAGTCGGCCCGGGCGCTCCTCCGCGACCTGGGCGTCGTGCGCGTCGTCGACCTCCGGGTGGCCGACGAGCGGCGCGACGACGGCGCCTTCGACGCCTGCGAGCACATCGAGGCGCTCCACGTGCCGATCCTCGACGCGGTCTGGGACTGGGAGGAGGAGCACCGGGCGGTCGAGGACACGTTCCTGCGTGACCGCACCATCGAGATGCTCGACCACCGCGGCCCCTTCGTCGTCGCCGCGCTGCGTGCGGTGGCCGAGGCCCCGCCGGGCTCGGTGGTCTTCCACTGCACGGCCGGCAAGGACCGCACGGGTGTGGTGGCAGCCGCCCTCCTCGGGGTGCTGGGGGCCGACGACGAGGTGATCGTGGCCGACTACGCCCGGAGCGCGGCGGCGATGCCCCGCATCATCGAGTGGTACCGCAGCCTGGCCGAGGACCTTCCCGTCGACCCCGAGGCCGAGTCGCGCCTGCTGGCACGGGCGGCCACGCCGGCCACCATGGCGGGCGTGACCGACCACGTGCGCCGCACCTACGGGGGCTTCGCGGCCTGGGCGGCCACGCACGGCTTCGGCCCCGACGCGGTGGCCCGGCTGCGTCAGCGGCTCGTGGTCTGAGCGGGAACAACCGACCTCCGGGGCGCGTTGGTCGGTGCCGTGCAACCAGGCGACACCGTTCCCGACTTCACCGCGACCGACCAGCACGGCACCGAGGTGCGGCTCTCCGAGCTCCTCGCCGCCGGCCCGGTGGTCCTCTTCTTCTACCCGAAGGCCCAGACCTCGGGCTGCACACGGGAGAGCTGCCACTTCCGTGACCTCGCCGGCGAGTTCGCCGAGGTGGGGGCGCAGCGGGTGGGGATCAGCGCGGATCCCGTGGCGAAGCAGGCGGCGTTCGACACGAAGAACTCGCTCGGCTTCCCGTTGCTGAGCGATCCGGACCGCAGCGTGGCCGGGATCTTCGGGGTCAAGCGCCTCGGGCCGCTGTTCAACAAGCGCTCCACGTTCGTGATCGACACCGACCGCACCCTGCTCGACGTCATCACCAGCGAGGTGAACATGGACGTCCACGCCGACCGCGCCCTGGCGGTGCTGCGCGCCCGAGGCTGAGGTGACCCGGTCGCCTCGACCGGCCGAGCTCGTCGGCGCCCCGTTGGCCCGGGCCGTCGACGCCGTGCTGGAGGTGGCCGTGCCGGTCAGCTTCTCGGCGGTGGGCCTCCGCGTCCGGCGGGCGCTCGGCCCGTGGCCGAGCGCACCCGACGGGTGCATGACGGGGCGACGGGTGGTGGTCACCGGAGCGACCCGAGGCCTGGGACGTGAGGCGGCCGAGGCCTTCCTCCGCCTGGGGGCCGACGTCGACCTGGTGGTGCGCGACCGGGCCCGCGGCGAGGCCGTCGCCGAGGACCTGGTGTCCGGCGCCGGTCCCCAGGGTGGGTCGCCGACGGTGCGGGTCGCCGACCTGGGCGAGCTGGCCCAGGTCCGGGCGCTGGCCGACGAGCTGGCGGCCGGGCCCCCGATCGACGTGTTGGTGCACAACGCCGGTGCCATCGTCGAGCCGCGCACCGAGACCTCCGAGGGCGTCGAGGTCACCTGGGCGTCGATGGTGCTGGGACCGTTCCTGCTCACCCGGCTGCTCGGCGAGCGGCTGGCGGCTGCGCGGGTGATCTGGGTGACCAGCGGCGGGCTCTACGCCCAGGCGCTCGACCTCGACGACCCCCAGGGTCGCCGCGGCTACCGCGGCACCGTGGCCTACGCCCGGGCCAAGCGTGCCCAGGTGGACCTGGTGGCCGAGCTGGCGGGTCGCCGTCTCCCGACGCCGACCACCACCGTGGTCGCGGTGCACCCGGGTTGGGCCGACACCCCCGGGGTCGCCGAGTCGCTGCCGCGGTTCCGGGCGCTCACCGGACCCGTCCTGCGCACGCCGGCCGAGGGCATCGACACGATCGTGCACCTGGCCACCGTCGATCCCGCGCCGCCGTCGGGGAAGCTCTGGTTCGACCGTCGCCCCCGTTCCGACCGACGCCTCCCGGCCACCGCCACCGGCCCCGACGACCGGGCCCGGCTCTGGCGGATCGTGAGCGCGGACGTCGGCCTAGATTGACCGCCCGTGGGGGATCCGCTTCGGCCACAGATCGACCTGCTCAACGGCCACCTGTACGCGGCCGACCCGTCGCCGACCTACCGGTGGCTGCGGGAGCAGGCGCCCGTCTACTGGGACGACATCAACGGGCTGTGGGGCATCAGCCGCTACCACGACGTGGTGGCCGTGGAGAAGCAGCCCCATCGCTACTCGAGCCGCAACGCGTTCCGGCCGCTGCCCCCCGCTGGCCACGACGACCAGTCGATGATCGCCCACGACGACCCGCGCCACCAGGACCAGCGGCGGCTGGTGGCCCGGCGGTTCACCCCCCGGGCGGTGGGTGACCACGAGGCCGAGGTCCGGCGGGTGGTGAACGGGCTCATCGACGACGTCGTCGAGGCGGGCACCGCCTCGGTGGTGGATCAGCTGGCCGGTCCGCTCCCGGCGATGATGATCGCCCGCTACCTGGGCTTCGGCATCGACCGATGGCCCGACGTCATGCGCTGGTCGACCGAGACCATCCCCCTCGGCGGCGGACCCCGCTACCAGACCGACGACGGGATCGCGGTGGCCTTCGAGTTCGCGGTGGCCTGCGCCGAGCTGATCGAACGGAAGCGGGCCGAACCGACCGACGACATGGTCTCGGTCTGGTGCCACAGCACCGTCGACGGCGTGCCGCTCGACGACGACACGATCATCGCTGAGTGCCTGCTGCTGGTGGACGGGGGCGCCGAGACCACCCGGACCGTCATCGGCTCGAGCATCTGGGACCTGGTCGAGCACCCCGACCAGCGACGGCGCCTGGTGGAGGACCCGGCCATGATCGGGCGCACGGCGGTCGAGGAGCTCATCCGCTGGACCACGCCGATCCTCAACATGGCCCGGGTGGTCACCGAGGACCACGAGCTGGGCGGCCAGCAGCTCCGGGCCGGCCAGCAGCTGCTGCTCATGTACAGCTCGGCCAACCGCGACCCCGAGGTGTTCGACGACCCCGACCGCTTCGACGTCGGCCGGGAGCACAACCACCACGTGGCGTTCGGCTTCGGGACCCACTTCTGCCTGGGCTCGAGCCTGGCCCGCCTCGAGATCCGCGTGTTCTTCGAGGAGCTGCTGCGCCGCATCCCCGACTTCGAGCTGACGCCCGGCACGACACCGCGGCGGATCCCCGGAGCGTTCGTGCGGGGGGTCGAGGACCTCCACATCGACTTCCGGCCCGGCCGGCGTGAGGGCTGAGCCCGTCGTGGCCACCCCCCGTCCGGCCCTGTGGGCCGACCCCGCGGTGGTCTCGGTCGGTCGTGTGCCGATGGGCGCGGCGCTCGACCCGTTCCCCGACGCCGAGTCCGCCCGGTCGGGTGGGCCCTCCCCGTGGGTGGCGTCGTTGGACGGCACCTGGGACTTCGCCCTGGCGTCGTCGCCCGAAGCCGTCGACTGGGCGCGCGACGGCTGGGAGCCGATCGCCGTGCCCGGCACCTGGGTGCTCCCGGGCGGGACCGACCACCCGTGGGGACGTCCGGCCTACACCAACGTCGTCATGCCCTTCCCCGACGAACCCCCGTCGGTGCCCGAGGACGACCCGACCGGCATGTACCGCCGCTCCTTCCGGGTGCCGACGGCCTGGCGGGGGCGACGGGTGCTCCTCGAGGTGGGCAGCGCGGACGCCGCGGTCGAGGTGTGGTGCAACGGGGCCTGGGTGGGCTTCGGGACCGACAGCCGGCTGGCCTCGACCTTCGACCTGACCCCGCACCTGCGGCGCGGCGCCAACGAGCTGTGCCTGGCCGTGCCCCGGTGGGCGGCGGCCACCTGGCTGGAGGACCAGGACCAGTGGTGGTTGCCCGGGCTGCACCGGTCGGTCCGACTGGTCTCGGTGGGGCAGGTGGCGATCGCCGATCCGGCGCTGGTGCCCGGGCTGGCGGCCGACGGCACCACCGGCACGCTGGACGCGGCGGTCCGCGTCGAGGTCGGGGACCCGCCGGCGGTGGGCTGGACCGTCGCCGTCGACGCCGAGACCCTCGCCGGCCGCCGCCTGGCGGGCCTTCCCCCCACGCCGGTGCCGACCTTCCAGCACGGCGAGCCGCTGTCGGAGCTGATCTCGGGGATGGTCTTCGACGGCGCGGTGGTGCGCGGGCGCATCGAGGTGCCCGACGTGCGGCCGTGGTCGCACGAGGAGCCTCACCGGTACCGGGCGGTCGTGACCCTGCGGGACCCCTCCGGCGCCGTGGTCGAGGTGCGCAGCCAGCTGACCGGCTTCCGTTCGGTCGAGGTGCGGGACCGACAGCTGCTGGTGAACGGCCGGCCGGTGCTGATCGCCGGCGTGAACCGCCACGAGTTCGACCCCGACCGGGGCCGGGTGGTCGACGAGGCCTCGATGCGGGCCGACCTGGAGCTCATGAAGGCGCACCACGTGAACGCCGTGCGCACCGCCCACTACCCCGACGACCCCCGCTTCTACGACCTGTGCGACGAGCTGGGCCTCTACGTCGTCGACGAGGCGAACATCGAGACCCACGCCCGGCAGGCGTCGCTGTGCCACGACCACCGGTTCGCCGCCGCCATGGTCGAGCGGGCGGCCCGCATGGTGCAGCGGGACCGCAACCACCCCTGCGTGATCGCCTGGTCGTTGGGCAACGAGTCGGGCGACGGCCCGGCCCACGAGGCGATGGCGGCCTGGATCCGCCGGGTCGATCCCAGCCGGCCCCTCCACTACGAGGGACCCTTCATGCACGACCTGTACGCCGCGGCGCCGGTCAGCGACCTGGTGTGCCCGATGTACGCCACGCCCGAGGCGATCCGGGACTGGGCGGTGTCGGGACGGGACGACCGCCGTCCGCTCATCCTGTGCGAGTACGCCCACGCCATGGGCAACGCCGGCGGCCTCGACGACTACGTCGCCGCCTTCCGGGAGGTCGACGGCCTCCAGGGCGGGTTCATCTGGGAGTGGCGCGACCATGGGCTCCGGGCTCCCGAGGGGGGTCACGCCTTCCGCTACGGCGGCGACTTCGGCGAGCCGATCCACGACGGCAACTTCTGCTGCGACGGCCTGGTCTCGCCCGACCGGGTGCCCCACCCGACCCTGACCGAGCACGGTCGGCTGTTCCAGCCGGTGGCGACTCGCCTGGAGGGGCGCAAGCTCCGCATCGAGAACCGGCGGTGGTTCTCGGACCTGTCCGACCTCCGCGCCCGGTGGTCGCACCTGGTCGACGGGGTCGAGGTGGCCGCGGGCGAGCTGGAGCTGCCCTCGGTGGCGCCCCAGGGCTCGGCGACGGTGCCGATACCGGTGCGAGCGGCCCGGGGCGCGGCCGGGGCGGGGGCCGAGCAGCACCTGACCGTCACCTTCGCGCCGCGTCGTGGCCCGGCCTGGGCGCCGACGGGCTGGGTGACCGCGATCGACCAGGTCGAGCTGGTGGCCTCGCCGCCGGGGACTCGCTCCTCTGGCGCGACCGTTGCGCATCGCGTGACGAGATCCGTCACGGAACGTCCAACGGTCGGGGTCTCCGGCCACGACGAGCGCGTCACGCTGTCGGCCGGCACCGTCGAGCTGGCGGCGCCCGAGCTGTGCCTGTGGCGGGCGTCGACCGACAACGACGGGATCCGGGTGGGCTGGATGACCGGCATCGGGGTGCGGGGGCGCTGGGTGGGCTGGGGCCTCGACCGGCTGGTGGTGGTGGACCGCTCGGTCCGACGCCGCGCCGGTGCCGTGCTGCGCACCACCCGCTGGGTCGGTGCCGATCCGGCGCTGATCGTCGAGCACCGCCAGCGCATCGAGGTCGTCGACGGTGCGATCCGCCTCGACGAGGACGTGCGCGTCCCCACCGCCTTCGACGACCTGCCGCGGGTCGGTGTGCGCTTCGACGTGGACGGCCACCTGGACCGGCTGGCGTGGTTCGGGCGGGGTCCGGGCGACAGCTACCCGGACCGTCGGGCGCTGACCGTGGGCCACTGGCGTTCGACCGTCGCCGACCAGTACGTCGACCACGTCCTGCCCCAGGAGCACGGGCTCCACGTCGACACCCGCTGGTTCGAGCTGGGGAGCCGTCGGGGTCGCCGGGGCCTGCTGGTCGACGCCGACCGGCGGTTCGCCTTCAGCGCGCTGGCCCACTCGGTCGAGCAGCTGTCGACGGCGCTCCACCACGACGAGCTCCGGCCCGAGGGGCGGACCTTCGTCCACGTCGACGTCGCCCACCGGGGGCTCGGCTCGGCCGCCTGCGGCCCCGACACCGCGCCCCGCCACCGGGTGGCGGGCGGGAGGTTCCGGTGGACGTGGACGATCCGCGCCTGAGCATCGGCGGCCCCCGGCTGCGGGTCGAGCTGTCGCCGTTGGGCGCCACGCTCCGCGGCGTGTGGGTCCCCGACGCAGCGGGCAACGTGGACAACGTGGTCCTCTGCCACGCCGATCCCGTCACCTACGCGGACCCGGCGCGCAACCCCTACCTCGGTGCGACCGTCGGGCGCTACGCCAACCGGATCGGCGACGCTCGCTTCACCCTCGACGCGGTGGAGCACCACCTGACACCGAACGAGGGCACGACGATCCTGCACGGCGGTCCCGTCGGGTGGTCGTTCCGCCGTTGGGACGTCGTGGGCCACGACGCCGCCTCGGTCGCCTTCGCCATCGAGGGACCCGACGGCGAGGCGGGCTTCCCGGGCGCCGTGGCGGCGACCGTCACGTTCCGGGTGGAGGACGACGCGCTGCACTTCGAAGCCATCGCCACCACCACGGCGCCCACGCCCGTCTCGATCACCACCCACGCCTACTGGAACCTGGCCGGCGGTGGCAGCGGTGCCGGTCCCCGCATCGACGACCAGGTGCTGGTGCTGGCCGCCGAGCGGGTGCTCGACGTCGACGATCGACTCGTGCCGACCGGTGCCACGCCGGCGCCGGTCGGCGACCTCGACCTCGGGACGGCCCGCCCGCTCGGCGACCGTCGCATCGACCACGCCTACTGGCCCACGACGTCGCCAGTGGCCCGATTGCACGACCCGGCCGGCGGCCGGTGGCTGGAGCTGCGCACCGACCAGCCCTCCATCCAGGTGTACACGGGCGACGGCCTCGGGGCGCCGTTCGGTGTCCGTCGGGGCGTCTGCCTCGAGCCCCAGCAGCTGCCCGACGCGCCGAACCACCCGGACTTCCCGTCGACCACGCTGCGCCCCGGGGAGCGGTACGTTCACCGCTCGTCGTACCGGTTCGGCGTGGACGGGGCGACCGACGAGGGGAGCGGGCGATGACCGACGAGCTGAACCTGGCCACCGCCTGGGAGGTGGTGGCCGACGTGGTCGGCGACGCTGCGGCAGTGGCCCACGGCGACACCTCGCTGACCTGGTCGCAGTTCGACGACCGGGCCGCCCGCCTCGCCACGGTGCTGGCCGACGCGGGGATCGGCCACGGCGACAAGGTGGCCCACTACCTCTACAACGGGCCCGAGTACCTCGAGGCCACGTACGCGTCGTTCAAGCGCCGGGCCGTGCCGGTGAACGTGAACTACCGCTACACCGAGGCCGAGCTGCGCTACCTGTTCGACAACTCCGACGCGGCGGCGATCGTGGTGGACGGGGCGCTGGCCCCCAACCTCGAGCACCTCCGCGCCGAGCTGCCGCAGCTCCGGCTGGTGCTCCAGGTGGGCGGCGACGAGCTGTTGGACGGCGCGGTCGACTACCGGGAGGCGGTGGCCGCGGCCGAGCCGGCGCCGCGCATCGCCCGCTCCGGCGAGGACCTGTGGTTCCTCTACACCGGCGGTACGACCGGCATGCCGAAGGGCGTGATGTGGCCCCACCGGTCGCTCCTCGGCGCCGGGGCGCCGACGTTCAAGGGCTATGGCCTCGAGGTGCCCGAGACCACCGACGACGTGGCTGCGGTCGCCCGCCGGGTGCACGGGCTCGACGGGACCGGCCACGGTGGGGGCGACGGGCCGATCGTGCTGCTCCCCGCGGCGCCGCTCATGCACGGGACCTCGGCGATCTCCAGCTGGGGCGTGCTCAGCGCGGCGGGTTCGGTGGTCACCCTGACCTCGCGCAGCCTCGATGCCGCCGAGCTGCTGTCCACCGTCGAGCGCCGGGGCGTGACCAACCTGACGATCGTCGGCGACGCCTTCGCCAAGCCGATGGTGGCCGAGCTGCGCCGTGCCGAGGAGGCCGGCACCCCCTACGACCTGTCGACCCTCCGGCTGGTGATCAGCTCGGGGGTGATGTGGTCCCAGCCGGTGAAGGACGAGCTGCTGGCCCGCGCCGACGTGCTGTGCGCCGACCTGTTGGGCAGCTCGGAGGGCGTCGGCTTCGCGAACTCGGTGGCCAAGCGCGACCGCCCGGCCCCCACGGCTCGCTTCCGTCTGGGCCCCAACGCCGGGGTGTTCACCGAGGACGGTCGAGCCGTCGAGGCGGGCTCGGGTGAGCGCGGCCTGCTGGCCGTGGGCGGCCCGATCCCGCTCGGCTACTACAAGGACCCGGCCAAGACCGACGCCACCTTCCGCACCTTCGCCGGCCGACGCTGGTCGGTGCCGGGTGACTGGGCGACCGTCGAGGCCGACGGCACCATCACGCTGTTGGGTCGCGGGTCGGTCTGCATCAACACGGCGGGGGAGAAGGTCTTCCCCGAGGAGGTCGAGGAGGCGCTCAAGACGCACCCGGCCGTCCTCGACGCCAACGTGGTGGGCGTGCCCGACGATCGGTGGGGCAACGCGGTGTGCGCCGTGGTGTCCTTCGAGCCCGACGCGTCGGCCAGCGACGAGGAGCTGGTGGCCCACTGCCGGACCACCCTGGCCGGCTACAAGTGCCCGAAGCGGATCGTGGTGGTGGACCGTGTGGTGCGGGGCCCCAACGGCAAGGCCGACTACCGCTGGGCGTCGTCGGTGGCGGCCGGCTGAGCGGCGCCGATCAGGAACCGGCCGTCGCCGGCCAGGCGCCGGTCGAGCGCGGCGACCGCCTCGGCCACCTCGGCCTCGGGGACGGGAGGGCTGAGCCAGTACCCCTGGGCGGCGTCGCAGGCCCAGGCGGCGAGCAGGCCGAGTGCGTCGGCATCGGCCACGCCCTCGGCGGTGACGTGGAGGCCGAGGCGGCGGGCCAGGTCGATGGTGGACCGCACGATGGCCCGGTCGGTTCGGTCCTCGTGGAGGGCGGCCACGAAGGTGCGGTCGATCTTCATGCCGGCGATCGGGAGGTGCTTGAGGTAGGCGAGCGAGGAGTAGCCGGTACCGAAGTCGTCGACGACGGTGGGGATGCCCAGTTGGGCGAAGCGACGGAGCACCCCGGCCGCGCCCATCGGGTCCGCCAGGAGCTCGTGCTCGGTGATCTCGAGGCGGAGCCGGGGGGCCACCGAGTCCGATTCGGTGGCCAACGCCTCGACCAGCTGGTGGAGGTCGGTGTCGAAGAGGTTGCGGACCGACAGGTTGACCGCCACGTTCAGGTGGGCCAGCGACGGCGGGAGGCTCCGCAGGGTGGCGACGAGGTGCTCGACCAGCCAATGCGTGAGCGGGCCGATCAGGCCCGACGTCTCGGCCAGGCCGACGAACTCCGAGGGCGGGACCACGCCCCGATCGGCATGGCGCCAGCGCACGAGCGCCTCGAGTGCCTCGGTGCGCCCGGTGTGGAGGGAGACGACCGGCTGGAACCAGACCTCGAGGTCGTCCTGCGCGATGGCGTCGCGGAGCTCGCCCGAGAGCGTCAGGCGCTGGAGGCTCGGGCGGGCCTGGGTGGCGTCGTAGGTGCGGTAGGTGCTGCGGTCGGCCTTGGCCGCGTACATGGCCACCTCGGCCATGCGGACGAGGGCGGCGGGGTCATCGGCGTGCTCGGGGGCCCGGGCGATGCCGATGCTGGCGGTGAGGCGCACCCGGTGCCCCTCGGGCTCGGCCGGCTGCTCGACCGTGGTGAGCAGCCGTCGGGCCAGCGCGTCGAGCTCCAGCTCGCTGAGCGGGCCGCCCACCAGCACCGCGAACTCGTCGCCGCCCATCCGCGCCACCGAGGCCAGCGGGCCCACCTCGTCGCGGAGCCGGACGGCCAGCGTGCGCAACAGGTCGTCGCCGCCGGCATGGCCGAGCGCTTCGTTGACGTCGCGGAAGCGGTCGAGGTCGACCAGCAGGAGGGTGACCGGCCCCGGCGACCCCTGGCGTGGGCACAGGTCGGCACCGAGGCGGTCGAGGAGCCAGCGGCGGTTGGGGAGCCCGGTGAGCTCGTCGTGGGTGTTCTCCCAGCGGAGGCGCTCCTCGGCCCAGGCCCGCTCGGTGTCGTCCTCGAAGGCCATGCCGATCGTGCCGTCCGACAGGCGGGCGGCCCAGGTGTTGAAGCGGCGACCGGGCCGTTCGTCGATCTCGATGTCGCGGGCGGCGTAGGGGGGGTCGCCCGCACGCAGCGTGATGAGCCGCTGCTGGAGGAGGTGGGCCGTGGCCGGGTGGAGGATCTCGGTCACGCGGACGCCGTCGAGGCGGGCGCCGGTGGGCACGCCCAGCACTTCGGCCGCCACCCGGTTCATGCTGACGAACTCGAGGGTCGTCGCATCGGTGGGCTCGGCGAAGCGGAAGACCACCGCGCCGGCGGGCGAGAGGTCGGTCATCTCCGCGAAGCGGGACCGGGATGCGATGTCGTCGGCTGGCGACGTGCCCCCACCGGACATGGTCCACCTCCACTCGCAACCGTAGCCCCGGCCCACGTGGCGCCGTCCAGGGTGGGTCCGCCTACCATCCGGGCGTGCCCGAGGACCACCAGCAGCCGGTCGCCCCGACCGGCACCCTGGCGCTGGTCCTGGCGCCGGTGGTGGCTGCGGTCCTGGTGCTGGTGGCGGCGTGCGGGGGTGGCACGGGCCAGGATGACGGCGGGTCGACCGATCAGGGGCCGGTGCCCGAGTTCCTCGTCGAGGAGCTGGGTGGCACCACCTCGGCCCGTGAGTTCCGGGGCCGCCCGTTCCACCAGTCGGCGCGGTCGCTGAACAACTCGGAGTTCGCCCGCTTCGGTCGGGGTGCGGTGGTGTTCGACCAGCACATGACGCCCGACCAGGGCCTGGGCCCGACGTTCAACGAGGACTCGTGCCTCAGCTGCCACGTCGACGAGGCGGTGAACAACCCCGCCGACCCCCTCGAGCCGGGTCCCGGGCTGCTGCTGCGCCTCAGCGTCGAGGACGACACGCCCAACGGCGCGCCGGCGATGGAGCCGACCTACGGGCTGCAGCTGCAGACCTCGGCCGTACGGGGAGCGGTGCCGGAAGGTCGGCTGGACATCGAGTGGGAGGTGGTCGCCGGTCGCTATCCCGACGGCACGCGCTACGAGCTCCGTCGTCCGGTGCTGCGGGTGACCGACCTGGCCGCCGGGCCGTTCGCGGCCGGCACGATGACGTCGTTGCGGGTGGCGCCGCCGATGGTGGGCTTGGGGCTGCTGGAGGCGATCCCGGCGACGGCGCTGCGGGCGGCCGCCGACCCCGACGACGAGGACGGCGACGGCATCTCGGGTCGGGTGAACACGGTGTGGGACTCGCTGGCCCAGGCCCCGGCGCTGGGGCGCTTCGGGTGGAAGGCCGGGCAGCCGACCGTGCGACTCCAGAGCGCCGGGGCGCTCCACGACGACATGGGCGTGACGTCGCCCGACGTGGTGGACCCGTGCGCCAACCAGGGGACGCTGTGCGTCGAGCCGACGGGCCCGCCGGAGATGTCGGCGACCGACCTGGCCGATCAGGTCTTCTACAACCGCACGATCGCCGTGCCGATCGCCCGAGGGGTCCGCGAGCCGGCGGTGGTGCGCGGTGCCCGGCGCTTCCTGGACGTGGGCTGTGCGTCGTGCCACACGCCCACCCAGCAGAGCGGACCCGACGAGGTGGCCGGGCTGGCCGACCAGACGTTCCACCCCTTCACCGACCTGCTGCTCCACGACATGGGCCCCGACCTGGCCGACGGCCGGCCGGAGTTCGATGCCAGCGGGTCGGAGTGGCGGACGCCGCCGCTGTGGGGGCTGGGTCGTCGGGCCGAGGTGACGGGCTCGGCCACGCTGCTGCACGACGGGCGCGCCCGCTCGGCGGAGGAGGCGGTCCTGTGGCACGGCGGCGAGGCGGCGGCGGCCCGGACGGCGTTCATGGCGCTGTCGAAGCGCGAGCGCGCCGACCTCTTGGCCTTCCTGGCCGCGCTCTGAGCATCGGCAGCGTCCCGGCGCCCCGTCCCCTCATCTCCGGAGTGGGGTGAGGGGACGGGTGGTCCAGCGTTGGGTGCGGGGGCGTTTCCAGCGGGGGGTGGGGTCGATGTCCCGTCCGTGGGGGGTGGTGGCCCAGGATTCGTCGCGGGTGGGGTCGTAGCCGATGGTCCACTGGTGGTTGTGGTGGCCGCGGTGGTGGAGTCCGCAGCCGGCGGCGGTTTCGGCGGGGTCGGTGTGGCCGCCGTGGTCCCAGTGGCGGGTGTGGTGGATGTGGCTGCGGGAGACGGGTTGGTCACAGCCCGGGAAGCGGCAGGTGCGGTCGCGGTGGGCGAGGACCTGGCGGAGGACCTCGGGGGCGAGACGGCGCGAGCGGCCGTAGCTCAATGGTTGGCCGGAGTTCCAGAAGACGGGGGTGATCTCGGCGTCGGCGAGGAGCGCCCAGAGGGTGTCGTCGCTGATGTCGAGGTTGGCGTCGGTGTGGGCGGGCCGTTCGGGGAGGTCGTCACCGAACACGACGGAGAGGTCGCGGAGATCGGCGTGCAACATGAGCCCGACCCGGCCGGGTCGTTTGGCGCCGGCGCCGTCGCGGACCAGGCCGGCCAGGGCGTCGGCGGTGATCTCCGACATCGGCCGCTTCGGCACCGGCGCGGGCTCGGCGTCGGGGCCGGGGCCGGTGCCGGTGGGTTCGGCGGTGTGGAGGAGGGCTCGGCGGCGGCGGTCGAGCCAGGTGGCGAGGAGGGCGCCGTCGTCGGCGGAGAGGTCGCCGCGCAGCGCCCATCGGCCGGCGAAGGTCTCCGACAGCCAGATGCGCGAGGGTTCCGCGGCGGGGTCCCGCGGCCCGTCGAGGTCCAGGCGGTCGCGGACGGCGCGACAGAACTTGGCG